>Ga0209101_1000802_pt1 | contig 25297 bp, 19 predicted proteins | sample ConPoolayeCmetaG_FD_185481 | JGI IMG/M metagenome (GOLD analysis project Ga0209101, IMG submission 185481) | Hot spring microbial mat communities from California, USA to study Microbial Dark Matter (Phase II) - Cone Pool mat layer C metaG... ...
GGGTAGTATTATCCATGGAAAAGCCCTTTTGCTTGTTGTTTAACTACCTGCATAACAGCAGGTTACAAAGGGCTTTTCCACCCCCTTGTCAAGCTTTTTCAGCGCGTTCGTGAATAATCCGGGCTAGAGGCCTTGCCGGGCTGGTATCTGCGGACCCACTTGCGCACGGTGTTGCGGGAACAGCCGAACGTCCCGGCGGCCGCGCGGATGCCGTACTGACGGGCATGTTCGACGACACGCTGACGGAGGAGGTAGCGCTGACCCTTCATGGCGTAGACTTCTTTGTACGTGTACATGCTCTGGCGATTATATCGTCGCGGCCGATCAGGGGCCACCTCCGGAGGTGGCCCCTGATCGCTTCTATCCGCTTCTCTGTCACCACTCGCAACCCCCCGGGGGGTGGGTCACGATGTACCTGCCCAATCCCATTAAAAATACGAAATCGGGTTGCTTGCTGCCCGAGGCGGGGTTAGCATGACATCAAGGTTGCCAAAATGGAGAGATGGATTTCGTCGGCCGTTATTTATCAGGTGAACCTGCGTTCTTTCGCCGCGCGCGAACCGCGCAATCCCGTGGAAGCGGCCAGGGAGAAACCGACCAAGGAATCCGCCCTCGCTTATCTCTCGCGCCATCTTCCTTTAATCAAACAGCTTGGCGCGAACGTCGTCTATCTCATGCCGTGCTACCTCATCGGTGCGACAAACCGCAAGGGGATTGGTTCGCCGTATTCGATTCGCGACTTTCGCGCGGTTGATCCCGAGTACGGAACTTTTGACGAACTGGCCCGCCTGGTACGGCGGGCGCACGCGCTCGGCTTGCGGATAATTCTCGATATCACGCCCAACCATACCAGCCGCGATCACGAATGGACGCGCCGTCATCGTGAATATTATGTACGCCGCAACGACGGCGAACTGTATTGCGATGCCGACTGGACGGACACGGCCAAGCTCGACTATCGTCAACCGGCTTTGCGCCGAGCCATGTTGAGCACATTCGACTTCTGGGTGGGCTTCCTGGGCGCCACCACGCGCGGAAACCGCGACGGAGTTGACGGCTTTCGGCTGGACATGGCTCACTTCATCAACGACCGCCGATTCTGGAACGAGGCTATCCCGGAACTGGAGCGACGGTGCGCTGAGCGAGAACTTTTATTTTTGGCCGAATGCTACGGCATCGCGAACAACCTGAACCTGTTTGCGCGAGGTGTCAATGCGGCCTACGATGATGACTTTTACAAGGTGTGCCAATATTGCTACGCGGTTGACACGTCTGGCCGAACGGTAGTGGCGCCCGCGTCTGAAGCAGAGGCCCGTCCGGAATTCGCCCGGCCCGCGGCCGTCTTTCGGGAAGGCGGCATTGCCAAGGCTATGGAAGAGGCGCTCACAGCTTACGAACGGCCGTTACCGACCGTTGGAGTTGGCGGCACGCCGCAGGGCAGCGGCATCTGCTCTCGCGCAGGAGGACCCTGGCTGGCGCGATATATCGACAACCACGACGAGGGCCGAGGGCTATATCGCTTTGGGGAAGGCGCCGTGCGGGCCGTAATGCAACTCGTCTTCCTGGCGCCGCGCACGCTGCCGCTGCTGCTGGCCGGCCAGGAATTCGGAGCGCTGAACCGGCCGTCCATTCACACGCGCATCGGCGTCTGCGACAAAGGCCGGCGGATAGTGAGCGGCTCAGCGTCGCATTTTGAGCCCGGCGTCGAGTTTGAAGGCAATCTTTTTTCGCGGGAACCCGCTGCCCGCCGCGAATGGTACGAATTCTACCACCAACTCATCAAGTTGCGGCGGCAAACTCCGGAGTTGACCGAAGGGGGCTTTTCACTGATTGACATCGGCGAGCAGTGCCAAGGGTGGGAGCGGAGCGTCATCGCATTTGAACGCGCGAGCGCGTCCCGCAGCGTGCGCTGCGCCGTCAATCTCGGGCCGCACGCCAAACAATTGCGCGGGCCGACTGGTTTGAAGGCGAACTTTTGTATGGCGGCCTCCACGGCCGCGTTCTGTAGGGTTTCTCCGCAGTCGTGTCGGCGCGGCGTATCAGTTGACGAACACTCACCGCCGGGCGCGGGCGGGCAGGCACGAGTCAGAGCGGCAGGCGAACAACAGCAGGCTTGCTTTGCGCAAAAGTTGTCTGCGAGTATAGTATATGTTGAGAAAACAAACGGCAATCGGCGGGTAACACGTATGAAACGAACATCAGCTACGCATCTATCAGCGCTCCCGCACAGTCTGCGGCGGGGCTTCACGCTGGTAGAACTCTTAGCAGTAGTGGCCATTATTGCATTCTTGGTGAGCTTACTCCTCGCCGGCATCGCCGCCGTGCGCAATGCCGCCAGGAAAAATCGGGCGCGCACTGAGGTCAGCGCTATCTTACACGCGCTTAAAGCTTATTACAACGAATATACGCAGTGGCCCACCAATAACCTCTGCGGATATCCGAACTGGCCGGCGAATCCCGCCCAGATCGAAGACACCATCAACGGCATCGAAACGTTAGCGCCGGTGTTGACCATGCTGGCCGGCCACGACCCCACAAACAATCCGCGCCGGATCGTTTTTCTGGAGGCACCCGCGGGATCCATCAACACCAATGGAGCTTTTGTCGATCCGTGGGGCAACCCTTACAAGTTCATGTACGATTTGAATTACGACGGAAAAGTGGTGATCAACTTCACCAGTTTCAGCGGTTCAACGACGCTGGAGGACACGGCGGTGGCAGTGTGGTCACGCGGCCCGGATTTGAGCGACGAGGAAGGTCATCGCGACGACGACATTTGCAGCTGGCGCTGAACGTTATCCCGGATCTGCGGTCAATGTTCTCCTAAAATTCTCTTCAGCACGCTTAAGGCCTCGGCCGCGGGCAGTTTTCGGGAAAGCGGACGGCACTCCACCAACAGCATGTTTTGTAGCGCATCGCGCGGTTGCAGAACGCGCTCCGGACTCAGGGTTTCTATTTCGGCGTAGCCCATGCCGCTGTTGGCATACATTTCGACGGCGCAGCCCTCGTCGGGGAAAACGCCTTCGGACGTCTCCATCCTGACACAAATCAGCACGTTGTCAACCTGCGCCGCTATCCAGCGCCGCGGTGAATCCGACCCGAGTTTGTGCTCGCCAGCTACCTTACAATCATAGACGGCGATCCCGTTGAAGACGGAAACGTGGCGGGGACTCGGCGGCGCGAAGATCATAGGTTTCAAACCATTCGCAAAAGCTGAATTGGGGCCTACAGGCAGAAAAATGCGGTGGGGCGCCGCAATCTGCATGATACTCCAGAGAGATATCGGCACCGGCGAATTCTCGACGCGTATGGCTCGTTGATGCACAGTAACGCGGGGCTCGACGCTGTCGAGCTTGATCAAGCGCCGCACTTTGATATTCAGCGGCGCCTCGAAAATGCGCGTCAACAGGCAAAAAGAGCTGCCGTCGTCGCCGCGCCAGACGCGTTCCGTCCATGGCCGTTCCGCCAGGGGCGCGGGCGGGGGCCAATCGGACGCGGCAAATTCCTTCCAGCGCGACTGTGCCACGGGCCACAACCAGTCCCCGCCAAAGTTGAGCCAGGTGTTGGTATTGCTTTTGTCGGGAAAGTCGGTCAGGCCGCCCTGCAAGTCAAAGCGCAGCAAATTGGTCTGGCCCGCAAATCCCAGGTGTACGATGCGTCCGATGCCGGGGAGAATCACCAGTTCCAGAACGCCGTTGGTCAGGCGGTAGGCGTTGGTCCAGCCGAGATATTCGCAAGGGCGAATAACATTTATCGCGCCGGACCGGCCAAACGAAGCTGCCGAACAGACGGCCGCGGCAGCCCAGAGCACCGCCCCCACGCGTGCCACACCTCTGATCGGAGCACATCGCCAAATTCTCCGCATCTCCCCATGCTTTCTCCCGGGAGCGTCGCGCATGGACCGAAATGCTGCAGTGCACAGGGGTTTCATAGTCTCCCATCTTGCGATTGGCGCGAGGGCGGCCGCTGCGCGGCGCGGGGCGCACCGCTGTGACACCATACTGACAGGCGCCTCGCAACCAAGTTGGACCTCTTACACCAGCCTATACAATCCGGCCGTTTTCTCAAACACAAAATCCGATTTCACGCCGCAAAGCCGGGCTTATCGGAATTTGATAACCGAAGCTGGCGCCAATCCCGTCATCTGGCTGGCAGGATTTCCAGTAGCCGTATCCACAGCGTAGCGCACCTGAGACCCACTCATAGACTCTTAAGTAATAAACGGTCGAGTCTTTCAGATTTGTCAAGGTGAACGAATTGCCGCTGCCGTTGTAGACCACGTAACCGCCGCCCAAGGGTGAACCGCTGCCGTAAGCAGCCGAAGCCGTGTAGGCAGTCTCATTGAGCGGATCCCCGCTGACAGAAGCGCCCGCTCTGGCCACGACCAGGCATCCCGCTCCGCTGCCCCGTGTCCAGGCCACACCCATCTGGTTATACAGGACGTTATTGAAAGTAATGCCGCTGGCCTGGGTGATCGGCGCGAATACTCCCACCACGTCCAGCCAGTTGGTGCCCACGCGCAGCTCGTCAAAATAAGTATTTCCTGGCATTCCGCTGTCCGCACCTGCGCCGAGCCGCACACCGTCAAGCTGCGTGACGTATCCGGCACTCAAAACGGTACTGGCATCCCAGGTGAGCGGCTCGACGGTCGGGACTGTGTCGGTCTTCCAGTAGCCTTTGACCTTCAGTTCCCGCGTGCTGAAGTCGTATTTGCCGACCACCAGGTAGTCGTTGCCTACACCTGCAGACAGGTTGTAGGAAGAAGCGGTATCGGTGCCGTTGGCGCACACTCCCAACGTCTGGTCCTGCGAGTAAATCTCGCCGAAAAAGACTTTCTCGGTGGTGCCGTGCATGAGAGAGACCCCGGCCCATTTTGTAGCGCCGCTAAATTGGTAATTCATTATGAAACTAACGTAGAGTTTACCGCTGGTGACAGCCGCAAAGGGGCGGCGTGCTACGCGCGTCGCGCCTGCGGGCGGCGACACTACCACTTTGTTGCCGTGGTTGGCGGGGCAGCCGGTAATGTCGGCGAAACTACCGGCCTCATTGGTAAACTGCGATCCCCCCGCACTCCAGGCGCCGCTGAACCCATGCCCGCCGCTCTTGCCGCCGAGGGCAGCACCATTGCTGTAAGCGAAGGGTTCGACAATCTCGTGGGCCAGGTAGTCACCCGTGTTGACGGAGGTTGTCATGCCTGAGGAATAGTAATCGTCAACAACCGTGAAAAACTTGTAGTAGTTCGCCGAATTGACAGCTACGACATGCTCGGCGTTGGTGCCCGTCCCTTTATAGATCACTGTGCCGTCTCCGCAGGACTCACCCACGTTGTACGCTTGACCCTGAGTTGGCGAGCCCGGCGCGCTGCCGACACGATGGACTATCATGACCGTGTTATAAGTAGCGTTGGGCTGCCATGCCAAATCAACCATCTCGTACCCATCGGCAGCGGACTGGCCCGAGGGATTGGCCGAAGTCATTTTGCTGCCGGTGCCGGGAGCCGTGGTTTTATAGTTCGGGCCGGCGTTATATTCGTAAACCGCAACGTAGTATGTCACGCCGGCTGTCAGGCCCGACAACGTAAAATCGTTGCCGGACCCGTTGTACACAACCTTGTTGCCGCCGCCCTGGTCTCCGGCGGCGCTGAAATCGCTGTTGGCCGTGTAGTTCGAACCGTCGGCAGGCGTCCAGCTCACGGCTCCGCCCTCCCGGACCACAACGATCCTGGCGGACCCGTTTCCACTGGTCCAAGAGACATAAAGGCTGTTTTCCTGCACCTGGGCGAAGCTCACGCCGGAGGCACTGAGCGTCGGTTCCGCCGCAAAGGTCGTTGCGTTGGTTACGGGTACCCCGGCGCTGGTCCGGTAGTTGTAGGTCTCGGCATGCGAGCCGTCCCACGCGTAGGGGAAGATCGCAAAGTAATACTCAGTCGCAGGGGACAGACTGCCCACCGTGGCGTTGCCGGCGCCTCCGGCGGAGGCAATATAAGCCACAGTGGCGTCGCCAACGGTGTTGCCCACGCTGTACGCCGTCGCGTCAGCCGGCATGCCGGTCGGCGCGCTGCCTTGTTTGCTGAGAATAATGAAACCGTCCTCGCCGCTGGCACCTCCCCACGACAGATTCACAGAAGTGTCCGAGGCGGGAGCGGCCATGAATGACGCGGCATGGCTCGAGGGTTCGAGACTGAGGGTCCAGAACGTACTGGTGGGCGAATAGCCTACGCCGATTTCGTTGCTGGCCCATCCGCAGTAATAGATTTCAGTTGCGGGTGGTAAACCTGTGCGCTCATGGGAGAAAGTGCCGATGCCGGAGCCGCCTTCCGCAGTTGAGTTGGTCGGCGGCGGCGCCCCGGCAGACCACATTGTGCCGCGCGCAGTCACCGCTTTGCCGCCGTCGCTGGTGATGGTTGCACCCAGAGTGGCATTGGTGGCGCCGATATTCGTCGCCGTGGGCGCTGCCAGCACCGGCTCGGTCGGCTGAGTGGTGATGCTCAGAGCGAAGTAGCTACCCGCGTTGTCGTTGGTGCTGGCCGCAGCGTCTCCGGCGCGGTCGTTATCGTCGTCGGCCGCGACTATGTAAAAGTAAAGCGTTTCGCCGGCATGGCCGAGCTGGGGCGGAATCGTGAATGTGTATACGCCGTTTCCGGAACCGGAGGTTTCGTCAACGCTGTTCTGGTTGTAAGGCGCTGTATAACCGTAATAAAGCTTCGTCGTGCCGTTGTCCGTGGCGCTCACGGCGTCGCTGATATCAACCGTCACAATGCAGGACACATTCGCCGGTACGGAAGCCGGGTAGCTCGGCGTGCCGATCACGGGCCCGGCAGTGTCGTCGTCCGTGACGGTCAAGTAGCCGATCGTAATCCAGCCGGACTGCTTGCGGTCGCCCGCTGCTTCACCATCGTAGTCATTGTCTGTGGCACGGACCTTGATGGCCTGGCTGGTGGCCAAGGTGACGGTCTCAAAATTGAATCCGTCATCGTCGCAGTCGCCGCTGGCCACGCTCTCAAAGGCATCAGGGGTGGGCTGGAAGGTGTCAATCACATGTTCCGCTGAGTACAGGCCGCTGCTATCGGTGATGTTGACATTCTGGAGGGAGACGCCGTCGGCGCACTGCGCGTCGCTGCGCGTAACCGTGCCGCCAAATGTCACGCTGACGCCGTCAAAGAGAAAATCACCGCTCGTGCAGGTTGGCGCCGTGGTATCGTCATCATAAATGTCGAAAGAAAAATCCGTCCCCCCCACCTCGGTGTCCTGCATGCCGCTGGCTTTCAGATAATCATCGTCGGTTCCATCAATGTAAGCGAAGTTGTACAGAAACACATTGCCGGTGTCGCGGTTGGTGATGGCGCTGACCATCATGGCCGGGGTCACGTTGATATACCAGAATTCCACGGCGTACGAATTGTTGTAGTCCGACTCGTTGTTGTAATCCCAACCGGAACTGTAATTCATGCTGGCGCCGGACCAATTACCGGTGTAGCGAAGCTTGATACTGGTGATGTCTTCCTTGAAGGCTCGCACGCGAATAATCATCGTCTCGTTGTCGTATATGGAATCAGCCGGCACGGCAGGGGAGGTGCTTTTGGCGCGATATTTCTCCGAGCGGCCGTCAAGGCTGTCGGCTGGAGTGTGCCTGGCCCCGTTCGCAGACCATTGCACGTTGTTGTGGTCGGCATCGTAATTCATGGCATAATTGCTGTCGCGCCAGTCAATGTTGTTCCATTTGTCCTGCCCGGAATACGTGAAAAAAAGCTGCCCGGCCGTGCGCGAACGCCCCGGCGGCGGCAGATGCTCCTTGACGCGCCAGTTGTTGGGAGCACCTGGGCCGGCATCCGCGCCATGAATGTCGGCGTAACTGGCCCAGTTATCGTAAGTGTAACGAATGAAAGTGCCCGGTTTATCCACATCGGAATAGCTGGAGGCTTCCCAGATATCGTAGTACACCACGGTGCGTGTCCAAGGATAGACCGTTGTCGGGTTTACGTATTCATTGCCGACCCACGCGGCTGTAACGGTACCGAGGGACGCCATTACTGTGGCCACAGCGCACAATATGACTTTATTCATGGCGCGCTTACCTCCTTGTTCTGAAGCAGTCTTGCCCGTCGCCTGAAAAAAAACGTTTAATACTGGTTTTCAGATTTGCGATTTGTCGCAGCGGTTTGCGCAATCGCCGCTGCTTTTCCTGCCTGCGCATGTACTTTTTTGTGGTTATCCTTCAGGCCGGTACGCATTCTCGACGTCATGTCTTCCAACATGTTCTTCAAACCAGCCAATTCTGGATCGCACAATCCGGAATAAAACCACCCGCGATTCTGAGTAAGTATAGGAAAATTGCTTATTCCTTTTCAGTGACACAGGTCACTGTTTTCCACGTGTGCTTGCTCCGGCAACCGCTTCAGCCCCCGTTTTGCGTTTGAGAATCGGGTGCGGCCAAAACATCTGCCACCCGACACAACGGGATCCTCCGAGAGGAGAAGATGCAGACGACGGGCAGCTCGATTGCATTGCAATTTGTCCGCGCGCTCCGCGTTACAAATACCAGCCAGTTCTCGAACGAAAAATCCGGGATCAACGTTTCCGGAACGCAGCCACGTTCTCTCCAAGTCCCGATCTTGCCCTGGTGCAGTAACGTTCTCCCCGCGCGCGGCAAGGGGGAACGTTCTTCTCCGGCCATTTCTCGAACCCAAAACATCCGGCGTAAATACAGGCTGAAACTGAGCCGCGCGATAACGGATGCTTTCGGCCAGGTCCTTGTCGCGGACAATGGCGTTCAGCCATTTGGCGTCTACCACCGGAAAGCCTTTGTTAAAACGCACGACCCCTTGCAGGCGCAGTTTTCGGAACAGCCGGGTTACGTGTTCCCTGCTGAGATTCAGTACTGCAGCCGCTTCCGGCTGGCGGACTTTCGTTTGAATGTAGATTTTTCCACCGTCCACCCGTGCGTTTACGCGGCTGAGGTGCCACAAATAGAGTGCCAGCTCATGCAAACCGCTGTGTTCCACCATGCGATCAATGTGAAAACGCACAATCTTCGAAAAATCCAGCAGGATTTGGTCGCGCACGGCGGCAATGGCCAGGAATTGCCGCACGAAAATCTCTTTCTCAATTTCAATCAGGACCGAGGGGGCAATCGCAGTGGCCGAAGTGTAATAGGTGCGCAACATCATCTCGCCGATACCGAAAATGTCACCCCTCAATGCCACATAAAGCCTGACAATTCGACCGGTGCCTGTTTCCTCTTTGTGTAGTACAATTTCTCCTTTCTGCACAAGGTAGACTCGCCGGGAGGGAGTGCCTTCTCGGTAAATGCTCTGGTACCGGTGGTAGCTGCTGGTAGTACAGTATTCGGAGAGGCGTCGCAACTCGGCATCCGTACATCAGGCCAGAACCGGGAACTCTTTCAGTGTGGCCGCATCAACCATGTTGCCACCGCTGGTGGGCAGAAGGATCCAAGCCCCTTTTTTTCTCAACGAGAATTTTACGACCACGAAAAGTGCGGCAGATGCACAGCGCACCCCCCCTCTCCAGGCCTACTGCCAGCGAAGGAAGTTCCGGAACCATTTCCCAATGAACCCAGATTTTGCGTTTGAGAATTGGCAGGTTTGTATCGTGCTGCGCACAAACAAGTTGAAACGCAATGCGGTTGCCCATCTTTTGCACCGAAATGTGAAAGCCACTTCTGAAGAGAAAAGCAGCCAATTCTCAAACCCTTCGGGATTGTCGAAAACGGGCAATCTGCTGCGTTGCGGAGGTTCGCAGTATGCGCATACACCTGCACCTCCCGCGCCTTGCATCTTGCCTGTTTTGGCCAATCGCAAAATCTGGGATGAACGTTCTGAAGTTTGCTCCCCCCGCCGCAACCCTCCCCCGGCGTAGTCACGTTTTCTCGAACGCAAAATCTGTGCGTTGAATATACCCCGCCGGCTCCTGAAGTACTTTTACCGCTCCACATCAAGCCAAACAAGCAAAATACGCCTTGTTTTCGGGACACGAAGGGCACGGCGCCCCCCCACCCACGACACCGTGCGGAACGGCAAAATAGGCTTGTCTCCCCGCAGGGAGCAGGCTAAAGTCAAAATGCATTCAATCCTGCAACGAGGGGTGAAGTATGGTTCTGACAATCAGAAAAACGAAGTTGGGTGTGGAAGACACCGCCGCGACTCAGGCTGAAACAGCGGGCGTGGAAACAGCAAGCGAGCAGGAAGCGCCGCGCGGTCCGGTACTGTCCGCCGTGGCGCCGCCAGTCTCTTCCGGAGAGAAATACACGGTTTATGCCATCCTGGGGATTGTCGCGGTGCTCGTGTTCGCAGCGCTGATCATCCTCCAAGTTATGGAGATCAGCTACTATAACCAGCCGCCCCCGGCCTTCCTCGCGGGACAATAGCACCGCGGCCGCTCCCGCCCTCCTCGGGCGCCGAACACGTTGTGCCCAGCCGTACAGGCGGAAAGCCCGTATGGACAACCACAAACATACTTCCAGCAAACTCCTGATTCACGGATTGTTGAGGGAAGAAATCCTGGCGCTGTGCCGCGAACTCGGGCAGCCTGATTATCGGGCCGAGCAGATTTGGAAATGGCTTTACGTTCAACGTATGGAGCGCTGGGGCGCATGCACCAATCTGCCGAAGCCGTTCTTGGCGGAACTGGCCAACCGTTTCCGGTTGCCGCCCGTCGGCTTGGTAGAGATTCATGGCCCGCCGGCGGGCACGCGAAAACTTCTGGTCGAGCTGCCCGACGGGGAACGGGTGGAAGAAGTGCTGATTCCCGCCCGCTCCTGGCGTACCGTATGCGTATCTTCACAGGTCGGCTGCCGGTTTCATTGCGCTTTTTGTGCCAGCGGTCAGGCGGGATTCCGCCGGCATCTGGAGGCCGGAGAAATGGTGGGAGAAATTCTGTTGGCAGCGCAGGTTTACGGCCAGCCGCCGACCCATGTAGTGTTCATGGGGATCGGCGAGCCGCTTGACAACTACGACGCGGTGCTGCGCACCATTCGGATCATCAACGACAAGCAAGGTTTGGCCATTGGCGCCCGGCGGATCACGATCAGTACGTGCGGGCTGGCGCCCGCGATTCTGAGGTTGGCGGAGGAAGGGCTTCAGGTCGAGCTGTCAGTGTCGTTGCACGCGACCAACGATGAGCTGCGCTCCCGACTCATGCCCATCAACCGCAAATATCCACTTGCCACGCTGCTGGACGCTTGCCGGACCTATTTCGAAAGGACCAAACGCCTCATCACCTTCGAATACGTTCTGATCCGCGGTGTCAACGACACACCCAACCACGTGCGGGAGCTGGTTGACCTGTTGAGCGGCCTCCAGTGCCGAGTTAACTTGATTCCCCTCAGCCCCGTGGCAGAATTTGCGGGCGAAGCCTCGCGGCGGGATGTCGTAGAAACGTTTCTGCGTGCGCTCCAACAGGCGGGCATTAATGCCACGGTGCGCGTTTCCAAGGGCTGTGAGGTCAAAGGCGCCTGCGGACAGCTCCGCCTTGCGTCCCGGGCGGCAGAAGCTCCCCAGAGGTCCCCGGCATGAGCCGCGCCTCCGAAACCGGACAAAACAGCCGCGCTGTTGCCGCCAAGATCCTTGCCCAATGGCTGGAAACCGACGAATTTCCTGACCGCCTGATTGCCCGAGTCGATCGTGATCGCGCGTTCATCATGGAGTTGGTTTTCGGCGTTGTTCGCCAAAAGCGGCTGCTGGAGTGGGTCCTGCGCCGGTACGTCCTGCGGACGCCCCGGCCCGGGGTTTGGGCTTGTCTCCTGATCGGCGTATATCAGTTACTGCTGTTGGACAATGTCATCGAGTATGCGGCGATCAACGAAACCGTAGGCGCTGCCAGGATCATGACCGGTCAGCGTCAGGCGGACTTTGTCAACGGTGTTCTCCGTGCATTGCAGCGGGAACGCACCCGGATTGAAAAGGAAATGGAAAACCTTCCGCTGGGGGTGCGGTGGTCACATCCTGACATTTTGGTCGACCGTTGGCGGCGCTGCTTCGGTGAAGCGCGAACGCGCGAACTATGCCAGTGGAACAACACGCGCCCGCAGGTGACGATCCGCGCAAATCGTGCGCGCACGGACATAGAAAAGCTGCGCGCCAGGTTGGCGGCGGCCGGCATCCAGGCTGAGCCGCATCCGTTTGCTCCGAAAGAATTTCTGGTGCTGCCGCACGGGGTGGGTGTTCGGGAACTGCCGGGATTCAATGAGGGGCTATTCAGTGTGCAGGACCCTTCCACGGCGGTGGCGCCTGCGCTGTTGGACCCTCAGCCCGGCGAACGGGTGCTGGACGCCTGCGCCGCTCCCGGCGGCAAAACGGTTATACTGGCCGAGAAAATGGGCGGACAGGGAATCCTCTGGGCAGTGGACGTGGCCGAGGAAAGGTTGGTCCGTCTACGCGAGAATCTGACCCGGATGAAGTTGGCGTGGGTGCGGGTGGCAGCGGCCGATGCGACGGATGTGGCGCGCTTGGAACAGCTCGCCGGAGGCCGATTCGACCGCATACTTCTCGACGTTCCTTGCACCAACACCGGCGTGCTCCGCCGGAGGCCGGACGCGCGTTGGACTTTTTCGTTGACGCGGCTGGCGGCCATCCTCAAGATGCAACAGGCGCTGTTGGATGCCGCCGCCCGCCTGTTGAAGCCGGGCGGCGTGCTGGTTTACAGCACTTGCAGTCTTGAACCGCAGGAAAACAGTCTCATGGTGAAGGACTGGTTGGCTGCGCATCGCGAGTTTCGGCTGTCAAAGACAGTGGAGCTGTTTCCCGTTGAAACGCGGACTGACGGCATTTTTGCGGCCGCTCTGTGGTCTGGCTCCGCCCATTGATCTGGAACGCTGGAGGGCTGGGCTTCCGCCCGGATTGACCCGCGCGCTAACGGCAACAAGAAGGCCAGAAACCCTTATTTTTTGCGTTTGATGAAAATAATATGCGCGACAAACATGCCTTTTGCGCGTGAGGCTTTCAGCACACTGGGGGACGTCCAGATTGTTGAGGGGCGCGCTATCGGGCCGGAACATGTGCGCGACGCCGATCTGCTTGCTGTCCGATCCACGACGCGCGTAGATGCGCGACTGCTGGAGGGCAGCCGCGTCCGTTTTGTCGGCACTGCCACCATAGGCATTGATCACATGGACATCGCATATCTCGAGCGGCGCGGTATTCACTGGTGTTACGCTCCCGGCTGTAATGCCAACAGCGTATCCGAATATGTGACGGCTGCTCTGCTGTGCCTGGCAAACTGCCGCGGGTTTACGCTGGAGGGGAAAACCATCGGCGTTGTCGGCGTGGGGAATGTCGGCCGTCTGATGGTCCTCAAAGCGCAGGCGCTGGGGATGCGGGTTCTGCAAAATGATCCCCCCCGCCAGAGAGCGGAACGCACTCCCGATTTCGTGAGTTTAGACCAGATTCTGGAAGAAGCGGATGTTGTGACCTTGCATGTGCCGTTGACGCGCATGGGACCGGACGCCACCTACCACATGGCTGAGGAACGTTTCTTTGCACGCCTCAAATGCGGCGCTATTTTCATAAACTGCGCGCGCGGGGCAACCACCGATACTGCGGCTCTGATCAACGCTCTGAACCAGGGGGTAGCGGCGGATGCTGTCATAGACACCTGGGAAGGCGAGCCAGAATATTCGCTGGAATTGCTCGCGCGCACCGCTATTGCCACACCGCACATTGCCGGACATTCTTTTGAAGGCCGGGTAATGGGCACGGTCATGGTATACCGCGAAGCCTGCCGTTTTCTGGGAGTGGAACCGCAATGGACACCCGATGATTGCTGGCCTCCGCCACCCGTTCCCCGCGTGCAGGTTAACTCCCGCGGACGACCCGATGAAGCGGTTTTGTGGGAAATCGTGCGCCAAGTCTACGACATCGAGGCCGACGACCGGAGCTTTCGTGAAAGCAGTCGCGCAGACTTGCCCACGCGCAGGGTGCGCTTCGACGAGTTACGGCGCAATTACCCCATGCGGCGGGAATTTCGGTTCACCCGCGTCGTTTTGGAGCCGGGTGTTGACCAACTCCGGCGGAAAGTGGCCGACCTTGGCTTTCAGGTCGAATGAACCCAGATTTTGCGTTTGAGAATCGGCTGGAAACCAACGTTCCCCCGTCGCGCGCCTGACGGAAACGGCCAGCTTCACGGCGTCATGGTCAACCAGGTTCTGGGTCAGGCTCCCTCGCCGATGCCGTGCTTCGGCCAAATCCCGAGCGGTTTAAGCATGGCTTGTTTTTTCCCTCTCTGTATTCACTTTTTTCTGATCACCATGCAACCCAGATTTTGCGATTGGCCAAAACGGGCAAGATGCAAGGCGCGGGAGGTGCAGGTGTATGCGCATACTGCGAACCTCCCGCAACGCAGCAGATTGCCTGTTTTCGACAATCCCGAAGGGTTTGAGAATAGGCTGCTTTTCTCTTCAGATGTGGCTTTCACATTTCGGTGCAAAAGATGGGCAACTGCATTGCATTTCAACTTGTTTGCGCGCAGCACGATACAAATACCTGCCAATTCTAAAACGCAAAATCTGGGTTGATCTGGAAATGTTCCGGAACCTGCCGCGCTCGCAGATTATGGAATTACCCAACTGCAGGTCGCGCGCCACACATCGGCCCACACCAGGGCCGATCGAAAATCAGGGTTGAACTGTGCCGCCAAGTTTGCAAAAGTTCGCCAGTGTTTACGGGGGCGGACGGCTGGCGGCTGGCATGAGGAGACCGCAACGCGTGCGTGGAAGAACCGCGGGTGTGGACAGCCTCGGATTCAGCACAAAGCCTGCCCGTTAAGGGAACAAACCTGTTTTGAACTGTCCAGGTCTGAGACTGGGAATCAAAGTATGCGAACGATTAACATGAGGAGGAGCCGACAGATGAAAGTCGCCGTGATTGGCGCAGGCAGCATTGGTTTCACCCGCGGTATTGTGCGCGACATTCTCTGTGTGCCGGAATTCCGGCACACCACGGATTTCGTCTTCCACGACATCAATCCTCGCAACCTAGAAATGGTTTATAAGCTTTGCAAACGTGACATGGAGGCCAACCGTGTTCAGTCAACCCTCCGGGCCACTTTGGACCGCCGCGCGGCCCTCAAGGGTGCCAATTATGTATTTTGCGTGGTGCGCGTGGGCGGGCTTGAGGCTTTTCAGCTCGATATTGACATTCCGCTCAAGTACGGCGTTGACCAATGTGTGGGCGACACCCTGTGTGCGGGTGGTATCATGTATGCCCAGCGGACCATTCCGGTCATGCTCGAGTTTTGCCGCGATGTGGCCGAGGTGGCGGCGCCAGGCTGTCTGTTTCTTTCGCACGTCAACCCCATGGCTATGAACACCTGGGCCTGCAACAAGTATGGGTATGGGGTGAAGTTCATCGGACTGTGTCACGGCGTCGAAGGGGGCTGGGCGCAAATTGCCGAAGCCCTGGGAGTAAAGAAAGAAGAACTTGATATCGTCTGTGCGGGGGTGAATCACCAGACCTGGTACATCCAGGTGAAATACAAGGGACAAGACATGACCGGAAAACTGCTGCGAGCGTTTGAGCGGCATCCGGTCTTCAGCCGTACGGAGAAAGTGCGCATCGACATGTTGCGACGCTTCGGCTACTACAGCACGGAATCTAACGGCCATCTGAGCGAATACGTCCCGTGGTATCGCAAACGCCCGAACGAAATCCGGCGTTGGATTGACATGAGCAGCTGGATCAACGGCGAAACGGGCGGATATTTGCGGGTCTGCCAGGAGAGCCGCAACTGGTTCGAGACCGATTTCCCCAACTGGATGCGTGAGGAACCGTGGAAATTCAGCCCTGAAAACCGCGGCACCGAGCATGGCTCATACATAATCGAAGCGCTCGAAACGCGGCGTCCTTATCGCGGCCACTTTAATGTCATGAACGGCGGCTGTATAACCAATTTGCCTCCGGATTGCTGCGTGGAAGTGCCTGGCTACGTGGATGGCAATGGCATCAGTATCCCGATTGTGGGACCTTTGCCCCTGGGGTGCGCCGCGGTTCTCAACCACACGGTGAGCGTACAGCGGTTGGCTGTGGAAGCGGCTGTCAGCGGCAACGATGAATTGTTGCGGCAAGCAATGATGATGGATCCCCTCGTCGGAGCCGTGTGCAATCCGCCTGAAATCTGGCAGATGGTTGACGAGATGCTGGTGGCTGAGGCACAATGGTTGCCGCAGTATCGGCGGGCGATTGCGGCGGCCCGCAAGCGGCTCGCCAAGGGCCCCCTGTTGCCCACGCGGAAATGGCGGGGGGCGGCCCGAGTGCGGGTGCGCAGTCCCCGCGAACTCGCGCGCGAGGCGGAGCAGATGCGGGCGCAGGCGGCAGCGGCTGACAAAGCCGCGGCGGATCGCGCACGCGCGCTCAAGAAAACGGCAAAAGGAGCGAACGGATGAAGACGATGATCAATATGCCCAAAGTAAAAATCGGAGTGGTCGGAGTCAGCCGCGATTGTTTTCCAATCGAGCTTACCCGCAAACGTCTGGCGGCGCTGATGAAAGAATGCGCCAAGCTGCGGCTCGATGTGGTGGCCGCCCGTCAAATCATTGAAAGCGAACGCGACGCGCTGGCCGCGGCGGCTGAGATGAAGGCCAAAGGCGTTAACGCTCTGGTGATTTATCTTGGGAATTTCGGACCCGAAGGGCCCACCACCATTTTCGTCAAAAACATGGGCTTGCCGTTCATGCTGGTCGGCGCAGCCGAGGAAAGGCGTGCCGGCCTGGTCGCGGACCGCGGCGACGCGCTGTGCGGAATGCTGAATGTGTGCCTGAACACGGGTTTGCGTAATCTACGCGGCTATTTGCCGCCCATGCCCATTGGTTTGCCGGCCGAGGTGGCGCAGAAAATCGCCGATTTCGTGCCTGTGGCGCGTGTTCTGCTTGGGCTTCGCAGCCTCAAAGCCATTACGTTTGGTCCACGCCCGCAGGATTTCTACGCCTGTAACGCGCCGATCAAGCCGCTTTACAATCTTGGAATCGAGGTGATGGAAAACTCGGAACTGGATTTGTTCGAACTGTTCAAAGCAGCGGCCAGCCGTCGCCGCGAGATCGAGGCGGTGGCCAAGGACATGGCGAAGGAACTCGGCGCCGGCAACCGGCATCCCGAAAAACTGCGGCAACTGGCGCAGTTTGAGGTGGCGTTGATGAGCTTCTTCGAACAGAACCTCGGAGCAAGTCAGTTTGGCGTGTTTGCCAACAAGTGCTGGCCGGCTTTCGAAAAGGCGTTTGGTTTTGTGCCATGCTACGTAAACAGCCGGTTGGCGCAACGGGGCATACCGGTGGCCTGCGAAGTGGATATTTACGGGGCCGTATCGGAATACATGTGCCAGTTGGCATCGGATTGCCCCGCAACCCTGCTGGACGTAAACAATACGGTGCCTCCCGATCTCGAGATCGAAGATCTGAAAGGCGCGCGACGCGAGGATCTTTTCATGGGGTTCCATTGCGGCAACACCGCCATTTGCTGCCTGAGTGGAGCATGCATGAAGTATCAACTCATCATGCACCGGCTGATGGAGCCCGGCAAGAAGCCCAACATTACTTGCGGAACTTTGGAAGGAACGATAAGGCCCGGACCAGTGACGATCTTCAGGTTACAGGCCACCCCTGACGGGGCTGGAGTCATGAGCTATGTGGCGCAGGGCCACGTGCTTGACGCCGATCCCTCCTCGTTCGGCAGCATCGGCGTTTTTGCTATCCGCGATTTTGCGCGGTTCTACCGCTATGTGCTGCTCGAAAAGCAGTTCCCGCATCATACGGCCGTCGGCTTCAGTCACGCGGGAAGGCCGCTGTTTGACGCTTTGCGGGTGCTCGGAGTCGCCGACGTTAACACGCCGCGCCCGGCTGGCCAGCCTTATCCGAGCGAAAACCCCTTCTGACAGGAGGCGAAGGCAGGAAGGAGGCGCGGATGGCAGCCGTGAAAAAATACGCTCTGGGTTTGGACTACGGGACAAACTCATGCCGTTCGGTAGTCGTAGACTTGACCGACGGCCGGGAGGTGGCCGCGCACGTCTTCAACTATCCCAGCGGCGTGGCGGGCATTCTTATTGACCGGCGCGATCCCAATGTCGCGCGCCAGCATCCCCGCGACTACTTGGAAGGCACGGTCGCGGTGGTCCGCGGCGCGCTCGCCAAAGCCAAAAAGTCGCGACGGGGATTCGACCCTGAGCAGATAATCGGTATCGGGGTGGACACCACGGGCAGCACGCCGCTTCCCGTGGATCGGGAAGGCACGCCCCTGGCGTTGCGGCCGCAGTTCAGCCGGAATCTGAACGCAATGGCATGGCTCTGGAAAGACCACACCGCGTACGCCGAAGCTGCGGAGATCACCGAGGCCGCCCGTCGTCTGCGTCCGCATTATCTGGCCAAGTGTGGAGGAACCTATTCCTCGGAATGGTTCTGGAGCAAGATTCTGCATTGCAAGCGCGTGGCGCCGGAGGTCTTTGCGTCCGCCTACAGTTGGGTGGAGCACTGCGACTACATGCCGGCACTGTTAGCGGGAGAAACCCGTCCGGAGAAAATTCTGCGCAGTGTGTGCGCCGCCGGGCACAAAGCCATGTATTGCCGTGAATGGGGAGGGTTGCCTGACAAAGAATTTCTGGCGGCGCTGGATCCTGACCTGGCGAACTTGCGCGATCGTCTTTATTCCGAGGCCGTGCCTGCAGATCGCCTGGCGGGACGTTTGTGCAAGGAATGGGCGCACAAACTGGGGCTCAAGCCCGGAATCGCCATTGCGGTCGGCGCTTTTGACGCGCATATGGGGGCGGTGGGAGCGGGCATTCGTGAAGGAACACTGGTGAAGATTTTGGGCACCAGTACCTGCGATATGCTGGTGCAACGGAACGACAAGCAGCTCGCGGACATTCCCGGCGTGTGCGGCATCGTGGATGGCTCGATCTTGCCGGGTTATTACGGAATTGAAGCCGGCCAGTCGGCGGTGGGCGATATTTTTTTGTGGTTTCTCAACCATCTCGTGCCGGAAACTTACGGCCGCACGCAGGATGCCAAGTTCGCGCGTCTGGGGCAAATGGCAGCGCGGCAAAAACCCGGCGAACATGGTCTGCTGGCTTTGGACTGGAACAACGGCAACCGTACGATCTTGGTGGACGTGCGGCTGAGCGGTCTGCTGGTGGGACAGACCCTGCACACCACGGCGCCCGAAATCTATAGAGCGCTGATTGAAGCTACCGCTTACGGGGCTCTGACCATCGTCAAACGCATCGAGGAATACGGTGTCCCGGTCAACGAAATCATCAACTGCGGCGGACTGGCAGTGAAGAATCCCCTGCTGATGCAGATCTATGCCGACGTGACGGGGCGTCCGATGAAAGTCGCCCGCAGCGAGCAGACTTGCGCGGTGGGGGCGGCAATTTTCGGGGCGGTGGCAGCCGGCAAGGATGCGGGCGGGTTTCCAAGCGCGGAAGAGGCTCAAGCTGTCATTTGCGCAACGCGCAAGAAGGTTTTTCAGCCCGACCACGAACGTCATGCCGTCTACGAAGAACTCTACAGTCTTTACCGCCAACTGCACGACGCCTTTGGCACCCAATCCTGGTCTGGCAATCTGTATCACGTTATGAAAAGTTTGATTGTCATTCGCGAACGGCAGCGGAGGTAAAAAGCCGGTGCTGGACCAACTGAAACAGGAAGTGCTCGAAGCCAACGTAAGACTGGGCCGAACAGGGCTGGCGCCACTGACTTGGGGGAATGTCAGTGGGATTGACCGCCAAAAGGGCGTGGTGGTCATCAAGCCCAGCGGCGTCAGCTACGAGGAAATAACCGCGGGTGATATGGTGGTTGTGCGCCTTGACGGCAGGAAAGTCGAGGGGCGCCTGAATCCTTCTTCAGATACTCCAACCCACTTGATCCTCTACGAAGCCTTCAAGGAAGTCGGCGGCATATGCCATACGCACAGTCCTTACGCGTGCATGTTTGCACAGACCTGTCGGGAAATTCCCTGTCTGGGGACGACGCACGCCGATCTCTGTGCCGGCCCGGTGCCGATCACGCGTCCGTTGACCGAAGCGGAAGTGCGTGAGGCCTACGAAGCCAATACCGGCCGCGTGATCGTCGAACGTTTCCGCGACCTCCAACCGACAGCGACGGGAGGCGTGCTGGTGGCGCATCATGGTCCTTTCACCTGGGGCAAGAACCCTGTGGAGGCGCTCAATAATGCGATTGCGCTGGAAGCCGTGGCTGCCATGGCGTTCGGGACTCTGTTGCTGAATCCGGGAATCGGAGCGATCCCCGAGTTTCTGCTGGCGAAACACTACCAGCGAAAACATGGACCGCAAGCATATTATGGGCAAAGACCGTACTCGGACCAGTCACAAGATCTGGGTTAAAGCGCGGCCGCAGCAGCGAAGGGGAAAATGAGCATTCACTTCGCCCCGGAGCGCTGGGAACGTATCCGCGCTAATTATCGAAAATGGTGGGCGGGCGAACTCGACCGGCCTTTGCTGGCAATCACAGTGACTGGTTATGAAGCCGATGTCCCGGAACCGCCAATCCCGGCTTATCCTTTCACGTCGTTCTATCCCGAAAGCGTAACGCCCCGTGAGATCATTGCCCGCCGGGATTATGATCTCTCCACCGAGCGCTATTTGGGAGACGCTTATCCCCACATAGCGCCTGGATTTGGTCCCGGCGCGTGTGCGCTTTTCTCGGGCTGCAACCTCCGCAACGGCGAGGGTACCGTCTGGATTTATCCCGAGCAGGTTTTGGAACCGCCCCAGCTTCATCTCGCGCTTGATCGTCAGAATCGCTGGTTTCGACGGATGGTCGAGCTTTATCAGACTGCCGCGGACTACTGGCAGGGAGCCGTGCTCCTGGAAATGGCCGATTTGGGCGGCAATCTGGATATTGTTGCCGCGTTTCGAACAACCGAGAAACTGCTGACCGATCTCTATGATTACCCGCAGGAAATCAAACGCCTGGTTTGGGAAGCGCATGCTTTGTGGTGGGAGTCGTTCGAATCTCTTAACACCATTATTCGCCCTGTCAATCCGGGGTACACGGCGTGGGTTCCGATTTTTTCTGACAAGCCTTATTACATTCTGCAATGTGATTTCGCGTACATGATCGGCCCAGAAATGATCAAGTAATTCGTCCTGCCAGAGATGCAGGCCACCTGCCGGCGATTAGGACATTCTTTCTATCACCTTGACGGCGTGGGGCAGCTTCCCCACCTTGACGCCTTGCTCGCCATCCCCGAATTGGAAGGTGTTCAGTGGGTGATGGGCGACGGGCAGCCCGATGCGGAACACTGGGGTCACGTGTATCGCAAGATCCGCGCGGCGGGCAAACTTCTGCAAGTTTCCGCTGGTCATTCACGCCAAAGTTTCAAGGTGCTCGATTTTCTCGTGCAGGCCACCGGCAGCGGCAAGGGAATCATCGTTACCGGTCGCGTGCCGCGCCGACGCGCAGAAGAAATGCTGGAGCTGTGCCGCCGTTATGGAGCGGAGTGAGACAGCCGGAGAATTGCCAGCGTTTCCTTGTGCTCTCTTGCCCCCGGATTGTGCGCTCGAGAAATGGCCAGAAAGCAACGTCGAGGAGAAGACGGGGGATATTGCTAAGTGCGCATCGTGTTGCAGAGGTGTAGTAACGTTCTCCCCGCCGCAGACGGGGGAACGTTGTGGGCGCAGGGGGAATGTGACGGCAGTGGGGGGCTCCCGAGAGCTACGTTCCCCCTCGTTTCGCTCGGGGAGAACGTAACTACATCGAGGGGAAGATTGGGGGGAGGGGAAACGTTATTACTCCTGGGACTATTGGTTGGAAAATAGGCCGGAACTTACTTCGCTGGCAGGATGGCTGTACAGCGGCATGCCTCGCACCGCCCATCGGCCGCCCTGCGGCCAATCGTAGAATCCAGGATGATGCCATCTTGATTAGCAAAGTGCTGTGGGATGCGTGCAACACGGCACGGTGGATAATCCCAGATTTTGCGATTGGCCAAAACAGGCAAGATGCAAGGCACAGGAGGTGAAGGTGTATGCGCATACTCCGAACCTCCCGCAACGCAGCAGATTGCCAGTTTTCGACAATCCCGTAGGGTTTGAGGCTTGGCTGCTTTTCTCTTCAGATTTGGCTTTCACATTTCGGTGCAAAAGATGGGCAACTGCATTGCATTTCAATTTGTTTGTGCGCAGCACGATACAAATACCTGCCAATTCTAAAACGCAAAATCCTGGATAAGAGATCGCAATGTTTTCTAATCTCACGGGCATTTTCTTCTCGGCTTTTTTAGTCGCATTCTCCGGCGCCATGATGCCCGGTCCGCTACTTGCAGTTACTATTGATGAAAGTGCCCGGCGAGGGGCTGCGGCGGGGCCGCTGCTGATCTTGGGACACATGCTGCTGGAAGCCGGTTTGGTAATCGCCTTGGCGTTGGGGGTCGCGGCTTTTCTCGGGAATGCCCGCGTGCTGGCAGCCATCGGCTTGGTCGGTGGAACCGCGCTGTGTTGGATGGGCGTGAGCATGCTGCGCTCAGCATCGCGCGCGCTTGTCGAAGGCGACAATTCACGGGCTTACAGGCTGCACCCCGTGACCGCCGGCATGGTTACCTCCCTTGCCAATCCTTATTGGAGCATCTGGTGGGCTACGATCGGATTGGGTTATCTCACGGTTGCCCTTCGCCAGGGAATTGCGGGAATAGCGGCTTTCTTCGGCGGTCATATCCTGGCTGACTTCCTGTGGTACGGTGCTGTCAGTTTTGGGGTGTCGCGTGGATTCGGATTTCTTTCTTTACGTATTCACCGCCTTGTCTTGGCGTTGTGCGGCTTGGCCCTGATCGTGTTCGGTCTGTGGTTCGTGCGCGCGGGATTCGCCACGATGGTTACGTCGGCCCAGTAGAGCCGGCCCGGCGGGCCGTCTCGTCAAACCCTAAAAAGCTGGTGTGTTGCGCCCAGTTTTACGTTACAGTATGCGCCGATCACGGCAGCGGCCGGTCTCTCTCCTTTTAGGGCCAGGATGGCCGCCGCCGAGCAACGGTGAATACACGGCGTGATCGGTCCGTCAAATAGATGAGTGAGCGAGCCGCACAGCTCCTGAAGCAGGCCCAGGCAGGCGACATGGAGGCTTTTACCGAGTTGTTTGAAACGTTGCGGCCGAGCGTTCATGCTGTCGCATTCCGAGTGGCGGGACCTGACGACGCGGAGGATGTCGTGATGGAAACATATCTGAAAGCCTGGCAGGCTTTGCCGCGCTTCCAGGGCGGTTCCTCGCTCAAAACCTGGCTTTACCGCATTGCCTACAACTGCAGCATTGACCTGCGCCGCCGACAGGAGCGGCGGAAGGAGTGTCAGTTGGAAGGGGCGGGAGCCGACGCCGCCCATGAGCGTCACAACCAAAATGACTTTCACCCTGCCCCGGACGAGACCATCGCACAAGAAGAACTGGCGCGGAACGTGCGCAAGGCTCTAAACGAGCTGCCGGATGAACATCGCACAACGCTGCTGCTCAGATACGTTGATGGACTGACATGCGCAGAAGTGGCGGCTGCTACCGGCGTTTCGCTCGGCACAGTGCTCTCACGGATATTTTACGGAAAAAGGAAGTTGCGTAAAATCTTGGAAAACTACGAGAAGCAGGTCTGATTATGCCCCGTTGGCGTAAAATCCAAGAGGTCCTGGAAGCTGCCAAGGAACCATGCGCCGTGCCGTCATCGGAAGCTTTTTGGGCGGAATTCCGCCGACGGGCCTCAAGCCGACCACAAGCGCATCGCGCTGCCGGCTGGGCCGCACCTATCCGCTGGGCGCTTGCCGCTGCGGCAGCCGTGCTGGTGGGACTGGGATTCTGGATGTATCCGTTCCTGGCAACATCCGCGTCTGCGCAGACTTCGATTGAGACACTGGAAGTTGACATACCGCACCAGGCCGTGATGATCGTGAGCCATCCGGCAAGCTACAGCACCATTCTATGGATTGTGCCGAACGTGGCCGGCGATGCGCAGCCCGAAGAGCCGTGAGAAAATGCGCCACAATTGTTTGGTTGCTTCTGGCCGGCTGGGTTATCAGTGCCGCCGGCGGTGAACAATTGTCTATCCGCCTTGTCGAAGCCTCCAATCGCGGCGCCGGGAGCCCGCCTGCTCTGAACGACGTGCGCGGAATTCTAAAGGATAGTCTCGGTCTCGACAGTTGCGCTTTCCTGGCTTCCGCCTGGGTGCAACTGCCTGCTGACCGCCAAACCCGATCCCTGGGACAGTACTCAGTAACATGCTCAGGACCGCAACATAGTTTGACGATCGTTGTGCAACGGGGCCGTCAACGGCTCTTGAAAACTACTGTGTCGCTGAAAGACAATACGCCTTTGATTCTCGGTGGTTTCCCAGCCCAAAATGGCAAACATGTTCTGGTCTTTGTGGTCCACTAGCCGCGCGGCTGAAAACCAGCCGGCGCCTGCTGGCCATTCGCACAATCGCGGATGAATCGTGTGCTCTTCTATGCGAACGAATTAACGGATGACGGACGCCTCAATCTCCATGATCGGCGCGCACGCCACATTTTGACCGTTTTAGGCGCGCAGCCTGGGAAAACGATCAAGATGGGACAAATCAACGGACCATGCGGTGTCGGCATTGTGGAGACTGTCACGAACAACTCCGTCGTGCTGCGCTGGCAGCCCGAAGCTTGCGAGCCGGACATGCCGGCGGTGGATTTATTGCTGGCGCTGCCACGGCCCAAAACCATGAAACGCCTTTGGGCGCCGCTGGCATCGCTGGGCGTCAGCCGGATTTTCATAACGAATGCCGCCAAGGTCCCGCGGGCCTATTTTGAGACGCATTGGTTGCAACCCGCCAACTACGAGCCTCTTCTGCTGGAGGGGCTTGAACAATCCGGCGAAACCCGCCTCCCCAGCGTGCACATCTGCCGACGTCTAAAGCCATTTCTTGAAGACGAGTTGGACTGTCTCCATCCCCGAGGCGTCCGGCTTCTGGCCCATCCGGACGCCAACAATGCTGCGTCTTCCGTTCCCGACATTGATACGCAACCCCTGCTGCTGGCTGTGGGACCTGATGGCGGCTGGACAGAATTCGAGCGTGATCTGTTCCTAAGACACGGCTTTCACCTTTTTTCCCTGGGAGCACGCACGCTGCGCTGCGATGTGGCGTGCATCGCCTTGATCGCTGTGCTGATCCACGGACGGAACCTAATCCAGAAGCTCGCAGACAAGGCTGCCTATCCCAGATTTTGCGTTTGAGAAATGGCCGGGTTGCCTGACCTGTCGGCAGGACATGGTGTTTGGACACTGGGTGATTTGAACGAACAAACATAAAAAAGTGAATACGGAGAATGGGGCAAAGAGGCCA
>Ga0209101_1000803_pt1 | contig 25254 bp, 17 predicted proteins | sample ConPoolayeCmetaG_FD_185481 | JGI IMG/M metagenome (GOLD analysis project Ga0209101, IMG submission 185481) | Hot spring microbial mat communities from California, USA to study Microbial Dark Matter (Phase II) - Cone Pool mat layer C metaG... ...
ACAGAAGGGAGGAGGGGCGCTGAACAAATAGATGCCTGACTTATTGAACCTTTATACCCTCTGTACCGCTGGTCAGAATTTCACTACGGAGGGGGGAAAAGATGTGATAGGCTGATGTTTATCCCTGAAAACGGAATAGGAGGCTTACGTGCAATGATTCTGGATCTTTTTTTGCGATTGATCGGCGCGGCCATTTTGGGGGTCGTCGGCTGGCGGCTGGGAGAGTATATCGCCGGTCATGAACCCCCAGAACAATCCCTGCGGCTCATTGTGGTGCTGATGCTGGCCGGTGTGGCCCTGGGGGCCCTCATCACCCCCTGGATAACGATCCAACCGATCCGCTGGCTGCGGCGCAGGATCCGCCAGCTCCCGGCCCAGGAGCTGTTCGCCATTATCATCGGCCTCATTCTGGGTCTGATCGTGGCTGCTCTGTTGTCACCCATCCTGTCTAACCTGCCGACTCCCTTTGGCGAGGTCCTGCCTTTTATCGGCGCGATCCTGTTTGGCTATCTGGGCATGGCCATCATGATCATGCGCCAGAAGGACATCTTTGCTCTCATCGGCGGCCGGCTCGGCGGCGAGGCGGTGCCCCTGGATGAAAGGCCGGTGCTCCTCGACACCAGCGTGATCATAGACGGCCGGATTGCCGACATCAGCCAGACCGGATTTATCAGCGGCACCATGCTGGTCCCGCGCTTTGTGCTGAATGAGCTGCAACATATCGCCGACTCCCCCGATGTCCTGCGGCGCAACCGGGGGCGGCGGGGGTTGGACATGCTGAACCGGCTCAAAGAGGAGTCGGTGGTGCCGGTGCGCATTACCGACATGGATGTGCCGGAAGCGCATGAAGTGGATGACAAGTTGATCATGCTGGCCAAGAGCCTGCGTTGCCCCATCGTCACCAACGACTATAACTTGAATCGGGTCGCGCAGCTACAGGGGGTGGTGATCTTGAATATCAACGAACTGGCCAACGCCGTCAAGTCGGTCTTGTTGCCGGGAGAGAGCCTGCAGGTCAAGATCAGTCAGGAGGGCAAGGAGCTGGGGCAGGGGGTCGGCTACCTGGACGATGGGACGATGATCGTCGTCGAGGAAGGACGGCCCTACATCGGCCAGACCATCCCGGTGGTGGTCAAAAAGGTTTTGCAAAAGACAGAAGGGCGGCTGGTGTTCGCCCAACCTGATTTTGGAGGAACAGGCAACCGATGACGGTCATCACCCTTTCGCGCCAGCTGGGCAGCCACGGAGAAGAGATTGCTGCCCAGGTGGCGCAGGCTCTCGGCCTGCGTTTGATTGACGCCGATACGATCAATCGGGCGGCGCAGCGGGCCGGCGTGCCAGAGGTGGCCCTGGCCGAACTGGAACAGGAAGGGGAGCGCGGGCTGGTCAACCGGATGCTCAAGGCGCTGCGCATGATGCCCGGCCTGCAGAGCCTGGCCCCCCTGCCCGAACCGCAGATCGGTGAGGCCGACGTCGCCTATCCTGTGCTGCCTGGCCTGACCATCCCCTTCGCCGGGCTGTTTTCGCCCACAGCGCCTCCCATCAGCGCCTCGCTGGATGCCTATGTGCGCATGGTCGGCCTGGTGATCCGGGGACTGGCCCGCGAAGGCAATGTGCTGATCCTGGGCCGGGGTGGACAGGTTCTGCTGCGCAAGCACCCAACGGCCCTGCACGTGCAGGTGGTTGCCCCTTTGGCCTATCGCATCGAGGTTGTCATGAGCCGTGAAGGATTGAACAGACGAGAGGCTCAAAACCGGGTGCGGGCCAGCGACCGGGCCCGCGCCGACTATCTGCATCGCTATCACAATGTGGATTGGCTGGACCCTTTGCTGTATCACCTGGTGATCAACACCGGCCGCATTCCGGTGGCCAGGGCGGTGGAGTTGATCCTGAGCGCCCAAGCTGCCGCTCAACAGCCGGCTGCGGCCGAGGCGGATGGATAAGGGCATGGCGGTTCTGTTGATTCCACCTTGGGGCTGGAAAAGGACCTGCATCTGTCTGATGGGATGCTGCCGTGAGGCATGGCAGCATCCCAACACCGCTTCGATTCCGATCCCTATCCAGCCAGGAGGTGAATAACATGGCATTAACCGTATACAACTATCTGACCCGTCGTCAAGAGGAGTTCAAACCGATCCGCCCGGGCCGGGTCCACATCTATGTCTGCGGGCCGACGATCTATGACCATGCCCACATCGGCCACGCCAAGGTCTATGTCTCGTTCGATACGATCGTCCGCTACCTTCGCTATTGTGGCTATCAGGTGCGCTATGTGCAGAACATCACCGATGTGGGCCACCTGACCGACAATGCCGATGAGGGGGAGGACAAGATCCTCAAACGGGCGGCCAGGGACCGGGTTGAGCCGATGGAACTGGTCGAGACCTACATGCGCAGTTACTTTGAGGATATGGATGCCTTGAATTGGGTGCGGCCCAATATCTTCCCCCGACCCAGTTGCCACATCACCGAGCAGATCGAACTGGTCAGGCTGTTGTTGGAGCGCGGCCATGCCTACGAGGTCAACGGCTCAGTCTACTTTGACGTGTCAAGCTGGCCGGAGTACGGCAAGCTGTCGGGGCGCAGGGTGGAGGAGCAGGAGGAGGGCACCCGGCTGGCGGTCAACCCGGAAAAACGCCATCCGGCCGACTTTGCCCTGTGGAAAAAGGCCGAACCGGGCCATATCCTGCGCTGGCCCAGTCCGTGGGGATGGGGCTATCCAGGCTGGCACCTGGAGTGCTCGGTGATGGCCACCCGGTACCTGGGCCAACCGTTCGATATCCACGGCGGGGGGCTGGAGAATATCTTTCCTCATAACGAGTGCGAGATCGCCCAGATCGAGGCGGCCACCGGCCTGCCGTTCTGCAACTACTGGCTGCTGAACAATATGGTCACCGTAGATGGCGTCAAGATGGGCAAGAGCCTGGGCAATGCCATCTACCTCAAAGAGATGTTCAGGCGCTACCGGCCGATGACCCTTCGCTTCTTCATCCTGAGCAGCCACTACCGCTCGCCCACCGATTTCAGCCAGGAGGCGTTGGATGCCGCCGACCGGGGGCTGGAACGGCTGTATGGCGCCGTGAGTCTGGTCCGCGAGCGGCTGGCCAGCGCCCCCGCAGGTGGCCTGGATGCCGGCTGGGCGGCCAGGCTGGAGGAGTACAGAGCCCGCTTTGTGGCGGCCATGGATGACGATTTCAGCACCCCTCAGGCCATCGCCGTGCTGTTCGACCTGAGCCGGGAGGTGAACGCATTGCTCAGCCCGGGCCAGCCGGGAGGTGCACGAGAGGTCAGCCGGGGGACGCTGGAGGCGATAGAGGCCCTCTATCGGGAGCTGGGCGGCGACGTGCTGGGCCTGGTGCCCGCCGACCTGGGCCGGCAGGTGGGGGGCGAACTGGTGGATCGCCTGCTGCGGTTGCTGATTGACCTGCGGCAGGAAGCCCGCCAGGCCCGCGACTGGGCCCGGGCCGATGCCATCCGCAACCGCCTGGCAGAGTTGGGAGTGGTCCTGGAGGACGGGCCGGAGGGCACCCGCTGGCGACTGAGCCGATAAAGGGCGGTTTTCAGACCAGGGGATGTGGTCAGCCGATGCGCGAAATCCTCTACGGCCGCCAGCCGGTGCGCGAGGTGTTGCGGGCCGGGCGGCGGCAGGTGTTCAAACTGCTCCTGGCCAGGGGCCTGGAACCTGGCGGCCTGGTGAAGGAGATCCTCACCTTGGCAGAACGGGCGAAGGTGCCGGTGCAGAGCGTGGACCGGCAACAACTGGAGAAACTGGGCGGCGAGGTCAATCATCAGGGCCTCGCCGCCGAGGTTTCCGGCTACCCCTATGTGGATGTGGCCGAGTTGCTGGCTGCGGCCAGGCAGAGGGGCGAACCGCCCTTTTTGTTGTTGCTGGACCACATACAGGACCCCCAAAACCTGGGCTCCCTGCTGCGCACGGCTGAAGCGGTGGGCGTTCACGGTGTGATCCTCCCTTCCCGCCGGGCTGTCGGTGTCACGCCGGCGGCGGTGCGGGCCTCGGCAGGGGCAGCGGAACATGTGCGGGTGGCCCAGGTACCCAACCTGGTGCAGATCATGGAGCGGCTCAAGGCCGCAGGGGTGTGGCTGGCCGGGCTGGAAGCGCGCCCTGAAGCTCAACTCTATACCCAGGCCGACCTGCGTGGTCCCTTGGGGATGGTCGTCGGCAGCGAGGGAAAGGGGCTGACCCGCCTGGTCCGCGAGACCTGCGATCTGCTCGTCCGGCTGCCGATGCACGGCCGGGTGGGGTCGTTGAACGCCGGGGTGGCCGGTGCGGTGGCCCTGTATGAGGCCCGGCGGCAGAGAACAGCGGGTTGAAAAATGCGCGGAACCGGTGATCATCCCCACGTTCCGCGCATCTGTTGTGCTGGTGGGCAGGGGAGGGATCGAACCTCCGAAGGCTGAGCCGACGATTTTACAGACCGCCCCCTTTGGCCGCTTGGGTACCTGCCCGTCCAGGTGCTATTATACCGATCCTGCTCCAAAAGTCAACCTGCGGCCCAAGTGTGGTTGAACTTCCCGCCCAGGATGAATCGTGGGCTACGGTTTGACCTTTTTGCGCCCCACAAAAAAGCGCGCAAAGTCACGGCCGTACTCCGGCAGGCGACGCCAGGTGTCGGGACTGGTCAGCCGGCGCCAGATGCGGCCAGGCCGCAGGTAGAAGCGCCGATAGGCCTCATGCCATTTGCGCTCCACCAGCTCCGGCGGCAAGGTGGGCAACTCGTAACGCGCCTTTTCGTCATGGATGGCATAGTCGCGCCAATCCAGGCTGAACAACCGGCCGTCGCGGCGGGCAATTTCCCACAGCTCGGTGCCGGGGTAGGGCGCGGCGATCATAAAGTTGGCCAGGTCCGGGTCCAGCTCCAGGGCAAAGCGGATGGTGTCCTCCATCGTCTCCTCGGTGTCGGCCGGCAGGCCAAAAATGAAAAAGCCCATCGTCTGCAACCCGGCCTCCCTGGCCTGGCGGAATGCCCGACGCACGTCGTCCAATGTCTGTTTCTTTTTGATGGAATCCAACACCTTCTGGTTGCCGCTCTCCACGCCAAAGCCGACCCGCTTGCAGCCAGCCTGCTTCATCAGGCGGAACAGTTCGGCGTCGGTGTGGTCGGCGCGCATGCCATGGATGGTGACCCACGGCACGCGGTTCAGTCCCCCGGCGATGAGCAGGCGGCAGATCTCCTTGGCCCGCTCCGGTTTCAGGTTCCACACATCGTCGGTGATGCCGATCTCGGTAGCGCCCATCTCCTGGACCAGATACCGCCATTCGGCCACCACCGCTTCGGGCGAGCGGGCGCGCCAGGTGTTGCCGGTGATCGGTTTGGAGCAATAGATGCACTGGTAAGGGCATCCCCGGCTGGTGAGCAACGTGTAGGCCCTGGCGTGAGGGTCCAGCCCATCGGTCAGTGGTTGCAGGTTGGTGTACTTTTCGATCTTGAACAGGTGGTAGGCCGGCCAGGGGATCTGGTCCACATCCTGGCGCAAGGGCCGGGCCGGGTTGTGGATGATTTGCCCCGACCCTTCCTTCCAGCTCAGGCCCCGGATGGACGCCAGATCGCAGTTTGCAAGCCAGCTCCCCCCGGTTCCTCTTCCTTCGCCCCTCGCCCGCTGCAACTGGCGCACAATTTCGACCAGCGCCTCCTCCGCCTCGCCGCGCACGACCAGGTCTACTTCCGGGCGTTGCAACGACTCTTCAGGCATGAGGGTTGGGTGGGGGCCGCCCAGGATGGTGATCGCCCCCTGCGCTTTGGCCAGGGCGGCTGCCTCCCACGCTTCGTAGATGAGCGGCGTGGGGCTGGAGATACCTGCCAGGTCGTAGCTTTCTCGCGCCAGGTGCTCCGCCAGGCTTTCCTCTTCGACCTCGGCGTCAAAGAGGGTCACCTGCTCATACCCGGCAGCCAGGAGCGCCCCGGCCAGATATCCCAACCCCATGTGGATATGTTTGCGCGAGTTCCACACCGGCGACTTGGGGCTTATAAGTAAAATTTTCATCAGCAGTCAGCTCAGCAGTCAGTGATCAGCCGGCCAGTAGCACAGGATTCATCCTGTGCTACCGATTCATTGTAGCACCTTCTTGCCCGGCGGTCAAAGCTCTATGGAGCATAGACCCGCACCCGGGTCAGCCATGCCCGGTCGCTCCGGGGCTGGCCGTCGGCTCCCAGCAGGGGCCACCTCTGCCCTGTGGCCGGGTCGGCGACCAACACCTCCAGGTCATAGGCGCCGGCCGGGGCATCGGCGGGCAGGGCCAGCGTGTAAACCGCCTGGCCTGGATCGCCATCGGCCTGGGCGGCTATCTCCCCCTGTTCGCTCACGAGCCGGACGGTGATGCCGGCCGGCCCTTCACCTGCCCAATGCAGCGTCACGCGCAACGCCTCGCCGGCCGCCAGCGCCAGCCGGTCCGGTTCATAGCCGGTCAGCACCACCGGGCCAAAGTCCAGATGCAACGGCCTGTCGGCCTTTTCCACCTTGACCTGGCCAAAGCGCACATTGTCACCGCCGTCGGCCAGCGGCAGGCGGCGGCCCGTCGCCGGGTCGTACAGGCCCACCTCCCAAACCGCCTGATCCGGGGCGCAGGTGGCCTCAGGCAGGGCCAACAGGTAGGGGTCGGCCACCACCTGGCCCGGTGTCCAGCGGCTTGTCGGGCGAGCGCCCAGGCCCGGTGTGGCATCGCGCTGGGCGAGCACCCGGTCATGCCGGCCCAGCAGGTGGACAAAGGCGGTATAGTCCTGTCCTACCGGTTCGACGGCCTGCCAGTAGAGGGTCAGGGCCAGGAGATCGCCCGGTTGGACAGCCTGGTCGCCGACCACAGCTCCCAACAACCGGATCTGCCCGCCGAACACGGCATCCAGGCGGATCGCCCCGGCAGGCAGGCCATCGGCTGCCGGTTCGACCAGCGGGATCCGCTCAATCTGCCGCCGGTAGATCGTCAGCGGCGAGCCCCAGAAGCGGGGGTCGTCAAAGCTCTGGAGCGGGGCATAGGCAGCCTGGAACCAGGGATCGGCCCGCAGGTCGTAGGCGTACAGCGGCGAGATGGCGGTCAGGGCCAGGTAGTCGGGCTGGTAGCGGAGCAGGGCCCAGGAGAGGTCGCCGCGGGCCACAGCCTCAGCCACCTCCGGCTCCAACAACCCCAGGAAATCGAGCATCGGCCGCCCGGCATAGTAGCCCATCACCCCCACCTCGGTCACGCCGATCAGAGCGTCGGGCGGTGTATTCTCGCCTAACCAGCGGCCGGCCTGCTCATAGATCCTGACTTTGGCTTCAGGCAGCACCTTGCTCACTGGCTCCTCCGGCGGTGGCAGCGGGCCCTCCATCGCCCGGACCAGGGCCAGGTCCGACCAGGCCAGGGGCAGCAGCAGGCCCACCGCCCAGAGCAAAGCCAGCAGCCACCCTGCCCGGCCGGGCCGGTGCACCCCCTCGGCGAGGCCCAGAGCCGCTGCGCCGCTCAGCCCCGGCACCAACGGCGCATAATACCAGTAGTAGGGTGTCACCCCCAGGAGGGTGTAGCCCAACAGGTGGACCGCCCCCCAGAGGACGAGCAGGCGCACCCAGCCGGCCCTCCGCCACATCGCCACCAGGCCCACGGCCACCGCCGGCAGGAAGAGCAGGTAGAATGGGCTTTGAGCCAGCCGGGCACGGGCCAGGATGCCCAGACCTTGCAAACAGGTGGTATGGGCGTAAAAACCGGTGATGCCCAGCCCGGCCTGGGCGCGCTTGGCTGCCAGCGTGGCCGGCAACGGCGAACCGAACTGCCAGGTCAGCCAGGCCAGCAGCGGCAGCATGGCCAGGAGGTAGAGCACGGCCGCCCTCACCGCCTGCCCTCCTCTCCGCTGGGCGCCGGGGTCAGGATGTCGGTGCGAAAAAAGCGCCCGGTCGGCGGCCAGAACGGCGGCCAGGACCAGGCCATCGCCCCGGATGAGGGTGGCCAGGGCCAGCAGGAGGGCAGCCAGGGTCAGGCGGCCGTGGCGATAGGCCAGAATGGCGCTCAGGGCCAGGGCGAGAAAGGGGGTGGTCTCCAGGCCCAGGCTGAGCCAGAGCAGGGGATGGAGGACAAACAGCAAGGCCGCCAGCCTGCCCACCCACGGCCTCCCTTCGTGGCGGCCCAGCAGGTAGACAAGCAGCGCCCCGAAGCCCAACGCCGCCGCCGAAAGGGTATTGGCCAGCGAGGGGATGTCGGGCCACAGGAGCGCACCAGCGGCCAGGAGCAAGGCCCACAACGGAGCGGTCGTGCTCAAGGCCGGCTGCCCGACATTGTAGGTGAACCCCTGGCCGGTCGCCAGATTACGGGCGTAGCGGTAGGTGATAAATGCATCATCTACGGCCAGGGGGTGCAGGGCCATGCCCAACGCCAGCGCAATGGCGGCCAGCATCCCCACCGTCAAAAGGCAATACACCCCCCGATCCGCCCGGTCGAACCTGCGCCGGGCAGGCGGGGTGGCAGCGCGTTGAAAAATCTCCTTTGCCATTATGGGCATTATAGCATGGCTCACCGTTCCCAACAAACCATTTTTTGCCGGGTGACGGGTGTTCGAAGCAGAAGAACGGGGCTGCTCCCGCCGGGTCTGTGACCTGGCAGCCCCCACTGTAGGGCAACTGCGAGCAGTTGCCCTACAAACGCACCAGCCTTGCGCTCACCACCGGCGGGGGTCACAGGCCCCATACGCATCAAGCCAGGCGACTCAAGTAGGGGCAGAGCGGCGCTTGGCCCCTGCTCAGGGGCCTGCGGCAGGGCATCCACGCAGGTGGACGGCCGGGTAGCCGAAGGCATTGCCTTCGGCTACCCGGTGCGATTTCCAATGGCCCGCGGCGAACCCAACAGGCCCAGGTGCCAGGCAGTTCGGAAGTGCCCGGCACCTGGGAGGGCGGCTATTGGCCCTTGACGATGAGCGGCAGGTAGAGGTAGAACCGCGCAGGCGCGGGAGCGATCAGGATGGTGTGGAGATCGGTCACCAGGGCCCCGGCGCAGTTGGTGGCGGTCACGGTCAGGGTGTGGGTACCCACCTCCAGGCTGCGGACCGAGGCGCTGCCCGTATCGCCGTTATCCCAGGTGTAGGTGATGGGCGGTGTGGCATCTGGCGGCTGGTAGGTGGTGGTGAAGGTGTAGGTGCCCGGCGCACCGGCGGTTGGACCGACGATGGTGATGCCGGTCAGGCTCAGGCAGGTGCCCGGTTCATAGACCGTCAGGGTAAGGGAGCCGGTCACAGCCTCCGACCCGGCCATGTCGCAGTTCCAGACGGCGACCTCGACGGTGTAGGTGCCGGTGGCAGCGAAGGTGTGGTCAAGGGCCAGCGGGTCGTCGCTGCTGCTGGCCGGGACGACGGGGCTGCCATCGCCATAATCCACGGTGTAACTGTACGGTTTGGCCGCGTCCTCGGGTGCCAGGTCGGCCAGGAACTGGACCGGGGTGCCGGTGTAGAGGGTGCCGGTAGTCAGCAGGGTCAGCTCCACCCCGGTCACGTCGGTGCACACGGCCGGCTCGGTGATGACGATGGTGTGGGTGTCGGTCACCTGAGCGCCACAGTTGGTGGCGGTCACGGTCAGGGTGTAGGTGCCCACCTCCAGGCTGCGGACCGAGGCGCTGCCTGTATCGCCGTTATCCCAGGTATAGGTGATGGGCGGCGTGGCGTTGGGCGGCTGGTAGGTGGTGGTGAAGGTGTAGGTGCCCGGCGCACTGGCGGTTGGACCGAGGATCGTCACCTGGGTCAGGCTGAGGCAACCCTGCGGCAGGACGACGACGGGGTGGCTGACGCTGTCGCTGCCCAGGCTGTTGGTCGCCACCAGGGTGACGGTAAAGGTGCCGGCAGTCTGATAGAGGTACTGCGGGTCGCTCGCGGTGGAGCTGCCCAGGCCGTCGCCGAAATCCCAGAAATACTCCATCGGAGCCGTGCCGACCGTCTGGTTGGTAAAGACGGCCGGGCTGCCCAGGATCACCGGGCTGTTGCTGGTAAACTCGGCGGTGGGGGCCAATGGGGTGATGCAGGCCGGGCCGCCGCCCGTCAGGGTGATGTCGTCCAGGTGCCAGCCATCGGCCACCAGCGAGGTGTCGGAGGTGAAGCGGAAGCGGATGCGGGCATTGGCCTGGCCATCCAGGGCCGGCAGGGGGATCGTTTCCTGGGTCCAGGTCTCGTGGTCGTAACCGGTGTAGGCCGCTGCCTGCGTCCAACTGCCGCCGCCGTCGGTGGAATACTCGACGTAGCCATAATCCCAGTTCGGTTCCATGTCGTAGATGTGCCAGAAGCTCAGCGTCATCCCCTCGTAGCCGGACAGGTCCAGGACCGGCGAGGTGAGGGAGATGTTGCGGTTGTTGCTGTAATTGCCGCCGGGGCTATCGGTCCAGGAGTGGGTCGGGCTGTGGGAGGCTTCGGCGGTGATGGCCCACGGCGACTGCGCCGTCCAGCCGATGTTGCCCGACTCGACATCGTCCTCCAGGACTGCACACACGGGGGAGAGGAAAAAGTCCTGCTGCACGGTCTGATAGTTGTGGGCCTCGATGCCGGTGACGGTGGAGATGGCGAAACCGGGCGCGACGGCGCTGAGGTCGTAGGTGTCGCTGACGACCAGCATGTGGTAATAGCCGGTGGCCGGGTCGGTGGTGGCCTGGAAGTTGTTGGCCGTGACCGTGGCTGCCAGCGGCAGGTTGGTGCTGGCGTCGCGCACAAAGCCCTCGATGGTCGGCGACACGTTCGGGTCAAGGAGGTAAAGGAAGGTGGCGCTTACCGCTCCCCAGTTGCCGTTCACATCCTGGCCGCGCACAAAGAGGATGTGCCGGCCGGCGCTCAGGCCGGTGGTGTCCACGGTGGCCACGACCTCTTCCACCTTTTCGTCAAAATTGCCGTCGGCGGCAGCCATCGGCAGGGGGACCGGCGGGGTGGTGGTGATCCAGGGCGGCACGTCCAGGTAATACTCGGCGGTGGCGATGTTCTGCGTCGGCTCGGTGCCGTTGGAGTTGTTGTAGCGGGTATCGTTGATGGTGGCCGTCAACTGGACCGGCTGGCCGGCCACGACACCGCCGGGCAGGGCGGTCACATTCAGCGCATCGGGGCCGGCCGGGGTCATGTACGGCGTGCGGGAGACTTTGGCGGCATAGATCAGGGCCGGCAGGTTGTCGGGCAGGATGGTGTTTTCAAAGGTACCACAGTCCTGGAAAAAGGCGGTGCCCAGCTCAAAGGTGTAGGCTGCCAGCCCCAGGTCACCGTAGGCAAAGTCGTCGGTGGTGCCATCGGTGACATAGAGGCCATAGGCCTGTTCGGGGGTGTAGCCGTTAAAGTAGGCGAACTTGCGTCCCAGGGTCTGCAGGGCCGTGCCGTTGGGGGCCGGGGAGCTGGTAAAGCCCCACGGCCACAGCACCAGTTGGCTGTAGCTGTGGATGTCCATAAACACCCCCATGGCATCCGCCGGAGCCGGGTCGCCCAGGCCCGGGCCGCGCTGATCGGGGAACTGGGCCTGCACATAGTTCACCACAGCCTGGGTCTCCGGTTCGGAGGCAGCGCTGGGGCCACGGTAGGTCTCGGCGCAGGGATTACCGCTGGAACCGCCACAGCAACCCCACTGGAACGGATAGTTGCGGTTGAGGTCCACACCGATGCTGCTGGGCGCACAGGAGCCGTAGGGATGGGTGTTTTTGCGCCATAACTGGCCCGCTTCGGCCTTTTTGCGCCCGTCGGGGTTGGACTGGAGCAGGAGATGGATCTCGTGATAGTCCAGCAGCCAGGTCACGTCGGGGTCCAGGTCATAGTTTTCGACCAGGTACTCGGCAAAGCGGGTGATCAGTTCGGCGGTGGTGTATTCGCGGGCGTGGATGGCAGCCATGATGAACAGCTTGGGCTTGGGGCCGGGCACGGCCGAGTTGGTCAGGCGCAGGACCATCATGTCGTAGCCGGCCGCCGGGTTGTTGACCTTTTCCCACGAGTCGCCGATGTCGGTCCAGGTAGCCAGGGTGGGATGGGCGGCGGCGAGGGCCTGCGCCGTGTCAAAGGTCTCTTCCACGGTGCGGTAACAGGGATAGCCAGGGATGCCCTCGGTCTGGCCGGGCAGCGGCTCACGGGGTCGGGTCAGCTCTGCCGTCAGGCGGGGGTCCACCTCGACGCGAAAGCCGGCATCCAGCAGCCACTGATAGCCGGCGCGGTCCACATCCAGGACGATATAGCCCTCCTGGCGGTTGACCTCCCACGGTTCGGTCCAGGTGGCCAGGCTGTCCAGCATAGTCCGGTCGGTGTAGTAGGCGCGCACCACCCACGGCCCTTCGCCCGGAGGGGGTGCGGCCGGTTGGGGTTGGGGGTCCTGAGCGGTCGCCGGGGCGCCTGCTCCCCACAAACTACCCAGGAGCAACACAGCCACGAACAGGAATGCAACGATGCGGAAACGGTGGATCACAGTTTTCCCTCCTTTTTTAGCGTTCTATCAGGTTAAGCCTGTTCTACTTCGATCGCTGTGTCATCCACGCCGGTCACCCGCCCGGCCAGAGAAGCGTGCAGGTTGGCTCCCAATTTGCCTTCTGGGATGCGGGCGATGAGGTCGCCCACAGCCACCCGGTCACCTGTGGCGACCACCGGTTCAGCCGGCACGCCGATGTGCTGCTGCAGCGGGATGCGCACCCGTGCCGGGCGATAGTCCCCTTCGTCCAACGGGCAGAGTTGATGCTCCCACTCGCTCAGCCCCAGCCGGGCGATGAGCCGCCCGGTGGGTACCAGGCGGTCGTCGCGCATCGGGTGCGGCTGCAAGTCGGCCCGCCTGTGCACCTGGTTGACCCAACCTTGGGCCCGCAGTTCGCGCTTGATGGCCACATAGTACGACATCGGTGACAGCTCCAACGGGCAGGCATACGCCTCGCACAAACGGCACTCACAACATAGCACCGCAGCCGTCACCTGGTCGGCCGGGCGTTCCAGGCCGTAATGGATGGCCCGCATCACCTCATGCGGCCGCAGGTTGTGGCCCAACAGGTAGCGCGGACACAGGTCGGTGCAGTCCCGGCACTGGTCGCAGGTCGAAATGCCCCGCCGCACCCACGACGTCCGCGACCGGGTCAGGAAACGGACCACCACGCTGTCGCGGGGCAGCACCAGCAGCCCGCTGGTCGTCTTGGTCACCGGCCGGTCCAGGCCGGTTGCCACATAGCCCATCATCGGCCCGCCGACCACCACCGCATAATCGTCGGCCGTCCGCTCCGACCAGCGAGGCGGTTGCACACCCCCGGCCCAGGCCACCACCTGGCCGATGGCCGTGCCCAGCGGCACCCACAGGGTGACCGGCCGGGCCACCGCCCCGGCCACGGTCAGCAGGCGGTGGGTCACCGCCGCTCCCCGCTCGGCCCGGGCGACATTATACAGCGTCTGCACATTTTGTACCAGGCAGCCGACCTGCAACGGCAGGCCGGCTTCGGGTACCAGCCGGCCGGTGGCCTCGTAGACCAGCACGAACTCATCGCCGGCCGGATAGCGGCTGTCCAGCAGCAACAGGCTCAGGTCAGCCTGCACGCCGATGGCCCGCCGCAAGGCCGCCGTTGCCCTTTCATACTCCTTTTTCAGAGCCAGAATGCCCCGCTTTGCGCCGGTGGCCTCCATCGCCAGGCGCAGGCCGCGCACAATCTCGGCAGCGCGGCTTTCCATCAGCCGCTGATCACATTGCAGCAGCGGGTCGCACTCGGCGCCATTGGCGATGACTGTGTCCACCCTGGCAGCCAGTTTGACGTGGGTGGGAAAACCGGCGCCGCCCGCGCCCACCACGCCGGCGGCCCGCACTGCTTCAACAAGGTTCGGTGACATCTACGAAACCGCCAGGGAGCGTCCCCTGATGCCCATCGGCTACTCTGTCTCGGCCTGTTCTACGGCGCATAACCGGTCAATTCCACATACCCCTTCCCGCTCGCCGTCCCTTCGATCGTGACACTCCCCTCCCAGTAGATCGGCCCAAGCTGGATGGTCATCTCCTGCTCCGGGAAGGTGGCCGCCACGGTGAGGTCCAGGCCCTCGTCCGGCAGGAGGATATGCCAGCGGATCGGATAGACGGCCCCGGTTTCGGGGCTGGTCCAAAAGTCCAGCGCCTCGATGGTATAGTCGTCCAGATGCAGGAAGCGGGTCTGGCCGTCGGCGGCGATCCAGGTGCCGCCCGACTCGGGCAGGGCATTGCCCTCGTCGTCCCGGAACAGGAAGAGCATCACCTGCCGGTCATCGTCCAGCCGCAGGCTGAACCAGTCCCACCCGGCGAACCCATTGTGCATCTGCCAGCTCCCCCACTGATGGTCCATCCAGGCCGTGGCCGTCACCGTCTGAGGCTGGCCATTCACGCTGAACAGCCCGTGGCCACGCAGGTCGGTGTAGGAGTAGTAATAGGAGGTCCCGGCCTGGCCCATATCCTCCACCCCCTGCGGGCTCTGCCATACGGCCGGCCTGGCCGCTTCCAGGTCCAGTTGCAGCTCATAGGGACCGGCTGCGGCCTGCAGGTGGTGCGTGCCGCTGCCTCCCCAGGCCCGCCAATCGCCGTTCCACACCTGATAACGGTCCGCTCTGGCCCCTGCTTCCCAGAAACGGGGGAAATTGCTCCGCTCGAAAAAGGTATGCTTTCGGGCTGCCTGATCGCTCACGGCGAAATGGGCAAAGTAGAGCGGGTTGCTGATCCAGGTGATGGGCAACACTCCGCCGATGCGCATCTGGGGCGAGGCATAGGCTTTGAAAAAGACCAGCTCGAAGCCATATTCCTGCCCCTCGCTGCCGTTCAGAAAGCCGGTATAATACCACCACTCGGCCCTCACGTCGAAATGGGCCGCCTCATCCTGGGGCAGGCGGATGGGGCGGTCGGTCGTCGCCTGTTGAAAGACGGCCGGCGTTGGGTGGCGGAAGATGAGCAGGGCCGTCATCAGTCCGGCGGCCAGCAGAAGCAGAAGGGCCAATGTGAACAGAACGATTTTGCGGATCATTATCCCCCCTCACGAATTCACCCAACCCTCTCCGGTTTACGATCCGGGCCGGCTCTCATGATACCACCGTTGGGTCGGTTTGGCAAGAGGGTGGCTGCCACGCGGATCAGGGTCGGCAGGTGGAGGAGCATGTTGGCATAGCTGGCGTTGGCCATGGGGCAGGCACATTCCCCGGCGGCGATGCTGCGACGCAGGCGGTGCAGCTCTCCCACCTGCTCGGACCAGATGGGGCGCAGGTCATAGCCGGTGTGCCGCAGGTTGCCCACCGCCTCGGCGCGGATGCAGCAGGTCCACACGTCGCCGTTGGGGGCGATGTGGCCGCTGGCCCAACCGGCCTGGCAGGGGATCACCTGCCGCCGTTCCTGCAAGATGCGCCTGGCGAGCTGATAGTACTGCGCCCGGAAGGCCTGGGTGACGCGGGCCAGACCCCGGACCGGCACGGCCTGCGCCCGTGCCGATAGATAGTCGGCGATGGGGGCGTACTCGTCGGCCGGCGGGGTAATCTCCCATCCGATGGTGTCCAGCTCCAGCCGTTCCTCGGCCACTTCGGTGATGTACGAATCGGGTTGCAGGAATTCCAGGCCCTCGACGATGGCGCGGAAGCGAGGGAGATTGAAGCGAGAGACAACGGTGTGGACGCTGAGCACCAGGTTCTTGTGCTTCCTCTGCAACTCTTTCAGTCCCTGCCAGGTATCCAACGCCCGCTGCCAGTTGCCCGGCACGCCCCGGATGTCATCATGCTCCGCGCCGACGCCATCCAGCGACAGGTTGAGGCCGATCTGCGAGTGGGAGGCCGCCGCGCAGATGGTGTCTACCTGGTCCACGATGCGCCGGGTGAGCAGGCCATTGGTGGGGATGGTGATAACCCCTGGCCGGCATAGCTCCGCTCCGGCGCCGACCAGGTCGGCCAGATCGGGGCGCAGGAACGGTTCGCCGCCGGTGAAGGTCAGGTAGAATGGGGCGCGGCCCAGCCGGGCAAAGATCGCACGCCACTCCCCGGCGCTCATCTCTTCGCCTGACCTGCGCCATACGCCGCAGGTTTTGCAGCGGCTGTTGCAGCGAAAGCTGACGCTGACGACCAGGCTGAAGGGCAGCAGGCAGGGCCAGCCCCGGTGGTAAAAACTCCAGTAGAGCGGGAGCCTGGGCAGCAGTTCAAACATGGTCAGAGCAGCAGTCATACGGCGCTGATTATAACAGCATCCCTCCCCCCTGTCAACGTCCAGGAGAGGTCAGGGTTTGGCGCAGAGCGGAAGGTGTGGTATCATGCTCCCGCTGCCAGGGGCAACGGACATGGTGCCCCTGGCCTGAGATCATGAGGGGGAATTCGGTTATGGTTGCTCCCTGGTTCACCACTCTGAACCCGATTGTCCAGGCCTTGCTGGCCACCTGCTTTACCTGGTTCGCGACCTCGCTGGGGGCCGGCACCGTTTTTTTCTTCAAAACCATAGAGCGCCGGGTGCTGGACGGGATGTTGGGCTTCGCCGCCGGGGTGATGATCGCCGCCAGTTACTGGTCGCTCCTGGCACCGGCCATTGAAATGGCCGCCGAGGGGGGCGGGCCGGCCTGGGTCCCGGCCACGGTGGGCTTTTTGCTGGGCGGCGCGTTTCTGTGGGGCGTGGACCGGATCCTGCCTCACCTGCACCTGGGGTACCCGCTGCAGGAGGCGGAAGGGTTCAAGACCGCCTGGCAACGGAGTGTGTTGCTGGTGTTGGCCATCACCCTGCACAACTTTCCGGAGGGCCTGGCGGTAGGGGTGGCCTTTGGCGCAGTGGCCGCCGGATTGCCGGCTGCCTCGTTGGCCGGAGCCGGGGCGCTGGCGCTGGGCATTGGCCTTCAAAACTTCCCGGAGGGTGCAGCCGTTTCCGTCCCATTGCTCCGCGAAGGATTGTCCCGGTTCAAAAGCTTCTGGTACGGCCAGTTGTCAGGCGTGGTCGAACCGCTGGCCGGGGTGTTGGGCGCTTCGGCGGTGCTGCTGATGCGCCCGATCCTGCCCTATGCCCTGGCTTTTGCTGCCGGAGCGATGATCTATGTCGTGGTCGAAGAGCTGATCCCGGAATCGCAGTTGGAAAGCGGCACCAACATTGCCACCGTGGGGGCATTGGCCGGCTTTGCCGTCATGATGACGTTGGACGTGGCTTTGGGGTAGGAGCACGCCCGACACAAAGGGCACACCGGCCACGAACTGTCCGGGGCCTACCCGGTTCGGCTCATGACCGGGCGGGTCAGCAGCGAGGCGATATAGTCGTCCGAGACCCGCCGTGCCGCCTGGATGGCGCGTCGCTTCTTCAGCATCCTGGGCCAGCCCAAGAACCCGGCGATCTGTCCCCGCAGCCGCGCCCGCGCTGCCGCACCGCGCCAGGCACGCAAGGCGTCCCGGCAGATGCCCCACTGGGCATGGACGATGTGCGGCCAGTATGTTCGCAGCAATGTTCCGGGATAGTTCTTGGCAATGACCCATAGCGTGTTCCGCCCGGTGTAAAAGCTGGCCAGGGGGCCGCCTCCGGTGGCGCTCAGCTTGTGGTAAACCACTGCCTGGGGGGTGTACCAGCAGGGCCAGCCGGCCAGTTGCGCCCGCCAGTTGAGGTCCACATCTTCACAGTACATGAAGAACGATTCGTCAAACAGCCCTACATCGTCCAGCATGGCCCGCCGGTAGGCCACTGCCCCCCCACAGCCGCCGAAGATCCAGCCCGCCTCGTCGAACTGGCCTTCGTCGCGCTGCCACACCCCCCGGTTGAACGGCAAACCGTCTATGCCATAGCCGTCACCGGCCGAGTGGAGGAGGTCGCGCCGGTCAAAGAGCCGGATCTTGGCCGCCGCCATCCCGGCTTCGGGATGCGCCTGCAAGGCTGTCACCAACGCCTCGACGAAACGGGGATCGGCCTGGGTGTCGTTGTTGAGGGAGATGAGAATGTCGCCCCGGGCAGCACGAAACCCGGCATTGTTGCCGCCGGTCAACCCCCGGTTGCGCTCCAGGACCAGCAACCGCACCTCAGGATACCGCTCTGCCACCAACGCTACCGAATCGTCGGTCGAGGCGTTGTCCACCAGGATCACCTCCAGGTCGGAGCAGGTCTGCGCCCGCAGCGCCTCCAGACAGGCGGGCAGGTGATGGGCGCCGTTCCAGTTGGGGATGACCACGGAGGCCAGAGGGCTACCCACGCGCAAAATAGTCCCGCAGCGCTTCCTGCCAGGGGCGGAGGGTGATGCCCAACGCCGCGCCGGTCAGGTTCTCCAGAGGGGTGTACAAGGGGGGTGGGGCGGGGCGTTCCCACTGCTGGCTGGTGATCGGCTCGACCGGCACATGGCCCCGGCCGGCCATCTCCAGGATGGCGCACGCCCACTCATAGCGGGAGCAAAAGCCGCTGTTGGTGAAGTGAAAGATGCCGTAATGCCCGGTGCGGATGAGCCGGGCGATGGCGGCGGCCAGGTCGGGGGCGTAGGTCGGGCTGCTCACCTCATCGGTGACAACGCGCAGCGCCCCTCGCTCATCGGCAGCCGCGATGATTTTCGTGACAAAGTTCCGGCCCTGCCGGGCGTAGAGCCAGGCGGTGCGCACAATGTAGAAATGGTGGAGCAGACTGCGCACATAGAACTCGGCGGCGGCCTTGGAGCGGGCGTAGGTGCTGCGGGGGGTGGGGGTGTCCCACTCGTAGTAGGGCCGGCCCAGCCGTCCATCGAACACCTCGTTGGTGCTGATGTGGACCATAGCCGCGCCGCAGCGCCCGCAGGCCAGGGCGATGTTGTGCGTGCCCAGGACGTTGATCCGAAAAGCCCGCTCCGGATCCCGCTCACAACCATCCACGTCGGTCATGGCGGCGGTGTGGATGACCAGCTCGGGTTGCAACCCGGCCACCCTGCTCACGATAGCCGGATCGGCAATGTCGTGCTCTGGCAGGTCAAGGCCAAAGAGTTCCTCGCCGGCCAGGACGGTCTGCAACGCCCGGCCCAACTGTCCCTTATGTCCCGTAATGACAACCCGCATCTGCTCCCTCCTGTCCTTCGTCCCTGGCCATGGGCCGTTTCATGGCACCCACGACAGCCGCTCACTCACCGGGTCTGGATAGGCATCGCCGGTAGCCAGGACCTTCTGCACCTGACCCGACCGGAGCTGGAGGAGATACACCGCCCATGCCCCCTCACGATTGGAGAGGAAGGCCAGTTGCCCCCCGTCCGGCGACCAGGTGGGAGCCACGTCGGCAGCAGGGTGGTCGGTCAGCCGTGTCTCCCGGCCGGTCGTCACGTCAATCAGGTACAGTTCCCAGTTTCCGGCCCGGGCGGAGACAAAAGCCACCTGACGGCCGTCGGGCGACCAGGCGGGGGCGGTGTCACCGGGATCGGCCGTCAGGCGGGCCGGATGAAAGCCGCCGGCCTGCATGACCCACAGGCCGCAGTTATCCCCTCGCTCATCGCAGCCGTGGTAGACGATCTGGCTTCCGTCGGGCGACCAGGCCGGCATCTGGCCAAAGGCCCACGCTTCCCCCTCACCCCGGATGTCGGTGGGCGAGATGGCGTAGATGCGCCACTTGCGGTCGCCATGCTTGTCCGAGGCAAAGAGGATCTGTTCCGCATCGGGTGACCAGGCCGGGACCGAGTCCTCCACGTGGGCGGTCAGCTCACTGACCTGGCCGGTGCGCAGGTCCAGGACGCTCAACCCCAGGTGAAGTGGGTCCAGGTTCCGGAAGGCCAGCCGCTTGCCGCCGGGAGCCATGGCCGGCTGTCTGGCATTTTCCCACAGCAACCGCGCTTCTCCCTGCGCCAGGTCCACCAGGTAGAGGTCGTAGCGCTGGCGGCTGGCGTCGTAGCTGGCGAACGCGATCTGCCCTTTGCCGGCTGCCCGGGCGAGGGGGGTGGGGGTAGGGGTGGCCTGGTAGACGGCCGGTGTCGCCGACGGTGAGGCGCCCACAGCCGGCCGGGTGACGGTGGGCGTGGCGCGGCGGGTCGCCGTGGGCGTCGGCGCCTGGGCTGTGGCCTGACAGCGCAGGGCAGCATCGTCCCGGCTGTCCACCGTCGTCTCCAACGGCAGGACCTGGACTGCGGCCGCGTACTCGCTGGCCGCCCGACACCAGTCCCCCTGCCCGGCGAAGGTCTGGGCATAGAAGGTATAGGCGTCGTGCAGGCGGGCCTGCACATCCTTGTAGCCGGGAGCCAGGGCGTAAAGCCCCTTCAAAGCCTGGACCGTCGCTCCCCAGTCGCGGTCCCAGTAGCTCAGAGCAGCCTTGTACAGATGAGCCAGGTTGATCTGCTCCTGCGCCGCCGCGTCTCCCGGTTTCAGGGTCAATACCAGCTCAAAATGGCCGATGGCTTCATCCAGCCGGTCCTGGCGTACAGCATTCAGCCCCAGGCGGTAGTGGGCTGTGCTCAGCATGGTTTCCACATTCTGGCGCTGATACCCGGCATCCAACCCGCGCAGTTCATTGAGCACGGCTACCGCCTGCTCCAGGTTGCCGCTTTCATAATGGGCTACCGCCTGCCGATAGAGCAGGGCGGCGGCGTCCTGCCGCGTTTCTGAGGTGGGCCGGCTCTGCGCCCGGGCCAGTTCCTCGGCAGCCCGCAATTGGGCGCGGGCCGCGCTCAGGCTCGAATCGTGCCGCAGGGCCAGCTTGAACTCGGCGATGGCCAGTTCATAGTTCCCCTGGGCCAGATAGCCCACCCCCAACGTATAGTGCTCCTGGGCAATCTGCCGGTTTTCCAGCGCCCGGTCCCTCAGACCATCGTAAATGCCCAGGGCCCCCAGCACCAGCATATAGACCACCAGCAGGACCACCGTCAGCGCGGCGATGAGCGTCCACAACCAGGTGCGAGGGCGGCGCCGCGCCGCCTGGACCTCCTGCACCTCCAGCTCCTGGAGCGGAGGCAGCCGGGCGGGGACCGGAATCCACTCTTCCTCTTTCTTTTTCCGTCTTACCATTTCTCAAAGATCGGTGTGGTATTCAGCCACGACCGTCCCGTCGGGCGCTTCCAGGCGAAAGGTCAACCGCCTGCCCTGGAGCGCGCCATCGAGTGAAAGAAGCTGACGGAACGGTTCACCGGGCCGCAACGACACCTCTTGCCGCCAGCGCTCCTGGCCGTCCAGCAGCAGCAGGGCGACGCCCGACCAGGCGCGGGTCGTCATGGCGGCTACCTGAACCCGGTCGCCTGCCACCGACAGGTTCAGCGCCGCCACCTCGTTGGCATAGCGCAGGCCGCCCAGGCCGGCCACCGGATACCAGGTCTCGGTCCACTGCAGGTGGCCGCCGGCCGGCAGGGTCACGCTGTCGGCGAAGGTAGAAGCCGGGCCGCCGTGGATCTCGACATAGCTCGAACCATCATCGGTCCAGTTGTCGGCGGGAAAGGGATCGTTCCAGCCGAAGGCAAACAGCTTGGCCCCGCGGGCTACCTCCGGCGGAAAGATGCGGACCATCCCCTCGTCATAGCCCTCATCGTACACGGCGATAAAGTGGCCGACGGCCGGGTCCTCGAAAAAGCCCAGCCAGCGGTTCCAGTTGCCCAGGCGGCTCAGGTCCACGCCGCCAAAGAGCGGCCACGACAACCGCTGATTGGGTCCGGGCAGCCGGTCGTCGCCCCGGCTGTGGACGGTCACGGCGGTGACGGCCTGGGGCAGGACGAAGCGCAGGTCCGCCGAGGGCGCATTCCGCCCGCCCGGAGCCAGCATGGCATTGGTCCAATATTTGACGGCCAGCGGCGCAGCGGTGGGGTTTTCCAGGCGGGGGCGGAGGGTGAAATAACCCGCTCCGGCCTCCAGCCGCACGGCGATGATGGCCCGGACCCGGTCCACCGCGTCCGTATCACGCAGGGTGACGGTTACCCCCCGGTCGTCCCGGCCGGTGGTGATCTGCCAGGGCACACCCCATTCGTAGCCATGTTCCTCCACCGGCAGGCACCACTCAAAGCCGCCCGCTGCCAGCCACCAGCCCTGCTCCGCCGGTCCCCACGGGGCGGGCTTGAGCACCGGATTGCGGTAGGTCTGCCGGTGGCCGGTGGGCTTGAAGATCACCTCATAGAGGCGCCCTCCCACCTCGGGCAGGAAGGTGAGCTGCAGATACTCGTTCTCCACGACCAGAGTGCGATAGGTCACCTCCACCGGGGCCGGCCCAGAGGCGTCATAGGCCGCCCGGTCGAGGACGGCGTAGGGCATGTGGAACGTTTCGTTCCAGCCCTGCGTGATGAACCGGGCATAGGGATATGTGGCGATGGTGACCTGCCCCTGGCGCACCGTCACGACCCCTGGCCTGGGACCAGGGGTAGCTGTAGGGGTGGCGGTGGCTGTAGGGGTGAGAGTAGGAGGTAAAACAGGCGGGGTACAGGTGGGCGGCAGCGTTGGGATGGGCACCCTTTGCGAGAAGGAGTTGTTGTCCTCGTTGCTCTCCTGGACTTGGGAATCCACGTCCACGACCACCCGGTTTTCCCTACCATACCGGTAACCTTCGAACCAGAGGCGGATCGTCTCACCGGCGGCCAGCCCTCCGGCCACCTCCTGGCGGGTACCGTTGGCTTCGACGATAAAGGGGCCAGCTGCCCCATGCCCGGCATTTTTGACCGACACCCCCAGGCCGAGCTGGGTGGAACGATAGTCGCAGGCCCCGCCTGTCTCCAGCTCAATGGTGACCTGGCCGACCTGCAAATCGGGCAGGGCCGTCCGGGGGGTCGGCGTTGGCGTGGCGGTCGGCCCTTCGCTTTTCCGTGGGGCAGGGGTGGGCGTCGTGGACGGTGTCAGCGGCACCAGATCGCCCAAGACGGCAGCCTCGGCGCCGGCGGCCAGGGTCACCTCCTGTTCCAGCGGCATGTAGCCATCCATCTCGACGCGGACGGTGTGCTGGCCCGGCGGCAGGTCCAGGCCCACCGGCGTAGTGCCGGAGCGCATCCCATCCACCCATACAGCCGCACCCGCCGGGTGAACCTCCACCCGCAGGCGGGCCGCCGCCTCCGATGGCGGTGGAGCGGTTGTGACAGGCACCGCACCAGGCCGGCCCGGCCCCGCGCAGCGACCGATGCCTGCGACCAAAAGCAGGACAAAAAGGGTGGCCAGGAGCCGTACCCCAACTCCCGGCCATCCGCTTGAGCCAGATGGCCCCTGTTCCCCGGCGCTATTCATGGGGCCATTATACCATGTTTGGGGCAGCGCGCAAGTCACTCGCCTGGAAAGCCGTCAGCACAGGGGAGTACCTGGTTTCCCGTGTCCGGCCCACCGGCAGGTGAAAGACAGCCACAGGGGGCTCCTCTCCGCAACCGCGACCGATTTCCAGTTCAAAGTTGAAATGCCCCCTGGTCCAGCTACCGCCACCTGGCGTCTCTCGCCTTCCCCCTCATCCGGTCTCACAGCAAGCCACGCAGGAGAGATTCAAATGCATCCGGTTCAGGCATACTCGTACACAGGGACCTGGATCACACGCTTCGGCCTACCCTGTTGCCAGACCAGCTTTTGCAGGTGTTCCACAGTCTCGGGCGAAAACAACTGCTCGCCTGTTTCCACATTGACTCGTGCAGGAACATTCTCCACAACAATCAGCTGACCATCCAGATCGAGGGTGTATGTAACTCTTTGTTCTACCAAATTTTCCTGCCATTGATATGCATTCATATCATTTTTCTCCTTACCCTGAAATCAATCCATTGGGCCGGGTCCGGTTCGTACAGGGTGATGATTTTGATCAACGGGCGAGAGGGGTAACTGCACTGAACATGCAGCGGTCTGCCCGCCTGTGTGAAACCCAGCACCAGGCAACTCGGACCATACTTGTCATCTGGATAGTCCTCGATAACCTCGCTATTGACAATTGCCTCACGCACTTCGCGCACGCTAATTTGGCGGAGGATACTTTGATCAACGGCATGCTTTGAGAACTCGAACTGTCCTGCTTGAATCTTGACACGTATTTGCTCAATCATCCAGGTGCCCTGCTTTAGAGCTAGTCTGAAAACCACTAAGGACACGAAGGACACAAAGAATTTCTGTCAATTTCCTATCACTTCTTTGCCCTGTGCGCCTTCGTGGTAGACTTTTCAGACAAGCTCTTAGAAATACAGGAGCCGCGCTCCGGCTTCCAACCACTCGCCGGAGCCAGATGGCCCCTGTTCCCCGGCGCTATTCATGGGGCCATTATACCATGTTTAAGCCAGTGCGCAAGTAAGGCGTTTGGCCGCACCTCTCTCCCTGAATGCTGTCAGCCCCAGCAGCAGCAGCGCCATCCCGGACAGGGCCGTGGCCCAACTGCGCAGCGGCGTCGAGCCAAAGGCCAGCACCACCTGGTGCAGGCCCGATTCCAGTGAGAAATCAATCAATCCATACCGATTCTGGACGGTCAGAGGATGTGGCCGGCCATCCACCGTCAGCCGCCAGCCGGGATAGTAGGAGATCGCCGCCCGCAGGTAGGCCGGCCCATCGGCCTCAACCAGCCACTCAAGGCGGTGGCCGGTCACCCGACTCTTGAGCACCCGCACCTGTCCGGCCAGGAGCAGCAGCCGGTCGGAAGGGGCCGGCATCGGGGGCCGCTGGTCAACCCAGATCGGCTCATACTCGCGGGCGGTGGTCACTTCGATCCCTGTCGTGGCGATGACCGCCGGGCTATATTCGGCGTCGGTCGTGTTGGAATAGCCTTCCGGCCTGGCGTGGCCCAGGCCGGTCAGCAGCAGCCCACCCAGCAGGGCGGCCAACAGCCGGCGGCGCGGCCTGGTTCCAGGCACGGCCAGGAAGGGAAAGCCGCAGAGGAAGGCCGTCGCCACTGCGGCCAGTACCAGGATACGCCACGGGAACTCCAGGTATTGCAGCAGCGGCAGCGCATCCCACAGCCAGATCGAATTGTCGGTGACCAGGAAGGCGGTCAGCCCTAGCAGGGCGACAAAGAACCAGAAGTGGCCCCAGCTTTCCTCCGCCCGGCGCAGCCGGCCGCCTGACTTCCAGGCCAGCAAGAGAGAGGTGATCAGCAGGGCCAGGTGGACCGGCCCCAGCCCAAAACTCATGCCATCCTCCGGCCCCGGCAACGACAACCCATAGCCCCACGGCGAATAGAGGAGCTGATGCAGGTAGACAAAGTGATGGCGATAGTTCAGGTAGCCGCTCAGCAGGCGGTCGGTCTGCACCCAGTCCCGCTCGACCAGGGCGGGCAGCCAGAAAAAGGCAGCCAGCCCCAATCCCAGCCCGATGGCCCACGCTCCACGCCCCAACACCGACCACGACCTGGTTCGCCAGGCCAGGAAAGCCGCATACAGCGCCAGCGCCGGCAAGGCGATCAGCGCCACCGGGTTGCTGCTCAGCAGCAACAGGGCCACGGCTCCGACGGCGACGACCGGAAGGAATGGGGAATGGGGAATGGGGAATGGGGAATGGGGAA
>Ga0209101_1000804_pt1 | contig 25253 bp, 22 predicted proteins | sample ConPoolayeCmetaG_FD_185481 | JGI IMG/M metagenome (GOLD analysis project Ga0209101, IMG submission 185481) | Hot spring microbial mat communities from California, USA to study Microbial Dark Matter (Phase II) - Cone Pool mat layer C metaG... ...
GCGGTGGGCGCGGCGCGCGCCCCCGCCGGGGTGGTGGACGAGCGCCACGACGAGGCCGGCACCTCGCTGCGGCTGCGGGTCCGGCTGGAGGCGCCAGCCCGCTTCCGGGGCGCTCGTGCCGTTCCCTGACGGCCCTCGCTCGCCCGCTGACATGGTCAACATTGACACGATATGTATATCGTGTTTAGGGAAACGCGATATTGAGCGCGCATCCGATACGAGGTGCGCCAACGTGCGGGAGGGCCAGACATGAATCGGATACACGGTGGGAGACTGGCTCCGGTGCGCAGCCGGCAGAGCGGCGCTTCGCTGGCGGTTCTGACCGCGTGCCTGGTCCTCGTCGGGACGGGGATGGGCGTCGCGGCGACGGCCCAGAACGCCGCGAGCCAGGCCGCGATGACGCCGGACCAGGCGCTGCGTTTGCTGCAGGAGGGCAACGCGCGCTTCGTGGCCGGAACGACCCTGCGCCGGGATCTGCTCGCCCAAGTGCGAGAGACGAGCGCGGGACAGTATCCCTTCGCCGCGGTGCTTGGCTGCATCGACTCGCGGGTGGCGCCGGAGCTGGTCTTCGACACGGGACTCGGGGACCTGTTCGTGGCCCGGATCGCCGGCAACGCGGTGGACGACGAGTTGCTCGGAAGTCTCGAGTTCGCCACGAAGGTGGCCGGGGCGCGGTTGATCGTCGTACTCGGCCACACCCGTTGCGGCGCGGTGATGGGGGCATGTGACGGCGTGGAGATGGGCTCGCTGACCCGCACGCTCGCGCTGCTGGAGCCGGCGGTCGCAGCCGCCCGCCAGGCGATCTCTGGCAAGCACGACTCGTCGAACTCCGCCTTCGTGGCCCAGGTGACCGAGGCGAACGTGCGCCTGGGCGCACGCGCCCTGGTGGAGCACAGCCCAATTCTCGCCGAGCTGGTCCGCGAGGGCCGGCTGCGGATCGTGCCCGCCATCTACGACGTCGCCAGCGGTCGGGTCGAGTTCCTCGCGCCATGACCGAGATCCTTACCCAGAACCTGCTCTCCCCCGTCACCTTGGCTTTCGTGCTGGGAGTGCTAGCGCGGCTGGCGCGCAGCGAGTTCACCCTGCCCAAGGACATCTACGCGGGCATCGCGATCTACCTGTTGCTCGCCCTTGGCCTGCATGGCGGGGTCGAGCTCGGCCGGGCCTCCTTCGACGACATCCTGGCGCCGGCGCTGGCGACCCTGGCCATCGGCGCGCTGACGCCGGTCAGTTCCTACCTCGTGCTGCGACGGCTCGGGCGCTTCGGACCGCAGGACGCCGCCGGCATCGCGGCGCATTACGGCTCCGTCTCGGCGGTCACGTTCATCGCGGCCCAACAGTTCGTCACCGCCATGGGGCAGCCCAGCGAGGCATTCATGCCCTCGCTGCTCACCCTGCTCGAGAGCCCGGGCATCCACATCGCGCTGGCGATCGGCGCGATCGCCTCGCGTTCGACGGGCGGTCTCGGCGCGACGCCGCTGCGGTCGACCCTGCACGAGGTCCTGACCGGCCGCACCATGGTGCTGCTGGTGGGCGGGCTGATGGTCGGCTTCCTGATGGGGCCGAAAAACTGGGGAGCTGTGGATCTCTTCTACGATACCAAGGGTCCGGTCTTCCGAGGTATGCTCGTGATCTTCCTGCTCGAAATGGGCGTCGTGGCGGGAGCGCGGCTCAAAGATCTTGGCAAGGTCGGTCCCTTCCTGCTCGGCTTCGGGATCGGCATGCCGCTCGTGCACGGCGTGCTCGGCACCTGGTTGGGGACGCTCACGGGGCTCGGCGTCGGCGGCGCCACGGTGCTCGGTGCCATGGCGGCCAGCGCCTCCTACATCGCTGCCCCGCCTGCGGTGCGTCTCTCGCTTCCCGAGGCGAATCCGACCTACTCGCTCACGGCCTCCCTGGCCATTACCTTCCCGTTCAACATCCTGGCTGGCATCCCGATCTTCTTCCAAGTCGCGAAGCTCACCCAGAGCGTATGAGGAGCGCCATGCAAACTGTCAGCCTGAAGCTGGTCACGATCGTGGCGGAGCCCGTGCTGGAGGAGCGGCTCATCGAGGCCTTGCACCAACTCGGGGCTCGCGGTCACACCGTCGCTGAGGTGCGCGGCGCGGGCTCGCGCGGCATGCGCGCCTCGGATCCACCCGGCCAGGGCGTGCGCATCGAGGTGGTGGTGAGCGAGGCGGTGGCCGACCGCATCCTCGACCACGTCGCGCAGGAGTACTTCCCGCACTACGCCGTCATTGCCTTCGTCACCGATGTCGCCGTCGTGCGGGGGGAGAAGTACGTATGAGCCTGGCCGGACGCCGCGTGCTCGTGACCGGAATCGCCGACGCCGCCTCGCTGGCACTCCATGTCGCTCGGGAGGTGGCGGCGCAGGGCGCTACCCTCGTGTGCGCGGGGCTGGGACCGGCGGCCGGGCAGCCGGGCCTCTCGGAGGCGGCCCGCACGTACCTGGCGCGGGCGTACGAAACCTTCGAGCGTACCGTGGCGGACGAGCTGGGCCCCACGGTGCCGACTTTCGCCTTGGACGTCGCTGCCGACGAGAGCATCACCGCCCTCGCCGACGAGCTGGTCGCGAAGGGGCTTGCGGTCGACGGGGTGGTGCACGCGATCGCCCTCGACAAGACGATCCGCGGCGGGGCCGCGCGCCCGCTGCTGGACGTGACGCGCCAGGAGTTTCTCGACTGCATGAGCGTGTCTGCCTGGTCGCTGGTGGCACTGACTGCCGCACTGGTACGCGCCAACGTGCTCGCCGAGGGGGGCTCGATCGTCGCACTGAGCTACTTGGGCGCCGAGCGGGTCATGGCGCATCCCTACCGCAACATCGGGGTCGCCAAGGCAGCGCTCGAGCGCATCGTGCGCGAGCTGGCGGCCGAGCTCGGACGCGCGCGCGGCGTGCGGGTCAATGCGATCCGCTTCTCGCCCTACACCGCCAGCCGCGCCGGCGGCGCCATCCCCGGCCTCGACGAGGCCGTGGCTCACGCCGCCGCGCGCGCGCCGCTGGGCAACGCGTCGCCGCGGGCGCTGGCGCTCGAGGTGGCGCACCTGCTACGGTCAGGACTCGACGTTACGGGCGAGGTGCGCCACGTCGACGGCGGCTATCACGCGATGGGCTGATGCCGTCGGTTCAAAGGAGTCGCAATCTCCATATCGAGACACGGGCGTCGTACGAGGGGGGCATGGCGAGCAAGAAGGCCAGCGCGAGGGCAGGGGGCACAGGCCGATCGGCTCGCGCCCGCCCGCAGCGCCGCCTCCCGGTGCCGGCACCGGACCCCCAGCCCACCGGCTGGACCTTCCTCACCAACCACGCGCACGTGCTGTTATGCCTGACCCAGAAGCCCCAGCCGCCGCTGCGAGACGTGGCGCGGCTGGTTGGTATCACCGAACGCTCAGTGCAGCGCATCGTCGCCGACCTCGAGGCGGGTGGCTACCTCGTGCGCGAGCGAGAAGGGCGGCGTAACCGCTACGAGGTGCGCCGCACGCTGCCGCTGCGCCATCCGATCGAGCAGCACCGGCGGATTGGCGACCTGATCGACATGGTGCTCGCGCGCTGAGAAGGTTGCAGGGCGAAGCCTGCTTTCCTTCGGGATGGCTCAGGTCCCCGGCGGTTCTAGGAGATCTCGCAGATGACAACGCGCCGTCGACGCCACCCATATGCAACGAGGTGCCGCCTGAAGGCACGCAGACTCGGTCGTCTTGTCGCGACAACTCTCCGAGCGCCTGACCGGGCACGCCACGTCGATTGACGTCCCTCGTGGCATACAAATCGGATCGGCCTTCATCTGCGCCGTACTCTCCGAACACGGATACCACTGGCAATGCGGTGCAGCGGCGCATTCTGCAGCTGTCAGCTTAAAGGAACAGTCGAGCGGTACCTGCACCGCCCTCCCGTCCAACGGGCAGCTCGAGTAAAGTCCACAGCACAGGCGATTGAAATCAGTATGCCGCGTTGAATAACCGGAGCGACACCAGCGGTTCGGCCCACCGAACAGGTTCTGTGCGTACCGGTTAATCTCGTGGCCATCGGGAAACGCAAGCCCATACGGGTACGGAATGTAATTCGTAGCACTTCTGGCCCACAGCTCCGCGATACGATGAGGGGGATACGTCGGCACCGAGGGATTGAACAGATGCGAGAAATTCCGGCGAGGATTGGCCCACATCTGGTCGGGATACGCGGCCTCATCCCACTCCCGGGCGCAACGACCGTCGCCACGGTTGAACGCACCCTGACACCAGACGCCTCGCGGCGCGCGGCTGCAGCACGTGTCGTGCGTCATCGATCCCAGACTCACGTCCATGCGTCGCATGCCGTCCCAGGCCCTGTCGCTACGAATGAACAGACCACCGAAGCTCTCGATCCCTTCCGCGCAGTTTGGCCCAATCGCCCCAAAGCAAAAATCCAGCTGATAGCCGGGCGGCCCGCATTCTCCCGGGTCGGAGACGTCGAACGTTGCATGGAAGACGTCGCCCCATACCCTCGCATTTGTATGCCTGACTATCCCCACATACGCGCCGTTTTCCGGGGCAGCCATGTCGAACACGACGCGGTCGCCCGTGGTCGTCCTTGGACCGACAAATATCCTTTGGGAGGTATTGGAGAAGATCCGAAGCTCCCACGCCAACGCCGCTGGTACTCCTGCGATTCTGGGATTGGTTCCGACCACAGCCAGCACCAGGCGGTCGCCACGGTTCGCGTAAATCCATCGCGATAGGTAGTCGGGCTGCCATGCCCCCCACCCCTCCATCCTTCCGTGAAACACATGGCGCTCCCGCGGGCAGCCCGCCCACGCAGGGGTCGCCAGTGCCGCGAGCGTTGCTACACCTGCACACACAAAAGGGATCACGATCCGCCCGCCCCTAGGCAGCCCGAATTTCATTCCGTACCACGGCATGTCACGTCCCCCTTTTTACCCAGTCCGCTTCACCCAGTGCGGGCAGTAGACAGCCCTGCGGAAGCCCTTCTAACTTGCACCACCGCTTTCCACCACCGACTGTGCATTCACGTTCCCGGCGGCGAGAGATCAAGCTGACAATACCCTTCCTCTCTCAGCCGCGATCCCTGCACCCAAATGCAGCGCGGGGCCGCCGCCAGACAGTCCAGTACGCTCTTCCGCTGCCTACAGCTTATCGTCCGCTGCGTCGGACATGCCACATCGATCGCTGTGCCCTTCGGCAGGCAGACGGGACCCGCTACCATCGTCGGGGTACTCTCTCGCTTGCACGCATACCAGCCGCACCCAGGCACCGCATCGCAGTCACGCACCGTGGTGAGCAAGGTGCAGTCAGCGCGAGCGAGCGTATTCGTGCCGTCGAGGGGGCAATCTGGGGATGCGCCGCAGCACGGCGCGCAATCCGGTCGCGTGCAGCCAACCTGGGGATTCTGTTTTGTCAGCGTGCCCTCCGAACACCAATCAGCACCGCTGACCCCAGAGGGGAAGGCGCCAGCCGTCAACCCTCCACCGAGGGGATTGATAGCGTGCCCATTCGGGAACGTCAGCCCATTAGGGAATCGTCGCAACGGCCAAGCCGCGTGCTGCGTTGACACAGCGATCATGTGCGGTGGATACGTCGGGATCGCGGGATTGAAGACCTGCGAAAAATTCCGGCGCGGCCGCGCCAGCTGGTCCGCGATTGCGATGTCCATCTCGGTACCACACCCTCGGCCGAACGGGCTTCCCTGACACCAGACCCCCAGCGGATTCCTGCTGCAACACGAGTCGTGGAGCATCGACCCAACGTTCACCTCCATCCGCCGCATACCCGTAGGCAACACATCGCTTCGGTAGGGCAGAGCGGCAATCGTGCCCTCACCGCAATTGGAGCCTACGCCGCCAAAGCAGAAGTCTAGCTGATAGCCAGGTGGCCCGCATTCTCCAGGGTCGGAGACATCGAACACCGCGTGAAATACCGCCCCTGGCACGTTGGCATCCGAATGCCGTATGCGGGCCATGAACCAGCCTGAATGCGGTGCGGCAACGTCGAGCAAGACGCGATCTCCATCGTATTTCTGACGGGCGTAAAGGGTCTTGAACCCGGTTCGATCGTCCCAGGATCCAATCTGAATTTCCCAATAATGCGTCTCGAACGGCGGAGAGAACGCATTGGGTGGTGAGCCCACAGAGGCTGCGACGAGACGGTCGCCTGCGCTGGCCCAGATCTTCCGTGAAGGAAAAAAGTTGGCGCCTGGCTGTAGACGTCCATGAAAGGCGTGGCGCTCGCGAGGACAACCCCAGGCTTGGGTCACTCCAGTTGGAGGAGGGGTGATTGGATACACCGAGGGAGGCGGTGTCGCACTAAGTACTATAGTTGGAATAGCCCCCATTAGGGCACCAACGACACTCGCTACCTTGAAGCGAAGGCGAGCGACAACAGGGTCTCGCAACATGGCAATGCCTTCTCTCCCGTCCGACGACGACGTGGGCACGGACTGCACAACGGCGGAACGCGGACTGTCGTCGGCGTATAGCAAACGGTCGCCGCGTGTGTCAACGGAAACTCGAGTCTCGCCGTTTAGCATGCTGCGTGATACGGCTCAGCTGCTGATCCTCGTGCAGGTCGCCCTGACATCGCCCGACACTGCGACCGGACCCCTCGGAACGATGCGCCGTCGATAGCTCCACCGCGCCATCACGCCGCGCCCGTCTAGGCAGTGCCCACGTCAGACACCGAACCGCCGCCGCACGATCGTCCCGACCCCGATCACGAGCACGACGGCGAGGCCGACCACCGCTGCCTTCAGACCGGTCACCCCCGTCGCCACCGCATCCCCGGACACCACGGCGAGTGCGACGGCTGGCACGACGCCCACCGCAGTCCCGGCGACATACTGCGCCAGCCGGATCCGTGTCGTCGACAACACCACGGTCACGGGTGTCCCCATGACATAGAACAGCCGCAGCGCTGCGACCACGCGTACCCCGTGGCGGGCGATCTGCTCGTCGACCCGCCGGAGCTGCGGCACGCGATCGTGAAGCACCCGACGTACGACCCCGCGCAGCCCACCGCGCGCCAAGAGAAAGAGTGCCGTCATCCCCAGCGTCTGTCCGATCCAGGCATAGACGAATCCCTGCCATGGTCCGAAGAGCACGCCGGCGAGGCCGAGCACGACGATCTTCGGTACTGGCAGGAAAATGCTCGCAACGAGCGTCGTCACGTAGCCGAAGGGCGCATACCAGCGACCGACCCCGAGCGCAGCACGCAGCCCGTCGGCCGTGAGCCAGAGGGCGGGATCGACGGGCGACAGCACGACGACCACCACGCCAGAGCACAGTACCGCCACGAGGACCACGCGGCACGCCAGCGGCACGAGTGCTGCTGGCTGCACCGCCGCACCGCCCCTGCCCAGACCTGCCTCGGCCCGCGGCGTTTCTGTTTGCTGCTCCTTCACAGGATAAGAAACATCGCCTGCACGTACAGCGTGCCCAGGACGAGCTGCGCCAGCGTGACCGGCACCCCGTAGCGCATGAACCGGAAAAACGAGATCGGCCGTCCTTGCGCCGCACAGATTCCCGCGCTCACGACGTTAGCCGACGCGCCAATGACCGTCGCGTTGCCACCCAGCGTTCCCCCGAACATCATCGCGGCGAACACCGGGAGATAGGCCTCCGGCCAGGCGATGAAACTCCGCGTCAACGCCTCCTCCGGCACGAGCTCGGCGATCACGAAATAGCTCTTCACCAGAAACAGGACGGCAGCGACGAGCGGAATATTGGCGATGATCGTGGAGCCCACCCCGACACCCACGAGCACGACGATCGCCACCACGGCGATTCTCGTCCCGAAGGTCTCGACCATGCTCGTGGAGAAGCGTTCGACGAGTCCGGTCTTCACCACGGCCTGCACGAGACAGAACATGCAGAACAGGAAGAGCAGGGTCTTCCAGTCCACATCGCGTACCACGTCGGTGATCGGCTCCATCCGCGCCCCGTGCACCACCAGCAAGGCCACCGAGGCGCCGATGATCGAGGCCGCGGGCGGCACGATCGGGTTGGGGAGCCCGTCACCGACCAGGAACAACCCGATCATCCCCGCCAGCACGCTCAGCAGGACACCGCACAGTCGCGGCCACCGCACCGGCTCGGGGACGAGGTCGCCGGGGAGCTCCCGGCGAAGCCGCCAGATCTCTCCGACGAGAAGCGGCAACAGGGCCATCAGGACCAGCAGCGCCAGAATCCCGCCGAGACTCATCGTGAGCAGATAGCGATTGAAGCTCAAACCGACGGCGCTGCCGACCATGAAGGTCGCCGGATCGCCGACCAGGGTCAGCATCCCCGCGGAGTTGCTCGCGATGGCCGTCAACACCATCGGTCCGACGAAGTCGACGCCGAGCTGGCGACAGATGCGAACGATGACGGGCGCCAGCAGGACGACCGTCGTCGCGTTCGGCAGGAACGCGCACAGCGTGGAGACGAGAGCGACGAGACCCAGCAGAAAGCGCTTGCCGCTGCCCTTGGTGAGCCGCAGGAACCGCGTCCCGAGGTGATCGAAGATCTTCGTCGGCTCGAGGACGCGCGCCATCACCATCCCGCCGAACAGCAAAGCTAGCGATCCGTCGGAGTTCCGTGCCGCCTCCAGGATGTCCTGATGGTCGAAGATTCCGAACAGCGTGAGGGCGCTCACCCCCAGCAGCGCGGCCACCGCCATGTCGAGCCAGCTCGTGGTAATGCAGAGCACTACCGCAGCGAAGACGGCGAAGGTGACGGTCTGCTGCAGCTCGGTCATCGCCCTGCCCCTTCAGCGGAACGGTGGTGCGTACAGCAAGCCACCGTCGCGCCAGAGACGGTTCAGGCCGCGCTCGAGGTGCGCCGGGCTCTCGGCACCCAGATGGCGCGCGAAGATCTCCCCGTAGTTCCCCACGCTCTCCACCACCCGCAAAACCCAGTCGTCGGCCAGCCCGAGGGATTTGCCCGGTCCCGGGGGCTCTCCGAGGAAGGCGGCCAGGCCCGGATCGCGCGTGGCAGCGCGCAGCTCTCGCGCGCGTTCCCGCGTCACGCCGCGTTCCTCGGCCTCGATCAGCGCGAACAGCACCCATCGGACAATCGTCAGCCACTCCTCGTCGCCGCGGTTCACGACGGGGCCCAGAGGCTCCTTCGCGATGAACCCCGGAAGCACGCGATCGCCGGCAATGCCGGGCCCGCTCGTGCTCGCCACCAGCGCGAGCGCCGAGGCGTCGCCCGTCAGGGCGGTGCACTCCCCGCGCCGATACGCCTCCACCGCAGCGCTGTGGCTGTCGGCCATCGCCAGGCGATAGGCCATCCCCCGCGCCCGGAAATGATCCGCCAGGTGGCGTTCGTGGGTCGTACCCTTGACCAGACAGATCGTGGCGCCGTCGAGATCTTCCACCGCGCGGACGGGACCCTCGCGAGGGACCAGGAAGCTCTGGCCGTCGTAGAACAGGATTCCCGCGAAGTGTACCTCGAAGGCGGCTTCGCGGCCGAGCGTCCAGGTGGTACGGCGGAGCAGCACATCGACCTGGCGGGACTTGAGCAACGGGAAACGGGCGGAAGCCAGCGTCGGGACGAGCACCGTCTTGTCCGCGTTGCCCAGCACCGCCGCCGCCACCGCCCGGCAGAAATCCACCTCCATCCCCGACCAGCGGCCTTCCTCGCTCGGAGCAGCGAACCCCACGAGCCCGTTGTGCACCCCGCAGCGCACGACCCCGGTGGACCGCACGCGCTCCAGGGTGTCGCCAGCGAGCGCCGGCCTGGCCCCTTCGCCCACCACCGCGACAAGCGCAGCCCACAGCGCAACGGTGGCCCAACGAATCCGGCACCGGCGATCCATCACCACGTCTTCGTCTCCTGCCGCCTCGACCTGCCCTCGTACAAGCGTGGCGGCCGGCCGCGAGCGCCCTCGCATCACCATGACTCTGCGACGCATCAGGTCGACGCCAGGAGCCACGCGTAGCCCTCGCGCAACAGAGCGCGGCCTCCCGTATCCTGAATCTCGCCGTGGGCCACGATCACCCGCTCGAAGTTCCACGCGAGGATGCGCTCGAGACTGGCCCGCGCCGCGCGGCGGTCGCGAACGAGGAGCGGATCGAGCTTCGACGGCCCGAGGCGCCCGTAACTCCGGAGTGTCTTCATCAAAAGCCGGGTCAGGGGCGCACTGCGTGGACCGAAGTTGAAGGCCAGGTCGCAAACCAGCAGCGTGCGACTGGCCTGGTGGAGGAATGCCACCTCGTTCTCGTACGGCCGTCCGCGAAAGCACACCTGCTCGACCTCGCTGCGCCACTCCGCAGGGGCCTCGTCCCCGAGGATGGCCTCGTACCGCAGGTCCGGCCGCTTTCGCTCGAGGCCCGGGGCGAGCCACAGGCGCACTCCGGGGTAATACCGTGCAACCTCGCCGGCGTAGAGATGATGCAGACGGCTCGGCGCAACCGCATAGCGGACCTCGCCGAGGGCATCGAGGCGGCTGCGCAGCGCAGCGTCGAGCACGACCGGCGAGTGCAGCAAGAGACGGCGCCCGGTGAGGCGGATGACGCTCATCCGGGTTCCGACCTCGAGACCATAGAACGTTTGGGGCCGATCGGCCACCCACAGATTCTCGGCGACGGCCTGCAGCCCCTCCTGCATGGCAGCCTAGCCGGTCCTGGCCGGCGTCGTCGCCGTGCGCGATCCCGCGAACGCCCGCAGCGCCACGAGCAACGCGGCAAAAAGCAGCGTGCCGACCACCTGATGGGTCACGCCGAGCACCAGCAGCTCGTCCCGGACGGTGGTCCGGAGCACCGTCGCGATGCCGAGCCCCACCTGCGCGACCGCGAGGCCGAGGACGAGATGGCGTTCGAGCCCGAGCGCCCGGCGCACAGCCCACCACCAACCTGCGAACGCCACAAGCAGTACCGTGCCGAGCGTGCGATGCACGAAGTGCACGGCGAGGGGATCGTCGACCCAGGACCGCTCGAGCAGCGCCGGCGGAATCCACACGCCGTTCATCGTCGGCCAGGTCGGGGCCCAGGCCCCAGCCTTGAGGCCCGCCGTGAGCGCCCCCCAGGCGAGTTGCACGACCAGCACCGCGAGCAGAGCGACCGTCGCATGCCGGATGCCGGCGGGCGCAGGCGGAGCAGCGCGAGGCTGCACGAGGGGCCAGCCGATCCAGAGCAGCGCACCGAGGAGCCCGACGGCGAGGAGGAAATGTGCCGCCAGCCGCAGGTGGCTCACGTAAACGAGGTCCTGGAGACCGCTCTGCACCATGAACCAGCCGAGGGCCCCCTGCAGCCCGCCCAACACGAACACGAGCGCGAGCCGCCCCACGAGCCCTGCAAGCTGCCCCCGCCACCAGAACACGAGGAACGGGACAGCGAAGGCGATACCCAGCAGTCGCCCCCACAGGCGATGGAACCACTCCCAGAAGTAGATGACCTTGAACTCCTCGAGCGTCAGATGCGACTTGAGCTGTACGTACTGCGGCAGTCGCTGGTACTTGGCGAAGGCTTCCCGCCAGGCCGGCTCGTCGAGCGGCGGCACCACCCCGAGAAGCGGCTGCCATTCGGTAATCGAGAGCCCGGAATCCGTAAGCCGGGTGATTCCCCCTAGGGCGACCTGCACCAGCGTCGCTGCCCCCAGGGCGAGAAGCCAGAGCCCGACGGCACGCCGATCCGTCGGAGCGGTGGTCGTCGACCGGAGCATCCCCCTCGAGAGTTGCCATGACCGACAGGTTGCCACCAGCGGCCCCCTTTGAATCCGCCCGCCCGACGACGCAGACGTTCACGGCAGCCCGAACACGGCAGCGGCCAATCGCGCTCGCAGTCGCGTCCCCATCTGCAACGGGCGAAGCGTCCTCGCTTCGTGCCACGACCCGGTCCAGTAGGCCACGGCAGTGCTCCTCGGAAACAGCTCCCGCGACCGTGCCGGAGGCAAAATCATGCGGCTCCGGAGCAGCCTCCGCCCAAACGCCTGGCGGTAGATTTCCCCTGGAAACGCGTCGTACACGGCCCGGTACCGCGGACAATGCGCTCGATGAAGGACGCGTTGTCGCCGTCGTCGAAGAGCAGCAGATCGAAGTCCGGGTTGTGTGCCCGGAACGTGTCGCGCCAGTAGCGGAAGCTGGCTAGGAGTGGCTCCTGGACCTTCCGCCTTTGTATGAAACGTCGGGGAAGCATCGGCGCATTCTCTCCTGCTCGCGGTGGGCGTTCCGGTCGAAACCGACCGACGGCTCACAAGTCGTTGCCGGAATACGATTGGTTGAACGACTTGTTGCACAGCGGGAAGTCGGGGACGATGTTGCCTTCGAGCGCCCGGGAGAGTGCCGGCCAGTTGCGGGGCGCTTCCCGCCCTCTGGTGGCGCTTGCCGCCCGGCCCGGGCGTTCTGCTACCCTCGGCGCTAGCGCCTTGAGCTCGCCCGAGAAAACAGCCCCGTGCCCCACGATCGCGCAGGACGGCCAGCCACTGCCAGTGGCGGCGATGGTCGAGAGCATCGTCGGCTGTAAGTGGTCCGTGGGCCTTCTGCGGCTCCTGGCCGACGGCTGCGCCCGCCCGAGCGCGCTGCGACGGGCATTGCCGGGACTCTCCGTCAAGGTGATGAACCAGCGCCTGCGCAAGATGCTCCGGTTCGGCATCGTGGAGCGAAGCGTCGCGGGGGACAAGCCGCCGCTCCACGTCGAGTACCGGTTGACGGCCTTCGGCCGGCGCTTTCTCCGCATCCTCGACGAGGTCCGCCGGCTCCAGGAGGCCGTCGACCGGGGCACGGTGTCATGCGGCAAATCGGTCCTGCGCCGCCGCTCGCCGCGTCGGCGCTGAAGAGCTCGGCCGGCGCGCGATCCCCGCACGAGGCTTGCCCGTCGGCCACCGCCTTGCTAGCGCTTCGGTGGTTTCGTGGGGGCAGCGTCCTTGACCCTCGAAGCGCATCTCGTGCGATTACCGAGCCGTCGCTCGTGGCTTCTCGCCGCGCTCCTCGTTTCGGCCACGGCTGGGGTTCTTCTTCGCCTCTACCTCCTCGTGCTCAATCCGTCCCTGTGGGTCGACGAGGCTTTTCTCGCGCTCAATATCCGTGACCGCTCCTACCTCCAGCTCTTCCACCGCCTCGATTACGAGCAGGCCGCGCCCCCAGCGTTCCTCATCGTGCAGAAGATGCTCTTCACCCTCCTCGGCTCTCACGACTGGACCCTCCGTCTCCTCCCGCTGCTCGCCGGTATCGCCACCATAGCCCTCAGCCATGCGCTCGCGAGCCAGCTCGCACCGCCACCGGCGCGTCTCCCGTTCGCTTTCGTCGCCACTGCCCTCGTCGCCCTGTCCCCTTCCTTGATCCGTTACTCCCTCGAAGCCAAGCAATACGGAACGGATGCCACCATCGCCTTCGGCCTTTTTCTTCTCGGCCTCCGCGCACTTTCTCCAACCGCGACGGGCTCGTGGATCCTTCTCCTCGCGATCACCTTCTCGGCGAGCCTCTGGTTTTCGTACCCCGCCGCGTTCGTGTGCACGGCGGTACTCGGGACGCTCCTCCTGGCCCACGGCTCCCGTCGCGACTGGCGGCGTTGCTCCTGGATCCTCTGCGCAAGTATGGTCGTGGCGCTGAGCGCTGCCGCGCTGTACCTCGTGCACGTGCGCGACTCGCGTAGCGAGTTCCTCCAACACTACTGGAGCTTCGCCTTTGCCCCCTGGCCATGGTGGACCAATCTCCGCTGGTACTACGAGACCTTAGCCAGCTTTCTGAACGACCAAGCAGGACTCCCCGTCACTAGTCTCACTGTGATCTTGCTATTCCTGGGCGCGATCTCGCTCTTTGTACGTTACTGGCAACCAGCGCTCTACCTCACGGCATCGCTCGCGCTGTGCTTCCTCGCGTCCACTCTGGCGCTCTACCCGTTCACCGGCCGGCTGCTGGTGTTCTGGGTCCCCGTGTCGTATCTGCTGCTCGCCGAGGGCATCGAACGCTGCCGTCTTCTCGTGTGGAAGATCCATCCCCTGGCCGCTCGCATGATGTGGGCCGGCATGGTCGGCTTCCTGGGATATGGGATTGCGGCAGCAGCGTGGCGCACGCTGGATACGCTGCCCGGGCGGGAAAACATCAAGCCGATCCTGGCGCATCTGCGGCAACACATGCTCGAAGGCGATACAGTGTATGTGTATTATGGGGCCGTACCCGCGTTTCGGTTCTACGCACCCTTCTACGGGTTGGATGGGAGGGAGGTCGTCTTGGGCGAGTTGGCACGGGACCAACCCGAGCGGTACCTTGAGGACATCGAAACGCTCCGAGATCGGGCACGCGTGTGGTTCGTATTTGCGCACTATTGCGCGTCATGCCTCGTGAACGAGCGCGAGTTTATCATCGCACATTTGGACAAGACCGCAGTGAAGCGTGACGAGCGGGGCGATTCGTCTGCAGCCCTGTACCTCTACGATATGCGGCGGACCGAGTAGGTGGAACGCCTGGCCATGGCCCTCGAGGCGCTTCGAGCCGTCGCCCGTCCCTGGCTGGCCCGCTGGCGTCGCGCTCGCCTGCACCGACGGTTGCCCCCGCACGTGACCGCGGGCTTTTTCTGCGATCTCGATCCGACCGTCGAATTCATCGTCAGCGACGACCCGCAACCGATCGTGATCGGCGACGGGGCCTGGCTCGGGGCCGGCGTGATCGTCCTGCCTGGCCGCCGCATCGGACGTGGGGCAGTGGTGGGAGCAGGCTCGGTGGTGACCAAGGACATCCCGCCGGACACGGTGTGGGCAGGCAATCCTGCACGCATGCTGCGCGAGCTGACGCCGCTGCGCAGCTATCGGCCGGAGGTGTTCGGAACCGGCGCACATGCCCGTTTTCGACCACCACCCGAGGCCGTCCCCCTTGCGGCCGAGCGCGCGCTGCCGACCCCGGGGAGGCCCGGCGGCGGGGGAGACTGACCCCGCGGCCCGCTCGCCGGGCTCAGATATTCAGCGCGCGCTTGTCGACGGCGAGGGCAGCCTCCCGCAGCGCTTCAGGCAGGGTGGGATGGGCGTGCGGCGTGCGGGCGATGTCCTCGCTGCTCGCCGCGAACTCGAGCGCGAGCACGGCTTCGGCAATGAGGTCGGAGGCGCGGGGGCCCACCATGTGTACGCCGAGCACGCGATCGCTGGCGGCGTCGGCCACGACCCGAACGCTGCCGTCGGTGTCGTCCATGCAGCGGGCTCGCGCGCTGGCGGTGAAGGGAAACGTCCCGCTCTTGACCTCGTGCCCCCGCCGGCGCGCCTCTTCCTCGGTCAGCCCGACGACAGCCAGCTCGGGCCAGGTATAAACCACGTTCGGGATCCGCTCCCAGTCGAGCTGCACGGGCAGGCCCGCCATGCCCTCCACGGCAGCCACACCATCCTCCTCGGCCTTGTGCGCCAGCATGGGGCCGGCGATAACGTCGCCAGCGGCGAAGATCCCGGGCACGCTGGTCTGCAGGCGGCCATCGACCACGATGCGGCCCCGCGCGTCGCGCGCCACGCCGATCTCTTCGAGACCGAGTCCAGCCGTGTACGGTCGCCGCCCGACCGCTACGAGGACGACGTCAGCTTCGATCGCCGATCGCCGACCGCCCGTCTCGACGAGCACCCGCAGGCCGCTGCTCCCCTGCTCGTAGCCCACGGCCGCCGCACCGAAGCGAAACTGCATCCCGAGCCGCTCGAGCGCACGCTGAAGCTGGCGGACGCAAGCCGGATCGGCCCAGGGCAGCATGCGCGGCAGGAACTCGACCACCATCACCTCGGCACCGAGCCGCCGCCACACGCTCCCCAGCTCGAGACCCACAGCCCCCGCGCCGATGACGAGGAGTCGATCGGGCACGCGGGCAAGCGCCAAGGCCTCGGTCGACGAGACGATGCGCTCGCCATCGAAAGGCACGGCGTCCAGCGGCGTCGCCTCGCTGCCCGTGGCGATCAGGATGTGCTTCGTCTCGAGCAGTGTCGGAGCGCCGTCCTCGTGCCGGACCTCGACGCGCCCCGGCCCGAGGATGCGGGCTCTGCCGGGCAGGTGCACGATCCCGTGCTTCTTGAAGAGCCCGACGATCCCCTGCGCCAGGCCGTGCACCACGCGATCCTTGCGGGCCATCATGGCCCCGAGGTCGAGCTCGACCGTGCCGACACGGATGCCGTGCCCTGCGAGCCCGTGTCGGACGCGGTGAAAGGTTTCGCTCGAGTCGAGAAGCGCCTTCGACGGAATGCAGCCGACGTTCAGGCAGGTCCCGCCCAGCGCCGCGCGCTGCTCGACACAGGCCACGCGCATCCCCAGCTGCGCCGCACGAATCGCGCCCTGGTACCCCGCGGGGCCCCCGCCGATGACGACGAGATCGAGAGGAGCCATCACACGTCCAGGAGCAGGCGGGCCGGGTCCTCCAGCCGCTCCTTCACGCGCACGAGGAACGACACTGCCTGCTCGCCGTCGATCAGGCGATGATCGTACGAGAGCGCGACGTACATCATCGGCCGGACGACGATCTGCTCGTCCACGACCACCGGGCGCTTCTCGATCTTGTGCATGCCGAGAATCGCGCTCTGGGGTGGGTTGAGAATAGGCGTCGAGAGCAGCGAACCGTAGACGCCACCGTTCGAGATGGTGAAGGTCCCCCCCTGGAGATCGTCCGGCGCGAGCTTGCCCTCGCGCGCGAGGCCCGCCAACCGTTCGATCTCGCGCTCGAGGTCGGCAAAGGAGCGTTGCTCGGCGTGGCGCACGACCGGCACCACGAGCCCGCGGTCGGTGCCGACCGCGATGCCGAGATGGACGTGGCGGTGATACACGATATCGTCGCCGTCGATCGCCGCATTGACGACCGGGATCTCCCCGAGCGCTGTCACGCAGGCGCGCGCGAAGAACGACATCAGGCCGAGTCGCACGCCGTGGCGCTGCTCGAAGCGGTCGCGGTACCGAGTACGCAGCGCGAGCACGGCACTCATATCGATCTCGTTGAAGGTCGTGAGAATGGCCGCCGTGCGCTGGGCGGCCACGAGCCGTTCGGCGATGCGCTTGCGCAGGCGGCTCATCGGCACCCGTTCCTCGGGCTCCTCGGCCGTACCCACGGCGGCCGGTCCTCGCGCCTGCGTCGGGGCTTGCGGCAGCGGGGGCGGCGTCGACGGCGCTCGCGGCTGCGTCCGGGCTTCCAGATGGACCAGGACGTCCCCCTTGGTGAGCCGCCCACCCTTCCCCGTCGCCGGGATCTCCGACGGCTCGAGCCCGTGCTGGGCGACGAGGTGACGGACGGCGGGGCTGAGTGGTGCAGCGGACTCGGAGACCGACGCCGGGGGGGCTGCGGGCGTGGGGGCGCGCGCTGCCGTCGCCTCCTCCGCCGGCGCTGCCGCGCGCTCGCCAGCCAGCGCCTCGTCGATCGTCGCCACGACCTCGCCGACCGCGACGGTCTCGCCCTCGGGCTTGAGAATGTGCAGCACACCCCCGCGCTCGCTCGGGATCTCCGTCGTCGCCTTGTCGGTCTCGAGCTCGAGCACGACCTCGTCCGGCCCCACCAGCTCGCCATCGCGCTTGATCCAGCGCACGATGACGCCTTCCGTGACGGATTCGCCGAGGGTCGGGATCTTGAGCTCGAACATGGAGTGCCTCCGCACGCCGCCCGCGGCTCAGAGTCGACCGAAGGCGCGGTTCACCAGGTCGGCCTCTTCTTGCAGGTGGACCTTGAAGACGCCGGTCGCCGGGCTCGCTGCTGCCCGTCGTCCGACGTACACGAGCCCGCGGTCACCGAGCACGGGCTGCAGGGTGTGGGACATGAAGAGCCACGCCCCCTGGTTGGCGGGCTCTTCCTGCACCCAGAAGACCTGCGCATCGGGCGGATAGGCGGCCAGGATCCTGTCGATCTCCTCCTGCGGGAAGGGATAGAGCTGCTCGACCCGGACGATCGCCACGCCATCGGCGCCGCGCTCGTCACGCGCCACGAGCAGAGTGTAGAAGATCTTGCCACTGCACAGGAGAATGCGCCGGACGCGCGCCCGATCGATGGACTCCCCCTCGCGGTGCTCCCCAGGTGCCGTGGCCGGATCGTCCAGCACCGGCGCAAACTGGCCTGCCGTGAAGTCCTCGAGGCGCGAGACCGCCAGCTTGTGGCGCAACAGGCTCTTGGGGCTCATCAGGACGAGCGGTTTGCGAAAGCGGCGGTGGATCTGTCGGCGCAGTGCATGGAAGTACTGCGCCGGGGTCGTGAGATTGCAGACCTGGATGTTGTTCTCGGCGCAGAGCTGCAGGAAACGCTCGAGCCGTGCGCTGGAATGCTCGGGGCCTTGTCCCTCGTACCCGTGCGGCAGCAGCATGACCAGACCACTCATGCGCTGCCATTTGGACTCCGAGCTCACGACGAACTGATCGATGATCACCTGCGCCCCATTGGCGAAGTCGCCGAACTGCGCCTCCCAGACCACCAGGGTCCGCGGGTCGGCCAGCGATACGCCGAACTCGAACCCCAGACAGCCCGCTTCGGAGAGCATGCTGTCGACGATCTCGAAACGGGCCTGTCCGGCGCGGAGCTGCGCCAGCGGCACCCAGCGGGCGCCGGTCTCCCGGTCGTAGAGCACGGCATGCCGGTGGCTGAAAGTCCCCCGGCCCACGTCCTGGCCGGTGAACCGCACGGGCGTCCCCTCGAGCACGAGCGAGCCGAGGGCCAGGGCCTCGGCGCATCCCCAGTCGATCGGCCCGCCCTCGATCACCATGGTGGCGCGCTGCTCCATCAGCTTCATCGCCTTCGGATGGGGCCGAAACCCCTCGGGCAGTCGCACGAGACCACGCGCCACTTCCTCGAGCACGTCCCGGCCGACGCGCGTCTCGGCGCTCCAGTCCTCGCCCGCCCACCCGAGGCCTTTCCACAATCCGCCAAAGGCGAACACCGGCTGCCGCGGCATGAAATCCCGCGCGTAGCTCTGCGCATCCGCCATGAGCTCGCGGAACTCGGCCTGGCGGCGATCGATCTCCGCGGCATCGTAGTGCCCGCTCGCGGTGAGCTTCGCGCGATAGAGGGCGAGGGTTGTGGGATGGGCGGCGATCTGCCGGTACATGACGGGCTGCGTGAAGGTCGGATCGTCGAGCTCGTTGTGTCCGTGGCGGCGGTAGCACACGAGATCGATGAACACGTCCTTCTTGAAGCGCTGGCGGAACGCCATGGCGAGCCGCGCGACGTGGACGGCGGCTTCGGGATCGTCGCCGTTCACGTGGAACACCGGCGCTTCGATGATCTTCGCCACGTCGCTCGCGTAGCGAGTGAAGCGGAGCGCTTCCGGCGGCGTGGTGAAGCCGATCTGGTTGTTGACGATGACGTGGATCGTCCCCCCGGTGCGATAGCCCGCGAGCTCCGACAGCCCGAGCGTCTCGGCGACGATGCCCTGGCCCGTGAAGGCCGCATCGCCGTGGAGGAGCACCGGCACCACCCGGCTGTGGTCTGCGTCGCCGAGATGGCATTGCTTGGCACGCACGATCCCCTCGACGACCGGGTCGATCCACTCGAGATGGCTCGGATTGGGCGACAGGGAGAGATGCACCCGACGACCATCGCGGGTGGTGTAATCGCGCGAGTAGCCGAGATGGTACTTGACGTCGCCATCGCCCTGGAATTCCCGAGCCAGCAGACTGCCCTCGAATTCGGCGAGCAGCATCTCGTAGGGTTTGCGCAGGACCGTCGCCAGGACCGCCAGCCGGCCACGGTGCGGCATACCGATCACCATCTCCTCGACGCCGAGCGTGCCGCCGGTCTCGACGAGCTCGTAGAGAATGCAGACCAGCGACTCGGCGCCCTCGATGGAGAACCGCTTGGCGGTCGGGTAGCGCGCCCCCAGGAACTGTTCGAAGCCCTCGGCCCAGACGAGCTCGTCCAGGATGCGACTCCGCTCCTCCCGCGACAGCGCGGGCTGGTTCAGCGTGGGCTCCATGCGTTCCTGCAGCCAGAAGCGCTGCTCGGCATCGGCCATGTGCAGGTATTCGACGCCAATCGTTCCGCAGTAGGTCGTGCGCAGTCGCGCGATCAGCTCGCGCAGGGGGCCCCGTTGTCCGCCGAGAAATCCCCCCCAATCGACGACGCGGTCGAGGTCGCCGTCGTGGAATCCGAACATGGCGGGATCGAGCAGCGGATGCCCCGGCGGAGGCGGGGCGAGGGGATTGATCGCTGCGACCAGGTGCCCGAGCTCCCGGTACGAGTGCACGAGGTCGTACACGCCGAGCAGCGGTGCGGCCGCCTCGCCGCCCGGCACAGCGCCCCCAGGCCTCGCGGCCGTCTCGGCGACGAAGCCGTCTGCGCCCTCGGCTGCGAAGTCGAAGCCCGCGAAGAAGATCGCCCAGCGGTCGTCAACGGCTCGCGGGTCGGCTTTCCAGCGGCGGTAGAGGTCGGCGACGTAGTCTTTGTTGGCGAGCGCGAGGGCTTCGAGACCCGTCATGATGCGCAGAGGGTTCTACAGCGCGGAACGCCCCCTTGCTACCCGGCCCCGAGGCGCTCAGTGCCCGGGGGCGGCCGTCGCCCCGGGGCGGAACCGATAGATCTGGTAGGGGGCGTGTTGTGCGCGCGCGGACGCGGAGCGAAAGAGCACCTGGTGCAGCGCGCTGCAGCTGACGTACAGCCAACCGTCCGGCCCGAAGGAGAGCCCGTCGGGCCAGCGCAGGCGGCTATCGCGGAGCAACGTCGTGAGCACCCGCTCCGGCCCGATCGTCAGGATGGCCGAATGCTCCGGGTCGGTCAGGTAGACGCGGCCGTCGTCGTCGGTCGTGAGCCCATCGGAGATGGTCTTCGGCGCCCAGTCTTCGAGCCGGGAGGCGAGGACCGAGGCCGACACGCTCGCGTCCTGGAGCAGGGCGGCGGGAACACGGTACAGCCGGTCCCCGCTGAGCGGCCCCAGGTAGAGCCATGCCCCGGCTCGGTCGAGCGCGATCGAATCCAGGCCGATCCGCAGGGGGAGGATTCCGTAGATCCACATCTCCCGGCCCGGCGCCTGAAGGAGGTAGTTCGCAGGCGCCAGCGCGGGATGGCCGTCGAGCAGCCGGCGGCTCTCGCGGCGCTCGACGTCGTAGACGACGAGCGCCGGGCGGTTCCACAGCGGCGAGGACTCCGCGATGTAGATCCATCGACCATCTGGCGACACCTGGAAGTCGTTCAGCATCGAGGGGAACCCGGCCACGGCCCGCGGAAAATCGAAGACGTGGACGACCCGGTCGCTCGCCAGGTCGAAGGCGGTGAGTCGTGGCTGTCCCCAGCCGAAGCGGCCATGATCGAGAGTCCACAACCGTCCCTGACGATCGATGCGGAGCGAGAGCACCGTCTCGAAGGCCACGAGGCCGCCGGGCGGGTACGGCACCGGTGTCCCGCCGCGGAGCTCGAGCACGTTCACCGGGGGGCCGACGTCGGGATGGTAGGTGAAGAAGATCCGCCCCTCGGCCGATACCGCGACGTTTCCCGGCGGGTACTCCAGGTCCGCAACGACCTCGAGGGCCGTGGCAGGCAGGAGCGGGGTTGTCGTCCGGTCCTCGAGCCGCTGGAGCCCGCAGCCCGCGGCGAAGAGCAGGACCGTGGCCACAAGTGGGAGCGTGGACATCCTCGCCCTCTTACCAGATTCCGCACGCAGCGCTGGCCTCCGGGGGGGGAAGTTTGGTAGAGGCGACGGCGGTTCTCTCGCGAAGGGAGGGGTCATGACGCGTTTTCGGTGGCGGTCGATCGTCGTCGTCGCGATGGCCGGGGTGGGCCTGTGCGGCACGGGGCAGAGGGCCCAGGCGACTTTGCGCTTCGGCGACCTGCAGGTCTCGGGCAACCTGCAGTCGCAGAACCTCATCCGGCATCCCGACGCCAGCACGTACCAGCTGGTCCAGAACCGCAACGTCGCCCGGCTGCGCCTCGAGTACAACTGGCTCAAAGGGGGCAAGCTCATCGACAAGTACGACATCCCCTTTGTCGAGCGGTCGCAGCTGACCGTGCTCTGGCGGGGCATCTACGACAGCATTTACACGTTCACGCCCGATGTCTCACAGAAGCGCGACATTCACGGCAACGTCTACGGGCTGAACGCCAACAAGAACGTCTTCGAAGCGGCGACGCAGGAAGGCATCACGGTCGAGCGTCCGGGCAAACCTCCTGTCCGCCGGCGGTTTACGCGCAATCTGCTCGGCCTCGAAGGACTCGGCGACGATGCGCTCGACGCCTACGCCTTCGAGAACTCGCTCCGCGAGGCCTACATCGACGTGAAGCTCCGTGGCGTGCCACTGACCATCCGCGCCGGCCGCCAGCAGATCGTCTGGGGCGAGACCGACAACTTCCGCATGCTCGATCGCGCCAGCTCCATGGACTACAGCTGGCATTTCCAGCAGGAGATCCCGCCACCCGCCTGGGGCTGGGACGAGATCCGCCGTCCGGCGTGGCAGTTCAAGTTCCTCTACGATCTCACCCAGGTCGGACCGCTCTCCCAGAGCTTCCTCGAGTGGTTCTGGAATCCGGGCGACTGGTACCCGACCAAGCACGCCTTCCTGCCGCGGCCCTGGGGGCTGCCCTTCTATGATCCGCTGCGGAATCCCTACGATGGCGCGTTTTACTTCGGACAGTGCACGATCAGCGATTACACCGTCCCGAACGGTCCTCGGCGTGGGCAGCGCGCGTGCAACCGGCTCATCAAGAACACCAAGCTCTTTGGTCAGGGAGACTGGCACCGCAACCCCAAGGAGAACAGCCAGGTCGGCGTCCGCTATCACGGTATCACGCCCCAGGGGCTGCAGTTCACGCTGAACTACTTCTACCAGCGCTTCGACGGCAGCGACGGCACGAACTACGCGCCGCTCTCCGCCTTGCTCGATACGCCCGAGAACGCTCGCAAACGTGACCGGCTGTACGCGCGGGGGATTTTCCCTGTCGAGGCCATCAGCCCCTACGTCCACACCATCGGCCTCTCGGCCAACTACTCCGACGAGCAATACACCCAGGCCGTCTTCCGGTTCGAGACCGTGTACGACGTGGGGCTGCCGTTCTTCGACGTCTCGAAGGTCTCCGTGGTCTCCACACCCGCGCTACCGGGCGTGACGAAGAAGAACATGTGGAAGGGGATGATCGGCTTCGACCGGCCGACCTGGATTCGCCCCCTCAACAAGAAGAGCACCTTCTTCATCTCCGGACAGTGGTTCTGGCATTACATGCCGAATCACCCGAGCTGCGAGGCACAGACGGTAGCCAATCTCTCCGCGGATCAGCGCAAGCGTTATCGCCAGCGCAAGGGAGAGTGTCTGGTGGGCGGGCTCGACCTGCCCTCCGGGCTGCGCGGACCGGAGGTCTCCTTCCGCGACAAGATCCGGGCATGGGAGAGCATCGTCACGCTCGCCAGCTTCGCCTTTTACCGCGGGGGGTCCGTCATCCCCACGGCGGGCATCGCGATCGACGTGGTCAACTCCTGGGGCATGGAGCCCTTCTGGGCCGTCGACTGGGTGGTCCGCGACGACTTCGTGGTGAACATCGGCCAGCGCTACTTCGTGACCCCCAAGGGCACCTCGACGCCCATCTTCGAGACGTGGGGGCTCGCCGGGCTGAACTCGCGGCGCTCCGAGACGCACCTGCGGCTCACCTACCAGTTCTGAGCGGACAACAGGCGGTCTGCGCGAGACCGGCCGGGGCCTTCCGTGTCCGTGCCGGTCTCGCGTTGCCCGAGCAGCGAGCGCGCTTCCGCCGCGAGGTCGGATATCCGCCTAGGCGGCCACGCCGCCTGCCGCCACGGGCGCTGCCGGTTTGGGCAGCTGATCCCGCTCGATCAACCCCCGCTTGAGCAGGTCCTGCAGCGCCATGTCCAGCGTCTGCATGCCGAGGCGCTGCCCCGTCTGCATCATCGAGGGGATCTGGTGGAGCTTGGATTCGCGGATCAGATTCCGCACCGCCGGCGCGCCCACGAGCACCTCGCACGCCGCCACGCGGCCGCCGCCCTTGCGCTTGAGCAGGGTCTGGGCGATCACGGCTTCGAGGGACTCGGACAGCATCGTCCGGATCTGGGCCTGTTGGCCTGCCGGGAACGCGTCGATGATGCGGTCGATGGTCTTGGGCGCGCTCGAGGTGTGCAGGGTGCCGAAGACCAGATGCCCGGTCTCCGCCGCCGTGATGGCGAGCGCGATCGTCTCGAGGTCGCGCAGCTCGCCGACGAGGATCACGTCGGGGTCCTCGCGCAGCGCGCTGCGCAGGGCGTTGGCGAACGAGTGGGTATGTGGCCCGACCTCGCGCTGGTTGACAAGGCAGCGCTTGGGACGATGGACGAACTCGATCGGGTCCTCGACCGTCAAGATGTGACCATCCCAGGTCTGGTTCACGTGGTCCACCATGGCCGCAAGCGTCGTCGACTTCCCCGAGCCGGTGGGGCCCGTCACGAGAACGAGGCCGCGCTCTCGCGAGCACAGCTCTTTCAGGATCGGGGGGAGATCCATGGTCTCCAGCGAGGGCACGACCGTGGGAATCGTCCGGAATACTGCCCCGGGCCCGCGGCTGTGCTGGAAGGCATTGACGCGGTAGCGTCCGACGCCCTCGACCTCGGTCGCGAAATCGAGCTCGTGCTCGGCCGCGAAGTGTTCACGCTGGGCCGGGGTCATGATCGCGTGCACGAGCGCGAGCACCGCCTGGGCATCGAGAGGCCCATGGTCGGTTCGCGTCAGATCTCCGTGGATTCGCAGCAGCGGCGGCTCGCCAGCCGAGAGATGGAGATCGGAGGCGTTGCGTTCCGAGGCCTCGCGCAGCAGTTCCGTGATCGTCGGCATCGCCGCGGCGGGCTGCAAGGGGCGGACCAGCACCGAGGCCGTGCCGTGGCGGCACGGCAGTCGCCACAGGCGTCGCGCGGATGGCGGAGCGACCGCGCGATGACGGCCCAGTAGGAACAGCTTCGCCGCCGTGGCACGCAGGCACGATGGTCGATACAGTGCACGTCATCTTTGGAGCCACGGGCGGCATCGGCAGCGCCGTGTGCGAGCGCCTCGCGGCACGCGGGGCGCGCCTGGTCGTCGCTGCGCGGACGCCACAGCGCGTGCGCGAGTTCGCGACCGCGATCGGCGCGCATCCCGCCGTGCTCGATGCCACGTGTCCGAGCCATGTCGAGCGCTGTCTCGCCGAGGCGGTGGAGACCTTCGGGCGGGTGGATGGCGTGGTGAACCTCGTCGGCTCCCTCCTGCTCAAACCGGCGCACCTGACCACCGACGACGAGTGGGCCAGCACGATCGCCGCAAACCTTACGACGGCGTTCGTCACGGTTCGCGCTGCGGCGCGGGTCATGACGCGCACGGGCGGCGCGATCGTCCTCATGTCCTCAGCGGCCGCGCGGTTGGGGCTGGCGAATCACGAGGCCATCGCCGCCGCCAAGGCCGGGGTGATCGGGCTCGCACGCGCCGCC
>Ga0209101_1000805_pt1 | contig 25213 bp, 17 predicted proteins | sample ConPoolayeCmetaG_FD_185481 | JGI IMG/M metagenome (GOLD analysis project Ga0209101, IMG submission 185481) | Hot spring microbial mat communities from California, USA to study Microbial Dark Matter (Phase II) - Cone Pool mat layer C metaG... ...
TGCCTGCCTGACGTGCCCTCCTGACGTGCCCGCCTGACGTGCCTGCCTGACGTGCCCTCCTGACGTGCCCGCCTGACGTGCCCGCCTGACGTGCCCGCCGGATCACAATCCGGCGGCGGCGGTCCGGTCGGCGGCCAGCGCCCGGCCCGCGTGGATTATGATCCACGCGGCGCATAGCCAAGAGATTGGCCAGAGCCTTGCGCCTCAGAATCAGTTATGCGAATAAGAAAGCCTGCAGAAAGGTGATGCTAGGAGGTCAGCATGAACTTCTCGTACAACGACCGCGGCGTGGGCGGTAAGCAACTGTACATCATCGCTGCAGCCTGGCTGATACTTGTTATCGTCGGAGTGCTTTGCACATGGTACGGATGGTTCAGTCCGGCCGGCAGAGAAACCTTCAGGCCCACACCGATAATCCGACCGGATAACATCCCTTCAACTCCTGAGCTTCAGGCAATCAGCTCCCCCACCCCTGAGCCCACGGCGGCTGTCGCCCCCACCTCCCAGCCCCAGGCGGAGGAGGTCTTCGGTTACGGCATTGCCGTCCATGGCGTGGTGGGAGACGCCGATTATACAATGGGGCAGGTGCAAAACCTGGGCCTGGGTTGGGTTAAGCAACAGGTGCGGTGGTCCTTCTTCGAACGCAATCCTAACCAGATGGACTGGAGCGGCTTCGACTGGGTGGTAGAGGCAGCCAACAAGCGGGGGATCAAGGTCATGCTTAGCGTGGTAGATGCGCCGCACTGGTCACGCACCTACTTTGACGATAATGTGGAAGGCGCCCCTCCCGACGATCTCGCGCTCGTGGCCGACTTCATGGGGAGGCTGGTGGAGCGCTACCGTGGCCGTATCCATGCCATCGAGGTGTGGAACGAGGAAAATCTGGACCGGGAATGGGATACCGCAGGCGGTGTAAACCCGGAGGAGTACGTCGAGATGTTACGGCTCTCCTACCAGGCCATTAAGAGCCGCGATCCCAATATTATCGTCATCAGCGGTGCGCTCTCACCGGTAGGCGCCACCGCCACCGACCCCAAGAACCCCAACCGCATCGTTTATATGGACGACTTCCAGTACTTCGACCGTATGATCGCCGCCGGCTTCCTGAATTACTGCGACTGTGTGGGCGCTCATCACAACGGGATCAATATGCCACCCGACGTGGCCTGGGACGAAGGATACAACGATCCCACCGCTATATTCCGGGGGCCGTTTGACAATCCCGATCATAGCTGGTCGTTCAAGTCCACATTGTGGGGGTACCACGAGCGCATCAGGGCTGCCGGCAGTGATAAGCCCCTGTGTGTCACCGAGTTCGGCTGGGCGAGTGCCGAAGGATTCGACGGTTACCCCCCGGGCTTTGAGTTCGCGCTGGATAATACCCTTGAAGAGCAGGCTCAGTGGGACGTGCAGGCATTCCAGTTGATGCGTCAGTGGGGTTTTGTGCGCCTGGCCTTCCTGTGGAATCTGGACTTCGCCCAGAAAGACGGGATCGGCCCAACCGATCCCAATGCCCCCTACAGTATTCTCGATTTCTACGGAGTGGCCCGTCCTGCCTACGGCGCCATCGGTGTGATGGAGAAGCCCTGAGCCAGACGACCGATGGCCTCAAACCGTCGCTATTATCGGCGCCCGTTTGTGAGGCGGGCTACCCACGGTCTGGTGCTGCTGGCTCTGTGTGTGTTGTTTTCATTCCCGGCGGTTAAGCAGCCCGCCTGGCCCCGTCCGCGGGTAGCCTCCCCCGAGTACGGTATGCAGGCCTCCCTCTGGTGGCACGAAGATATGGCCAGACGCGACCTGCGCCTGATCGCTGACGCCGGCTTTACCTGGGTCAAGCAGCATGTGAGCTGGCGTGATGTCGAGGGAGCAGCCAAGGGGGCTTACAACTGGTACTTTACCGACCGCATTGTGGCCGATGCGGAAAGCCTGGGGCTGCACCTCATCTTCCGCCTCGACCGTGAACCGGCCTGGGCTGTTCCACCCGAGGGTACCCACTCCAATAATGGACCTCCCGGGAATCCGCAGGATTTCGGGGATTTCTGCCATGCGCTGGCGGTGCGTTACCGGGGGCGCGTGCGGGCCTATCAGGTCTGGAATGAACCGAACCTGGCCCGCGAGTGGGGAGGGCGGACTCCCGATCCGGCCGCTTATGTTGAGCTGCTGCGCGTTTGCTACCTGGGTATTAAGACCGCCGACCCGAACGCACTGGTCATCTCAGCGGGCCTGTCGCCAACCGGCAACGGCCCCCCAGAGGCCATGCCGGATATTGATTACCTGGTGGCGATGTACGAGGCTGGCGCGGCGCCGTATTTCGATATGCTTGGTGTGCATGCCCCAGGTTTCGCATATCCTCCGGAAATCTCACCTGATGAGGTGGCAGCAAATCATGGCGGTCATCGCTTTTTCTGTTTTCGCCACGTCGAGGATGCCCGCGCTGTAATGGTGCGCTACGGCGACGAGGACAAGCAGGTTGCCGTCCTGGAGATGGGATGGACAAGCGATCCTGTGCATCCCGGCTACGCATGGTTTGCCGTCAGCGAGGAACAGAAGGCTGACTATCTGGTACGCGCTTTCCGCTACGCCCGTGAGCACTGGTCGCCCTGGATCGGCCCGATGGTGGTGCTCTCTATCGCCGATCCGGATTGGACCGAGCAGGACGAGCAGTACTGGTGGGCGATTACCGAGCCTGGCAGGGGCGAGCCGCGCCTGCGCCCGGCCTACGAAGCGCTGCGTGCAATGGAAAAGTAGTGCGAAACGTGAGAAGCGATCGGCTGGTAGTAATTGATGGCTCGTACGGAGAGGGCGGAGGACAGGTGCTGCGTACTTCTCTTACCCTCTCCGTCATCACCGGCCGCCCGATGCGTATTGAGCGCATCCGGGCCGGGCGGGAGGAACCTGGCCTGCGTCCCCAGCACCTGACCGCTGTACAGGCTGCCGCCGCGATATGCGGGGCGCGTGTGGAGGGAGCTGAACCGGGTTCGCAGGCGCTTACCTTTGCCCCGGGAGGACCGGCCCGCCCGGGACATTACACCTTTGATGTGACGCAGGCTGCCCATACGGGCAGCGCAGGCTCTGTCGGCCTGGTACTGCAGACCGTCCTGTTACCACTTGCCTTTGCAGGTGGCGAGTCGCATCTCACCCTGCGGGGCGGCACACACGTGCCATGGTCGCCCTCGGTCTTTTACCTGGAACACGTCTTCTTACCCCAACTGGCGTCTATGGGGGTGCAGGCGGGCCTCGAGCTTAAGCAGTGGGGTTTCTACCCGGCAGGAGGCGGGGAGATAGAAGTGCGCATTGTGGGACGTGCAGGTCCCCTCCGTCCGGTTACGCTGACCGCACGCGGCCCACTCCGCCGGGTGTTGGGTATTGCGGCAGTGATGAATCTGCCCGCTCATATTCCTCAGCGCATGGCCGATCGCGCCCGCAGTGTGCTGACAGGGGCGGGTCTGCCGGGCCAGCTTGTGGCGTTGGAACCGCGCAGGCTGCATGGCGCCGGGCCAGGCGCAGGCCTCTTCCTGTGCGCTATATATGAGAGCGCACGGGCCGGTTTTACCGCCTACGGGCGCAAGGGGCTGCCGGCCGAGCGTGTGGCCGAGGAAGCCTGTCAGGAGTTGCTGCTCTATCATCAGAGCGGTGCCCCGGCCGATCCTCACCTGGCCGATCAACTGGTACTCCCGGCCGCACTGGCCGCCGGGGAGTCACGCGTATACACGGCCCGGGTGTCGCAGCACCTGTTGACCAACGTGTGGGTCGTTCAGAACTTTCTGAGGCGAGAAGTGACCGTGGAAGGGGAGCCAGGGGCACCCGGCATACTCATTGTCCAGGAGGATCGGGGGTGATCGAGATCATCTTTCTGGGGACTTCGGCGTCAGCCCCGTCAGTTCACCGTGGCCTTTCTGCCCAGGTGGTGATGTACAAAGATTACCGCTTCCTGGTAGACTGCGGCGAGGGGACACAGCGACAGATTTTGCAGAGTGGCCTTGGCTTCAAGCGGTTGAATAAGATACTGCTGACCCACAGCCACCTGGACCACATCCTTGGGCTGGGTGGCCTGATCTCCACATTTGCCCGCTGGGAGACAATTGACCACGTCACAATTTACGGGGGCATTTGGGCACTGGAAAGGGTCCGCGATCTGCTGTACGGCGTTGTCCTGCGCGGGGGCGAAGTCCAGATCAAGATAGACCTGATCGAGGTGCAGCCCGGTACTGTCCTGGAAGACGACACCTTCGAGATCGTGGCCTTTCCCGTCATCCACCGCGGGCCTTGCCTGGGCTATCTATTCCGTGAAAAGCCACGCCGTCCGTTCATCAACGAGCGCGCCGAGGCACTGGGCGTGCCGCGCGGTCCGGAGCGTCGCCGTCTGGTCGCGGGCGAGTCGGTGGTGCTGGCCGATGGACGGGTGATCTATCCCGATGACGTGCTCGGCCCTCCCCAGCAAGGAGCCTCCCTGGCCTTTGTGGGAGATGCCGGCCGGGTTGATAACCTGGTCGAGGCCGTGCGGGGTGTGGATATGCTGGTTATAGAGGCCACGTACCTGCGGGCAGAAGCGGAAATGGCCCGCCGCTTCGGCCATCTGACCGCGGCTCAGGCGGCCCGGCTGGCGCTGGACGCGGAGGTCCACCGGCTGGTATTGACCCACGTGTCGCGGCGTTATCACGAAGCGCAAATACTGGAGGAGGCGCGGGCCATCTTCCCGGATACCCTGGTCGCAAGGGATTTCGACTATTACCGGGTGCTCAGGAGAAACGTGACCAGCGGCACATTGCTGCCGGAGACCGAAGAGTGATCCCTTGTGATCTGACCGGCATTGGCGTTGGGCAGCCTCATGGTCTGGATCTCTGTAGCCCCGCGGGCAGGCTCCCCGGGGTCGGTGGGTAGCGGTCGAAAAAGTCCCTGCTGCAATCGTCGGTATCCTGCTCGGGCGGGCGCCGCTCCAGCGAGTGGCCGGCGTTCACCCCGCCCGGGTGCGGTATCACGCCAGGGTAAACGCCCTGCCCGTACACCACGACGTCCACCGCCACACCGTTTGCATCGAGCAGCAATATCTCGTCCCCCTCGTTGCCCAGCGCAAAGCCGAAGCCTTCCCAGTTGCCAGCCGGCACCATATTGGGCACGCTGGTATCGTCCCGATGAATATCGAGCAGGAATTCAAAGTCCGGTTTGAAGCCGGCGTCGGCAGCCTGCTGAGCCACGACGATGACGCCTCCGGGCGGCAGCACTGACCCGCTCGGGAAACGATACAGCCCGCTTCCGTACTCCCCGCCGGGACCCACGTCACCGAGATACCAGCCGGAGAGGTCAACGGGTATGGCGGTGGGATTGTAAAGCTCCACCCACTCCCCGCTGAGGGGATTGGTGGCCGGACGGTACATCACCTCGCTGATCAGCAGATGGCCCAGTGGCGGCTGGTAGTTCCAGTCGTACTCAAAGACCCGGTACAGGTAGTCGAACAGGGCTGCAGAACGTACCTGCAGCGCCATCTCGCGGTTGACTTTGCTGGAGCTTTCGCTCCCGTTAATGCTGCCCACGTGGACGTATTTGCCCTCCGCTCCCAGGTCCACCAGCACCATCTTGTTGTGAATGCCGTAATGGGTGGGGTCGCCCAGGTGGGCGCTCAGGTCCAGACCCTCATTCTGTGCAATCTGGTTGACGCGGGCGGCGGCCTCGACGTTGTTTGTCAGCGAGAAGCCCTTGATATCGAAGGTCCCACCGTTGAGCAGAATACGCACGGCAGCACCGCGCCTGGCAGCAGCGATGTAGGATTCCAGCCGCAGGTTGGGAGCGCTGACCGGGTCTCCCCAATGTGGATACTCGTACAGTTGCTCGACGTACACGCGGTCTCCCGCGCCGGCCCTGGCGACCAGCCCTAAAAGCCCATCAGCAGTACGCAGGGCCGCTTCCGGCGCCGTGATCAGCTCGAACCAGTCGCCGGCCGTCACCAGCGGCTGTGTGAACTGCACGGTGTAAGTGATCCAGTCGGTGCCCGGATCGGGTGTGAAGCCCGCCGGCGGCGGGCCATAGCCCAACGGATTGTTGATGCTCCAGAGGATGATGTCACTGTGAGCGGCCGGGTCGCAGTCGGCGCGAAATACCTCGACCGCTCGTGCCACAATTGCCTTCGCATCGGTTACCAGCACAGCGCCACGCGACCCGCCGGTACCATTCGCCTTATTGTCGCAGGGCAGGCCACCGTGGGTCAGGTTCTGTGAACTCACCAGCAGGCGTGCCCGATCCACGATGATGAATTTGGCATGCACAAAGGTATAGCGGTCGTAGATTCGGGGTGAGTCGGAGTTGACCATGAAGTAGCACAGGCCGTGACCGGTGGCGTGCAGTTGCTGGCAGGCCCACAGCTCCTGATAACTCATCCCTCCGGCCGGCCCACCCTCCAGTAGCAGTGTGACGGTTACCCCCTGACGGGCTTTCTGCACCAGCGCTGTAGTCAGCGGGTAGCTTTCCAGCGTGTACAGCTCCGCCTCGATACTGTGCCCGGCCGAGTTAATATGGTCCAGCACCACCTGACAGGCATTATCCGGCGCAACTCCGACGGTCACCGTACCGCTCGCCGCAAGCGCAGGCCAGAAAAACTGCTCCAGGTCCCAGCCCGGATAGCGAACCCTGCGCCCCAGCCAGGGATTGTCCTGGCGCTGTGCCCAGTCCGCGACGGTATCGGTATCTGCGTAGGGCAGGCCGGTCAGCTCATGGGGAATGCGGTATAGTATTTGCCCTGCCTCGGCGAAGCCGGACGGGCCGACGTATGGCCGCACCGCCTCACCGTTCCACCCATCTATCCCCGTGCTGCCGCCTTTGTAAACCACCGCATCCTGCACATTATCGGCGGCATCCTTCAGCACGACCTCGTCACCACTGTTGGTCAGGAGCGGCCAGCCCGAAAGCACATAGTCCGGTGCGAAGCCGAACGAGGCCAGAAAGGCGTCCCTGTTACGGGCTAACCAGAGCCTGCGCTGCGGCGCAATCGTCACGGCCGGGAGGCTGGCGCAGTCCCACCCGCTGGTACCCATCTTGCACAGCTTCCAGCCGGTCAGATCAACGCTTTGGGGACTGCCGTTTAGCAAGAGTACGGCCTCGTCCACGTCGTTTGTTTGCAGGCCATCGTAGAGCACCGCCTCGATGAGGACGTAAGCGGGAGGCTGAGGGAGCACAACATAGTGGCGCAGTATTACAGGCAGGTAGATGGCCTGGCCCAGGCCAACGTTGATGGTCCAACTGCTGTAATTATTGTCCTGTGTCACCTCGGCGGTGGCCGCCGTGGCGGTCAGGTAATTGGTCACACTCCCGATGGCAGAAGGTAAGAGCTGCCCTGCGATGGAAATGTAGATCGTTCCCGTGAGCACATCAGCCTGCCATACAAGCACTCCGCTCACAGGTTGCGTAAACTGGAGTGCTTCTGAGCTGCTATGTTGCACGTCTGTTATCATCGTGGGCAGCAGGTCGGTAATGACGACGCCGGTGGCGACGGCCCGCCCGATATTTTCAACCGTGACAAGATAGGTGACGGGTTGCCCTGCTGTGGCCTCGGAAGGTCCAACCTTGCTCACGCGCAGATCGGGCAGGGGAGGAAGGTAACATGAGTTCTGTGCTTTTGGGGTACCGTTGATGGGATTGCCGTTCGCATCCAGGCCGTTGCGGGTGATCCCGTCGTTGGTGCACCAGTTTGCATCGGTGTCGGGAGCAGTGGGGTCTATCCGTTCCATCGAGTGATAGGTATTCCCGGCGGGCCAGCCACCCCCATCTTGATTGGCCGTATCAACAATGGTGCCCTCAGCGTCTTTCAGGGTCAGCACCTCGCCGGCATTGCCCAGCGCTCCGGTGTACACCTGGTCAGCCGGTACGTCGCTTACCGTGGAGTCGTCGCCCCGCTCCAGCAGGTAATAGCCGTAAGGGGGGATGAGGTTGTTCAGGGAGATTGAGGGGCTTCCATCGTCTGAGGTGAGTGTCCATCCGCTCAGATTGATCGAGACAGGCGTGGTGTTGTATAGCTCGATCCACTCGTCGCTGGTGAGGCCGTAGTGCCCTGCCCACGCCACCTCGTTGATCACCACGTCACGAAGACCTGCCGGACGCAGGTCTGTGGTGGTAGACTCGCGAGTTTCGCCCCGCCATCCGCCCGCCACGAGCGCCGCCACCAGCAGGCCTGGTATGATGGCACACCACAGCCATATGCGTCTCATCGTCCACCTCCTCAACCTGGTTTTACCCTACACTAGCCCACCTCCGGCTCTTTCACCTCCGAGAGCATCTCTTCCTGCCCCAGAGATTCCCTGGCATCTGCCCGATCACGCCGTCTGCGGAGGTAATACGGCACGCCAGAGATGGTTAATGGCAGTATCAGCGCAAGCGTCAGAAAAAGCCACGGGTTGAGGCGGGGATGAGCCGAGAAGCGGTCCAGGTTGAAAATGATCACCATTACCGATGTCCAGACGGTGAGGAAATTGGGCACGGCATCCCCAGAGCGGAGGAGACGCAGTCCCCTGGTACGCTGCCTGGTGAATGGGTACAGCAGGTTGCTCCCCATGAAACCGAGCTGGTCTTCCAGGATATGTGCGGCGAAGGCCAGGCCGATGATCAGGCCGCCCCATTTGCCGCATATCAGACTGCCGAACAGCCCCAACGCTGCCGCCAGCGTCAGGCTGTGGGACCAGCGGCGGTGCCAGTCGAGGAAATGGATATGCAGGCGGTCACCCTGTCGCTCGAACTTGAAGGAGGGGCCGGTGAAGATGTCTATGTTGATCTCCTCGTCGTAGGTGTGTACCATCGGCACCCCGGTCTTCACACTGGCCTGGGGGGCGGGGACTTCTGAGCTGGCAAGGGGGACCTGGCTGGTGCTGACGAGCGGGCCGATGCGCACGGTGACCTGGCTTAGGGCGGGGTCGAAGCGGATCGTGTATTGCCGCCACAGGTCGGCGCCCATGCGAATGGTGTGGAGCATCACATTCCGCGGCCTGCCGGAGACGTAAGCATCCTGCATGGCTCTGGCCACCTGGACGGCGATGGAGTGAGGGTCTGGTCGCGGGCCCGGGTCAATCTCCAGGTCGTAGCGCTCGAAGTAACGGCTGAACTTAAAGTCGAGCGTGTCCGGGAGAATGCCGGCCAGGCCGCCCAGCACGGGAAGGAGCGAGCCCTGAGCTGCCTGCCGAACGACGTCGGGGAAAAATGTGGCCAGAGCCACACCTGTGACGAAGTGGGCTATCCCTTTCATATTTGGGAGGACAGCGCTACATTGACAAATTACGCATATAGAGGTATCCTTAGATGCACGGGGGTGGTTGGGGCCCGGTGGCCTCCACGGTCTTCAAAACCGCTGGCGGGCCGCGCGGAGCGGGCCGCGGTGGGTTCGACTCCCATCCACCCCCGCCTTTGTTTTGAGACTTGCTATCCGAAGCGCACCTCTCGCAGGGGCGCGGGGATAAAAGTGAAAATAAAGATCAGGAGGACAAGCAGACCCAACGCCAGACGACGCCCATCAATGCGGGTGGCATCATCGAGCGGTGGCGGATGGCGTTGATTCAACACCATATTGAGGAACCCCCACGTCAGCCAGAATCCGCCGGCCTCGTTGCCGTGCGTCAGCATCCATCCCCCCCATAACAGCATCGCCACGATAACAAAATACCCGAGCTTCCTGGCGCGCTCCCCCAACAGCGCATAACTGATGTGCCCGCCATCCAACTGCCCAATCGGGATCAAATTGATCATCGTGACAAGCAGCCCCGCCCAGGCAGCAAAAGCCACCGAGTGAAGCCATACATCCTCACCATTGCTGGGCAGAATCTTCCCGAACATCAGATACTTGATTATCAGGTACAGGAGCGAGTTACCCTCCTGCAATGCCGTCTTCACATCCGGGGGAGGTGGACCAACTTTGGAGAGTGAAAGGCCCAGGATCAACAGCGGAATGGCCACGATCAGCCCACCGAGCGGCCCGGCCACACCAATATCAAAGATGGCCTTGCGATTACGCATCGGCGCCCGCTGCACGATCACTGCGCCCATTGTCCCCATAGGAGGGAGGGGCATCGGAATAAAGTAGGGCAGGCTTACCGGCGATCCATAGCGGCGCGCCACGAAGTAATGGCTCAGCTCATGCGCCAGCAGGATGCCCAACAGCGTGCCAGCGAAGGGAAGCCCCAGGTGAATATAGCGCAAAGGCAGGAACAGTGCCTCCGGACCGGCAGCTTCCCCGATCTCTATGCCGGCGTCGGAAAGTCCGTGCATGGCGCCTATGTATAGCACGCTCAGCAACGTCACAAAAAACAGGGTCACATTTACCAATATCCCGCCGGGCTGCCGCTCCAGCCGACCCTTGATAGCTACCAACTGCTGGCCTCCCCCAGGCTGTTCCTTAAGTGAGGCGGTGTAGTTGTGTGCACTGAAACGTCTGCTGATTTCCTCGAAAGTGGTCTCTGTATCGCCCTGAATCCGACCCAGGAAAGCGATCACCTCGTCAGGGGGCTTGAGCACCCTGTAACCCTGTACCTGCATCAGATCGGCCAGTTCCTGCCGTAGCAGGGCAATACTCATCAGTTGTGTGGCTGCTGCGGATTCCGCAGGTTGTTGCAGGCTACCCTGTTCCATATCAGATACTCCGTATGCGTTATAACAACGATGTCTGGTCAAACCGCTGCTCAGCGGAGGCTGATGCGGGGCGGTTTTCAGCTAATCCCCTGTTTGTGCCGGCTGTGTGGGGTAGCATGAAAAGGCCATCCAGACAGGCCGGAAAGCCTCGCCCACAGGCCGGCTCAACCGCGTCACGCAATCCCTACTTGAGCTGAACGCATTTGCTTCCTGCTGGGATTATACTGCATAACAATGAGATGTAAAGGGGAGGCCTCTCTAAAATTACCCGCTGTCCTTGGGTTCGCCCGGCAGCACTTTACCCGGATTTAGAATGTGGTGCGGGTCCAGCGCCTCTTTTATGCGCCACTGTACTTCGAGCGAGAGCGTTCCCAATGCCTGGCGCATATAGGGCAATTTCAGGATGCCGATACCGTGCTCACCACTCAGCGTACCGCCCAGCTCCAGAGCCAGTTTGAAAATTTCCTCCGCCATACGCTCCACCTTTGCCCATTGCGCCTGGTCACGCCTGTCAAACAAAATGTTGGGATGGAGATTACCGTCCCCTGCGTGGCCGAATATAACCACGGGCAGGCCATAGCGTCGGCTGATCTCCTTAATGCGCCGGATCGCCACCGGGATGGCACTGCGTGGGACGGTGATGTCCTCACCCAGCTTGTTAGGTGCCCGGCGGGCCAGTGAGGGGCTGACGCTGCGCCGCGCCTTCCACAACCTGTCCCTTTCCTCCCCGGTACGTGCCACCTCCACCCTGGCTGCGCCTTTCTGTTGACAAATGGCGGCAATGGCTTCAATCTCACGCTGCACCGCGTGGACATCGTTCCCGTCCGTTTCTATCAGCAAGAGCGCTTCCATATCCCCAGGCAGCCCCAGATGCATGGCCTCCTCTATGCACTCGATCGCGGTCTCGTCCAGCAGCTCAAGTGTTGCCGGCACCAACCCCTGGATGAGGATGGCGTGAATGGCGCATGCGGCGTCGTCCAGACTGGAGAAGTACACCAGGGCAGTGCTGGCATACGATGGCCGGGCGATCAGACGCAGAGTGGCCTCGGTGATGATCCCCAGCACCCCCTCTGAGCCAACGAAAAGCTGGGTCAGGTTCAGGCCGGTAACGTTCTTGAGAGCCTTGCCACCTGTTTTAAGTACTGACCCGTCAGCCAGCACGACGGTGAGACCCAAAACATAATCCCCCGTGACCCCGTATTTGAGACAGCGAGGGCCGCCGGCATTGCAGGCGATGTTGCCACCTATGGTGGATTGCTTGATGCTGGAGGGATCGGGCGGATAGAAAAGCCTCACACTTTCCACCATCTTCTGGAGATCGGCGGTAACCATGCCTGCCTCGACGGTCACTGTCATGTTCTCCTGGTCCAGCTCGAGAAGGCGGTTCATACGGGTTAGCGACAGGATGATGCCTCCTCTGTGTGGGATGGCACCTCCGGCCAGTCCGCTGGCCATTCCTCGTGGCACGATGGGAATTCCGTGCTGTGCTGCCACACGCACCACTGCTGCGACCTCTTCTGTGCTCTCTGGCAACACAACTGCATCCGGCAGGCTCTGCTCAAACGTGCCGTCGAAAGAATAGGCGATCAGGTCTATTGGCGAGGTCAATACATTGGCGGCGCCAGCTGCTTGCTGGAGTTCTGAGATGACCGTTTGAGATAGCATTGCTCGTCTGGTCGTAGGAGGTTTCAGGGAGCGTAACGGAACGGATGGCGTGCACACACCTTCTCGTTAAATAATTCTTCCAATGTCGGGCGGCCCTCTATTGCCTTGCGGATGGCCTGAAGCGTGGCCTTGTAGTTGTTGAGCATAATACGTCTGGCAATAGAGGCAGCCGGATGGACGAAAGCGTTCACTATGAGCGCAAGCTGGTCGAGCAGCGCTTCAGGCAGGAAACCGTCGGCGATGCTGGCCTGGATGGCGATGTTTATCCCTGCAACAGCATACTCGTACAGCAGGGCGCGCTGTTTGGGGGTGCGGACGGTCACCGTGGGCACAAGCAGAGTGCGAGGGCGCTCGTTTATAAGGCGCAGTCCGCGCTCCTCTCCCCACCCCGCCAGTGCTCTCTCAATCGCTCTGCCAACAGGGCCATCTTTCAGCCCTAACAGCAGGTCCACGTGGGCCAGCTCATGAAACGGCGGTCCGGCAAACCCCTCTCCCACTCGCAGTGTAAGGTCTGATACCACGCAAGGAGTCTGGGGGGTCGCGAACACCTCCGTTACAATACGGCGTCCTCCGGCCTCGTAGACGAGCGGCGCCTTGCCGATCTTGCCCAACAGCTCCAGTTGCACACGCAGCTCCTCATAGTCCTCGCGCCTGAAGCCGTCGCCAGGCATGATGGGATGGCGTGAGTCACCGACCTCCAGCCCCATCATGCGCAGGCCCTCCTTGACTGCCTGGGTGGAGCTACAGTTGACCACGATGCGCACCAGTTTCTGGACTTTTTGTTGCCACTCCTGGGCGATTGCCAGCTCTCCCTTGAGCGTGGCCTGATAGACTTGCTGCCAGATGTCGGGGATGAGATTGGCGCTGGCCAGGATGGCGCCGTCGGCCCCGGCGGCCAGTGCTGCCTGCACGATCTCGTCGTGGCCGACGAAGATGGCCACGTGCCCCCTGACTTTCTCGAACAGCGCTTCCAGAAATGGGAGGTCGCCGGAGGAATCTTTGATGCCGATGACGTGCTCAAAATCGAGTGCCATGCCCTCCGCAGTCCACCAGCGGAAGTGCGTCCCGGCGCACTGGGGAATATTGTAAAGCACCAGCGGTAACCCAATCTCATCCACGGCACGAAAGTGGTCGTAGACCTCATTGAAGGTCGGCTTAAGGAAGTACGGAGCGACTACAAGCGCGGCATCCGCACCGGCATCTCTGGCCCACCTGGTCAGAATCAGTGTCTCGCGGGTGGATTTACAGCCGGTACCGACGACCACCGGCACACGCCCTGCCACTTCGTCCAGGCATATTTCGGTCACCCGCTTGCGCTCGTCCAGCGTCAGAGATGAGAACTCGCCGGTCGTGCCGCAGGAAACCACGCCGTTCACGTGGGGTAACACGAAGCGGATAAGTTGCCGATAGGCCTGCTCATCCACGGCACCGCTGCGCGTGAAAGGCGTCACCAGTGCCGGAAAGATCCCTTTGAACCACTCGACTTTGTAGCCCATACGTGTCTCCTTTTATGTCTCCGCTGCGAATGCCTGTGCCAGGGCCTGAGTTGCCGCCGCATAGGCGGAACGGTAAAGTGCGTGGCGGTCAAGAGCCTGGGGATGGACTGTGGCGAGCGCGATGATCACCTCACCATCTACGGCGGATGTGGGAATACGCCCGATCTCGAGCGCGTCAACGATGGCGCGTGCCAATGCTGACTGTGTCGGGCCGTAGATCATATTGGCCTGACGCAGGTTCCTCTGGGGAACGGTTGGCAGGAGGAGAGTGGCGGGACGCACTGTCAGTGCCGGTTCCAGAATGGTTGTCAGGGCCTCGCGCCCGCGCAGCGGATAGGTCAACTGGAGTGCATAGACCTCGCCCAGGAGTGTACTTTTGCCGCCAGCGATGAGATCAATCTGTACCCTGTTCAGCCCTTCGCCTGCTGTGCCACTTCCAACCCGCAGGCCACTTGAAGCGACCGTCTCCGGTGCGATACCCAACTCCTGGAATCTCTCCGTCAGCGGAGCAGAGGGGTAAGCAAATGGGATATCCACGGGCGCGATTTTACCCAGCTTCTCCAGCTCCAGCCTGATCTCGGCCTGCGTTTCATGGATAAGCGCCCCACCGACGGCTTTGAGTGGGCGGCGTGGCGGACCCATATCCAGTCCCATCATTCTCAGCGCGGCTTTCACCGCCACCCCTCCACCGTGGCGGCAGAAGATACGGGAGAGCTTCTGGATGCTGCGCTGCAGCGCACGTGCCTCCTCCAGACGACCTTCGCGCACAAGGCGGATGATCGCCTGCCATATTTCCGGGTAGACCTGGCCGCTGGCAAGGATCAGACCGCTCACACCGCCGGCCAGCGCTGGCAGCGCGACCTCGTCGTGACCGACAAGGATGTCTATCCGGTCGCCCACATACTCCAGCAACTCCATTGTATAGCTCAGATCGCCGGAGGAGTCCTTGAGACCAATCACGTTCGGCAGGTCAGCCAGGTCCTCGACAACGGGGCGAGGCAGGTAAGCATCCACCATTTGCGGGATGTTGTAAAGGATGATGGGCAGGTCCACGCTGGTAGCGATTTCATAGAAATGTTGGTGAAGCCCTTTATCGGATGGGCGCAGGAAGAAAGGTGCGACGATAAGAGCGGCCGAGGCGCCGGCAGCAGCGGCGTCATGGGCCAGCGCCAGGGCTTCCTGGGTGGAAGAGGCGCCACAGCCAGCGATGACCGGTTTGCCATCTGCCTCCTCGACGGCGATTTCAACGAGCCGCCGCTGTTCCTGGCGGGTCAGATAGGGGAACTCGCCTGTTGTACCGCTGGTCACGAGTCCGTTTACATGGGGGAGCACATGCCGGATCAAACGCCGATAGGCGTCTTCATCTACCTCCTCGGTTTCAAATACGAAGGGAGTGACGAGGGCGGGAAAGAGACCCTGAAGCCAGGCTGCTTTGGCGGGCATAAGTCAACCTCCTGACCGGATATTGCATGAGGGTTATTGTTAATCTCTGGTAACTCTCAGGCGGTGAGCATAGGGGCGAGGTATTCCTCACCCCTGCGGTCCATGCCTGAACAGTCCAGACCGATTGCGGGTAAAATTAACACAAAAACCGGGAATTGGCAAGCGTCACGGTTTGCTGCACGGCTGGCTGGCTTAAAATCGAATATCGGTGTAATATTAAGTACCTATCCGAAAAACGTAACCGACGCATCCCTATGCGTCGGTATAAGCGGCATAGGGATGCCGCTTGTACGGTTTTTCGGATAGGCTCTAAGTAGTGAGGGTCCCGAATACCAGGGTCAAACCACAATGTTTGCCTCCAGCGTATGAGAGGATGGGAGTTATGGAATCTCAGCAGATCAGACAAATTTTGATGCGGGAACTGCCCGTTATTATGCAACAGGATCCCGAGGTACGACGCTTTATTCTGGAACTCTCGCGCCAGTACTTTGCTGACCGTGTGGAAACAGAAAACCGCTTCGACCGTATACTTGAGGAAATGCGTCGGGAGCGCGAGGAGAACAGTCGCAAGTGGGAGGAACAAAACCGCAAGTGGGAGGAGCAGAACCGCAGATGGGAGGCCAACCAGCAGGAACTGCGTGCAATGCGCGAAGAGCAGAACCGCAAGTGGGAGGCCAACCAGCAGGAACTGCGTGCAATGCGCGAAGAGCAGAACCGCAAGTGGGAGGAGCAGAACCGCAAGTGGGAGGCCAACCAGCAGGAACTGCGTGCAATGCGCGAAGAGCAGAACCGCAAGTGGGAGGAGCAGAACCGCAGGTGGGAAGAGCAGAACCGCAAGTGGGAGGAGCAGAACCGTAAGTGGGAGGCCAACCAGCAGGAGTTACGTGCAATGCGCGAAGAGCAAAACCGCAAGTGGGAGGAAAATCAAAAGACCATCCGGCAGATGCTGGACGAGATCCACGCTCTGAACAGGAAGCACGATACCACTATTGGTGCCCTCGGAGCACGCTGGGGTCTGTATACGGAACAATCTTTCCGTAACGCTCTCAGAAGCATCCTTGAGGAAAGTTTTGGTGTCAGGGTCATCAATGTGGTCGAGTACGACGATGCCGGTGAAGTCTTTGGCCGCCCCGACCAGGTAGAGCTTGACCTGGTGATAAAGGACAGCGTGTTCATCATCTGCGAGATCAGCTCCTCGATGAGCAAAGCGGACATGTACACGTTCGAGAGAAAGGCACGCTTCTACGAGAAACGACATGATCGGAAAGCCGACCGTCTTATGGTCATCTCCCCGATGGTAAGCCCTCAGGCTCAGGTGGTGGCGCAGAAGCTGGGTATCGAAGTCTATACCCATGCTGAGGCAACCGCTCCCATTTTCGGGAAGGGATAACGCTGTAATTCCCGTTGGATGATAACTTTCGGGGTGTGATTTAACCTGGCTGGACAAAACTGAGTATCGGCAATGAGGCAACAGATATGAGGAATCAAGATGTACTGGCTCTGATACTGGGTGGAGGACAGGGTACCCGTCTCTACCCGCTGACCAAACTGCGGGCCAAACCCGCTGTTCCCATCGGTGGGAAGTATCGTCTCATTGACATTCCTATAAGTAACTGCCTGAATTCTGGCATCAACAAAATCTACGTGCTGACCCAGTTTCTCTCGGAATCGCTGCACCGCCACATTTACCAGACCTACAAGTTCGACATTTTTTACGGTGGTTACGTTTATATACTGGCGGCCGAGGAGACCACCAGCGGTATGGGCTGGTACCAGGGCACGGCTGACGCGGTGCGCAAGCAGTTGGTACGCATCTCTGAGGCTGGTGTGGAGGATGTTCTGATCCTCTCCGGCGATCACCTTTACCGCATGGGCTACTCTGAATTCGTCGCCCTGCACCGGCAGAAGCGGGCCGACGTGACCATTGCAGTCAAGCCGGTCAGTAGAGCTGACGCTCCCCGCTTTGGCATCCTGAAGACCGATTCAGATGGGCGGATTATCTGTTTTTACGAAAAGCCCAGGCCGGAGGAACTGGATGGGCTGGAATGCACATTGTCCTCTGATGGCTCATACCTGGCCTCGATGGGCATTTACATCTTCCGCACCGACATACTGCAGAAAGCGCTTGAAGAATCGGATGCCGAGGACTTCGGGAAGCAGATCATCCCTGCCACCATCAGCAATTACCGCGTTTATGCCTTCCCATTCCATGGATACTGGGAGGACATAGGGACTATCCGCTCCTTCTACGAAGCCAATCTGGCCATGACGCTCCCCAACCCGCCATTTGACTTTTATGACTCGCATCGCCCTATCTATACCCGGCCGCGTTTCCTGCCCCCCTCGATTACCGACGGGTGCGCTCTTGAACGCGTAGTCCTGGCTGAGGGGTGCCTGGTGCACGGGGCCAGTATACGCGAGTCGGTGATCGGCCTGCGCAGTATCATAGGGGCAGATGTGCGCATCACGCGAACGGTGATGATGGGAGCCGATTTCTACGAATCGCCGGACGAAAAGTTGGAGAACCGCCGGCTGGGCCGCCCAGATATCGGCATCGGACGGGGGAGCAGTATCGAAGGAGCCATCATAGACAAAAATGCCCGCATTGGAGAGGGAGTTATCATCCGTCCCCACTCAGCGGGCGAGGAGATGGTTGAAACTGAACATTACGTCATCCGGGATGGCATCGTTGTCATCCCCAAGAACGCGATCGTACCGGATGGGATGGTTATTTGAATGAAAAGACGCATTGCACTTTACATTGTCCTGGGCATTCTCGTTTTTGGAGCAGCAGGAGCAGTATACTGGCGCTCACATCAGAACAAAGGATCGGTTGAAACATTGCGTTCGGCAGTGGTCGAGCGCGGCGATATGCTTGTGGCCGTCTCTGCCAGCGGGAGCATCGCGCCGCTTGCCCGTGTGAACCTCTCCTTCGAGACACCAGGGCGGGTTGCCGAGGTATTGGTCATGGAAGGTGATGCGGTCAAAGCGGGTGAGATATTGGCGCGACTGGACACGACCCGCCTGACACTCCAGGTGAAACAGGCCCGGGCTGCCCTGGCTGCAGCAGAGGCACAGCTCGCCCAGGCTAAGGCCCCTCCAAGGCCTGAGGAGCTGGCGGCTGCGCAGGCCAGTTTACGCGCAGCCGAGGCCCAGGTCGCTGCTGCTGTAGCTAACAGGGACCAGCTTCAGGCCGGCGCCAGCGCGGCTCAGATCGCGGCGGCTGAGGCGGACCTGGCTTCCGCAAAGATGCAGCAATGGCTGGCCGAGGATGCGCATAACAAAACGATGTCTTGCTTCACCAATCCCGTGTCAGGTGAGAAGGTCTGCCCGGGACTGGGCAAACCCGAAGAGCAGGCGCGTTATAACCTGGATGCAGCAAATAAAGCGCTCGCTGCCGCACAGGCGCGCCTGGACGAGCTGCTGGCCGGCGCAAAGCCGGAGCAACTCCGTGCAGCGCGCGCTAATGTCGCGGCGGCCATTGCTCAACGCGATGCGGCCCAGGCCCAGCTCGACCTGTTGCAGGCAGGTGCTACCAGAGAGCAGATTGCCGTGCTGGAGGCTCAGGTAGAGCAGGCACGGGTGGCGTTGGAACTGGCAGAACTGGCACTGGAGCAGGCGACGCTGCGGGCCCCCTTCGCCGGGGTTGTGGCAGCAGTCAATATAACAGCCGGTGAGATGGCCCCCACAGGACTGCCGGCTATCGTACTGCTTGATAATTCCGCTTTCCGCCTTACCATCAACGTGGACGAGATGGATATAGGGAAACTCGCCCCCGGACAGGCAGCAGAGATCACGCTTGATGCCTTCCCCGACGTTGTCATAGGAGGAGAGGTAGAACGTATCGCCCCGGCTGCCGACATCCAGGGAGGTGTTGTTTACTACAAAGTCATCATCGCCATAGACCCCACCGACATCCCGATACGCGCCGATATGACAGCCAATGCTACTATTTTGATCGAAAAATTGGAGGACGTACTTAAGCTTCCCACCTGGGTGGTACGGGTAGACCGCAGTACCGGTCAAACGTATGTGCACAAGCGGGCGGGGAACGAAATCGTGCGTACCGACGTGACATTGGGCGTGCGCCATGAAGGGTTTGTCCAGGTGTTGGAGGGTGTGTCCGAAGGCGATGTGGTGGTCTGGGTCGAGGAACCGGGCCTCAGCGCTCTGAGGTAGCGCACGAACGGACCCTGTATCTATTCAGACGGCGACTGTAGGAGGCCAGGTGCACCTGGCGTGTACAACTTTTCGGGCATGCGCCAACCTGCCCATTGCTGCACCAACGGATGGTGTCGGCACAGAGCGCCTGAAGAGGGCGATTTCAATCAGCCTGAATGGTATGCAAAGTTACGGACCCTCTACATTGGGCGGACATTTGACCTGTCTTGGAGGAACGTGATGGAACTGAAGACGCTGCTCTTTGAAACGGCAGGCAGGCACAACACCGAGGCCACGCTCCGTATCGCGGCGGAGCGGGCGCAGGAACTACATATCACCCAGATCGTTGTGGCCTCCTCTCACGGCTACACTGCCCGGAAGGCTCAGGCTGTCTTCGCTCCATTGGGAGCACGGGTCATCGCCGTATCCATCTGCCATGGATGGGAAAGCGAAGGATGGACTATGTCGGCGGAAGAAAAGGCGGCGTTGCAAAACATGGGTGTCGTCGTCCACACCGGCATCCATGCCCTGGGAGACGGGGTCGGCGCGGCTTTCTCGGAGAAATACGGAGGGCGGACGGTCGAAGAGATTGTGCGTGATACCCTGTACCGCTTCTCCCAGGGTATGAAGGTAGCAGTGGAGTGTGTCCTTATGGCTGCCGACGCAGGGCTTCTGGATATGGATCAGGAGGTCATCGCCATCGCTGGCACAGGCGAGGGGGCCGACACAGCGATCGTTTGCAAACCCACCTATCCGCGCACCTTCCATACGCTGGAGATACGCGAAGTGCTGGCCAAACCTCGCGTCCCCTGAGCTGGCCTGAACACAATGAACGCACAATACATCACCCTGGCCCTGGTCCAAATGGATATTGCCACCGGCCAGCCTGAAGCAAACCTGGAGCGGGCGCGAGAGTACACTATCCAGGCCAGAGATGCCGGTGCTGACCTGCTCCTCCTGCCCGAGCTGTGGCTCCACGGGTACGATCTGGAGCAGGCTGCCCGCTGGGCAGCGCCTTTAGGAGAAGGGGGCTTCGCCCATATGGCCGCGCTGGCCTCAGAATGTAGACTCTACCTGGCCAGCTCGCTGCTTGAGCGACATGCCGCCGGTATCTCTAATACCGCCGTGCTCTACGGGCCGGATGGTACGTTGCTGGGATCGTATCGCAAGGTGCATCTCTTCCGTCTGATGCAGGAGCACCTTTACCTCTCCCCAGGCGATCGGGCCACTCTATGTGCCACCCCGTGGGGGCCGGTGGGACTGGCGGTCTGCTATGACATACGCTTCCCGGAGCTTTTCCGCGCGATGGCGCTTGCGGGCGCAGTGCTCTTCCTGGTGCCGGCCCAGTGGCCGGTGCGTCGGGTCGAGGCATGGCTGATCCTTACCCGCGCCCGCGCCGTGGAGAACGAGCTTTTCATTGCCGCATGCAACCGTGTGGGACGGGATGGAGACGCGCTTTTCCCCGGTCGCTCGTGTGTGGTAGACCCGTGGGGAAACACGCTTGTTGAGGGGGATGACAGAGAAGGTCTGCTGATCGCCAGAGCAGACCTGGGGGAGATACGCAAAGCGCGCCGTTACCTGACCGTGTACGAGGATCGCAGACCGGAAGCCTATCACGTGGAGTAGCCGGGCAGAATACTCCCGGCTACCCGATCACAGTGACTCCAGCGCCGCAATGATCGCATCGGCCATTTCACTGGTGCCGACGGCGTCAGGATCATCCCGCGAGGGCTTGAGATCGTATGTAACATAGCGCCCCTCGGCAATAACCTGGGCGACGGCTGTCTCAACCCGCTCCGCTGCCCTGACCTCGCCCAAATAGCGGAGCATTAACGCGCCGCTGAGGATGGCAGCCGTAGGATTTACTTTATTCTGCCCCTTGTACCTGGGGGCGGAGCCGTGCACAGGCTCGAAGACAGCCAGCCCGTCCCCCAGGTTGGCTCCGGGCGCCACTCCCAGCCCCCCTACCAGCCCCGAGCACAGATCACTTAAGATGTCCCCGTACAGATTGGGCATCACCAGCACATCGTACTCCTGAGGGCGTTGGACAAGCTGCATGCACATATTGTCCACGATACGGTCGTCAAACGCTATGTCAGAGTAATCGGCCGCCACCTGGCGGGCTATCTGCAGGAACAGACCATCAGTAGCTTTGAGAATATTCGCCTTATGCACTGCTGTAACCCTGTGGCGATGATTGGCCCGGGCGTATTCAAAGGCAAAGCGTACGATACGCTCGCACCCTCTCCTGGTCGCGATGCAGATGGACTCGGCGGCTTCACCGGGGATCACCTCATGCTCCACCCCCACGTAAAGCCCCTCTGTGTTCTCGCGCACCACAACCAGGTCAATATCCACTCCTTCGAAAGCGGTGTGGACACCTCGCATCATCCTGGCCGGACGTAAATTGGCGTACAGGTCCAGCGCCTGGCGAATGGCAACGTTGACGCTGCGAAAGCCGGTCCCCACCGGGGTAGTGATGGGGCCCTTCAGGGCCACCTTGTTCGCCCGTATGGATTCGATGACAGATTCCGGCAGGGGGGTGCCGTATTTATCCATGACCTCGGCCCCGGCCTCCTGAACATCCCACACGAACTCAACACCGGTGGCCTCAAGTACCCGACGCGCTGCCTCGATGACCTCAGGACCGGTACCGTCGCCGGGGATCAGTGTGACACGATAAGCCATTGCTCTCTCCATACTTTGATGTACTTGCCCGGGATTTGAAGGCAATGCCGTCCAAAAACAACACTCCAGAAACAGGTTTTCAGCTCTCTCCTGCCTCCAGACGTTTCTGGAGCGCGATGAGCTGATCGCGCAGACGGGCGGGCAATCGGCTGTCGAACCGGGCAAAATGTCTTTGGATGTCCGGTATTTCTGCCCTCCAGGCCTCGCGGTCCACACGCAAGAGTTCGCGGATGTTCTCCGGCGGGAGGTCCAGCCCGGTCAGATCGAGGTCACCCGCGTTGGGCAGGTAACCGACAGGGGTCTCCTGGGCACCTGCCCGCCCTTCGACACGCTCACACATCCAGACGAGCACACGGCTGTTCTCACCATAGCCGGGCCACAGCCAGCCACCTTCGGGCGATTTGCGGAACCAGTTGACGTAGAAAATGCGCGGGGCCCTGCGGCCGAGCCGGTCGCCCATATCGAGCCAGTGCTGGAAATAATCCGCCATGTTGTAGCCGCAGAAGGGCTGCATGGCGAATGGATCGCGCCGCAAGGCGCCCACTGCTCCGATGTTGGCCGCGGTCGTCTCGGATGAGGCCGTCGCGCCCAGGAAGACACCATGATCCCAATCGAAGGATTCGATCACCAGCGGTACGACGGTTGCTCGCCGCCCACCGAAGATGAAAATGTCAATCGGCACGCCCTCCGGCTTTTCCCAATCAGGGCTGATGACGGGACATTGCGCGGCAGGGGCGGTGAAGCGGGCGTTGGGGTGCGCACCCGGCTCTTTGCTCTCAGGGGTCCAATCGCGGCCCCTCCAGTCAATCCCGTGCGCCGGCGCCGGAACGCCCATCCCCTCCCACCACACATCGCCGTCGTCGGTGAGCACGCAGTTGGTAAAAATCGCGTTCTCCTTGAACGTCTCCATCGCCATGGGGTTGGAGTCGTATGAGGTACCTGGAGCGACGCCGAAAAAGCCCGCTTCGGGATTGATGGCATAGAGGCGGCCGTCGGGACCGATCTTCATCCAGGCGATGTCGTCGCCGAGGCACTCGGCCCTCCAGCCGGGGACGGTCGGCTGGATCATCGCCAGGTTGGTCTTGCCGCAGGCAGAAGGAAAGGCAGCAGCGATGTGGTACTGCCGTCCCTGTGGACTGATGAGCCGCAAGATCAACATATGCTCAGCCATCCAGCCCTCACGTCGGGCCATCACCGAGGCAATGCGCAGGGCAAAGCATTTTTTGCCGAGGAGCGCGTTGCCGCCGTAGCCGGAGCCGAACGACCAGATCAGGTTTTCCTCGGGAAAGTGACTGATGTATTTCTTCTCCATCGGCGCGCAGGGCCAGGTAGCGTCCTTCTGCCCCGGCGCAAGTGGTGCACCGACCGAGTGCAGACAGGGAACGAAATCACCGTCCTCACCCAGCGCCTCGACGACCTTGACGCCGACGCGGGTCATGATGTGCATGTTGCAGACGACGTAGGGGCTATCGGTGATCTCGACACCGATCCTGGCCATCGGCGAACCGAGGACGCCCATCGAAAAGGGGATGACGTACATCGTACGCCCGCGCATACACCCCCGGTAGAGGTCGAGCATGATGCGCTTTAGTTCGTCGGGGGCGATCCAGTTGTTGGTGGGGCCGGCGTCGTCTTTATTGGGCGTGCTGATGTAGGTGCGATCCTCGACGCGCGCCACGTCGCTGGGATCGGAACGGAATAGAAAGCAGTTGGGGCGCCTCTTGAGCTGGGTGGCAGAGCCGACAGCTACCATCTGCCTCATCAGCCGGTCGTACTCAGCCTTGCTACCGTCACACCAGTAGATGGCGTCCGGCTGGCACAGCGCAGCCACCTCCTGCACCCATTGCTTCAGTTTCCGGCTCTTCACTTCATAGCTCACGGTGCTCCTCCGCTTGACCTATCAAAGTATTAAGTCTGTGATTCTTTTTCGCACACCGAAACCCATGTTTACGCGTGCCGTCCGTGTCCTTTTTGGCGTCCTCCACTCAAATGGCCTGAGCTGTCGCGTTCAGCAGGCCTCCTGCCAGCAATACATTAACCTGTCGTTCGGTGAGATTACAGGTTACCTCGAAGTTCCTGCCTTGCGTGATGTTGCGGACGATAAGTCTGTTTCCGTTCCGCAAAGCGGCATGCACATCTGGGATTTCCAGCTCGTCGCCCTGCTTCACTGCTTCATAGTCGGCCGTGTTGGTGAAGACAAGGGGGAGAATGCCCATGTTGACCAGGTTGGCATGGTGGATACGGGAAAAGGAGCAGGCTAAAACAGCTCTGACGCCCAGGTATCTCGGGGCCAGCGCCGCATGCTCGCGGCTGGAACCCTGGCCGTAATTAGCTCCGCCGACGATGAACCCGCCGCCCCATTCTCTGGCCCGCCTGACAAAGTCGGGGTCCACCTGCTCGAAGACATGTTCTGAAATAGCCGGGATGTTGGAGCGTAGTGGCAGGACTTTCGCTCCGGCCGGCAGAATGTGATCGGTGGTGATATTGTCTCCCACTTTGATCAACACCCGGCCATGAAAAGTGTCGGGGAGGGGATCCAGGGACGGCAAGGGTTTTATGTTGGGGCCGCGCACGATCTGCACCTGCTCCGGGTGGGCAGGTGGCGGCACAATCATATTGTCCTCAGTTGCAAATTGAGCGGGCGGTGTGATCACAACCGGAGTGCCCAACCTGCGCGGGTCGGTGATGACGCCGCAGAGTGCTGCTGCAGCACAGGTAGCCGGGCTGGCCAGATAGACCTGATCGTCAGGTGTTCCGCTACGCCCCTTGAAGTTGCGTGTCGAGGTACGCAGCGAGATGACATCGGTGGGTGGGGCCTGTCCCACACCGACGCACGGCCCGCAGGCTGACTCCAGGATACGCGCCCCCGCTGCGATCAGGTCGGCCAGAGCGCCATTCCGGGCGAGCATTGTGTACACCTGTTTGCTGCCCGGTGCTATGACCAGGCTGACCTGCGGGTGAACGGTCTTGCCTCGCAGAAGCGCAGCCACCGTCATCAGATCGGCATAAGAGGAGTTGACGCAGGAACCGATGAAGACCTGGGCCACCGGCCGCCCCTCGACCTCGCGCACCGGCACCACGTTATCCGGACTGGAGGGGCAGGCGATCAAAGGCTCGAGCGCGCCCAGGTCTATTTCCATTGTCTCGTCGTAAGGTGCGTC
>Ga0209101_1000806_pt1 | contig 25204 bp, 23 predicted proteins | sample ConPoolayeCmetaG_FD_185481 | JGI IMG/M metagenome (GOLD analysis project Ga0209101, IMG submission 185481) | Hot spring microbial mat communities from California, USA to study Microbial Dark Matter (Phase II) - Cone Pool mat layer C metaG... ...
ATTTCAATCGACGCCATCAAGTCAGCCTCTCTGGGCCTGCGGCCAATGGTCGGCCTGCGCCGACCAGACCCGCATCAGCGGCGCACGTCGGCGGCGCACGTCGGCGGCGCACGTCGGCGCAGGCCGACGCCCGGCGCAACGCGCCCAAAAAGGCCGATTTCAATCGACGCCATCAAGTCAGCCTCTCTGGGCCTGCGGCCAATGGTCGGCCTGCGCCGACCAGACCCGCATCAGCGGCGCACGTCTGCGGCGCACGTCGGCGGCGCACGTCGGCGCAGGCCGACGCCCGGCGCAACGCGCCCAAAAAGGCCGATTTCAATCGACGCCATCCGGTGCATAACTCAGTCTGTCAACCAATTATGAACCATTGCACATAAATGACCCGTGAGAATCCGTGTCCTATTTTGTAAAACTGTCAGGACATGGCGACTTTAGTCCTGGACAAAACGGGCCATTGATGTTAAACTCGGCACAAACTTGACAGGAGTCCACCATGAGCGATCTCCCCATCAGGCCCATCATCGATGATGCCCGTTGCGAACGGTGCGGGCGCTGTGTGCGCGCGTGTCCCAACCAGGCGATCACCCTGGGCCCCAACGGGCCGATCATCAACTGCACGGTCGAACACGCCGAACGCTGTACCTATCAGAATGGCGGCTTTGTATGCGTCGGCGAAGAAATTTGCCCCAACAATGTGATCGCCTGGGAATTCGAGATCGTATTTGAGGATGAAGAACAAACATAATCACAAATATCATTTTTATCGTTAATTGAGCACACAAAACGCCTTTGGCCCGCGCCAAAGGCGTTTTTATTCAGCATCGGGCGCTACTCAGGCCGATTCCAATTGGCCTTTTTGGACCCGCTGAAGCACGGCTTGGTCGGCGCAGGCCGACCATTGGCCGCCGGCCCCAAAGGGTGACTTCAGTCACCGCAAATAGGCGTTTTTATTCAGCGTTGGGCGCCGGCGAATCTATCTCTAATAAGAGCCTATCCCCAAACGAGCGGCATCCCCCATGCCGCTTGTACCGACGCATAGGAATGTGCCGGTTATGTTTTCGGAGAGGCCCTGATGGAGTCGAGGCTTTAGCCGAATCTGGCAGACCAGCCGAGGCCCCGATTCCCCCAAAACGCGAGTCCAGGACTTGCCATAATTCGCACTTTGGATGACAATATAGATATCATTAAGAGCCTGTCCGAAAAACCGTACCAGCGGCATCCCTATGCCACTTGTACCGACGCATAGGGATGCGTCGGTTACGGTTTTCGGATAGGCCCTAAACCCGGCAGGCAAACAGAAAGGAATTGACATGGAGACCCGAGAAAAATCAAATTCGCTCACACTGTGGCACATCGCCTTCCTCACCCTTATCGGCGCAATCTTGTTCTGGCTTTTTCCGCTCAAACTGATCGCCCGTCTGGCCGCCCGGCGTGGACTGCGCACACCATGCCCGTCGGCACTGGGCTGGCTGGTCAACAACCCCATTCGACGGTGGTACACCCGCCACCTCCTCGACGCGGTCGGCATCAAAGCGGGCGAAACCGTGCTTGAACTCGGCTGCGGGCCGGGCACATTTACGGTAGAAGCGGCACAGCGACTCGGCCCCACCGGCAAACTAATTGCCGTTGATATTCAGCCACGGATGATCGCCCAGGCCGAGCGGCGCGTCCGAGAAGCCGGGTTGACCAATGTCGAATTCCACGTCGCCGGTGCCTATGAATTGCCGATCGATGACGAGAGTATCGACCGTGCTTTTTTGATCACCGTCCTACCCGAAATTCCCGATCAGCCCCGTGCCCTGCGCGAACTGCACCGCGTGCTCAAGCCAACCGGCCTTCTTTCGATCAGCGAAGAACTTCTCGACCCGGATTATCCGCTTCCCCAAGAAACACTTCGGCGTGTACGAGCGGCCGGGTTCAGCCTCGAACGGCAAACGGGCAACTTTTTGGTCTATACGCTCAATTTCTGGAAAGGCGAAGGATTTGCCTACGATTGACGGTGGTCAAATCCGCCTTCTTGGGGGCGTCTTGGGAGAACAGCCATGAAAAAATATGCTTTCCTCCTGCTCGCTTTATTTGCGCTCGCTTTATTTGCGCTCATTTTGACCGCGTGCCAGAGCAATCCTGAAGCCACCCCCACCCCGATCGTGCCCCATGACCGGGCAGGGCCGATTGCGGTAACCGGCAAGCTCGTGCCGGCAACGTGGGCCTCGCTCAGCCCTAAAGCGGGCGGCACCATCGTTGAGGTGCTGGTAGCGCCAGGCGACTATGTGGAACAGGGAACAGCATTGGTTAAACTGGATACCACCGACCTCGAATTGAGCCTGGCATTGACCGAACAGCAGATGATGGCACAACAGGCAGCTCTCATGGCCTTGAAAAACGGCGCCGGTGAAGCCGCAATCGCACGCGCCGACCGCGAAACAGCCTATCAACTGGCCCAGGCCCGCCTTAGCCTGGCGATCAAAGAAGCTCAACTTAAACAGGCTCAACTGACCGATCCGGCCCACGACGTCGCCCTGGCTCGAGCACAGATCGACCAGATCGAGGCGCAAATTGCTCAACTGAACGCCCAAAGCCCCATCGCCGAGGTCGAAGCGGCACAGATCGAACTGGAACGCGCCCAAATCGCGCTCGACGACGCGCAGAACGAGTACCGCAAGGCCCTTGACCGCCCATGGGAAGACCAAAGCATCCGCGACGCATGGGCCAAACAAGTCAAGCAGGCACAACTCAACCGACGCGCCGCCCAGGCACAGCTCGACGCCGCACAAAAGGCTCAACAAGCCCATGCCCTCGGCCAGGCCGTCCTCCAGGCACAGCTTGAAGCCGCCCAGGCCACGCTGGCCAAAGCGATTGACGCGCAGGCCGCCTACAGCATGACCCTGAGTATATTGAGCCAGGAGATCGATATGGTCAGGTTGCAGATCGAACACCTGGAAGGATGGACCAATCCTTACCGCGACCCCCCCTCGGCGGACGAAACTGCCCGCCTGGAGGCGCTGCTGCGTCAGGCCGAACTGCACGTTGAACAAATCAGAAAGCAAATCGCCGATGCCACACTGGTTGCACCCTTTTCAGGCACAGTTGGGGCGGTATATGCGCGCGTAGGCGAGATCGCCGCGCCGGGCCAACCATTGGTTATCATCGGCGACATGCGCACGTTGCACGTCGAAACGACCGACCTGGACGAGATCGATGTGGCACAGGTGCAACCTGAACAAACGGTGATCATCACCCTGGATGCTTTTCCCAATCAGAGCTTCAAGGGCCGCGTCACGCGCATCTCGCCCATGTCCACGCCCGGTAGCGGCGGGGTCAATTACACGGTCATCATCGAACTAGACGAGCTAAACCCGGCTTTCAAGTGGGGTATGACCGCCTTTGTGGATATTGACGTAAAATAGTTCGTATGGCATTGGACGAGAAACGTGAGGCGCGAAACGTAATGTATGAATAAAATCATAAAATATCATAGATGAAGAAGCGTGGAGCATTCCGCGACGAGATCGACCAGGCGATCGAGCGGAAAAGAATTTGACCTGCTCTGATCCCGCAGAGGCAAGCGTTGCTGCGGCCAAAGAGCAGGTCCAAATTTCCTTCAAGAGGCTGAAATGAACCTGGATCAAACTCTCCTTTCATTCTTTAATCGTACCTGGGCCCATCCGATTCTGGATGTGCCGATGATGGTGATCACGATGCTGGCCATGCCGGCCATATTCGTCACCCCCCTGGTGATGTGGTTGAACAAGCGCCGATATGAAGGCTGGGTGGCACTGGTGACCATCGTTTCGTCCACCCTGCTGTCGGTAGCGCTGCAATTCGTCTTCCGCCGTCCACGCCCGACCGACGTGCGGCTCGCAATGCCGATGTCGGCCTTTCCCTCTTTTCCCAGCGGCCATGCGGCGGCTTATTTCAGCCTGGCGCTGCTGCTCGCTTTGCGCCGATGGCGCAACGCTTGGGCTGCCTTTGTGACCGCCGGAGTGGTCGCCTTGTCACGCCTTTACCTGGGGCAACATTTTCCAAGTGACGTGTTGGGCGGAGTGATTGTGGGGCTGGGCACGGCAGCCGTGCTCTATGGTTACCTGGAAGCCCCACCCGACCGTCCACGTTGGGCCTGGCTGATCTGGGGACAATTGGCAATTGTGTTACTCGCCATCCTGGCGGCCTATCTACGCCTGCTTCACTTTTGGGTTCTAACTTTGCCCGCCGCAGACAAGGTATTGCATTTTATGCTCTTTGGGATATTGGCCTTTTTGGGTGTGAGTTGGTGGAGCAAACAGCCGGCCTGGCATGTGTTGATCGCACTCGGCGTGCTGGCCACCCTTGAAGAGGCTGCCCAGGGTCTCTCATCCACGCGCAGCTTTGACCTGGGCGATCTGAGCTGTACGTTAGGGGGAATTTTGTGCCTGGGGGCACTGGGGAAATACCTCTCGAACCGTCAGCAAGGCAGGCACAAAGCCTCCCCTTATTCCGTGTAAGGGCAGGGACAAGCCCTGCCCCTACGGTTGATGGCATATTTCGCATTCAGCTACGGGCATGCCACATGGTGGTATGCTCGTACAACTCGACGACTTCATCATAGCCTACCGTGCCCAGTTCGAGCAACAAATCGGCCAGAAGCGCCACCGAAGCCCAATGGGTGTTCAACAGCTTGAGCACCTGCTCCCACAAGGAGAGCACCAGCAGTTCGCGTGCGCCGGGCACATCGCGCGTTTCGCTCATAGCCAGCAAGGTGTCGACATGCGGCACAATCGCCGCATATTCTTCGGCCAAAACCTGCACGGCCGATGGCCCATGGGTAGAACGCATCGCTTCGGCAGCAGCGCCGGCCAGGCCGACTATGATCGCCTCTTTGAGCCGCTCCGCGGTCCACGGCTCATCAGCGGGTCGTGTCAGGCCGACCCCGCTGATGTCGGACGCAATCGATGCGCGTTCAAAGGAAATGCCCAGTGCACAGGCCACAATCGCCCGGCCGGCCTCATAGATCGCCAGTTCTTCTCGCTTCTTTTCGACCATCATCCACCCTCCACCGATCAACCACTCCCGCGAATCGCCTCAAAAAAAGCACGCGCACCGGCATCGAGCAGACGGGGCACATGTGTGTACACGTACCGGCATCCCTTGCTCAAATAGTGCCGTATCGCTTCTGTACTTCCTGCCGATCCGGGTGTTTTGCCTGCCGCAACGATCGCCTCAAATGCCGCATCTACGGCCGCGCGCACAGCGGGCGCATTCGTCTGACCCGGATAGCCCAGCGACTGCGACAAATCGGATGGGCCGACAAAAAACACGTCAACGCCCTCCACTCGGAGGATGTCATCGATGTTTTGAAGGGCTTCCACCTCTTCCAACTGCACACAAACCAACGTTTCGCGGTTGGATTGAGCGACAAATTCGTCCAGCGCAGGCCCCAGGCCGTAATTTGTCGGGCGTGTGCCTGCCCCCAGGCCACGGCGGCCCAACGGGTGATACTTGACCGCCTCAACGACACGCCGTGCCTGGTCGGCAGTGTTGACGTGAGGCACCTGCACGCCCATTGCCCCACGCTCCAACACCTGGAGAATGTCGTCGGCCTCACGGCTTTTGGGGCGCACAATCGGCGTGATCCCGCTCAACTCGGCGGCCATGATCATCAATTCGACGCTTTCTGGCGTGTTGGTGCCATGCTCGCAATCGATCAGCACCCAATCAAAGCCCAACACGCCGATCATTTCGACAATTTGGGGGGAGGGGATCATCACCGAAACACCCAACGCCGGTTGTCCGATCTGAATTTTGGCTTTGATTTGATTCGGCCTGATCATTTTACCTGCTGCACAATCTTGCCGCTGCTCTTTTCTTTGAGGATCAACTTGACCTTGCCGTCGGGCATCGTTTCCTGCTTGATCAGCCAATGCTGAGCGTCATAGTCGATCCGCTGTGCCACCAACTCGACATGTTCGGCGCCGCGCCACACGTCGAGCAAAACCGGTTCCCATTGTCGCGTTTGGGCCGAGCGATAGCAGGCATCCATAATCGCGTTGACCACATAGCCGTCATAGAACGTCTCCGTTGGCATCCGCCCGGCATCCAGCGCGTTGAGCATATCGGTGAACATATGGGCATAGCCCAATTCGTTGACCTCATCGCCGACCGGAAAGAGCCAGCCGGTTTCGCCTTCGGCCTTTTCGGCCACATAGCCGCCACTGCCGCCGGTGGTAAACAGCTCAAAGCCGGTGCGCAAAAAGTGGTTCAACCAGAGCGTTCCCTCGGTGCCGGAAACCTCATCGCGCAAGTCCATCCCGCCGCGAAAAGCCCAACTGACCTCAAATTGGCCGATTGCGCCGTTGGCATATTTGACCAGGCCGATTGCGCTATCCTCGGCTTCAATGGGATGCACCTGTGTGTCGGCCCAGCACATCACCTCCACCGGCCGCACCTCCTTACCGATGAAATGTCGGGCAATTTCGATGCAATGGCAGGCCAGATCGACGATCGCGCCACCGCCGGATTGCTCTTTATCCCAAAACCAATCACTGTGCGGGCCGGGATGCGTCTCACGCGAGCGTGCCCACAGGATTTTGCCCAACGCCCCGTTGCGGATCGCGGCCATCGCTTTGAGCATTTTGGGCGTATAAACCAGGTCTTCGAGATAGCCGTTAAACACACCGGCCCGCTCGACCAGATCGAGGATTTGTCTGGCCTCAGCGGCATTTCGCGCCAGCGGTTTGGTGCACAAAATGGCTTTGCCCGCCTCAACGGCAAGCTGTGCGGCCGGCAAATGCAAATGGTTGGGCAGGCCGATCACCACAATGTCCGTTTCCGGATCGCGGATTGCCGTTTGCAGGTCGGTTGTCCAACGGGGAATGCCCCACTCTTCGGCAAAAGCCCGCGCCCTGGACTCGCTGCGCGAATACACCATCTGCACCCGGTCAGGCCGACGATGCTCGTGTAACGCCCGGGTGTAAAACATGCCGATCAATCCGGTGCCCAACATCGTTATTTTATGCATTTTACCCTCCCCTTTCGATCATCGAATTTATTTTACGACCCAATCCGGTCACCTGACCGACCATCAAGCGTATGCAAAACGTATAAAAGCCGTCACGTGCAAACAACCCACTCGTGATAAAATAAGGTCAAATCTTCTCCTCCTTTTGGTGAGCGTCAGGGCTTGGGCAACCCTGGCGCTCATTGATCATGTTGGCCTCTACACATCCACCGCGCTCTAATTCGTTCGTAATCTTGCATGGTGTCGAGGTCATCAAGAATGCCTTCCTCGTCAACCTCGACCGTCGTAATCCCCACCCGTTCGATCACCTCACGCAACGTGGCCCCGGCCGGAGCAGACAAAATTTCGTCCCGCAGGCCACGCACAAGCACCGGATGCCCGCGTCGACCGGCACAAGTGGGCACCACCACCTGCCCCGGTGTGGCCAGGAGCGCGCGATACACGGCCGGGGTCAACAGAGGATAATCGCCGGGGGTCAGAAAAAAAGCCGCCCCACGCACCTGGGCCACGCCAACCTGCACCGAGCCAAACATCCCCTCTTGAAAACGGTTGTTATGGGCAAAGACAACACGCTCATATCCGCGCAAGGCATCTCGCACCAACGCCGCATTCCAGCCGGTCACGATGATAATTCTCGATACAACATCATACATTGACAAAACACAGCGTTCAATAACCGTTTTGTCACCGAGCGGCAGGGTCATTTTGTAGCGCTCACAGCGACTTGACCGTCCCGCCGCGAGCACAATCCCTTCAACCGAATCATCTTGAGTGGCTGCATTCCATTGCCGAGGGGCAGGTGCAGATTTTTGCCCCGATTGCTTTGCCGATGTAACCATGATACAATTCGAAAACCCGATGCGCTCAGATCAACGACGGCTGCATCCAGCCGATAAAGTGGGTACGTGGCCAGGGCTTTTGTTTCATCCAAGATGTGTCGGGCTTGGGCAGTTTGAACGCCTCACGCACCGTCAAGGGCGTGCCTTCGGCCTTGGACATCCGGCCGTTGGTGGTTTGCCATTGGATGCCGTTGTTGCGCAACGCAGCCAGGTAAACGGCTTCGGTAGCGCGCACGTCCTGAGCCACATAGCGCAACACCTGGTCGTATTGGCCGGCAGCCCACAGTTTCGGCGCATCGGCGCCGCTCAGACCGGCCGTCTTGCCGCTGCCGATGGCTTCGGCGGCCTTGTCCAGGCCGATCGAAAAGCCGCGCAGGCAATGGAACCAGAACATCATATCGATATGGTCCCAGGCCAGGGCGATGCACTCTTCTTTCATGCCCGAAGCACGGGCCAAAACCCGAAAATCAAAGCCTGATCCGTTCCAGGTGACGATGATATATCCGGCGTCGGCCATCTGGCGCAACCATGCCACCAGCAATTGCGCCGTTGACGCCGTCATCAGCATGCCGCTGGCCTGACCGGCCGCATCGCGCTCGTACCACAAACGCAAGTCGCCGTCGCTGCTCAACGTGGCCGCCACGGTGATCCGCGGCACGCGACGGTCGAGATTCAGCGGCCCATCCTGCAATTCGGTTTCCAGATCCAAGATCACATAAGGCTTGTCCATCATCCCTCCCAAGGTTGAAATCGAGCACGCCATGCAAGAAAAATCGCTCCACGCCGCGCTCAAAAGGTGGTACGCCCAACCGGGTGATATGGTCGAACAACCGGTTGATGGCTATATCATCGACCTGGTGCGCGGCGACTTGTTGATCGAAATCCAAACGGGCAGTTTCAGTGCCATCAAGGCCAAATTGACGACCCTGCTCAAGGGTCACCCCGTGCGCCTGGTTTATCCGCTCATCCGCGACAAATGGATCGTCCGCGTTGGGGCCGACGGCGAAACGATGCTCGGCCGCCGCAAATCACCCAAACACGGCCGGACGGAAGACCTTTTTGACGAACTGGTCAGCCTGCCCGAACTGCTCAAACATCCACGTTTCGAGATCGAAGTGCTGTTCGTTCAGGTCGAAGAAATCTGGTGCGATGACGGCAAAGGAAGTTGGCGACGTCAACGCCAAAGCATCCGCGATCGCCGCCTGCTGGGCGTGCTCGACCGCCTGCTGATCAAGGGGGCAAATGACCTGCGTTTGATGCTTCCAGCCGACATGCCCTCCCTCTTCACCAATCGTGACCTGGCCCACGCGCTCGAATTGACCGCCCGGCAGGCACAAAGGATGAGCTATTGCCTGCGCAAAGCGGAGGTGATCGAGGCAGTTGGGCGCCAGGGACGAGGAATTATGTACCGACTCGAGTCCCTGCGTGAACCTTGAGGGATTGGGCTGCGCTTTCGGATTAAGGATAACACAGGGATAAACTCTTGTCAATCCGCACAATTGCAAAAAAAGAGGCAGGCCGCGGCCTGCCTCAACGCCCCCAGCGTGACTCGAACACGCAACCGACTGCTTAGAAGGCAGTTGCTCTATCCATTGAGCTATGGGGGCCAGAAGTGGAATACGCATTTATTTTACCACCCACCCTTCAAAATCGCAAGATTTGCCTCTTCAGGTATGGGTGGTATAATCAGCCTTCCACAGAAGGCGCGGTTCATTTTATTTTCTCTCACCTGGAGGCAACATGATTTACGGCACCCGAACACGCTTGCGACGCATTGAACGCACCGACATTCCCACCTTTGTGCGCTGGTTCAACGACCCCGAAGTGCGCCAATTTTTAATGCTCAATCGTCCCATTTCGCGCGATCAAGAAGAAGAGTGGTATGAGCGTCAGCTCAAGGATAAAAACAGCGAAATTTTCGCCATCGAAATCGCCCAGGGCGATGAGGTCGGTACGCACATCGGCAACATCGGCCTGCACAACCTCGACGGGGTCAACCGCAGCGCCGAATTAGGCATCGTCATCGGCGAAAAAGCTTATTGGAATCAGGGCTACGGCTCAGACGCGATCCGCGCCTTGCTTGGTTTTGGCTTTTACAGCCTGAATTTACACCGCATCTTTTTGCGCGTCCACGCCGATAACGCACGCGGCATCCGGGCCTATGAAAAGTGCGGCTTTCAGCACGAAGGCCGTCTGCGCGAAGCGGTGTTCAAAAATGGGCGCTATTACGACGAGGTGCGAATGGCGATTTTGAGCGACGAGTTCGAACATGCCCAGATCGTATCCAACACTCGACTATGAAAATGCCATGCACCAGGCCGGATATCTTTGGGTTGCCGGCCTTGACGAGGCCGGACGTGGCGCATGGGCCGGGCCGGTCGCCGCGGCAGCAGTTATCCTGCCGCCGGATGATCCGGCCCTGGCCGAGAAATTGCACGGCGTGTGCGATTCCAAGCTATGCACCCCACACCAACGAGATGCTCTATACGAACGGATTGCTCAACATGCGCTGGCCTGGAGCGTTGCTATGGTGTCTGCCCAACAAATCGACCAAATCGGCATCGTCGCCGCCACCCGACAGGCGATGTACGAGGCGCTCGGTCAGCTCCACCTGTCGCCAACCGTTTTGCTGATCGATTATTTGCGATTACCGGCGATACAATTACCTCAACTTGCGCTCAAAAAAGGCGACCGGATCTGCCTGTCGATTGCAGCGGCCTCGATCATGGCCAAAGTGACCCGCGACCGCGAACTGGCCCGCCTCGACATGCTGTATCCCGGCTACGGCCTGGCCGTCCACAAGGGCTACGGCACCCCGACCCACCGAGCAGCTCTGGAACGACTCGGTCCCTCACCCATCCATCGTCGCTCCTTTGCTCCGGTGACAGCGATAGCAATGGGCCTGAACGACAATTTGTTTGAACATCGGTTGACATAAGACCCAAAGGCTTCAGCCGACGTCCCGACTGAAGGCTCGGCTCCGGATTTGTTCAAACCTGGACTCTGGCGATTTCGGGAGTTGAGGCTTCAGCCGGTCCCGACTAAAGCCTCGACTCCACGACTATAGATAGATTCGCCGGCGTCCAGTTCAAACTTCAATACTGAGCAAAAGGAGTTTCTATGAGCAACCTGATCATCGGCCCGACGTTTGAAGAGATGTTGCACCCACACAAAATCGACCCCGCCGTGCGTGCCCAGGCCGTGCGCATGAAAACACTTGATCCGCTCGATCCGATCAACCTTTACAACATCACCTGGCGCAACGCCGATAACCGAATTTATTACCACCTGCTCCCCCACGAGTTGACCGGTGTCGACGCGCCCATCGTCGTCTTGTACGGCAAAGAATTTCCCACCGGCAGCCACAAGGTCGGCGCGGCATATTCGGTATTGGTGGAAAAAGAATTGACCGGCCAGGTGGATCCGTCAATCCACCGGCTGGTCTGGCCTTCAACCGGCAATTACGGCATCGGTGGCGCGTGGGTCGGTTGCCGGATGAATTTCGACTCGATTGTGATTCTGCCCGCAGAAATGAGCCGCGAACGGTTCGAACTGATCCGCAGCTATGGCGCATCGCTGATCTTGACACCGGGCTGCGAGTCGAACGTCAAAGAAATTTACGACAAAACCAAAGAACTCGCCGCTCAAGACCCGGCGCGCATCCGCATCCTCAACCAGTTCGAGGTGATGGGCAATTACCGCTTTCATTACTATGTCACCGGCAACACCCTGGTCGAGCTGGCAGCCGAACTTGAGCAAAAAGGAATCGGCAAAGGCAAAATAGCCGCCTTTGTCTCGGCAATGGGTTCGGCCGGAACCATTGCTGCCGGCGATCGGCTCAAACAGGTCTGGCCGGAGCACAAAATCGTCGGTCTGGAACCGATCCAGTGCCCCACGCTCTTTGCCAACGGCTATGGCGGGCACGACATTCAGGGCATCGGCGACAAACACGTGACATGGATTCACAACGTGACCAACATGGACGCGCTGATGTGCATCGACGATCTGGAATGCAAAATGGGTTTGCAACTGCTCACCGAGGAGGCCGGTTGGCGAACGATGATCGACCGTTACGGCGTACCGGAAGCCGACGTGCGCACCTTGAGTGAAATTTTCGGCATCAGCGGGGTATGCAACGTGCTCGGCGCGATCAAGGCGGCCAAATTTTACGGTTTGGGGCGAGATGACCCGATCGCTACGGTGTGCACCGATGCCATCGATCGCTACCGATCGGTGATGGCTCAACTCACCGCCGCCTATGGGAAAATGGATGAAACCGAAGCCGCGGTGCGTTTGGTGAGCATTTTCCATCGCCAAAAACTGGATTGGATTCAGGAAGGCACGCGCGAGGCACGGGAACGCTGGCACAACCTCAAGTATTACACATGGGTTGAGCAGCAGGGGAAGACAGTGGAAGAACTGAACGCCCAGCGCAGCCAGGCCTACTGGCAGGCCGAGCAAGCGCGAGTCGATGAGATCGACCGGCTGATTCTGGCCGCACGGGGCACAGGGTAGGCTTATATACCGACGCATCGGGATGCGCCGGCTACGTTTTCCCGCCGGCTACGTTTTCCCGCCGGCTACGTTTTCCCGCCGGCTACGTTTTCCCGCCGGCTACGTTTTTCCGCCGGCTACCTTTTTCGGTCGGCTACCTTTTTCGGTCGGCTATGTTTTTCGGATAGGTGTTAACCCATCGGTTTGTAGGCCACAAAAAACATCTGGTGGCTGTCGGTCTCGTAAGGGTCGAGGTCATACGAGCCATACACCGCATCGACGACAAAGCCGGCTGCGGTGAGCAGATTTTCCATCTCAAAACGATAGACAAAACGCACCTGCATCTGCACCAGCAACCGCTCAATTTGAGCCACCTGAGTGCCCGCCGGCGACAAGGCACGGTCGTAAATCAGCGTCAGGTGTTGTGTCTGCGCGGCAAGATCGGTCTGGGCGATCTGAAAACACCAAATTTCTTCCCCCTGCGGTGACGTAAACTCGCGACGCAAGACCATTTGTCCATCTTGGGCAGGAGTGAACACGGTGTGCGGGTTAGGCAGATCGATCAACAAGAACCCACCCGGCAACAGCGCATCATATAGGTTAGACAAAGCAGCCTTTTGTGCTTCGACAGTGGTCAGATGCAAGAAGCCGTTCAGGGCGAACAGGGCCAACGAAAAACGCGGCGACGGTATCCACAAGCTCACATCTTGCTCGACAAATTGCACCCGCCTTGCCAGGCCCCGTTCGGCAGCCTGGGCACGGGCCAGCGCCAGCATCGCGGCCGAGCAATCGATGCCGGTCACCTCAAGGCCATCGGCGGCCAACGTCAGTGCCACCCGCCCGCTGCCACAGCCAACATCCAGCACCGGACTGCCGCAACGTTGCGCAAAATTGCGATACAATACGAGATCATCGGTGAAATCCAGATGCTCCCAATGGTAAAATTGGGCAAAACGGTCGTAATCGGTCATTTTACACCATCCATCAGAGGGGAACACTATGCAACCCGACAGATCCACTTATGTCCAAACCGTTGTTGTGCTGGTCGTGGCCACACTGACCTATTGTCTCAGCGAATACCATACCCCTTTTGCCGAAGCAGCATGGAACAATGCGCTCTTTTACCTGGTCATTCCCCTGCTCACCATCTTGTTGTTGCGTCAAAACCCACTCCGTTGGGGACTCGGCCTGGGCAATCTAAAATGGACGGTTGGAGTCATCCTGGTCGGCGCAATAGGGGTAGGCTTTACGTTGTTTTTGTTCTCCCAATCGCCGGCTATGCGGAATTATTACCGGCCCTTGCGTCCCACCCCGGCCCAGTTCTGGCGTTGGTTGGGACTGGTGGCCGTGGAATTGTTTGCCTGGGAATACCTTTGGCGCAGCTTTATGCTGTTCGGCCTGGAGCCGGGCCTGGGTGAATTCGCCGTGTATGTGCAAATGGTGCCCTTTGCCATTGCCCACTTGCGCAAACCCGAGATCGAGACGCTGTCCAGCATTGTCGGCGGCATTTTGCTTGGCTATCTGATCTACAAATGTCGCTCTTTTTGGCCGGCATTCTTGCTACACCTGGCGCTATATGCTGGTGTCCATTTTATCTGAGGCCAGACTTGCAAGTCGAGGCCTGGCCGGGCCACAAGCGGCTGAAATCCGGCTAAAGCCTATCCGGAAACCGTGACCGACGCATCCCTATGCGTCGGTATAGGCGACATAGAGATGTTGCTTGTACAGCTTTTCGGACAAGCTCTCAAGCCTCAACTCCACTGCCAGACCAGACACCGGCCTTTCTGGGAGTCGAGGCTTGAGCCGGGATGTGACTTTTCGTTACGACAAAAACAGGGGAAAGCGGCCACGCTTTCCCCTGTCATCGTGCCAACCCGGTTCAATCCTCGAATTCTTCTTCCTTGCCCCGTGAGATCACCTCAACCTGACCGGCGGCATCGGTCACGGCCACTTCTTCCTCTTCCGCTTCGACAATCGGCGTCTGGCGGGCAACCAATTCGTCGGCCGGCGTCAAAATCTTGATCGTGTCCGGCACCACCAGGTCGCCGACCAAAATGACATCATCCATATCGACCAGTTTGCTCAGGTCTACATCGATGGCCGGCACAATGTCTCCCGGCAAGCACTCGACCTCGACCGAATTGAGCACATGCAGCAAGGTGGCCTGCCCGGTTTTGACCAGTTGGGCTTCGCCGACCAGGTTCAAGTCAATCTCGACGCGCACCTTTTCGGTCATGTCGACTTCAAACAGCTCGACGTGCAGCAAACGGTCGGAAATGAAATCGCGCTGCACTTCGCGGGCCAACACCATCCGTGGTTTGGCCTCCCCTTCGATCTTGAGCGCCATCAACTGCCCACCGGCCTTCAACAACGCCCGTTTGAGGTCAAATTCGGCCGCTTTGAGGTTGGTCGGCCGGGTCTTTTTGCCGTATACCACCATTGGAACCAGCCCTTGATTGCGCAGCGCCTTGACTCGTTTTCCGGCCTCTGTGCGCGGGCTTGCCAAAATTTCAACCTGTTCCATCTTGTATCTCCTCACATCATTTCACAATATCATCAAAAATGCCACGCGATCAATGTACAATGAACGATGCCCGATCAAAATGTTTCAGCACTCGGACAACCAACCTATTTTAGCCTATTTTGCGTTTTTCGTCAAACTGTTAGGGCCTATCGCCTATCCGAAAAACGCAGCCGACGCATCCCTATGCGTCGGTATAAGCGGCATAGGGATGCCGCTCGTACGGTTTTTCGGATAGGCTCGTTAGCAAGAAACAAGGGGTGACTGAGCAGGCAACGGCCATGCCGTCGCCTACCCTAGAATAAAAAAAGCTGCGTCAATCCGTTGCCTCCGTGCCAATCCGTGTCCCATTTGTATCCGCAGCAATGTGGGCTGAACAGCATTCTTTGGTGCAAGTAGCCTTGTATGGTATAATCGCTCATGATACTTTTGCAGGAGTCCAACTATGGAATATCGCGCGACCATTGGCATCGAAGTACACGCCGAGTTGAACACGGCTTCAAAAATGTTTTGTGGCTGCAGCGCCGAATTTTTCGGCCGTCCCCCGAATACCAACGTCTGCCCGGTGTGTATGGGCTACCCCGGCGCATTGCCGGTGATCAACCGTCGAGCCATCGAGTATGCGGTCAAGGTCGGCTTGGCGCTAAACTGCGAAATTGCCGCCTTTTCTCGCTTTGATCGCAAAAACTATACTTACCCCGACCTGCCCAAAGGCTATCAGATTTCACAGTATGGCCTGCCTCTGTGTGTCAACGGCTGGGTCGATATTGATGTGGAAGGCAGGCGCAAACGGATCCGCATCAACCGTGCCCATATGGAAGAAGACACGGCCAAAACATTTCACGCCGGGCAGGCCAGCCTGATCGACTATAACCGCAGCGGGGTACCGTTGTTGGAAATCGTCACCGAGCCGGACATTCACTCGGCTGAAGAAGCACGACAGTATTTGATTAAATTGCGCACCATTTTACGTTATCTCGGCGTCAGCACTGCCGATATGGAAAAGGGCGCGATGCGCTGCGAGGCCAACGTGTCGGTCAGCCCGGCAGACAGTGACCGGCTGGGAGTCAAAACGGAGGTGAAAAACCTGAACTCGTTCCGCTCGGTTAAACAGGCCATCGAATACGAGATCGCGCGACAAATTGCCATACTGGAGGCCGGTGGTCGGGTCGAGCAGGTGACGATGGGGTGGAACGAACATCAGGGGCGGACGGTTTTACAGCGCAGCAAGGAATTTGCCGAAGACTATCGCTATTTTCCCGAACCCGACCTGCCGCCGCTGGAATTGAGCCGTGAATACATCGAAACGATCCGCGCCGGATTGCCCGAACTGCCCGATGCCAAAGCAGCACGCCTGGTATCGAGTTACGGAATCAAACCTCAAGATGCTGCCGTGTTGGTCGGCGATGGGCAGGTTGCCGGGTATTTTGAAGCCGCCGTCCGGGCCGCGCAAGCACGACAGGTTGATGCGCAAATGGTAAGCAACTGGATCGTCGGTGAGCTGTTTCGGCTGCTGAACGAGCGCGGGATCGAGATCGCCGCCTCGCCTGTGTCGCCGGAAGGGCTGGCAGATTTGCTCGCCGAGGTGCAAAAGGGCACGATCAACGCCAACACCGGCAAAGACGTGCTCGCCGAAATGTTTGACGGCCGGTCGGCCGCGGCGATCATTCAGGCCCGTGGGCTGGCCCAGATCAATGACGCCGAAACGCTCAGCCGCTTGGCCAAGCAGGTGATCGCAGAAAACGCCGATGCAGTTGAGCAGTATATGGGCGGCAAAGAAAGCGCGTTGAGCTTTTTGATCGGTCAGGTGATGCGTGCCTCGCGCGGCAAGGCCAATCCACAGTTGGTACGCGAGTTGATGTTACGTCAGCTCGGTAACAAGCCGGACTCTGGCGTTGACAGAAGTTGAGGCTTCAGCCGATTAAAACCCGGCTAAAGGCCTATCCGAAAAACGTCACCGACGCATCCCTATGCGTCGGTATAAACGGCGCAGGGATGCCGCTTGTACGGTTTTTCGGATAGGCTCTAAAACCTCGACTCCACAGCCATAGATTGACCGGAATCCGGCAAGAAATCAGGATGGAACGATGGGTAACAAAATCGGTCGGTTGATGTTCTTTCTCGTCCTGCTGTTTTCGCTCGGAGGGTGCCAAAAACCTACGCCTACGCCGATGGGTCCCCCTACTCCCACACCGCCGATCCGCCATCGTGATGCGCTCCGGTTGATCTTGGACGAACAGGCGTTGGGCAGCGGTTACACGCTGGTCAACCAGGAACGTTTGGAAAAGGGCAAAGGGTGGAACGAAGCAAGCACCCGGCTTTCCGGCTATCGGCATGAATTTCAGGGGCGTGGAACAACCTTTGACGCGCTCACCGTTCAGGTCGAGTGTTACCTGTCGACCAGAGATGCCCAGATGGCCTACCGCGCCTACAAAACGCAATTGATCGAGCAGTTGCGCAACAGCGGCCGGTATGCCTCGCTCAATGAGGCCGAAGCGCGTGGTCTGGGCGAGTGGGGCACGGTGTTGACCATGCAAGATGCGGCCAACGCCAACATACAAACGATCTATTACCTGTTTCTGCGCGAAAATGTGCTGGTCGAGCTATCGCTGCGGGCGCCCAAGTCGCCTGCGTTGGCCGATCAGGCACTCAAACAAGCCCAGGTCGTCGATCAGCGCATCGCCGCGCGCTGACCGCTCAAAACCCGGCACAACATCGATTGAACTGTCCAACCCGACATCCTAAAAGCCTATCCCAAAAGCTGTACAAGCAGCATCCCTATGCCGCCTACACCGACACATAGGGATGCGTCGGTTACGGTTTCCGGATAGGCTCTGAGCAACGGAACAAGCTGCTATGAAACCCAAGCCCATCTCGCTTCCTCCCTTGAGCCGCACGCAAAAGGTCATGCTGACAACGATCATGCTCCTCGCTATGGCCGTGCGCGGATGGGGCATCGACTTTGGCCTGCCCTACATCTACCACCCGGACGAGCCGAACTATGTGCGCACGGCGATCAACATGGTGAAAAGCGGCGATCTGCACCCACACTTTTTCAACTTTCCGTCCTTTTTGTTTTACGCCAACGCGCTGACCTACGAAGCCTGCTATCGGATCGGCAAGCTGATCGGGGTATTGGAAAGCAAAAACGACCTGGCCGCACCCCAGATAAACGTGATGGCTTCTGGGATCACCCATTCACCGTGGACTTTTGTCGTCGGACGGCTGATTACGATGTTGCTCGGCCTGGCGACGGTGTGGCTGGTCTATCTGGCGGCACGCAACCTTTGCGCTGACCATCCAACAGCCATGTTGGCGGCGCTGTTTGCCGCGCTTTCGCCCACCGCAGCCGTCCACAGCCATTTTATCACCCCCGATGTTCCCCAGACGTTTTGGATCACCCTGGCCTTTTGGGGTGCGATCAAGGTCTATCGAGAGGGACGCTGGATGGATTACCTGCTCGCCGGGGTGGCCGTCGGTGCGGCGGCTTCGACCAAATACCACGGCGCGTTGGCGGTGATCATCCTTTTGCTCGCCCATCTGCTCCGTTATGGCAACAATCCCGATGCTCTTTTTGCGCCCCAACTCTACCTGGCGTTGGCCGCCGGAATAGGAGCATTTTTTGTCATTTCTCCTTATGCCTGGCTTGATTTTGAAGCTTTCTGGCGAGGATTGACCTACGAAGGAAAACACTATGCGCGCGGACACCTGGGGATGGAAGGAAACACCCCAAGCTGGTATCTGGCCTATCTATGGCGCATCGAAGGGCCGGTGATCGTGTTGGCACTGCTTGAAATCATCCGCAATGTATTTCGTCGTCGGGAAACGCTGCTGACGGCCATCTTTCCGATCTCTTTTTATCTCTTTATCAATCAATTTACAATCCGCAACGACCGCACGTTGATCCCGATCTTGTCTTTTGTGGCCATCCTGGCCGCCCGGTGGCTGACCTCGCATTGGCGAGAGCGCCCGGGCCGCACCGAATACGTGGTTTTGCTCGGCGCCACAGCTTGGCTGCTGACGTTGAGCATCGTGTTGCCGGCCGCCGGGCTGATCAAGACCGACTTTTATCTCTATCACCCGGACAGCGCGATCACTAACCGCTCGGCATGGCTGCCGGTGGGGTGGTTTCTGGGTGGCCTGCTCATTGTGTTGGCCTTGCAATTGCCGGCGACGGTCAAACGGCCGCACCCGGCCTGGCACATTGCCGAATCGATCGGCATAGCCCTCATTGGCCTGGCCGCCGTGGCCTGGCCCTTGGCACAAACCCTCCGTGCCGATTGGGAATTGACCACCGTGGACAGCCGCGAAACGGCGCGGGTCTGGATTCATGAAAACCTGCCCGCCGGCGCGCGGATCGCCGTCGAGTCTTACGCACCCTATGTCGATCCCGACCGCTTTTGGGTCGAGGGTGTAGGACGGATGATCGAACACGATGCCGAATGGTATCTGGATCGACATGTCGAGTATCTGGTTTTCAGCCAACGGATGTTTATGCGTTTTTACCGCGATCCAGAGATGTATTCGAAACAAATTGAGCAATACGAACGGCTGTTCAACCGTTTCATATTGCTCAAAACACTAACCGATGGCGGTTATGAGGTGCGAATTTACAAGACCGGCATCTATGATTAAAACCTATCCCCTCGGTTGGGGCGCAGCACGCTGCACCCCAACAGCCGGGTAGCTACTACAAGATTTGCCTTATGCCGCTCGCTTGAGCAGCTTTTCCAACATCTGACTGCTGAGCTGAGCGTAATGGTCGAATTCCATCACAAATGTGCCACGTCCTTGGGTGCGCGAACGCAGGCTGGTGGCATAGCCAAACATCGTTGCCAACGGCACATGCGCGCGCACGGTCTGGGTGGTGCCGCCACGCAGTTCGATGCCCAACACTTTGGCCCGGCGCAGATTCAGTTCCGAGATGATCTCCCCCGTGTACTCTTCCGGCGCGACAACCTCGATCCGCATCACCGGTTCGAGCATCACCGGCGCGGCCCGACGCATCCCCTCTTTGAAGGCCAGCGCCGCTGCCGTGCGAAAAGCCATTTCCGACGAATCGACCTCATGATGTTTGCCGTCAACCACCGAAACTTTGACATCAACCACCGGATAACCACCTAAAACACCGTCATTCATCGCATCTTCAATACCGGCCTTGATCGCCGGCAGGTAGGTACGCGGAATGCTGGTACCAACCAGCAAATCTTCAAAAACAAACCCTGCCCCCGGCTCGAGCGGCTCCATTTCGATCACCACATGCGCAAACTGGCCATGTCCGCCGGTCTGCTTGACCAGACGCCCTTCGCTGCGCACGGCACGGGTGATCGTCTCGCAATAGGCCACCTGCGGCGTGCCAACATTGGCTGCGACCTTGAATTCGCGTTTGAGCCGGTCAACCACAACTTCGAGGTGCAGTTCACCCATCCCGGCAATGATCGTCTCATTGGTTTGAGGGTCAAAACGCACCCGCAGGGTGGGGTCTTCTTCCGACAAACGATGCAGGGCCAGGCCCAGCCGGTCTTGATCGGCTTTGGAAGACGGCGCAATCGCGAGTTCGACCACCGGGGCAGGAAACGTGATGCGCTCCAACACCACCGGCCGCTGTGGCGTCGAGATCGTCTCGCCGGTGGTGATCGCTTTGAGGCCCAGCACAGCGCCGATGTCGCCGGCATGCACCGCTTCGACCTCTTCACGGTGGTCGGCATGCATGCGCACCAGGCGACCGATGCGCTCTCGTTCGCCGCTCAAGGCATTGATCACCGTATCACCGCGCCGCACCGTGCCGGTATAAACGCGGAAATAGGCCAATCGCCCCACGTAGGGATCGGTGCTGATCTTGAAGACCAGCCCGACGGCCGGATCGTCCAGATTGACCGGGCAGATGACTTCACTCTGGCCGATGGGATCAAGGCCGCGCACGGCGCCGCGGTCCAGCGGCGACGGCAAATAGTCAATAACTGCGTCGAGCAGGCGCTGTACGCCCTTGTTTTTGAGCGATGAACCGAGCAGCACCGGAATCAATTTGTTATTCAACGTTGCTTTACGCAGCGCAACGCGCACTTGCTCGGGCGAAATCGGCTCGCCGTCCAGATAAAGCATGGCGATTTCGTCATCGGTATCGGCCAGCACTTCGATCAACTGCTCGCGGCGGCGGCGCGCTTCGTCCAGCAGCTCGGCCGGAATGTCCCCAATCACCGGCCGACTGCCGTCATCGTCGGCGTACAAGACGCTGCACATCTCAACCAGATCGACCAGGCCGCGAAAACCGCGATCCACGCCGATCGGCATGTGCACCGCCACCGGGTGCGCGCCCAGCCGTTCGCGGATCGAGTCCAGCACGCGCCAGAAATCGGCCCCCACGCGGTCCATCTTGTTCACAAAGCAAATGCGTGGCACGCCAAAGCGGTCGGCCTGCCGCCAGACCGTTTCCGATTGCGGTTCGACGCCGGCCACACCGTCCAGCACGACGATCCCACCGTCCAGCACACGCAACGAACGCTGCACCTCGGCGGTAAAGTCGATGTGTCCGGGCGTGTCGATCAGGTTAATCTGGTGTTCACGCCAGGTACAGGTAATCGCCGCCGCCTGGATGGTGATGCCGCGTTCACGTTCCTGGGGCATAAAATCGGTCACGGTAGTGCCTTCGTCCACGTCGCCCAGACGGTGTGTGCTGCCGGTATAATACAAAATCCGCTCCGTCGTCGTCGTTTTGCCCGCGTCAATGTGGGCAATGATGCCGATGTTGCGAATTCGTTGTAAATCAAAATTCGCTGCCATATGTAATTCATCGTCCTTTCACGCAGACAGGCGGCTGCGTCCTTGCCAATGCTGTGCCGGACACAGCCGCCTGTTGAGATGCACAAAAACAGGCGCGGCAGAAAGAGCCGCGCCAACACAACGGCGGCACATTATATAATCGAACGAACGCTTTGTCAAATCGTGGCAACGGCCGTCCACGCCTCACGCCTCACGTTTCACCCAATACGCCGGAGCATGAAGAGCCTATCGACAGAACGTCGGTATCGGTGTACAATATAATAGTCCATTGTAACTATTCAGGCGGTGAACAAGTTCCCCTTTTGGGCCGCAGGCCTTCGGTCGGCCTTCGCCAACCGGTGTGCGTCGGCGTAGGCCGACGCACGGCGCAGAGCGCCCAAAGAGGCCGATTTCAATTGGGCTGAATAGTCCATTTTGCATTCAGAAATGTATTTCCAGAGGACATCAACAGACAATCCAAGAAAGGAAACGCGTCTATGTACAAGTTTGGCCATGAAGAGCTGGAAGCCATCGGCCAGGTGTTGGAATCGGGCTGGCTTTTTCGCTACTGGGGCGAAGGCAAAACCCTGCGTCAGGTCGAACAACTCGAGCAACGTTGGGCCGAACGGATGCAAGTGCCCTATGCCGTCGCCGTCACGTCGGGCACGGCGGCATTGATCTGTTCGCTGGTCGGGCTGGGCATTGGCCCCGGCGATGAGGTGATCCTGCCCGGTTACACCTTTATCGCCACGGCAGCAGCGGTGATCGAGGTGCGTGCCGTGCCGGTGATCGCCGAAATCGACGCGACGTTGACCCTGGATGTGGAAGACGTGCGTCGCAAGATCACCCCCTACACCAAAGCAATCATCCCCGTCCATATGGCCGGCATCCCGTGCAACCTCGATCCGCTCCTCGAACTGGCCCGTGAGCACAATCTGTACGTGATCGAAGATGCCTGCCAGGCCATCGGCGGCAGCTATCACGGACGACCGCTGGGGAGTTGGGGCGATGCAGGCGCGTATAGTCTGAACTATTACAAGATCATCGGCACCGGCGAGGGCGGCGTGGCCGTCACCCGCGATCGCACCATTTTCGACCGGATGCGCATGTACCACGATTGTGGCGTCTGCTTTTGGGGCGACAATCAAGGCACGCAAATCGAATTCATTCCTGGCGTCAATTACCGGATGAGTGAGGTGCTCGGTGCCTTTGCGCTGGTACAATTGGGCCGTTTGGACACCTTTTTGAACGGCATGCGCCCGATCAAAAAGCGCGTCTACCAGGCGGTGGCGGGCGCTCTTTCTCCCGCCCCACAAAATGATGCCGACGGTGATTGTGGCACCACCTTGCACTTGCAATTTGCCGATGCCGACACGGCCGCACGCTTCGAGGCCGCGCTGAAAGAACGTGGCATCGATGCCGGGCGGCCGATCAACACCGGACGGCACGTTTACGCCAACTGGGAATTTGTGCTCAACCGGGCCAATGTCAGCAAGTGGGATGTGTGGAGTCCGCCCCACTATCTCGGCAACGTCGCCTATCATAAAGACATGTGCCCGAACACGTTGGATATTCTGGCCCGCACCGTCGCCATTTCCACCAACCCCTTTTGGAGCGACGAGCAGGTGAGCGATTTGGTTTCCAAACTGCTCGATGCGGCAGAAACGTTATAAACGAAGAGACCCTAAAGGTCTTTGAGACCTTTAGGGTCTCCCAAGAAAAATAAGGAGGAACACCGATGAACGCAACCGATCCAACCTTTGTCCCCCGCCCGCCGGAAAAAGCGCCCACTTATATCGCCGGGCTGGACGACATTCTGGAGGGCGGCCTGCCGCGCGGGCGCACCACCGTCGTCAGCGGCGGGGCCGGCTCCGGCAAAACGCTGCTGGGGTTGGAATTTCTCTATCGCGGCGCGCTGCACGGCGAGCCGGGCATTTTCGTCGGCTTTGAAGAGTCGGTCGAGCAGATCCGCCAAAACGCCGCCACGCTGAGCTGGGACCTGCCCGCGCTGGAACGGGAAAACCGCCTGTTCCTGCTCGATGGGCGCATCAAGCCGGAAACGCTGTTGAGCGGCGATTTCAGCCTCAAAGGGCTGCTGGCCATCGCCGCCGGCAAGCGCCGCGAGATGGGCGCGCAACGCATCGTGATTGACGCGCTGGAGGTCATCTTACGCCTGTTCGATACGCCCCGCCAGGTGCGCAACGAGCTGCACGCTCTCAACGACTGGCTGCAAGCGGCCGGCCTGGCGGCCATCCTGACCGTCCGCCCGTCCAGCCGCGGTGGCGTCACGCCCTACGAGGACTTTTTCGAGTCCATGGGCGACTGCATCATCACGTTGGACGCGCGGGTGACCGAGCAGGTCTCCACGCGGCGGCTGCGCGTGGTCAAATACCGCGGCTCCGGCTTTGGCCGCAACGAGTACCCCTACGTGATCACCCCCACCGGCCTGCGCGTGGCGCCCATCTCCGCCGTGGGGCTGCGCCACAAGCCGCTGGGCGAAAAGATCTCCACCGGCAACGCGCGCCTGGACGAGATGCTGGACGGCGGCTACCGGCGAGGCGCGTGCATCCTGCTGGCCGGGCTGCCCGGCGCGGGCAAGACCACGCTGGCCGCCACCTTTGTCGCCGCCGCATGCCGGCGCGGCGAGCGGGTTTTGTACATCGGCTTTGAGGAATCGGAAGCGGCCATGATCCACAACGTGCTGAGCACCGGCGTCGTCTTGCAGCCGCACCTTGAGGCGGGCCGGCTGGCCTTTTTGACCGGTTACCCCGAGTCCCTGGGCGCCGAAGAGCACTACTTTGCCGCCCAGGAGCGCATCGAGGCGTTCCGCCCCGACCACGTGGTGGTGGACGCCATCTCGGCCTGCGTGCGTATGGGCGGCCAACGGGCGGCCTTCGAGTACCTGATGCGCCTGCTCAACGCCTGCAAGGAGCGTGGCATCACCATCATGCTGCTCAACCAGCTCAGCGGCGCCACCAGCTATATGGAAATCTCCGGCAACGAGATTTCTTCGATGGTGGACACGGTGATCTTTCTCAACTATCAGATCAGCCACGGCGAGACCACCCGCGTCTTTCAAATCCTCAAGTCGCGCGGGAGCAAACACTCCAACCAAAAGCACGAATTCCGCCTCACCGACACCGGCTTTGAGGTAGTGAGCGATCAGCGATCAGCTATCAGCGATCAGCAGTCAGCCTGATAGCTGATCGCTGATAGCTGATCGCTGATCGCTGACAAGGAGAAACAAATATGACATCTCGGCCTCAGGACACACTGTTCTATCGCTTCCGGCTCTTTGTGGCCGGCGACGAGCCGAACTCGCTGCGGGCCAGGGCGACGCTGGAGCGGCTATGCGACGAGTATTTGCGCGGGCGCTGTGAGATCCAGGTGGTGGACGTCTTCGAGGACTATCAGGCGGCCATTGACCAGCACGTGATCGTGGTGCCCACGCTGATCGTCGAGTCACCGCCGCCCCGCCGTGTCATCGTCGGCTCATTAGAGACCCTAAAGGTCTTGGAGACCTTTAGGGTCTTGGAAAGGGAGACCCTAAAGGTCTTTGGAGACCTTTAGGGTCTTGGAAAGGGAGACCCTAAAGGT
>Ga0209101_1000807_pt1 | contig 25109 bp, 18 predicted proteins | sample ConPoolayeCmetaG_FD_185481 | JGI IMG/M metagenome (GOLD analysis project Ga0209101, IMG submission 185481) | Hot spring microbial mat communities from California, USA to study Microbial Dark Matter (Phase II) - Cone Pool mat layer C metaG... ...
TGGGCCGGCTGGCCTGGGCTGCCGCCTTGCCGCCAAGCTCGTAGATGACGGTCTTCAGGTTGGTCGAGCCGATGTCGATTCCGACCAGGTAGCACATGGCTGCCGCTTCTCCGCAGGATTGGGTTACTATAGCTCTACAGACTTGCTTTACAAGAGGCTAGCATTGTTGATCTTTGCAAAGCGTAGTGACCGCTTGATATAAAGTTCTTCCCCACGTTCCGTGTCACGACGTATTGCAAATCTCAATATTTACTAATGGCGAAAGCTATGTTCGCTTCGGACACATTTTGCAGGACGACATGGCGGGCCGCGTTCCGCGGGTGCGGTATCATGCTTGGTGGTTGAACCACTGCTTGGCACATATCGGATGCGAGCGCATCGCGCCTCTGCGGTTTGCGGCGCAGGGCGTCCGTCCATTTCGTTGGGGGCACAGCTTTGTTCAGGTGTTTTCTGGTTTTTGGCGCTGGGAGCGGCGTTGGCCCAAGAGGCGGCAGCCGTTGACGGCCTTTTTTTTGCACCGTATAGTTGGGGCACTCGAAGCAGAATAAATCTTGTAGCAGGAGGCTGATGATGGGACTGGCGCGAACCGAAGATTCGACAATGCGCGGTCGAAACTACCCTGCAATCCGGCAGTTTACAGTGTTTCTGGAAAATCGCGTCGGGCAATTGCTGGAGGTCATTCGCCGTTTCGAGGGCAGCCGCGTAAAGATCGTCTCGCTGTCGATCACCATCTCGGCCGAATGCGCCTTCGTTCGCTTTTTGCTGAGCCATCCTGAACAGGGGCGCGAAATACTGGAACGCGCCGGGCTGGCCATCATCGAAAGCGATCTGCTGGGGGTAGAAATGCCCGGTGGTTCCCAGGCCTTGTTGGGCATCTGCACCGCCCTGCTACAGGCCGAGGTAAATATCATTCAGGCTTATCCCCTGCTGGTCCGGCCGCACGGTCGCCCTGTTGTGGCCTTGATGGTCGATAACATCGACCTGGCTCAGGAAACGTTGGCTGCGCGGGGCTTTACGATGATCACCGAGGCGGACTTGCAAGACGATTGACAAGCCTCGATTCCACTGGCGGTCTGCCCCAACCTCAGGCAACTGGTCGAACAAGGCGCAACAGGCGGCACTGCCAATCGCTCCCTGAGCGCCAACCGGCGACGGCACAGAGAAACCTCAGAGGGCCGAAGAGTCGGGCAGTTTTTCTACTCCGCCAATTACCACTCGCTCTACCATATCCCAGGCCAGCACGATCAGTCTGAACTTGCCGTCTGGCTGACGGGCAGCAAATGCTGCGTATGGGAGGCGCCAATCCGGAAGCAAAAGCTCTTCGACTGCCACTACTTCGCCGCCGCGCAGGTGAAGCTCCACCACAGCGCCAGAAGGCTTGGCAGGCCACAGGCGACTTAGGACCACAGCTAGGGGATGTCCCGGAACGTCAGACGCTGGTCGGGTCCTGCTGTCCGGTGATGGCGGCCCGGAGCTACGCGGCACATCCGCTGCCACCGTGCTCGGAGCAGTATCTCGGGCAGATACCTGGGCTGATGCATCGCCAGGCGACACCGCCCCCAATACGGTTTCGCTGGAGTCGCGCTGGTGGTCGGCCCGACCGGTCCTGATTCCCTCTCCGAGCGGTTCGTCCTCGGCTACTTTTTCGTAACTGGGCACCCGGAAACGGCAACCGCATTCCGGACACTCGCCCGGCCGACCCTGCAAACTGGCCGGCCCGTGCAAACGATGGCCGTTAGGACAAAGGAACTCTATTATTTGCTCACCGGAAGGCGGCCCACGACGAACCGAGGGAGGCAACGGCGGAACGGAAATCACTCTCGGCGGTGGCAACACTCCGCCTGGCGCCGACGGAGCTTCCGGCTCGGCTTGGGCCGGATCGGGCACGCGAAATCGCACGCCGCACTGCGGACATCGCGCCGCCCGGCCCACCTGGTCCTCCGAACAGTGTATTCGGTGCCCGTTCGGGCAAAGAAACTCGATCACTGCTGTGCCTTTGATAATGTCGCCTGGCTAATCGCGGCTGCTATATCCTGATACTACTTTGCATCCCGACGGTTAACAAGCATTGCCTAGCCAGTTCAAATGCGGCGATCAACAATGGCACTGTCGCTCGACTGCGGGGCTGCCGGGCAGGTGTACCGTGCTGCGTGGTGGCCGCGTCCAAGACGATGGGGTTCGGAAGTCTGGCAACGGGTTCGGTCACGCAATCTGCCCGATATGCCACACATCCGACGCACTCGCACACCTGTCGCCGCCTTCAGCAACCTGGCCGACTTTGTGGTTGTTGCGCATCGGGTACAATGAGTCGAAAGCCGAACAGCGAAGACTGGAACTGCGATGTCGGACGACTTCGACGCCTATCACAAATGGTTGGGCATTCCGCCGCAGGAGCAACCGCCGAACTATTACCGGCTGCTGGGAATCGCGCTGTTCGAGTCGGACGCCGACGTCATCAACAACGCGGCCGACCAGCGGATGGCCCATGTCCGCACGTTCCAGACCGGCGCCCGCGCAATGCTGTCGCAACGCATTCTCAACGAAATCGCCGCCGCCCGGGTCACACTGCTCAATCCGGAGAAAAAGGCGGCTTACGACCAGCAGCTTCGGGCCTTTTTGGCCGGCGCCAGCGCCAGACCTGGCGGTCTTGCCGGCACGAACGAGCTGGCTTGGTCAAACATGCCGGCTGCTGGCAAGGTGGCCGCGTTGCCAGTGAACCAGCCGTCCACAGCCCAGCCGCTAGCAGACGCACCGGCCCAGTTGCCATTAGTCGAATTGCCCCAGTCCTCAGGGCATGGCAACCCCGGCGCGCCGATTGCAGAGCCATTCGCAATTCCAGCGGGCCAGCCGAAAGCCGAAGCGACCATTTCAGCGACGGCGGGCATCCCCCTCAGGCAACAGCAGTCCGACCAACAAATGGCCGAGCTTCTTCGCAGCGCAGAGCGGGACGCTCGCGCCGCCGAGGCGCTGTTCAAAAAACTTCTGCAACGAAAACAGCAATTACAGGTTCGCTTGCTGCTGGTCTATCTGCAAATCGCGCACGCCGAAATGCTCTTGTTGGCAAGAAAATGGGCGGAAAAAATGCCTTTGCAGCGCCAGGGCACTTTGATTATCGGCCTAGGACTGGCAGCGGCGGCGTGCATGGTAGCGGCGATCAGTCTTACGGATGCTTTGGTTTACATGGCCGGCGCCGCTTTTGCCGGCGCTTGCGTCGCGGCATTGGTTGCAGTCCACGTGCTGTTTTTGCCCGGCGATCAGAAGATACTTCAATCGCTCGTTAGTGCCCGAAACAAGCGGCCTTTGCTTCGTGCTGAACTGCATCGGATTGCAGTGGACTGCGCCCAGGCGCGCGAGGCTTACCGCCGGGCGTTGCAAAGATACGAGCAGCTCAAGAAAACCTTACCTGGCACTCCGCAACCCGAAGGTGGTGCTGCTTCTGCTAGCAGCGGCGCGCAGAAAACCTGATCGCGCCAGAACCTGGTCAGCTTCTGTTTCTCGCCTTTGCTAGTACGACAGCACTATTGATCTTTGCAAAAAGCAGCGACCGCCCGATGTAACGTCTTTCCTATTGTCGCCCGTCGCCCGCCGCCTTTTGGGAAGTTCAATAGTTGGCATCGTGCTGGCAAACAGCGTAGGCTGCGGGAACTGGGGGCTTGGGGTATCCGCGATTGCCTCTGGCAGCGTATCATCCGAGAAACTTTTCAAGTCTTAACGATTATCGGCCGAACCTTTAGCGGGCAGAAAGTTCGCACCACGCAAAGTTTCGCTCATCGTCCGGCGGCAAGCATCGCCGATATAGCGCGCCGATGCAGTCCGACTTCATTACTCCCGATGCGGTCTGCGGCCGCCGCGAAATGGAAATCGTGGAGGGATGCGCTGCGATCGCGTCCGCCGCCGTTGCGCCGATGGCTGTGCAATCACCGCCGCCGAATACGGCCACGACGGAGCGCGCCGCTCCCGATCGCTCAAAAACACGCGCGCAAAACGCGCACAAGTTGCGCGGTGAGGAACTGGCGCAAACGTCTGCGCCACGCAGCATGTGTTGCACCTAGCCGCAACCAAAAGGCTCTTATACCCGGTACTTCTGTCGAGGCCCTAGCTGATGGCTAACGCAAGCATGCCTCAGACATCCCGAAACGGCACTTTCCAGCAAGAGCTTGGCTGGCTCGGCGACGATCAGTACATGACTCTCATCGAGCGGCTAGTCAGTTGCAGCCGCCGCATCCGCTGTGACCTAGCCGCCCGGCTGTCGAACCTAGGGTTGACCGAAGGGGAGTTTTTCGTGCTGTGGGCGTGCCGGCTGGTGGGGTCGGAAGGCGTCAGCCAGAACGAACTGGCTGCACGTATAGGAGTATCGGCGGCGCAAATAAGCAGCCTTGTGGAGCGCCTGCGTGCCACGGGATACCTCGAGGGACGACGCGACCCGACCGACCGCCGCCGACAGTGCTGGCGGTTGACCGCTGCGGGCAACGACTGCCTGCGGACTGCACTGGCCAGCCTTGCCGATTGGACGGCCCAACTGAAACAGCGGCTGGACGCACCTGCGGCCGAGATGCTCCTCGAACTATTGGCGCGGTTAGAGGCGCAATCCCCCGTGGCTCCCGCAGCCACCGACTGCTCACTCCGACAGGCCTTGCAGCGCACCGCCGCTTGCTTGTGTATTATTTCGACTTTGATAGCGTCGATCGGGTGCACTCGGGCACATTACCGCCGGCAGGCCGACAGCGAGGTGTACGGTTTGATCGACCGCGCCTCGCAGGCGGCCCAGTTGCCCCTGACCGATTACAGCATCGAGCCTGATCCGGCCTCGCGGTTCTACGACCCGCATGCCGCGGACCGGCCGCCTATGCCCCCAGACGACCCAGTGGCCCACAGGCTGATGCACTGTGTGGACTGCAAACGGGGCTGGCCGTGTTGGCATCGCCACGGCAATACGGCACAGGTGGAAAACCCGGCCTGGAAGGCCTGCCTGCCGCTTGATGAAAACGGGGCGGTTATACTCGATCGTCAAGGCGCAGTACGGCTGGCCCTGCTGCATTCGCGCGAATACCAGCGGGCGCTGGAAGAGCTTTACCTGTCGGCGCTGGACGTGACCTTCCAGCGGTTCCGCTTCGACGCACAGTTTTTCGGCGGCCATTCCACCTTCTTCACTACCGACGGCCCCTTGTATCCGTTTACGACCGCTCCGGGCCAGGGTGGAAACTCCAGCAGTCAACTGGCGCTTCATCGCGACGCGCCCCGGGGAAGCCTGCTGGAAATGCGCAAATTGACCGCCACCGGCGGCGAGCTAGTCGTCGGGGCAGCCAATTCGCTGGTGTGGCAATTTGCCGGGCCGGACCAGTACACCGCTTTTTCGATTCTCGATTTCTCGTTTCTGCAACCGCTATTGCGGGCTGGCGGTCGCGCCGTGGTACTAGAAAACCTTACTCAGGCCGAACGCAACTTGCTGGCAAACATCCGCCAGATGGAACGCTTTCGGCAGGCTTTCTTCGTGCAGGTAGTAGCCGGCCGAAGCCCAACGCCCAGCCCCTCCCGCGGCGGATTGGCCATCGACAGTCTCGGGCCGCTGCCCCCGGGGACCACCGGGGGCTTGCTGGCTTTGCTCGGCGCTCAGGTGCAGATACGTAACCAGCGCGCTAATGTCGCTGGGTTGCGCAAAAGCCTGGACGAACTGCAAGCGCACTTTGTGGCAGGGCGGACCGACAGCTTGCAGGTCGATATCGCACGCCAGGCCCTATACAACGCACAAAACCGCCTGCTGGCCCTCCAGACCAGCTTTCAGGACCGGCTGGACGCTTTCAAGATCACGCTTGGGCTGCCGCCCGATTTGGATGTCCGCGTGGAAGATCCCCTGATGGAACAACTGGAGCTGATCGATCGGCGAACTGTGGCCGCACAAGAGGCGATCGAAGACCTGCTCCAGCAGCTTCAAGCTCCGAACCGTCCCCAAAACCCGCAACAGTACGCGGCGCCGGTTCGGGCCATCTGCCAGCAGTCGGCCGAGGTAGTGGAACTGCTGCTTCAGGACCTGCAAAAGCTCGAGCAAGTACTGCCGGAGCGCAAGCAGCAATTGGAGCGCCTGGCAGAGCGCTCGGAAGTCAAAATGCAGGACGTCGACCGCCGCTCGGTGGACCCGGAACTGCTTCAAGCGCTTTTCGACGACTTGCAAGCCAAGATCCGCGGCGCCCAGCAGCCGCCGGCTGAACCGGTTCCCCGCCCCGGCGGTGCCGTGCAGCCGCCCCCGGAACGCTCCGAAGACGAAGCCGCCGATCAGCCGCCTGCGGCACCGGAACCGCCGGAACCTCCCGGCGCTGCCGTGGCTCGCCAGCCCCCCAAAATATTGAAGACGCCCGAAAGCGCCGAGGAGCGCTTCCGCCAAGGCGCGGCAGGACAAATGCGGCGCTGGCTGGCTGTTCTGGAGGTCATGCAGCAGGAACTGGCCACTGCCAAACAGCGCACCGCTGAGCAGACAGAACAACTATTGGAACAGTTGCGGCTGTCGCTCCAGGGCCTGTCGGAGACGTTGTTCTACATTTCGCTGTTGCAGGCCGAGGTGCGCGTGGAAACCATTACCCTGGTTCCGATCGACCTGGAACCGCACGAGGCGCTGGATATCGCCCGCCAGCAACGGCTCGACTGGATCAACGCCCGTGCCGCTCTGGTCGATCAATGGCGGCAAATACAATTGGCCGCCAACGCTCTGCGGAGCAACGTGGATGTGGTACTGAGCGGCCAGTTGGGAACCGAAGGGAACGATCCCTGGCGTTTTCGGAGTACCACCGGAAGGCTTCGCGCCGGACTGCAACTGGACGCTCCGTTGACCCGCCTGGCCGAGCGAAATCTGTACCGCGAGGCACTCATCCAATACCAGCGCGCGCGGCGTTCGTATTATGCCCTGGAAGACCGCATCAGCCAGGGCTTGCGCTCCACGCTACGCTCGATCCGCCAGTCGCAACTGGATTTCGAGTTGCGTCGTATGGGGGTGCACGTCGCCTGCCGTCAAGTCGATTTCACCCGCGAGCGCCTGAAGCGGCCGCTCCGTCCCGGCCAGGCCTTCGAGGTGGGAACCTCTAACCCCACGCTAGCACGCGACCTTGTGCAAGCCTATTCCGGCCTGCTCAACGCCCAGGATGCAATACTCAATGCATATCTGGACTACGAAGCCGACAGACTCAATCTGGACCTGGATTTGGGCACCATGCGGCTCGACTCGCGCGGAATGTGGCTCGATCCCGGCCCAGTGCGTAGCCAGAAAACAAAGCTCTCCCTGCCACAGTATGAGGAAATCCCGCCACCTGAGGAAATACCACCGCCTGAGCCTACTGCCGAACCACCGGAGCTGCCGTTGCCCTGATCACTTTGCCGGCGCCGGGAACATGCCAAGAAACATCGCGGCCCCCGATGCCAAACATCAGGGGCCGCCACTTTACAGCAATCCCCTTTTTGCCGCTTGTTAACCAGGCTGCTAAATACGCATTCCTTGCAGAACTTACAGAATCCTCACTAGACTGCCCGGGACGTCAAGTGTACTGTCAAGCGAACCGTTCTACTGGGGCTGCTTTTCCTTCGGCGTTTCCCGCGGCTTTCGCGGCTTCGGCTGCGCGGCTTCCAGCCGTTCGACGGCTTGTTGGAGCTTCTCGATCCGCTCGCTCAGCTCCTTGAGCCGTTTCTCCAAGGGGCTTTCGGATTCCGGCGGCGCGGGCACGACCTTCAGCTGAGGCTTTTCAACCGGCTTGACCGCCTCGGGCTGCACCGCCTTAGGCGCCTGAATAATCTTGGGAGCACGCACTGTCGCACCGAAGCCAAACGGGAATCGCCCCAGCATCCGTTCTACATGCGAACGCACGCCCTCAGGAAGTTTGTCCAATTCCTTCTCGGTGACTTCCCATTTCTGGTCGCCCTGCTTGACCACGATGCGAGCCGGGTCTTTTCCGGTCTTGGTAACGACGATCGTCATGTCCTCGGGAAGGTTCTTTCCTACCAGGGACTCGATCGTCATATCCCAGTCCGGAGGAATGATCACCCCAGGCCCAAACAATCGGAAGCGGAACGGTTCCTCGCCCGGCTTCACCTCGCCCCTGCGGAACCGCTGGAGCCACGCCATCAAGTCGTCCCATTCCTTGCCGGCCGGAAATGTCAGATCGAAGTCGAACATCCCCGCCGGCCGTTTGGCCGGTGCCACCTCGATGGTCTTGGTTTTCCCTTCGCGCTGCACTTCCAGCTTCATGGTCTTTTCCTTGGCCCGCTGCACAGCCTCGATGAGGTCGTTGACCGACTCCAGCGCCTTGCCGTCCACCTTTAACAGTACATCATTGGTCTTCAGGCCTGCCTTGGCAGCGGGACTTTCTGCAATCACATCAACGATGATGATTCCCTGCTTGTCGGGAAGTTTTAGCTCCTTGCGCTGCTCGTCTGTCGGCACAGCAACCTGCACACCCAGCCAGTACCGATCCTGGGATATGTCTGTTACGCTCCTAGCGGCAGAGTGTGCCACCGCGGCCGAATGCCCGTCGCCACTGCGTGTGAACTGGACGACTCGGGCGGAAGCAGTCTGCGCGTCAGCCTTGCCCGCGTGCGTCTGCACTTGCACAGACACGTTTGCCGGACATACAGTACGTTCTTTCGTGGCGGCCGGATTGTCATCGGCCTGCACTGCGGCTGCCGCCGCTATAAGCAACACAAGTATGCCAACCATCGCTTTGCGCCACATACGACACCTCCTTTCCCAAGCACCCTAAAAACCTGCCACAATCCCCGTGGACTATGTACGCCTACAAAGTCCGACCATTCCTCATACAGCTAACGGTTCCTCATATACATCACGGCATCACTGCATCACGGCCTCTATCGCTGCCATGTTTCCAATGTTCGTCCCACAACCGGCCCGGGCGATGAACATCACCGCGCCAGCTTGGGACTCGAAAAACGAAACCACGGGCTTTCCCCACGTGTGGCTCGTTTGTGGCTGCCAGCGTTCCGCGCATCAACGGTTGACAACGGTAATCGCGACGGCCTGGGATCGCGTTAGTGTTCCTGCTGACCAACGTAGCTAAGCTCCACGCTGTCGACCGGGACGACCAGAGTCCGGCCATCGCCCAGCGGCAGCGTTAGCAATTGACGATGTTGCACAACGCGGCAACCGAAGCTTTCCAATCCCTCCCAAATATCCGGCGGTACGCTCGCCGGCAGCTCATCCAACAGAGTTTCCTCGAAATCGTCATGTTCCCTGACCGGCAACTGAATGGCACTGGCAGGACTATCGGTCCCACCCTGCAAGGATATCGTGACAGTCTGCCACCGCTGAGCAGCCCTGGAAACAGCCGATTCCGGCTGCGGCGCCAGATGGCCGAAGGGTTCCAATTGCTCGGCCCCGAATCCTGTAGGCCCGGCCGAATTGCCCGCCATGTCCTGCTTAGCTATTAAGGCCGCACCAGAGCGCCACTGTTGCCAGGCTGCACCCAACATCATGGCCGCCAAAAGGCTGGCCGCCATAGCAAAACCAGCCGCAGTGCGGACCAGCCACGGCCAGGCCTTGGTTTTCGGCATGCCAGCGGCGGCAGTTGCGGGTGTTGGGCGCATCTTGGTGCCCGTATATGCCATCTTGCCAATAGCCGAAAGTTCCGCCCGGAAACACTGCGCTTCCAAAAAGGCCAGCGCGCAGCGCCGCCAGCCGTCTGGATGCCGGTCCAGGGCCAACAAAAGCTCGCGCCTTTCGGCCTCGGTCAGTTCCCCATCGACCAGCCGGTCGATCTGGCAGTTGTCGATGGTCGGCAACACATCCGGCTGGGTCGCCTCGCCGGTCGAGCTGACTTGGGATGCCAATTTGTTTTCCCGCTTGTCGTTCATGGCTGATTCTCGATTGCTGCCAGCTCGCGCAACTCCGCTCGCAGACGGGCGCGAGCCCGGTGCAGCCGCGACTCTACCGCCGCTTGGCTGAGGCCAAGCTGCTGGGCGATCTGCTGGTAGCTCCAATTCTCGGCGTACTTGAGTATGAGGATCTCCACGTCTCTGGCGGGCAAGCGTGCGATTGCCTCTCGCACCAACTGCCTCCTCTCTGCTGCCAAAAGCCAATCGAGCGGATCGGCCGGGTGGCCATTGTCTTCGGCTCGGCAGTGTGCCGCATACCGATCGGCCAATTTGCGCCGCCGACCCTGCTTGCGCCGATAAAGCAGCACCTGTCGAACGGCCAGCCGATACAGCCAGGGAGCGATTTTCGTCGGGTCGCTGACAGGGGCGCGTTGGGCAACCGCTGCCAAGGCGACCTCCTGCATCACCTCGTCAACCCCTTGCGGCTCACCCAGACGCGCCGCCACCACGGTGCGCAGCCAGCAATCGTGCTCGGCCAGCGCAACGCGCCAGTCGATCCCTTTGGCACACGCGCCAGGCTGCGGGCGGTCGTTCTGGCAGCTCATTCCTACACACTAGTTGCCGCAACGGAGAAAATCTTGCAGACTGACGCTTCCGAAGCGAAAGCCTGACACCAATTTAAGCTACGGAACGTCGCAACGGCGGGTTTTCTGCGCCGGTCCTAGGCTATGCCCGCCATGCATTTGGGTATCAACAAAGGGATGCTATGGGCGCCGCCCGGGTACCAACGGCTACCGCTTGTGCTGCCAATGGCAGCGAATGCCACGTCAAGCGGCCTGTGCCATAAGTAACTGTCTTGATTGACTTTAGCGCATTATCGCAGAGAATGCGCGCCTTTTGGACGCATGTTTGCGGGTTATACGGAGTGCCACGCTTTGCGGCGGCCGCGCTTGGCGCAGACGGTCGGCTGTTGTCGGGAAAAACGCAACGGCCGCGACGCAGCGAGTCTGTCCGTCCTCGGACGCGACGGAGTGCGGCTCTCCATCTCCGCAGGGGACATCGAGGCTCGTCGCCTAGCGGTGGCTTTTCGCCACAGCGTTGCAAGGTTCGTGCTACGCTACACCGGCTTTCGCTTGACCTTGCGGAGCCAGACGCCCCACAGGGCCAAAACGCCAAGTCCGCAAAAGACCGCCAGCGAACTAGGTTCCGGAGCTGCATCGAAATTACCGGGGGGCGACCCTTCCAGGTTTTGCTGCGCTATTCCACCTTGAAGATCGGACAAGTCCCAGTTGAAGGCGTAATCCTCATCGGGTGCGAAGTAATCGCCCGAATGAGCCGGGAAACCACCCCAACCATAGCCGACTCCATTGCCTGGCGCCCCCAGGATATCCTGCGACGACTCCATGGCGTGCTGAATGGCCCCGAAGCTGGCGGGCAGCGCAGGATTCAGGCCAGCGTAATACGGGGTTGGGGCGCCGTATGTAGTTGGCTCTTGAACGTCAACGTCCACAAAGGCTATTACATCTAGCGCCTCGGCCAGCCGATCGGAATAGAAGTCGTATAGAAGTTCGAACTCGAAGCGCGAGTCGGAACCGAGCGACACGATTACCTGCACGAACATCCCAAGGTTTCGGCGGTCAAGGTCGCCGTCGCCGGCCTTGGGGGCCAACGATTCCCGTTGCACCAGGTAAACTGCGTCGGGGCGATAAGTTTGCCCATGATAGAAGCGGCCATGAGCCGACATTGCTGCCCTCAGTCGGGCTATTGGGTGGTTTGCCGTTTGTGGCTCGCCGAGCCATCGCACTATCTCGGTAGGTATGCGTGAGACGCCTGCGCCGACAGTGCAAAAACTGGCGCTGTGCCGAAAGTGGACCGCCGAGAAAGTCACGCCGGGTGATGTCGGCGCAGAAAACGGGATCAAGTGGGCCGAGGCGTTTCCGATCAATAGCAATACCAGCCCGAAAGTCCCCAGCGGTTTAATAGCTCTGGCCATTTAGCGCCTCTTCTTCTGTCCGGCAGCGACGATGCTGTGTATTTCAGAGAAGACCGTAACTAGCTGCACATATCGTGGTGTTTGGCACCCCACTGTTTGCAGGATTATCTTCTGATCCAGCATCCCGTTGGGATGGGCTGTTCCGCGACCAGCGCCCAACTCATGCAGTCTATCTATTCCTCCTATCCTGCCTAAGTTCTATAGTTTTCCAAATCTTCCAAATGTCAAGCAAGAAAATAACTAGAAGGTTGGCAATCTGTTCCACCCTAAAGTTGGGTATCGGCGGCGTCGGGCGGCACTTGTGCGTCGTGCACGTGCCAGTCGAGACTTCGTAGTAAGACAGCGCTAAGTTGCCGTTTCGCAACTGCAAGTTGTGACGATGTTGGAGCTTTCACCCCAAGATTTGCGGCTTTCTTGTTAGCGCTGTCGTATTAGGAGAAGGAACGCCTACAGTTCAGCACGCGCAAAGCAAATCTGCCCGTGTGGAATCCTCAGTCTTTGGAAGGCCAGTCTGCGGAAGGCCCGTCTGCGGAAGGCCAGTCTGTGGGGAACCATTGACGCGCGGCCGCAGCATGGTGTCCCTCAGCGCCGAGGCCAAGCTGCTTAACAGGGCCGAGGGACGGCAAACCGCCGGCACAACAGGCCGCCAATGGCCGCTGCTACGCAGCCAGCCAAGCACAACGCCGCGAACCAATCGCCCCATTCCAGATAGAGGCTGCGCCGGTGGTCGCGCTGGACGTCGGCGATGATCACATCGGTGTCGCGGCGGGGACCTTTGCGCAGTATCCGGCCGTCGCCGTCGATCCACGCCGAAAAGCCCGTGTTGGCCGCAATCAACAACGGCTTGCGACACTCTATCGCTCTAAACGGCGCGCAGGCCAGATGCAAGTCCAGCTCGCTGGAGCCGCGAAACCAGCCGTCGTTGGTCAGATTGACCATAACATCTGGTTCAGCCCCAGCGGCGCGCAACTGGAGCACTTGTTGGCGAAACAGATGCGGCAGCACAGTTTCGTAGCAGATGTTCGGCGACAGCCGCACCGGCCCGTGCGGCCCGGGAAGCTCGAAACACACCGGCGCTGCCCCCGGCGCGATACTGACTCCCAGGGGAACACGTTTTTCCAGTTCGGGAAATCTGTCCAGCAGCGGCCAGTACTCACCGAACAGCACCGGGTGCATCTTGTCGTAGCAGGCCAGCAGCCGGCCGTCGGGCGAGACGAAAACGGCAGAGTTGTAAGCTACGATCCGCCCGGCCGCAGTAAAATGCCAGCGGTCGATGCCCACGATCCAATGCACGCCGTAACTTCTAGCGGCCTCAGCCAGTTGCTCCAGCGACTGCTGCGACTGCACCTGCAATTGTTCGGTGAACTGCGATTGGGTGCCCTCGAATTGCGGCGGTTTGACGGCCCCGGCCTCATAAGTCAGCAGCGGGTAGCGGAACATGGTTTCCGGCCAGACCATCAAATGCACGGCATCCTCCGGCGATCGGTTTGTGGACAGCGCGCGCCGAGAAAGTTGGTGATAATGTTCGTAGACGTAATTCCGCATCTGCTCGTCGAACTTGATTTCGGTATCGATCGAGCCTTGGATCAGGGCTACCCGCGCTATGGCAGGCGATTGTTCCCCATCGGCAATGCGCCAGCTTCCGTACATCAGCGACAGCGCCATAGCCGCAGCAGCCGGCAGCAGCGGCCACAGGCAAAGCCGATCATAGCTAAACGGCTTCGCTAGTTTCTTGCCGCCAGCCGGATGGTTTGCCACGGTCGGCTGATTGGCGGCGCCAGCCGCGGGCACGGGCAGCATTCGGGCCAGCGAGGCCGATACCAACATCACCAAAAAACTGACGCCGTAAGCGCCTACTAGGTCGCTTATTTGTATCAGAGCAAGCCAGCGGTACTGCGTGTGCCCAAGGCTTGCCATGGTGAAGCCGCCCAGCAGATGCCCGCGCACTAGCTCCAACCCCGTCCAAATCACCGGCGCTGCGATGATTACAGGCACTCTCAGGCTGTGTACTGCAATGCGGGCCAAAGCCACAAACAGCGGCAGGTATAGTGCCAGATAGAACGCCAGCGGCGGCAGGCCGAACCACGCCATCCAGTACGCCAGGCCCACCCAGTACACAGTGGCAAGCCAGAATGCAAAGCCCACCAGCAGCAGGTTGCGAAAAGGCCGGCGTCCAGGGAGCTGGGGCAATCGGACAAGCATTACCCAGCCAACCGGCGCAATCCACGCCAGCGGCCAGAAGTCCAGCGGAGGCAGTGCCATCCACAGCAGTAACGCACTGAGTACTGCCAATGCCAGCGGTGAGTTGTATAGCCTTGCCCGCATGAGCGATCAGCGGCTGTGTGTGTCCCATTGCAATTTGTGCGCCGACCTGTTGCCGGCCAACGGTCTCTGCGGGCAATCTATACACTGACAGGGCGACTTTGGGTAGTGCTATATTCGGCCTTATTGATTTTCGCAAAAGGTGGCGACTGGCTAATAAGCGTTTTTTTAGCGCTCGGGATCACCCGGTATTGCTAAGGTCGATATCCTCCCGGCAGGCGCGGATAGGGCGTTTTCGTACTGGATAACCCATCAGTGCATCGCGCGCGAAGCACTATTCCTCGCGGCCACGAAATGAACGGTTTTCCCTTCAACGACAGCTATTGTTGGCCGTCAGAAGTAAATGTTTACGCGGCTGGCGCAGCGGTCGGCGCGGCCACGGCCAGGAATCGGGCAAGGATGGTCGGTCCGCAGGCAGTCAGAAAACTCTCGGGATGAAACTGCAAACCGTACAGCGGAAATTGCTTGTGTCGGATGCCCATGATCTCCAACTCGCCGTCGGGCGTGTATGACCAGGCGGAGATTTCGAACTGATCGCTGAGCGTATCGGGCTGGATGACCAGGCTGTGGTAGCGGGTAGCCTCGAAGGGGATATCCAGCCCGGCCAGCAGGTCGCGGCCGTCGTGATAGATCATGTCTGTCTTTCCGTGCATCAGCCGCTTTGCACGGACGATCTTCGCCCCGAAGGCCTGACCGATGGCCTGATGCCCCAAACACACACCCAGCAGCGGAATCCGCCCGGCAAACCGCTGGATGGCGGCCACCGAGATGCCTGCTTCGTTGGGCGTGCAAGGGCCGGGAGAGATGATCAGATGCGACGGCCGCAGCGCCTCGATTTCTTCCAGCGTGATCTTGTCGTTGCGATAAACTCGCAGGTCCAGCGACGGATCGATCTCGCCCAGCCGCTGCACAAGGTTGTACGTAAACGAATCGTAATTGTCGATCAAAAGGATCATACGGCGCGATCCAGCGCGTCTTGCAACCGCTGTTTGGGTTGCACGCCGACGAATCGTTCCACCACCTGGCCGCCTTTGAAGACCATGATAGTTGGAATGCTGTTTACTCCATAGCCCGCCGCCAGATTCTGCGCGTCGTCCACGTTCAGTTTCACTACCTTTGCCTTACCGGCATTTTCGGCCGCCAACTGCTCGATGATCGGGGCGATCATCCGGCACGGCCCGCACCACGGCGCCCAAAAATCCACCAGCACCGGCTGGTCGCTTTCCAGTACTTGGCTTTGAAAATCGACTTCAGTAACTTCTTGAACCTTCGACATCGGAACTGCTCCTGAAAAAGTCGGTTTGTCGAAAATCTGGGCTTGAAAAATATCCGCTGACATCGGGGGCCGCCGGCCCGCTTGCCGGGCGAACCTTTATGCCCGCGCACGGCTTGTCTGCCTTTTGTGCCTTGGCGCACATGCGGCACGCCAGTAGCGAGGCTTACCTTCTATAACACACGTCGATCGAGCCAACCGCTGCGCGGGCACTGCGCACGTGCAACCAGCAGGCTATTTTGGCATCTACCTGCGGCAATTATAAGTCGCACGGCGAAGGCGAAAAGGGTTCCCCTGCCCACTCGTACCGCTGCGGCTCGACCGCCTTGCTACGCGTGCCATTGGGCACGGCTTGCCGCAGAACTACTTTGATCGGCCAAACCAAATGGCGCCCTCCGAGCCGCCGGCCTTGGTTGCCACGGCTGCGGGCGGTCAATTCTGATAATACTGATGCCCGACCGGCCCGCCTGGTTACAACATGTCAGCCAATGCCGAGTTCTCGCAGTCGTGCCCAGGCCGGTTGCCCAACAATTCTGCGGCCGATAGTCCGGAGTAGGCCACACTGGCGGCTAGAAAGACCGGGGCGGCCTTTGGGAAGTCAATCTTCGCAAACCACTCGGAAACCTACATTGTGTACACGCTGCCAGGAAGGGTAATCGAGCCGGAAGCTCGAGCGGCAGCGGGCCGGACGATCGCAGAACGAGCCGCCGCGAACCACTTTGCGGCCTTCATGGTTTGTGGTGTTGCGACCGTCGTCTTTCCGATACGGATATGGCCGGTAGGTCGAGAGCGTCCACTCGGCCGCGTTGCCATGCATGTCGTAAAGTCCCCAGGCATTCGGGGTATATGAACCTACGCGGGCTGTAGCCAGATTTCCGTCGTCGCATCGCTGTTCGTGAGGTATCGGCAGTAGCACGGGAATACCGCCGGTGGTCGTGTAATAGCGGCCAATCGAGATGTCCGCCATGTTGGCGTGCCGTGCAAAGTCGGCTTCCAGCGAACCGAAACTAAACGGCCCGCCAGTTCCCGCTCGGCACGCGTACTCCCATTGGGCTTCTGTAGGCAAGCTGAAGCGCAACCCCGTGCGGGCAGACGCCCAGCGGCAGAACTCCATCGCTTGCACCCAGGAAACCCGCAGCACAGGTTGCTGCGGTTGGTTCAAATCCACCCCCGGACCATCGACGCTGAGCGACCGCTTCATGAAATATCCGGAAAAATGTTCCGGGTCGAACAGGCGGTACTGCTGATTGGTGATCTCGCAAGCGCTGATCCAGAAAGGCCGGTCGATGTGCACGCGGGTAACGGGGCGTTCATCGGGCGATCCGGCATCATCGCCCATTAGAAACTCGCCCGGCGGTATCCGCACCATCCGCAAACTCACACCGCTACCCAGCTCTACCGTTTTTTCCCACACCCCAGCCCCCTGCTGCCGGCGTTTTGCACTGGCCGGCTCCAGTGGCCAGTCGGCCAATGCCGCAGTTTGCACGGCGTAGGGGGGCCTCGCTACTGCTGCTTGCCCTTGCAGATGCATGACGCTCTTTGCCGGCATTGCCGGCCCGTGGCGCCAAGGCACCGCTGGGCTGCCGGGGAATTGCCTCGGGATCGTCTTTGGAACCGCCGTATTTCAGCGCCAACTGGCGCCGGCGCCGTCGGCGGCATCGGGAATTGGCGCCACTTCCCCCCAAGTACCATAGCACGGCCCATTCAGGTCGATCCATGTGACAAGTCGGTCCCAAGCCTCTGCGTCCAGCACTACCCCATGATGCCCTTTGCGAAGCATCTGCACCAGCTCGCTGGTGTCGGCGTGATACTCGGCCGGAACGTGCAACCCTACGTAATCCTCCACATTCACGCGGCGGATCAACGGGCTGAGCACATCGTATGCCGGCGTGTAGCGAATCTTCCTATCTCCAAGCAGGTGATGGTTGGGCTTGTGGAGAGGAAAGATGTCTGTCCTGGCTCGCAGTTGAGGATGCAATCGGGCAGCCCCAAGGTCCGACAGGGGCACACCTTCGTAGTTGGGAACCTGCCCTGGTGCCCGCAAGTCGGGCAACACGCGCCCGTCTTCCTGCGGTTGCCCGTTCTGGCAGCCGATGCAATACTTGTCCAACACCGGTTGCACTTCACGCTCGAAGGAAAATCCGCGCGGAGGCCCGTACCATGGCTGAAGGTCCACCGGTCCGCGCAAGGCAGCGATATCGCGGCGTGCGGCGGGAGTATCACGCGGCTCTTCGTGACAGCCTGCGCACGTGGCTACATCGCCCGGCATGGCGGTGTACCAGCTTCGCATAAGTGCCAGTGCCTTTCCTTCACTGTCCAGTGGTTGAATGGTGATGGGGACACATGCGGGAACGCGAAACGCCGCCGACCCATCCTCATAAACCGGCACGGTACCCAGTACGCGCATCACTTCCCAGGGACCGGCACGGCCTATTTTGTCGGGTCCTGCCATTCCGGGATACCCGTAGTGATAGCCCGACATTCGCAACTTCTTGACCGCTCCCTGTGGCACTCCCGTCAAGCCCGGCCCAGCGTACAAGTTGTGCAAGTAGACCACGGCGTCGTCTCGAAAAAGGTCTACTCGGTCGGGAATAATAGGCGGTTTGGGCGTCTTCCGAAAAAGAATAGGCTCAAAGAAATCGTACTGCGGATCTACCACCAGTGGCACGAAGTTGTCGAAAACATCCACCAGATAAATACCCCAGGAGGCGGCCTTTTCCGGCCATACAGCGGCCAAAAAGTACTTCTCGCTGCGCGGGTAAGGGTGAAGGAACTTCGGCCAGGTTGCGCTCGCCAGGTCGTCGCGCACAATGGGGACAGTCGGCTGGCCCCGGTGCCCAATGCGGTGAATAATCCCTTTGGCTTCGTGCCATCCTCGGGAAATGTCAAGCACCACCAGTTCTCCCATTCTGTTGACGCCATGATAACCTGAAAGAATGGCTACTATCTTCCCTGGAGCACTGGGGATACCCCGTGGGAAAAATAGGGAATTGGAATAATAAGAATTGCTGCCGTACACGGCCCGCTGCCCGGTACCGTCGGGATTCATCACCATAAGCGGCCTCAGGTACACATGCATGATGCCCGTGTAGTCCCACCGGCTGTAGATGACTTGCCCGGTGGGCAACACTGCCGGATGCAGATCGAGGTCCTGGTCGAAGCACAGTTGCCTTATTCCGGTGCCGTCGGCGTTCATCAGGTAGAGGCTGCATGCTTGTTCGCGCCCGTGCCAGCAGGGAACCGCGGTAAAGCAGGCTGTAGAGGCGAAGATGATGCGGCCGTCGGGCAGATAACAGGCGTCGAAGTCATGTACATCAGGGTCCTCAGGGGAAACATGGCGCAGGCCGGCGCCGTCCACCCGGATTTCCCATATCTGCCATGTTCGCCCGTTGGGCATGGTGAACAGCAGCCGGTCACCGTCGAAGTGCAGGTCGATTTCCCCTACGAAAAAGCCCTGCTGGGGACGAAAAAGCGTATGTGGGGGTCTTGGGGCAACAGGTTGCACGCCTCGGGGCGGGGAATTCCCGGCAGGGAGGGGAAAGATAGCTATTTCATTGTCGTAGCCGCGCTGTGGCAGGCTGGGGTTGCATTGATGGTTGGTCGGCAGCCCAGTTGTCCGCGCCGGCGCTTGAGGACAATCAGGCTGTGGAAGTCCAGCAGGGGGTTGGCCAATAGCGCCTCCTGGCGTAAAGCGTCCAGCCGGCGCTGGGCTTCCTGTGGGCCAAGCACAGACGCTTGCTGCCGGAGTGCTTCGAGTCTGTCGCGATACTCCTGGCCGCACAAATAAGCGTCGGCGAAGGTGGCAATCAAGTCTTCGATCGCCAGGCGGAACGACTGGATCTGCTCGGAGATGTCGCGCACGAATCCCGAGGCGGCTGGAGATTGCTTGCCGATCGGTTGCTGTGGCTGTGCTGCATCTACGTTGTGCCTGGCTACAGCCAGCAGGAGAGCTGCCAGTAACTGAACGAACCAACGGATCCTGGTTGTTCCCATAGTGGCGATCGGCGAACAACGCCCGTCTGCGGCAGTATTGCTGCCAGAGTAGCACAGCGCCAGGTGCCTTGCAACGCATGGAATGGTGCAACTGCCTGTCAGCCGCAGCCAGTGGCGTGGCACCGTGGAATGCCCCAGCATGGGGACGCGCCAGCAGCGTATAGCGCTGCCACGGCAACGCCAAACCAGGGGAACATTTGACAGACCGGCTTGTGGCCGGCAGGGGTCATTGTTTCATGGCGTTGATCAGATCGAGGATCGCCTTCTTGCCGTCGGCGAAGTACATCAAGGTGTTATCGGCGGCGAACAGCGGATTGGGTATACCTGCAAAGCCCGGGCTGAGGCTTCGTTTGACGACCACCACCGTGCGTGCTTTGTCTACGTCGATGATTGGCATTCCGGCGATGGGGCTTTGCGGGTCGGTGCGCGCCAGGGGGTTGACTACGTCGTTGGCCCCGATCACCAGGGCCACGTCGACCTGCGACATGGTGGGGTTGATCTCGTCCATCTCTTTGAGTTTGTCGTAGGGGACCTGTGCCTCGGCCAGCAGCACGTTCATGTGTCCGGGCATCCGCCCGGCTACGGGATGAATGGCGAACTCGACCTCCACTCCCCGCGCTTCCAGGTGTTTGGCCAGATCGCTTACGGCGTGTTGTGCCTGGGCCACAGCCATGCCATAGCCGGGGACGATGACCACGCGGCGGGCGGAATCGAAGAGCATGGCGATTTCTTCCGGCGAAGTAGCCTTGATCCTGCCGCGGTATATTTCGTCGGCTTTGGCAGTATCTTCCTCAACAGTAAAAACGCCGAAGATGACGTTGGTCAGCGAGCGGTTCATCGCCTGGCACATCAGTTGCGAAAGTATCACGCCCGATGCACCCACCAGCGCCCCTGATACGATCAGCACCACGTTGTTGAGCACGAAACCGGTGGCGGCGGCGGCCAGCCCGGAATACGAGTTCAGCACCGCGATGACCACCGGCATGTCGGCCCCGCCGATGGGATTGACCAGCGTAACGCCCAGCACCGAGCAGACCAGCACCATCGCCCAATACAGTGCCGGCTGATGGGGATTGATGACGCACAGCACCGCCAGAGCCAGAGCGATCAGCCCTAGTACGGCGTTGAGCGGCTGCTGGGCCGGGTAGCGGATGGGCTTGCGAAACGCCTTGTATTCCTCCAGCTTGGCGAATGCCACCAGGCTGCCCCAGAAAGTCACCGAGCCGATCACTCCCGAGGCCACCGTGGCCACGGCCACACTGATTTCGACGGTTTTATCCAAATTGTGCAGCATCTCGGCGCCGGCGACCAAAACCGACGCTCCGCCGCCGAAGCCATTGAACAGCGCTACCATCTGCGGCATGGCAGTCATCCGCACCTTCAAGGCGAAGGTGGCGCCGATGGTCGCGCCGAGGATCACGCCGGCCAGCAGTACCCCATATTTGCTCAGCATCGTCCCGGGGCTGTGACTGGCGATTTCCACGATGCGGGGCACGGTAAACAGCACGGCGAGCAACATGCCGGTTGCGCCGACCAGATTGCCGCGCACCGCCGTGCGCGGGTGGCACAGCATCTTCAAGCAAAAAACGAACAGCACTGCTGCCAGCAGGTAACCCAGATATACCACGTCAGTCACGGCTCATTCCTTTTTCTTGAACATGCCCAACATGCGATCGGTAACCACAAAGCCGCCCACCACGTTGATGGTAGCCATCAACACGGCCAGGAAGCCCAGCAGCGAGACCAGACCGTCCAGCGATGCCAGGGCCACAAACCCGCTACCGGCCGCCACCAGCGAGCCGACAAGGGTAATGCCCGATATGGCGTTCGAGCCGGACATCAGCGGCGTATGCAGCAGCGGCGGAATCTTGGTGATGACTTCGTAGCCCACGAAACACGCCAGCACGAAAATGGTGATATTCACCACGATCGGCGCCGGCTGGCCGCCGGGAGCCGCAGCGGCGACGTCCGCTCCTGCGGCCATCAGCAATTGCAACGAATTCAGGCAGTCCATCTTTCAGTCCTCGACAAAGCGATAACCGCCAAACACTGTGCGCAATTTGGCTCATTATTGTTTGTTTCGGAGAATATACAAGCGGCCGGGGCTGTTTGCTTGACCCGGAAGCGGAAAAAAACCGGTCCTGGCGGCGGCGCAGCCCGCCACACGCGCGGCGGCGGAATCGCGGCGCGTGCAGTTACGGTCTTTGGGGAGCGTACTGGCAACCGCTTCGGCAGTGCGGGCCGAAGCGCGCAAAATGCCGTCTGACAATGGTCGCAGTGCGGGTTTTACTCTTGTTGTCGTTTTATTGCCGTCGTCGTGGTGGCTTTGTAATTTGTGGTTTGCCGTCATTTGTGGTTCGCCGTCGGGGTAGTGGCGCGTCAGCAAGCGGCTTGCGATGGTAGACGCGGGTTCCGATAGCAGATATGGCAGATAGCAGTGCATCGCAGCCAATGAAACCCGGACGTGCTGGGAGTTGATTGCCATGAACGGCTGTTGGCCGAGTGGATGTTTGCTGGTCCTATTGATTTCCATCGGGGCCCACGCAGCCGAGGAACAATTGCCCGCCGCAAAGCCTGTCCCCGCTGTGGAAGTTATCCCGCTGCCTTTCGATCAGGCTTCGTTCCAGCACGCCGGACGTGAGCTGACACGCTACCATTATGGCCCGCTGCTGCAACGGCCGTTCTGCTACCCGATGGCTGGTCCGGAAGGACGCTCGCTTACGCGTATGGGGCATCCGCGCGGTCCGTTCGGACATTCGCACCACAATTCGGTGTGGATTGCGCACGCCGACGTGGGCGGGACGAACTTCTGGGCCGACCGCGGCAAGGATGTGGGCCGGATCGTCCACCAGCGCGTCGAGCAGTTCGAGGACGGCCAGCGCAGCGCGTGGATGCTGGTGCTGAACCACTGGCAAGACTCTACGGGCAAGATCATCCTGCTGGAGCGCCGGCGCATCGAAGTCGAACCGCTAGGGCCGAGCCAGTGGCTGATGTATCTGGACCTGGAGTTCCAGCCGCCGGCAGGGGCGACAGTAACCATCGGGGCCTCGCCCTTCGGGATGATCGGCGTACGAATGGCAAAGACCATAGGCGTCGCCGATGGCGGCGGCCGGGCACTCAACTCGGAAGGACTGCGCAACGAAGAGCAGGCATTCCGCAAACCAGCGCGGTGGATGGACTACAGCGGCCCGGTGACCAACGGCGCCACCGGCGGCATCACCCTGATGGACCATCCGGCAAACCCCAACCATCCCGCGCCGTTCCACCTGCGCAACGACGGTTGGATGGGAGCCTGTCTGACGCTGGAGAGGCCGCTGAGCATCAAGCCGGGCAAACCGTTGCGGCTGCGCTACGGGCTGTGGATGCACGAGGGCGTGCCGGAAGGCCGCCAAATCCAAGAGCGTTGGCAAGCGTTCGCCAAACAGCCGCTGCCGGTGCTGGGCAGACAGAAGCAATAATCGGGGCCAATACGCACGGGCGACGCGGAAATGGCGTCCACGCAACGCCCGACCGCCCCGCGGCCGCGGGCCTTTAGCGATCAACCTCGTCTTTTTCAGCGGCGATGGCCTTGACCTCCTCGGGCGTCAGTTCTCGCAGGCGGATGTCGCGTACCGCGCCGCTGGTCGACCAGGTAGCGATGCCCAACGGCTGACACGGCTCGCACTCGAAGCGGATGCCGAACTTGTGGCCTTCGCGCTTTTGCGAGATCAGCTTCTTGTCGTCGATCCAGGCTTCGATCTTGGAGGTGCTGACGCGGATGCGGATTTTGTACCAAGTCTTGTCTTTGAAAGTGAAGAAGGTGGTGGTCGGATTGTCCGAGGCATCGTAGCCGTCGACATTCGACAGGCCGACGACCGTTCCGCCCCAACCGCCGACGACCAGCGTGCACGGTTCCTTCCCGACCGGAAAGGTGGTGGTACAGAAGAAATCGCTGCCCTCCAGCCGCATCCCTTCCAACTGTAGTTCGTAGTTATCGCGGGGCAGGTCGCCGCCGGCCCAGGTGATGCCCGTCATGGCGTTGCCCATCTCCATGACGATCATGCCGTCGCGCACCTCGACTTTTCCCTGACCGCCGAAATCCGTTGGCGTCCAATTCTTCAACGACTTGCCGTCGAACAGGTCCCGCCAGGCATAGGGGTCTGGCTTGCTCGGGCCGCCGCTTTGACCGGCTGCGCCAACAGCGCACGGATGGCAACATACCCGTACACGGCAACGATTCCGCAAAATGATGCGCCGACAGCGGCACTCGCACGCTCGAGATACACTCCCAGCGGTAACCGTCGGCTGGGCAGTATCGGCAGCCGTTGGCCTTTCGGCCGCCGGCGGCTGCGCCGGCTGCTCCGCCACAGGCTTGTCGCTGGGACTTTCCTCGGCCCGGCTGGCAAGCGCTACACCAGACGGCGCGAAAACAACAGGCACTGTACCAAACACCGCCAACGCCAAAACAGCATAAACGAAACGATTGCCACTGTTCATCGAAAACCCTCCTCGACCCAGTAGTTGTTGGCCGACCACCTTTCGCAAATATCAAACCGCGTCACTGGTTGCTATCGCAGCGGAAGACGCCTCGGCACGGGACGTTCTCTAATACTGCTTCGAGCAGTATTGCGGTCGGCACTGCCTGCCAATAGCTTCTAAAGTACTTTGCCACAAACTGTTGGCAAAGTCCAGCAAGAAATGCAGTTACAAGCGGCGCGCCATTAGCAATCCAGCGGCACAATCAGAAACTGGGGCGCAAGCCAATACATTACCCGAGCCGTCTGCGACGCGCGGCCCGAAACGCACCCCACCCTACTGCCGTCCCAAAAAACGCACCGGATAGCAGCAACGCCATGCCCGATGGTTCAGGAACCGCCGGGCCGGCCTCCATCGCCGCTCCAGCGCCCACAAGCGATTCGCCACCGCCGTCCGGCGGCAATGAGCTACGGAAAACCAATCGGGCTGGGTTGCCCTCTTCTCCACCGACGGTAACAGTGCCCTGACTGATGAGGCTTGCTGTTAAAGACGCCCCGGCGGCGATGATCAAATCGCCTTGACCATCGATTGCCCCCAGTTGCTTCACGCCCGCGAGAATCTCGAGCCTGCCATCGTTGAGCACATCCAAGTGGCGAGTATCAACTACACTGTCGGTGAATGGGTCAATGGCGCCCGAGGCGATTACGGCAGCACCCTCAGCAATAGTCAACCTCACATCCTCACCGACCGCAGGAATACCATCGTCGACCCGGTACAGCAACGTGCCGGCGCTGACCACCGTACTGCCCAAATAGCGCGGAGCGGACGTCAATCGAAGCAGACCTTCCCCCCGCTTCGTCAGGCTACCCACACCGCTGATCGTGCCGCTGAGCGTTACGTCCTCACCGGCGGTGTCCAGCACGCCGCCACCAGGCAGCAAACTGATCGACCGGCCAGTATCAAATCCCGCCAACCAGCGAAGCACCCCGCCAGAAAAGCTCAAACTACCGGCCCCGTCGCCCAGGTTCCCGTCGGAACTGACCACCAGTGTGCCCTGCTCGATCACCGTCCCGCCGCTGTAGCTGTTAGTACCGCTCAGCCGCAGCGTCCCTGAACCGGTCTTCGTCAAGCTGCCTACCCCGCTGATCGTGCCGCTGAGCGTTACGTCCTCACCGGCGGTGTCCAGCACGCCGCCACCAGGCAGCAAACTGATCGACCGGCCAGTATCAAATCCCGCCAACCAGCGAAGCACCCCGCCAGAAAAGC
>Ga0209101_1000808_pt1 | contig 25104 bp, 20 predicted proteins | sample ConPoolayeCmetaG_FD_185481 | JGI IMG/M metagenome (GOLD analysis project Ga0209101, IMG submission 185481) | Hot spring microbial mat communities from California, USA to study Microbial Dark Matter (Phase II) - Cone Pool mat layer C metaG... ...
TCCTGTCCGCAGAGGAGCTCGAGGGGATCCGCTGGCAGGTCGAGGAGATCACCTGGAAGTATCCCATACGAGGCGTTTTCCAGGTCGAGGGAACGCTGCAGGGCTTTGCCCAGGCGGAAGGCTGGGGTTCCTTCGCCTGGGTCGTCGCGATTCCGCTCGCCCCGTTTCGTGCGCTCGAAGGCGTCGATACCGGGGCCCAGGCCATTCTCGAATTCAACGGGACGGCGCGCGAGTTCGCCCGGCTCACGGCGCAGCTGCCGCAGCTCCTGCGCTGGGAAGGCCAGCTGCTCCTCTACGATATCGAGAGCCGTGAGACGGTGCGCGCCACGCTGTCTCTCCTGGAGACGGTCGCGCAGAGCGCGCAGCGCCTCTCCGAGGCGGCCGAGAGCCTGCCCGATCACGTGGGGCGCGAGACCAGCCGGGTGCTCGCCGATCTGGAGGCACGCCAGGCGACACTGCGCGACACGATGGTAGAGGCTCGGAGCCTGCTCGCCGGGCTCGATCAGTCGATGGAGCGCGGTATCCCGTTCGCCGAAACGCTCCGCCAGCTTGCCGAACAGGTCGAGCGTGCGGGGGCGACGCTGGAAGCGTTCGTGCGCGAGGCGCGAGGACCGGCGCCGTCCCCGGGTACGCCGCCTGGGCGGCCGTTCGACATCCGCGACTACGAGCGCACCCTCGCGCGCACCGAGGCTGCGGTGTCGGAGCTCCGTGGCCTGGCTGGCGACGTGCGGGGCGCGGTCCCCCAGCTCCTGAATGCGGCGCTCTGGCGACTCGTGCTCGTGCTGCTCGCCTTCTTCGGCCTTCGCCTTGTCTTCCGGCTGCTCGATCGCCGTCTCGGTTTCGGCTCCGGGAGATCGCCCTGACGACCGGGTGCTCAGCGTCTCGACGCGAGCTGCTCGCGGACGACCGCTGCCGGGGTGCCGACGCTGGTGAGCCACAACTGGTGGATGGCTCGCGTGGCGGCCACATGGAGGCGACGGCGGGCCGCCGGCGTGTCTGGGAAGTACGCCGTGCTCGCCTCGATCACGATCACGTAGTCGAACTCGAGCCCCTTGACCTGCTCGATCTCGGTCACCTCGATGCCCGGAGCGAAGCAGAAATCCTGCTGGATCACGCGGCGGAGCTTCGGCACCTCGGCGGCGCGGAGCCCCTCGTGGTAGAGCGCCGAGAGCGCCGGCGTGGGTGCGAGGATCGCGACCGACGCGAGGGGCTCGTGCTGCGAGAGATCGGCGAGCGCGTCGGCGAGAAAGGCGATGGCCGCGCCGTGGTCGGTGAATCGGAACAACTCGACCGGCGGGCCAGAACGGACGGTGCGAGGCGGCGTCGGATCCTCGCGCAAGGGGCCCAGCAACCCGCTTGCGAAGGTGGCGATCTCCCGCGAGCAGCGATAACTGATCTCGAGCGTGTCCACCGCGGTGCCCGTCAACCCGAGGCGAGCGAGGAAATCGGTCCACGAGATGAATCCCCCGTGCTCTACGAGATGCTGCTGCGTATCGCCCGCGAGGGTGAGGCTGCGCCGGGGGTCGAGACAGTCGAGAAGCACCTGGATCTCGAGGGGCGAGAAGTCCTGGACCTCGTCGATCGCCACGTGCCGGTAGCGGAGCGCGCCGCCCTGCGGTGCCGGCAGGTCACCGATGCGGTGCTGCCAGGCGCGCAACAGTACGGCATCGTCCTCGGCATCGAGGAAGGCTTGGCTCTCGGGCTCGCCACGCATCCATGCGCGCAGCTCCTCGTAGCGCGCGCGCTGCCAGTCGACGGCGCGCCGGATCTCTGCTGGCGAGAACGCCCCGGGCGCCTCGCGGGCAATGACGCTCTCGAGCAGGGCCGCATCGCCGAGCGTGCTCGCCCAGTCGTCGATGACCTGGCGGGGCCGGGGCTCGGCCGGCGTCCGGCGGACCTGCTCGGCCAACGCAGCATCGAGGACCGGGTGCAGCTTGAGCCGGGTGACGACTGCAGGCGCGTCCTCGCGAGTCTCGCGCGGGAGCCGCGGCAGCAGCCGCCGGCGCTGTTCGGCTGCCCAGTCGTGGAAGGTGCGGACCTGCACATGCTCGACGCCGAGGGCGGGCAGCACGTGGCTCACGTACTGGCGCAGCGCCGGCGAGAACACCACGACCAGCGTCGCCGCCGAATCGAAGGCAGGCTCGGCAAAGGCGAGCCAGGCGATGCGGTGGAGCGCGACCGTGGTCTTGCCGGAGCCAGCGGTCCCCCGGATAACCACGTAGCCACTCGACGGTTTCGCGATCAGCTCGAACTGGGCGGGATCGATGAGCGCGGCGATGTCGGGCAGGTGGCGGTCCGCGCGGCGGCGCAGGCGCTGGCCCCCGGCGCCGAGCTTGCGTGTCGCCGGGGCGCCGATATCGTGGGCGCGCAGGGCGGCCCCTTCCCCGCCACCGAGCCGGACCCCGTCCTGGTCGAGACGCCGCCACCCCTCGGCCGCAGTATCGTCTCGTTCGAAGACCCCTTCGGGAGCTTCCACCCGGCGCAGCGCACCGTCGCGGATCGTGACTGTGCGCCGGACCGTGACCTCGCCTTCGCGCGTCCGGCCCGCGATCTCCTCCTCGTAGGCCTCGCCTTGCCGGTAGCGATAGAAGATCCGGGAGACCGGCGCATTACGCCAGTCGACGATGGGCAGACCAGGCAGGAGCCGCTGCGTTTTGCCGAGCAGGATATCCTGCTCGCGCCCCTGTTCGCGAATGCGCAGGTGCGCGAAGTACGGAGATCGGACATCGAGCTCGCCCGGACGCTCGGCGCTGCGCAGCTGTCGGAGCAGGGCGGATTGCCGATCCCACTGCTGCAGCAGCGCCGGGCGGTCCTCGAGCTTCGTGCCCTCGCGGATCTCGTCGCGCAGCGTCTCGAGCTCGCGAACGAGCGCGGCCTCGGAGGGGACACTCGGGGTGGTGAACGCAGCGAGCCGCTGGTGAACCTCCTCCAGGAGCGCCAGCTCCTCCTCGACGATTCGTTGCGCCACGAACCCCTCGCGCGAAGCCCGCTACCGTAGCTGGTTCGCGCGCGGCGGTACAGAGGCGTCCGATGGGCACGGCGTGCTCGCGTCAGTACGACATCGAGATGCTCCAGGTACCGACCACCCAAGGCGTATCGCCCAGGTTGGCGCGCTGGAGCTTGGACCCGAAGGCGTAGACGGCAGCTCCTGCTGAAACGCTCCAGCTCCCGAAGTCCTCGGGAATGAACGCGAGGGGAACACTCGCCGTCAGACCGCCGCGAAAGTATCCAAAACGGTCTTGGCTGTTTTCCGACTCGTAGTAGTCGTCGAGCCCCACCCCGACCATGCAGGGCATGGCAATCTCGATGGGATAGTTCTCGATGGCCTCGATCGTGTAGCTCGGGCGGATGCTGAAGCTCGCGTACTGACCTTTCTCCGGACCGAAGGCCGTGCGATCGGTCTCGATGGCCAGCTCGGCGGCCGGGTTCAGGGCGAATGCACCGAGCCACTGGCTGTCGTCGAGGCCCGCCGAGAGCAACACTTCCTGGATGGTCTTGAACCCGCCGTTGGGCGAGGTGTAGGCGACATATCCAGTCTTCAGCTCGAGCGCGTTCCACAGCCCGAACTTGAGGCCGCCGTAGTAGTCGACCTCGTAGAGGTTCGACGGCCCGCTCCCGTCCGCCAGTGTCTTCTCGGAGTGCCAGCTCATCCAGATGCCCCCGAAGGCGCCCACGTAGGTAAACGGCCCTGGGTCGTTTTCCTCGGCAGTGTACAGCGCCACGTTCACCTCGCCGTACGGCTGCATGATGAGGCCGTAGCGCTCCTGGAGGATCCCGCGGAAGAAATAGGCGGTAGTGAAGTCATTGGTGAACGAGAACGACAGCCTTCCCGAGTTGGGCGCTGCCGACGCCGGAACGGCCGTCCAGGCGATGCTCGCGATGGCCAGACTGGCCAGCGTCTTCCAGGGGTTGAACGGGTAGCGGATTCTCATGACAGGCGTCTCCCTCCTGGCAGCACTTCGGGAAGTCGTATCGCTGCTGCCGGAGTCCTCGTGCGCAACTGGCATGCCAAGGCGCCCGGTCCGTATCCTCTCGTAGCCATGGTCTCGGCGAGCCGAGGACAGGAGAAGCGTGAACACGCCGTAGGCAGCGTGCTGCTCAGGAGCCAGGCAGCTCGGGCATGGGCGCGAGAGCCCCGGCCCGCTCGAGTACGGCCAGAAGCTCGTCGACGAGCCGCGGGCCAGCAGCGACCACGAGGGGGCCCCGCGCGTTCGCCACGGGTACGGTGACGACCCGGGCGCCCGCCGCCTCGGCGATGGCCGAGCCAGCGGCCACGTCCCATGCGCTCAGCCCGACTTCGTAATAGCCGTCGAGGAGACCTGCGGCGACGCTGCACAGATCGATCGCCGCCGAGCCGCCGCGGCGGATGTCACGAACATACGGCAGCACGTGCCGGAGCACCTCGGCCTGACGCGCCCGATGGGCGGAGGCGTAGTAAAAGCCGGTCGCGATGAGGGCTGTCGCGAGCTCGGGCTGGTCGCGGACCTCGATCGGCAGGCCGTTCAGCGTCGCCCCGTATCCCACGATACCGACAAAGCGCCGATCGAGCGCCGTGTCGCATACGACACCGAGGGCGAGGCGACCCTCGATCTCGACGCCGATCGATACGGCCCAGGCGGGCCAGCCGTAGAGGTAATTCGTGGTGCCGTCGAGCGGATCGACGATCCAGCGGACGCCCGATCTCCCGGACTGTGCGGTGCCTTCCTCGGCCAGGATCTCGTCCTCGGGACGGGAGGCGAGGATGAGCTCGACGATGCGTCGCTCGGCTTCCCGGTCGGCCTCGGTGACGGCATCGGTCGGCGAGGCCTTGGTGGTCACTGCCAACGGCGTCTGCCGATAGTGGCGGTGCACAGCGGCTGCAGCATCGGCCGCGCGGATGGCGAGGTCCCGGAGCTCGTCGAGGGCAGGCCGCATACCGGAGGACGAGACGGTAGCGCGAGGCCGACGTCCGCGCCATGGCGCAACTGCCCGCCCCGTTGGCTCCAGGGTAGCGGCCAGCTACCATCCGCACGTGTCCGATCCCCGCGGCGCCGAGACCACCCGCAAGCCTCCGTGGCTCAAGGTGCGTGCGCCCGGCGGCGAAGACTTCGTGCGTCTCACCGGGCTCGCCCGTCGCCTGCGGCTGCACACCGTCTGCGAGGAGGCGCGGTGTCCGAACGTCGGCGAGTGCTGGCGCGGCGAGCACGCCACCATGACGCTGATGGTGCTGGGCGACGCGTGCACACGCCGCTGTCGCTTCTGCGCCGTCACGACGGTGACGAGCGCGCCGCCACCCGATCCGGACGAGCCCGCTCGTGTCGGTGAAGCGGTGGCCGCGCTGGGGCTCGGCTATGTGGTGCTGACGAGCGTCGACCGCGACGACCTGCCCGACGGGGGAGCGGCGCATTTCGCGGCCTGCGTGCGTGCCGTCCGGGCACAGGCGCCAGGCACGCTCGTCGAGACGCTCATTCCGGACTACACGGGCGACGCGCTGGCGATCCTCCTCGAGGCCGCTCCCGACGTGCTGGCCCACAACCTCGAAGTCGTGCCACGGCTGCAACGGAAGATCCGCGATCCCCGCTGCAGCGCTGCCCGCTCCCTGGAGACCCTGCGCGAGGCGAAGGCACGGCGGCCCGGCTTGCTCACGAAGTCGTCGCTGATGCTCGGTCTCGGGGAGACGACGGACGAGGTGGTGGAGACCATGGGCGCCCTGCGGGCTGCCGGCGTGGATCTCCTGACCCTCGGGCAGTACTTGCGGCCAAGCCCGCGGCACGCTCCCGTGCGGGAATTCGTCCCACCGCAACGCTTCGACGAGCTTCGCCAGCGTGGCGAGGCGCTCGGCTTCGCCGCCGTGGCTGCGGGACCGCTCGTCCGGTCGAGCTATCGCGCGGCCGAGCTGTTCGCGGCTCGCCTGCTCGCGGAGCGCCGTGCTGCCGCGGCGTCCTCGTGAGCGGCCGGGCCGGGACTTCGACCGGCGCACCGCACGCGGTATAGGGCCCTGGATGTCTGCCTGGAATGCGATCGCTGCGGGAGTGGTCCTGACGGCGGCCGTGGCGGCCGCAGCGGGGGAAGACGCGGTGCGGGGCACACCCGGGGCGGTTGTCGAGCGCCTGCACGGCGCACTGCTCGAGCTGCTGCGCCAGGGCGAACGGCTCGGGTATGCGGGCCGCCTCGAGCGCATCGCGCCCGTGATCGCCGAGACCTTCGACGGGCCGTTCATGGCGGAGCGAGTGGTCGGACGGCACTGGCGCAGCTTCACGCCGGAGCAGCGCACACGGTGGACCACGATGTTCGCCGACTTCACCGCGGCGAACTACGCGGGCAACTTCGACCGGTTCTCGGGTCAACGCTTCGAAACCCTCGGCGAGGAGCCCGCCGCCAACGACACGCGCCTGGTGCGCACGATGCTGCGGGATCCCGGCAACGAGGACGTCGAGCTGATCTATCGCCTGCAGCACGGGCCGGACGGCTGGCGGATCATCGACATCCAGCTCGGGGGGACCGTGAGCGAGCTGGCGTTGCGCCGGGCCGACTTCACCTCAGTCCTCGACAGCGAGGGCTTCGAGGGGCTCGCGAGGCTGTTGCGCCAGCGGATCGACGATCTGGCTGCCGGCCGGGGGAAGCGGGCCGCGCCGCAGCGCCGGTAACAGGTTCACGAGCCGCAGGGGGGCTTCGCGCCGCAGTCGCGCCCGGCTCTCGACCTCCTGCCACCAGGCGCTGCGCAGCGCGGCGTAATAGTCGAGCGCCGATGCCCGCAGCGCCGCGAGCCCGGGGCCGTGCGCGGCGCGGACGGTGAATCCGCTGCTGCCCTCGGTGAGGCCGATCCACACCACCTGGGCGAAGGGCGTCAGGAGATAGGTCGTCGGGCGGAAGAGGAAGTCGACCACGTACCCGCACGCATTCCGCGCCGTCGTGGGACCGAGCAGCGGGAGGATCAGGTAGGGCCCGTGAGGAATCCGGGCCAGCGCCAAGGTGTCGGCGAAGGTCGTGTGATGCGGCTCGAGCAGGAGCGCGGTGGCCGGGTCGAAGAGGCCTGCGAGGCCGAGGGTGCTGTTCACGCCGAAGCGCGTGATCGTGATCATCGCCTCGATCGGTGACCCCTGCAGGAGATCGTTCACGGCGACGGCAGGGGCGTCGAGGTTCAGCAGGGCACGGCGGATCGCCCGGCGGGCGGGTGCGGGCACCACGGCGTCGTAGCCCCGTGCCAGGGGGTCGATCGCCCAGCGATCGATGGCCTCGTGGAGGCGAAGCAGGGGCCGATTGACCGCTTCGAGAGGATCCCACGGTCCGACGGGCGCAACCATCGCTGCGTCCTCGTCGAAGAGGGGATCGCCCGCGGCGCGTGCTCCGCTGCTGGCGGTCAGCGCCGCGAAGAAGACGATGGCGATCGCGCGGCCTGTCCGCGCGGTCGTGCGCCAGCTCATGCTGCGGGCGCACCCCCGATCGGGCCGACCGCGACGTCCCGTCCCTCGGCCGGACCCTTCCCTCCGTTGCGCCGGGACAGGAACCGCACGCGAGAGTCCTACTGCTGGCTGCCGGGGCGATGCAACGCCCGCATGTGCCGCGCCAGCGCGGCGGCGAGAGGCAGGGCAAGGCCAGCGACGACCGCGGCCGAGAGGACGGCGCTTGCTGGGCCCAGCGTTGCGTGGACCATGCCCGCCCCGAGGGGGCCGATCGTCCGCCCGAGCCCGCCAGAGGACTGGGCGAGCCCGAGGACGGCGCCGCGCTCGTCGATACCCGCGAGATCGCTGGCGACGGTGGCGAGCGAGGGCAAGACGAGCCCGGCGGCAACGCCGGCGATCAGGGCGCCACCGACGAGCGGCGACGTCGTGCCGGCGCTGGCAATGGCGGTCAGCGCGACCGCCAGCACCGCGAAGCCCGCGGTGACCAGCGAGGAGGCGCCGAAGCGCGCCACCAGGGGGCCGATGAGCACCCCCTGCACGAGAAGCGAGCCCAGCCCCATGGCGGCAAAGGTGATGCCGACCTCGCGGACGTGCCAGCCGAGCGCGACGTGGGCCAGCAGCGGCAGGGTCGTATGCAGGGCGGCGAGCACAGCGAAGACGGCGACGTAGAGCACCAGCACGGCGAGGATCCCGCGGCGGCCCGCCAGTGCGAGCCACGGCTGTCCCGAGAACGCGCGCCGCTGCAGTCGGGCCTGGGAAGCAGGCGCGTGCGCAGGTGCCGTTTCGGGCATGCGCAGGTACACGCCACCCAGGGCGAGCATGGCCAGCACGCACGCGGCGAGGGGAGGCGCCCAGAGGCCGAGCGGGCCCAGCACGCTGCCGAGGAGGGGTCCGAGAATCATGCCGAGACCGATCGCTGCTCCAACGAGGCCCATGGCGCGCGAGCGATGCTCTCCGCTGGTGACGTCGGATATCGCAGCCTGGCAGGCGCCGAGGGTGCCAGCGGTGATACCCGCCAGAAGGCGAGAAGCGAACGCCAGCTCCAGCGAGCCCTGTGCCGCGGCCAGGGCGAAGAGCGCCATGGACAGGCTGTTTCCGGCGAGACCCAACAGCATGACGCGGCGGCGGCCCCAGCGATCGGCCCAGCGGCCGAGGACCGGCGTACTGACGAGCTGGCTCGCCGAGAAGGTGGCCAGCATGGCGCCGACCACCGCAGGCGTTCCCCCGGCTGCGGCGACAAACAGGGGAAGCAACGGCAGCAGCAGGCCGAAGCCGATGAGGTCGAGAAATACGATCAGGAACACCCCGGCGACGACCTGTCGCCGGAGGTGATCGTGCGTGTCTGTCACGCCCCGAGCCGGATCGGCCGGGGACTCAGCTCAGATCGGGCTTGGGGGTGTCGGGGCCGCTCGGCGGGAGCGTAGGCGCTTCGCGCAGCCGGGCCGGAATCTCACCCGTGAGCGATTCGAGAAAGGTGACAATCGTGCGCGCATCGGCGTCGGACAGCTCGCGGCCGAGCTGGTGGCTGGCCATCATTTTGACCGCCTCCTCGAGGCTCACCACGCTCCCATCGTGGAAGTAGGGCGCCGTCTTCGCCACGTTGCGCAGGCTCGGAACCTTGAACAGCATCCGGTCGGCCTCGTTCTTCGTGACCTCGTACCGCCCCTGGTCTTTCTGGTTCGGCCACGGTTTGACCAGTCCTGCCTTCTGGAACATCTGGCCGCCAAGGTACGCGCCGGCGTGGCAGGTCGTGCAACCGGTCTGCACGAAAAGGACGAGCCCCCGCTTCTCCTCCTCCGTGAGCGCGGTGTCATCGCCCGCGAGGTACTTGTCGAAGCGGCTCGGGGTGACGAGTGTCCGCTCGAAGGCCCCGATGGCGATCGCGATGTTGTCGAAGGTGATCGGCTCCGCCTGCCCCGGAAAGGCTTTCTCGAACAGCGGGCGGTAGCCCGGGATCGAGCGCAGCGTCGCCTCCACCACGGGAGCCTCGGGCATGGCCATCTCGACCGGGTTCAGGACCGGACCCTTGGCCTGCTCTTCCACGTCCTTGGCTCGACCATCCCAGAACTGGGCGAAATGGCCGGCGGCATTGAAGACGGTCGGCGAGTTGCGTCCCCCGCGCTGACCCTTATGCCCCGGCGAGGTGGGCTCGTTGTCCACGCCCCAGCGCGCCAGGACATGACAGCTGTTGCAGCTCACCTGGTGGCTCTTGGAGAGGCGGGGGTCGTGATAGAGAAGCCGTCCCAGCTCGACGCGTGCCTCGGGTGTCTGCTCGGGGGTGCCCATGACCTTCGGCAGGGGCTGGAACGCGGCAGCCAGCGCTCGTGGGCTCGGGCCAGGGGCCGTGGGCTGGTCGCTGCCCGAGACCATGGCGGGTCCTGAGACGGCTGCGACGGTCATGGCGATCGCGGCCCAGAGCCCACGGACTCTCGAACGCTGGCGCCTCGTGCGAACGACCGACGACCTCATGCGTTTTCTTTGCGATTGTCTCGGGCCAAATGCAAGCTTGCGCCCGCGCCGGATCACCGCTACAAGGAGGCCTTCCACGTCGTTTGTGCGCGCGCTGCGCCGGTCGAACCGGACGGTCTTCTCGCCCAGGCTTCGGGAAAAAACTCCAGTGGGCCCTCACGACGGGCCAGAAAGTGAATCATGGGCAAGAAGCTCTTCGTCGGCAATCTTTCGTTCGATACCACCAGCGCGGATCTGGAAACCCTCTTTGGCGAGTGCGGCTCGTGCGAGTCGGCCTCGGTCATCACCGATCGGGACACCGGGCGCTCGCGAGGGTTCGCCTTCGTCGAGATGGCGAGCAATGACGAGGCCCAGAAGGCCATCAGCGCCATCAACGGACGCGAGGTACACGGTCGCACGCTCAACGTGAGCGAGGCGCGCGAACGTGCCGCCAGCGGGCCGCGGGGCGGTGGCGGCCGGGGGCCGCGCAGCGGCGGCTACAGCAACCGCCGCGCCTACTGAGCCCGCGGCTCAGCTCGTCGTCAATCCCAAGATCCGGTCGTACCGGGCCAGCCGCGACGCATCGCCCGAGGCGATGCGTCGGGCCGCCATCTCGACCGCCGGCATCCGCCGGTGGATGAAGGTTTCGGCCAGCTCGCGGCGGCCCGGTGCGAGGTCGGCCTGCTGTAATAGCTCGGTGGCCGTGACCACGTCGATGACCATCTCGGCCATCCGCCTGGCGTTGAGCAGCGCGTACTGCAGGTCGCCGAAGAGGGCAGGGGTCGCGCCCGTCAGGTACTCGATGCCCTGACCGATGGCGGCAACCAGCTCGGCGTCCCGCTCGCGGAGCGCGGTGAGCTCGGCTCGAGCCACGTCGAGCAGCTCGAAGAGCGTGCCGCGGCCCATCTCCTTGAGCGCGAAGCTCACCTGGATCTCGGAGGTGCCCTCGTAGATCGTCGTGATGATCGCATCGGCGTGATGATGGCCGACCGACGAGTCCGACATGAAGCCGACGCCGCCGTGCACCTGGATGGCCTGGCGCGTGACGTGATTGGCGATCTCGGTCGCGTAGTACTTGCACAGCGGGGTGAGGAGCCGCACGAGCCGCTGGCCGCGCTCGAGCTCGGCAGCGAGCGACGCGCGATCGTCGCCGGCCGCCATCGGGCTGGCGAGATGGCGGCGGATGGCGTCGAGCAGGTCGACCAGCGTCGCGGTGCGATAGAGCAGCGCGCGTGCGGCGCTGATCTCGAGCACCATGACGGTGAGCATCGACTTGACGAGCGGCTGCTCGATGATGGGCTTGCCGAACTGCACGCGCTGGGCGGCGTAGGCGCGGGCTTCCTGGCAGGCCGCCTCGGCAATGCCGATGGCCTGCGCCGCCACGCCGAGCCGGGCGTTGTTCATCAGGTCGAGCATGGCCTTGAAGCCCTCTCCCGCCGTCCCGAGGAGAAACGCTTCTGCATGATCGAATTCGACGACGCAGGTGGGCGAGCCGTGGATGCCGAGCTTGGTCTCCACCCGGCTGACGCGAATGGCGTTCGCGTGTCCGTCGGGCAGCACGGTCGGGCAGAGGAGGAGGGAGAGGCCATGCGTCGTCCCGCGCGACTCCTCGAAGGTCGCCGCGTCGCGGGCCAGGACCAGATGAACCGGTGCGCCGCCGTTGGTGATGAAGATCTTCTCGCCATCCACGAACCAGCGATCGCCCTCGCGGGTGCCGCGGGTGCGAATGGCGCCCAGATCCGAGCCCGCCTGGGGCTCGGTCAGATCCATGGCGCCCGTCAGCTCGCCCGCGACCATCCGGGGCAGGTAGGTCTCCCGTAGCGTGTCGGTCCCGTATTTCTCGATGTCGACCGCGACCCCTGCCTGGAGGCCGACGATCGTCATGAGGCTCGCGTCCGCGCGCGCGATCATCTCGAGCACCATGGTGTTGACGATGGCCGGCATGCCGTAGCCGCCCCAGCGGGGATCGAGCATGAGGCAGAGCAGGCCGGCCTCGCGGAGCTTCGCGTACCCCGCCTCGATGTGGGCCGGCCAGATCACGCGGCCGTTTTCGAGCCGCGCATGATCGTGCCAGTGCGGCCGTGACGCGGCGGCGATGGCGGCGCACACGTCTGCAGCGGTTCGCAGCACGGCACGGAAGGTCTCGATCTCCTCCGCCGGCGCCCCCTCCGCACCCCGACGCAGTCGCGTCCACCGCGGCCAGTCGCAGCGGTGCTCGAGAAAGAGCGCCATGTCGCGGTGGAAAAAGTCCTCGGGCATGGGGCGAGGCTATCAGGCCCGCTGCGGGCGCGACAACGCCGCCGTGGCCTCGATGTTGAGCGAGGACGGCAGGCCACGTAGAGCGGGGACGAGCCGGGGCCATGCCGCAGCGAGCCTTCTCCGACCTCAGCGCTGGCGAACGTGCCGAGGCGCTCCTCGATCCGGGGACACTCCATGCGCTCCTGCCCGAGAGCGGTGAGCGAGGCGCCCTCGTGATCGCCCGGGGACGCCTCCAGGGCCGGCCCATCGTTCTCGCCGTCACCGACGGCCACAGGCGCGGTGGCACGATCGGGCAGGCCGAGGCCGGTCACCTGAGCCACGTGCTGGCCATGGCCGAGGCGCAGCGCGGGACGGGAGTCGCCGTGTGCTGGGATACCGGTGGCGTCCGGGTCCAGGAAGGGCCGGCGGCCCTGGCTGCGGCCTCGGCGGTCGGCGTGGCGATCACCCGCCTGGCGCTGCGAGGCGTGCCGGTGGTGAGTGTCATCAGCGGGCCCCGGGGATGCTTCGGCGCGCCGTCGGTCGTTGCCGCTGCAGGCCATCGCCTCGTGATGACGGCGGGGGCGCTGTGGGGCCTGACCGGGCCGCAGCTTCTCGACGACGCAGACGGTGCTGAGGGTGGCGAGACGGAGGCACGCAGCGTGATGTCCGCGACCGCACGCGTGGCAGCGGGTCACGCCGATGCCATGGTGCCGGATACTCCCGAAGGCGTGCGGGCAGCGCTCGCAGCGTGGCTCGCGCGGCGACCGCCGAGGCAATCGCTCGCTGCGGTGCTCGATCGGGGAGCGACGGTCACCGCAGCCCTTCGCGAGCAGCTTTCGGCTGCCGGCCATCCGATGCCCGTCGCGCCGCCGCGTCGCCGGGATCTTTTCGCTTACTCTTTTCGAGGCCAGTGGCGGCCGACCGGACCGACCCTGCGGGCCGGACACGTGCATGCCGCGTGGGGGGAGCTCGCGGGATACGAGGTCATGGCCATTCTCGTCGGCCCCGAACGCTCGCATCTCGGGATCGGCATCGAGGACGCGCAGACGGTGATGCAGGCGCTTGCGATGGCGCGTGCGCGTTCCCGGCGCCGCGCGGTGCCCATCGTCACCTTCGTGTTCTGTCGCGGGCATGCGAGCGAGCTGGCGGCCGAGCGCGCCGGACTGCCGCGGGCCCTGGCGGAGTGTCTTCGCAGCATGGTTGCGGCACGGCTTGCCGGCCATCCGCTGCTCTGCGTGCTCGGGGGCGGCGCCTACGGTGCAGCGTATCTGACCCTGGCGGCCCCGAGTCACCGCGTGCTCGCCATCCGCGGGACGACCGTCGCGCCGATGGCTCCGCGCGTCCTGGCCACTTTCCAGCGGCTGCGTGGGGTGCGCCACGACGCGCACACGCCCGAAGACCTCGCCCGGCACATTCCCGAGATACGCATCGTCGAGAGCGTCGTCCGCCTGCCGCGCGTGCTCGCGGACGAGCTGGCTTCGGCGGTCGCGGCGGCCCGCGGAGGGAAGCGTCAGGCCGGGACGAGCGGCTGGTAAGGACAGAAGGGGTCGCTGCCGAGGGGATTGCCCGTGGCGGCGTAGGCGCGCGCACGCGATCCTCCGCAGACGAGCTGGTACTCGCAGCAGCCGCACTTGCCGGCGAAGCCCGCAGGCGCCCGCAGGGCGCGGAAGAGGGGAGCCTCGCGATAGACGCGGACGACATGATCGGTGCGCACGTTGCCGGCAGGGAGCGGGAGGAAGCCTGCCGGGCAGATATCGCCCGTGTTCGACACGAAGAGGATGCCGTTGCCGTCGCGAATCCCGAACCCGCGGGCCAGGGGCGTGCGACGGATGGCCTCGGGCGAGAGGCCGGCCGCCTGCATGCGCGAGAGCGCCACCCGGCGGTACGAAGGGGCCTCTGTCGTGCCGACGGCGAAGGGCGCCGTCTCGGCGACGTCGTAGATCCAGTGCATGAGTGCCTCGCCCGCCGCCGGGCACAGCGGCTCGAGCACCCGACCGCGGCCGACCGCGATGAGGAAGAAGAGGCTCCAGCGCGTGACGGGCTGGTCGCGCAGGAGCGCAAAGACCGCCGGCAGGTCATCGGCCGTCTCGGCGCAGACGAGCGTGTTCACCTGCAGCGGCAGCCCGAGCTCGCCGGCCCAGCGCATGGCGCGCAGGGTGATGTCGAAGCAGCCTGCTACCTGCCGGATTCCGTCGTGTCGGCTGGCGGTCGAGCCATCGAGGCTCAGGCCGAGCGCGGCGATGCCGTGGGCGGCGAGCTCGGCGAGCCGCCCACGGGTGAGCAGTGGCGTGGCCGCGGGCGTGATGGCCACGGGGATCCCGAGGCTGCGTGCGGCGTCCACCAGGGCGAGCAGATCCGCTCGCAGGAGCGGGTCGCCCCCCGTCAGCACAAGCTGGGGCAGCGGCTCGCCGAAGTCCGCGAGCTGGCGGATGAAGCGCAGGCTCTCCTCGGGATCGAGCTCGTGCGGATGGCGCTCGGGGATCGCGCCGGCGCGGCAGTGGCGGCAGGCGAGGGCACAGGCCTGCGTCGTCTCCCAGTAGACGTTGAGGGGCGTCGCGGCGAGGTCGCGGGGGGCATGATGGGGGCGACGCGCGCCGGCGGGGTCGTGGTCAGCCATGGGCTCCGATCTCCTCGGCATCCAGTCTCGGCGCATTGTCGGAGCCCAGCAACTGCCCTGCGGCCCGGAGCCCGCTCGCGATCGCATCGGGGACGCCGACCCCGCCGAGGTAATTGCCTGCGAGCACGATCGGCGCCGAGGCGGCCAGGGCGTCCGCGGCCTCCTGGATCCGGGCCAGCTGGCCCGGCCGGTGCACGGGCAGGGCGGCTCGATGCCGGCGGATGCGCCACCACTGCGGCTCGCCCCGAAGGCCGAGGACATCGCGCAGCTCGGCGATCGCGGTCGCGCCGAGGGCGCGATCGTCGCCATCGCAGTTCGCCAGCACCGCTCGCAGGATGACGAGGCCTTCGGGCGCACGCCCGTGCCACTTCTCGCTCGCGAAGGTGCAGGCGAGCAGCGCCCGATCGGCGACACCGACGACGAAGCCCGTCGCGTCCAGAGGATGCTGGATCTGCGAGCGCGCGTAGGCGAGCGTGACGACGTCGGCATCGCTGGTCCCCGATCCGGCTAGCACCGAGGCGGCCCTGGCGTCGATGTCCGCGAGCAGCTCGGTCGCCGTGCGCAAGGGTGTGGCGAGGACCGCCGCGTCGACCTCCAGCGTCGAGCCGTCGTGCAGACGCAACCGCAGGCGATCTCCCGCCAGGCGCGCGATGCCGGTCACGTCGGCGCCGGTGTGCAGCCCATCGCCCAGGCCCGCCGCCAAGGTTTCGGGGATGGTTGCCATCCCACCCGCGAGGGTGACGAGACCCTGGCCGGCGCTCGGCCGCGGCGCGACGAGCAGGGCGAGCGCGAGGCTGCGATAGCGGGCCTCGTACGAGGCGAGCACGGGAAAGGCCGCACGCATGGCGATCGCGTCGGGTGCGGCGCCGTACAGGCCGCGGAGCATCGGCGCCACGAGGCGCTCGCGCACCTCGGGGCCGAAGCGGCGGTCGAAGAATTCCGCCACCGTCTCGTCCCCCTGGGCCCGGCTGGCGAAGGGCTCGAGGAGCAGGCGGAACTTGGCGGCCGGCGAGAGGAGCGGCGTGCGGAACATCGCGGGAAGCGCCCGGCGCTGGAAGGCAAAGAGCCCCGTGGGCATGGGGACGAGGCCGCGCTCGGTCAGCACCAGCGCCCGGCGCGGAGCCCGACCGCCGCGAACGATGCGCTGCTCGAGCCCGAGGGCCCGGAGCACGGGGAGCCCTCCAGGCTTGCTGGCGAGGAGCCCGTCCGGACCGTGCTCGATCAGCACCCCCGGCGCTGGTCGTTCGCTTTCGACGAGGCCACCGACGCGGGTGTTGCGCTCGAGGACGGTCGCGCGGATTCCGGCGCGCGTCAGTGCCCAGGCGGCGGCCAGGCCGGCCACGCCGGCACCGACGACGGCGACCTGCTCGATCCGTCTGCGCACCAGCTGCTCAGGCGCCGTCGCGCTGCCGCCATTCTTCGGCCCGCATGGGGTCGGGCGGCAGCGTGAGCACCTCCTTCAAGAAAAAGGCGACGAGGTAGTGGATGACATCGCGCATCGAGACCACCCCGACTGGCCGCCGGGCTGCATCGACGAGCGGAACGTGGCGGTGGCCGCCCACGCTCATGAGGTTGAGGGCGTAGACGATCGGTTGATCCGGTCGGAGCACGTCCGGATCGCGGGTCATGAACTCCGCGATGGGCCGGTGCCGGTCGGCGCCCTCGGCCCTGAGCAGCAGATCCCGCTCGGTGAAGATGCCGGCCAGCCGCTCGCCGTCGACCACGAGCACGCAGCTGACATGGCGATCGCGCAGGAACTGGATGGCCTCGCCGAGAGTCGCCTCGAGCGGGAGGGTCAGCGGCCCTCGATGCGTCAGCCGTCGCACCGGCTCGCGCAGCGCCTGCAGATCGAGGGACGGTCGGCGTCCCCGTTCGGCCTCGTCGCCGAGGCTGAGCTCTTCTTCGATCACTTCGTCACTCATGAGGTCCTCCGTCGCGGGGGCGATGCTCAGCCGGGACGCCCATCGGGCCGGGGCGCGAGCAGGAACGGCGCGTAGTGCACCAGGTAAGCGGCAAAGGCGAGGCTGAAGAAAGCGCCCGCCAGCACCATCGCGGGAAGCCAGAAGGCGGGGGAGAGCAGCGGTCCGGCGAGTCGGACGATCCCAGCCAGCAGCACGAGGCCGAAGGCCGCGGTCATCGCCGGCGGGACGGCGAGAAGACGGCCCGTGTGACCGAGCGTCACCCGCGTCATCATGCCGAGCGTCAACGCGGCGATGGCGCCGCCCGTGAAGGCATGCAGCGCGGTGCTCCCGCCGGCCGCCACGACGCCGAAGCCTGCGGCGGCTCGCAGGGCCAGCCCGACGGCAATCCAGAGGTGGCCCAGATGGAGAATCCACAGCAGCGGATGGGCTGTCGTGTGGCGGAGGCCCCATCCCCAGGTGCGCGCGACCACGGCGACCGCGGTCAGGCCGGCCGCCAGCGCCACGAGGACCTCGGGCATCGCGAGCAGGTCGAGCGCGGCGACGACGACCATACCGGCGATGGCGAGGCGGTCCAGCAAGGGGAGGCTGTAGATCGTGTCGACGCGCGTGGCGTTGCGGGTGAAGAGCGGCACGATGCGGCCGGTGATGACCAGGATCATGACCACGACGACATGGGTGGCGAGCCAGTGCCCGCGACGGATGCCTGTGGGGATCGCGCCGAGCGCCCCGAGATGGACCAGCACGTTGGCCGCGAAGAGCAGCGCCAGGAGGACGAGGAACTGGTAATTGCGGCGGTTGACCGTGCGGACGATCGGCCGGGCACAGGCAACGCCGAGTGCCGGCAGGAATGCCAGATCGAGGCAGGCCGGCACCGCTGGGGGCAGGCGGTCGGCGAGCAGGAGGCCGAGGCGCCCGAGGCCCCACAGCCCGACGAGGCTGGCCAGCGGAAGCCCGGTGGCGGTCTCCTGCTGGGTCCAGTTGCCGATGGCTGTCAGGAGAAAGCCCGCGATCACGGCCGCGGTGAATCCGAAGAGCATCTCGTGGGCGTGCCAGAGGGGCCCCGGCAGATAGGTGCCGGGGGGCATGCGGCCGTGCAGCACGAGGAGCCACAACGGCATCGCGATCACCGCCCACGCCGCAGCGCAGAGGAAGAAGGGCCGGAAGCCCTTGGCGAGCAGCGCCGGCCGCACGCGCGGGATGGCGAGCGCGGGAGCATCTGCCAGAGGGACGGGCCGGGGCATGGCTCCCGTCTACCAGAATGACCGTCGGCCCGCAGCGGGGGCGGAGCGTTTGCCGGTTGTGTGGCCCGGCTTTCGGATGGTAGGCGTCTTCAGCAAGGAGTTCTGCTCCGCCACGGTCGATCGATGACACCTGCTCGACGGCAGCCATCCTTTCTCGGCGAGCTCTGGGCCTTCATGCGGGTGCGCAAGAAGTGGTGGCTTGGCCCGATCGTTCTCGTGCTGGTGCTGTTCGGCGCCCTGATCGTGCTCACGCAGGGCTCGGCGGTCGCGCCCTTCATCTACACGATCTTCTGATGGCGGCAGGGCACGCGGTGGCCGCGCCTTCTCGTCGCGAGCTGCGACGCTTCGGCCTTGTGGTGGGCGGCGCCTTCGCCGTCCTCGGGAGCCTCAGCGCCTGGCGCGGCCACGCGGTGCCGCCCCTGGTTCTGGGGACACTCGCGGCGGCGCTGCTGGTCGCTGCGCTCCTCGCCCCACGGGCGCTGGCGCCGGTCGAGCGTCGGTGGATGGCGGCGGCCGAGGTCCTGGGGCGCTTCAATACCCGAGTGCTGCTCACGCTGCTGTATGTCTTCCTCTTCACGCCGGTGGGGGTTGTGCGGCGCGCTCTCCGCGACCCGCTCGATCGGCGGCTGCGCGATGGCCGGCCCACGAGCTGGGTGCCGCGCGAGCCGACGGCGGCCGAGCTCGACCGCTATCGCCACCAGTTCTGACGACGTCCCGTGCGCACCATTCTCGGGATCTCGGCCTACTACCACGACGCCGCGGCCTGTCTGCTCGTCGACGGCGAGATCGTGGCGGCAGCCCAGGAAGAACGCTTCACGCGCAAGAAGCACGACGCGCGCTTTCCGCGCCATGCTGTCGCCTACTGCCTCCAGGCGGGCGGCATCGCCCTCGAGGAGCTGGACTGCGTGGGGTTCTACGACAAGCCGCTGCTCAAGTTCGAACGCCTGCTCGAGTCGTATCTCGCCGTGGCGCCCCGGGGGTTGCGCTCGTTCACCACGGCCATGCCGGTCTGGCTCAAGGAGAAGCTGTTCACGCGACGCGAGATCCTGCGCGAGCTGCCGGGGTTTCGCGGCGAGCTGCTCTTTGCCGAGCACCACGAATCGCACGCGGCCAGCGCCTTCTACCCCTCGCCATTCGAGGAGGCGGCAGTCCTGACGATGGACGGCGTGGGCGAGTGGGCGACGTCCTCGTGGGGGGTGGGGCGTGGCACCGACCTCGCGCTGCACGCGGAGCTGCATTACCCGCACTCGCTCGGGCTCCTCTACTCGGCCTTCACCTACTTCACCGGCTTCAAGGTCAACTCCGGCGAGTACAAGGTGATGGGCCTCGCCCCCTACGGGACGCCCCGCTACGCCGACCGCATCCTGAACGAGCTGATGGACTTGAAGCCCGATGGCTCCTTTCAGCTCGACATGCGCTACTTCGGCTACGTCGATGGCCTCACGATGACCACCGACGCCTTCGCCCGCCTCTTCGACGGGCCGCCGCGGGCCCCCGAAGCGCCGCTCACGCAGCGCGAGATGGATCTCGCGGCTTCGGTCCAGGCCGTGACCGAAGAGGTGATGCTGCGCATGGCGCGGCACGTGCACCGGGCAACGGGCCTGCCGAATCTTTGTCTGGCGGGTGGCGTGGCGCTCAACTGCGTCGGCAACGGCCGGCTGCTGCGGGAAGGGCCCTTCGAGCGCCTCTGGATCCAGCCGGCGGCCGGCGATGCCGGGGGGGCGGTGGGCGTGGCGCTGGCCATCTACCACAAGCTCCTGGGCAAGCCCCGGCGGCTGCGCCCGGCCGGAGACGCGATGCGGGGCTCGTATCTCGGCCCGGTGTTCGCCGACGACGAGATCGCTACGGTGCTGCGGCAGCTCGGGGCGGTCGCGACGCGATACGACGACGAGACGGCGCTGGTCGACCGCGTGGCCGCTCTGCTGGCCGAGGAGAAGGTCGTGGGCTGGATGCAGGGGCGGATGGAGTTCGGTCCCCGCGCGCTCGGCGCCCGCAGTATCCTCGGGGATCCGCGCTCGCCGCGCATGCAGTCGGTGATGAACCTCAAGATCAAGTACCGCGAGAGCTTCCGGCCCTTCGCGCCGAGCGTGCTGCGCGAGCACGTGCACGAGTGGTTCGAGCTCGACGGCGATTCGCCGTACATGCTGCTCGTGGCCCCCGTCCGGCCGGAACACCGTCTCCCGATGACGGCCGAGCAGGAACGGCTCTTCGGGATCGCCAAGCTGCAGGTGCCACGCTCGACCATCCCCGCCGTGACCCATGTCGATTACTCGGCCCGCATCCAGACGGTGCACGCGGAGACGAACCCGCGCTTTCATGCGCTCCTGCGGCGATTCGCCGAGCGCACGGGCTGCCCCGTGCTGGTGAACACGAGCTTCAACGTGCGCGGCGAGCCGATCGTGTGCACGCCCCAGGACGCCTATCGCTGCTTCATGCGGACCGAGATGGACGCGCTCGTCCTCGGGAGCTTCGTGCTGCTCAAGGCCGATCAGCCTCCGGCGCCCGACACCGAGGACTGGCGGCAGGTCTACGAGCTCGACTGAGGGCAGCGGGGCTAGCCGCGTCCCTCGCGTGGCGACGCCCGGACCGCCCGATCGTAGGCCCAGTTGCGGATGTGATCGACCTGCTCCTTCATGGTCTTCGAGAGCGGAACCACGTTGGCCGTGGCCATGATGAGGTCCTCGTCGGTGACCGGTCGGTCCTGCAGCTGCGCTGTCGTCAGCGCCGAGACCACGCACTGCTCGATCTCGGCGCCCGTCCAGCCCCGGGTGAGCTTTCGCAGGGGGTCGAGCTGAAAGCCCGAGGGGTCGATGCCGCGCCGGGCGAGGTGCACCCGACAGATCTCGATGCGCTCGTCGTCGGTCGGCAGATCCACGAAGAAGACCTCGTCGAAGCGGCCCTTGCGGATCATCTCGGCCGGCAGGAGATCGATGCGATTGGCCGTGGCTCCGACGAAGAGGCCACGGGGCTTCTCCTGCATCCAGGTGAGGAAGAAGCCGAAGATCCGCCCGAGCTCGCCTTCCTTGGCCTGGCCCTGGATGGCCGCCTCGATCTCGTCGAACCACACGACCGCCGGCGCCAGCGACTCGAGCGTCCGACAGGCCTGCTGGAAGGCGTCTTCGGCCGGGCCGTGGCGGCCGGAGAAGACGGCGATCATGTCGATGCGGTAGAGCGGCAGGTCGAAGGCGGCCGCGATGGCCTTGACGGCGAGGCTTTTCCCGCAGCCCGAAACACCCATCACCAGCACGCCTTTGGGAACGATCTCGCGCTCGATGCTCTCGCGGAGCTGAAAGAGGCGGCGCCGCTCAGCGAGCCACTGCTTGAGGAGGCTCATCCCGCCCAGGTCGTCGAGGCGCGTCTGCGGCGGCACAAGCTCGATCATGCCGGTGCGCGCGACGAGGCGCCGCTTCTCGTCGAGCAGCGCCGGGATCGATTCGACGTCGAGCCGGCCGCGCGCCGCGATCGCCCGCCGGATGGCATGCCGACTCTCGTCAAGGGTCATGCCCTGGAGCGCGCGGGCGAGCTGCAGGCGGGTCGCTTCGTCGAGGGCGGCCGCCGTATCAGCGGTGTCGAGATAGGCCACTAGCTCGCCCAGATCGGGGAGGCCGAGGTCGAGGTACACGAGGGCTCGCTCGAGCTCTTCGGGGATGGCCTTGAGCGGAGAAGACAGGACGACCAGTGTCGGGCGGTCGAGGCCATACTCGTAGAGGTCGCGGAGGCGGCGGCGTACCTCGGCCGAGCCGCGCAGCGGCTCGTGGAAGTCGCGGAGGAGGAAGAGGCCGGGGCCGTCGCTCGTCGCGATCGCATCGAGAGCTGCGCGCGCGCCGCGCGGCGGATGCTCGGCCGGCTCGCCGTCGCGCCGCAGTCCCTCGGTGAGACTCCACGTCCAGACGGGGACCGGAGCGGGGAAGAGCTGCGCCGCCGCCTGGCGCAGGAGGCCGAGCAGGCGGCCCTCCTCGGCAGTGCGGACGTAGAGCAGGGGGCGACCCGCCGCGACGATCTCGCGCAGCTCGCGGAAGGCTCGACTCTCGGGCGGTGGGGTCACGCGGGCAGCGTAGCGTCTTCGTGGGTGGAGGGCGAGACAGGCGGGTCGGACCGCTGTTGGAGATGTGCTTTGACCTATTCCATACTGCGTATCGGGCGATGTGCGGAATCGTGGGGGTGTTTCATCGGGACGGGCGGATGCCGGACCGGGTGGTCGTCGAGCGCATGCGCGACGTGATGGTGACCCGCGGCCCCGACGACGCGGGACTCTACCTCGCCGAGGGTGTGGCTCTCGGCCATCGGCGGCTTAGCATCATCGACCTCTCGCCCGCCGGGCACCAGCCGATGTCGAACGAGGACGACTCGGTCTGGGTGGTCCTGAACGGCGAGATCTACAACTTTGCCGACCTCCGTGTCGCGTTGGAGCAGGCGGGGCACCGTTTTCGCTCGCGCTCGGACACGGAAGTGATTGTGCACGGCTACGAGGAGTGGGGCGCCGAGGGGCTGCTGCGCCGTCTGCACGGAATGTTCGCCTTCGGGCTCTGGGACGCGCGGCAGCGCCACCTCGTGCTGGCGCGGGATCGGCTGGGCAAGAAACCGTTGTTCGTCGCCGATACCGGGACGAGCGTGTATTTCGCGAGCGACATCAAGTGCCTGTGGCTGGCGCTCGGAGACACGCTCCGCCTCGACGAAAAGGCGATCGATTGCTTCCTGTACTTCTATTACATTCCTCAGTCTCGGACGATCTTTCGTGGCGTGTCGAAGCTGCCTCCGGGCCACTGGCTTCTCGCGGACGATCGCACGACGCGGGCCCAGCCGTACTGGAAGCTCGATTGCGCCACGCATGAGGCGCTGAGCGTGGACGAGTGGCGGGCGCGGGTGGTGGCCACCCTCCGCGCTGCCGTCGGGCGCCGCGTCGTGGCGGACGTCCCCCTCGGAGCCTTTCTTTCGGGCGGGGTCGACTCGAGCCTCGTGGTCGCGCTGCTGAGCGAGGTGTCTCCGACCCCAGTGCGGACCTTCAGCATCGGCTTCGACAAGATGCGCTACGACGAGCGGCGATTCGCACGTTTGGTCAGTGAGCGGTATCGGACCGTGCACGACGAGCTCACGGTCGATGTGGACGCGTGGCAGGTCTTGCCGTCGCTGGTGTGGCACTTCGGAGAGCCTTTCGGAGATTCCTCTGCCATCCCTACAGCGTACGTGGCGAAGGTCGCCCGCGAACACGTGGGCGTGGCGCTGAGCGGGGATGGCGGCGACGAGGCGTTTTTGGGGTACTCCAGCTACGCTGCCGTCTATCGCGAGCGGCGCGTACGCTGGATTCCCCGATGGATCCGCCGACACGTCCTGGCGTCGCTGGCGACGGCGGCGTACGCCCGATGGCCCGTCAACTATACGCTGGCCCGATGTCGATCGCTCGCACAGAATTTGAGCGGCGACCTTCGGCTCGTTCCGCGGGGCGATTCCGGCTGGGCGGAGCCGTTCAGAGAGCGATTGTACAGCCCGACCTTCGCCAGTGCGCTCGACGCATGGCATCCCGTCGACGCTTTCGCGAACACCTTGGACGAGGTCGTGGGCTTGCCGCCCGCGGATGGGTGGAGACACCTCGTCTTTCGAGAGATCCTGCCTGCAGACTACCTGGTAAAGGTGGACGTGGCGAGCATGATGCACTCGCTCGAGGTCCGCTGCCCGTTCCTCGATCACGAGATCGCCGAGCTGAGCGCCCGGATGCCGCTCGAGGTGCTGCTCGGCCCCCGAGGCGAGGCGAAGCATTTCTTGAAGCAGCTTGCGTTGGACTACCTACCCCCGGAGGTCGTGCTGCGACCGAAACAGGGCTTCGAGGTGCCGATCGGCGACTGGTTGCGCGGGCCATGGGCAGCGCGGGTACGGGACATCGTCCTGGGACCGCGTGCCCGGCAACGTGGGTACTTCGATACCCGCATGATCGACGAGGTCCTGAAGCAGCACGCTGCCGGAGTGGATCACACGCACCGCATCTGGTGTCTGCTCTGGTTGGAGTTGTGGCACCTGATGTTCGTCGATCGGGTCCTCGGACCGAGCGATACGCTGTAAAGTAACCGAGCTGTCGGCGTACCTGCGGGGCTGGCCGCAAGGTTCACCAGGCGCGCTCGCGTCACAGATAGCCGAGGGCCCGCAGCCGATTCTCGACGTCGCGGCCGAGCGAGGGATGCGCCTCTTCGAAGCGCGGGAGGTGGTGGTTCCAGGTCGCGATCCGGTGTCCGCGCTCGCGGGGGTCGCGGGCGATCTCCGGGAGGACTCGTCCCTCCATGTCGTCAGCCGGAGGAAGGTCGAACAGCGCCAGAAGCGTTGGAGTCACGTCATGAATCCGTGCGCGACGGATGCGCGCCCCTGCCTGTACCCCGGGGCCGCCAGCCAGGAGGATCCCCTGGCGGGTATGATCGCCGGAGAACTCGGCCTCGCGGATGAGTTCCGAGGCCGGCATCGTCCGGCCGTTGACGAGCAGCGTAGCCTCCGGGTCCGCCGACGGCAGGGCGAGGATCTTGAGGCCGGTGGCCCCTTCCACGGTCGTCTCGAAGGCGGGCGCGCCAGAGGCTGCGTAGCGGATCTCGCCGAGCTTCCGTCGGATCTCGTCCCGGGCCTGGACGTCGCGGGCCACGAGGTGGGTCGCTCCAGCGATGGTCGTAACGGACACCTCGCCCGACGATAGCTCGAGCGCCTGCAGCAGCGAGGCGGTGCGCACGGCACGCGTTGCCTGCGATCCGGGTTTGGGGCCGTTCCCGTGATCGGAAACCACGATGGTGTGAGCGCTCGGGGCGACCGCGGTCATGAGACGGCCCAAGGTCCGGTCGGCTTCGTGGTAGTACCGCGGGATGACGTCGCCGAACCGCTGTCGGTGGATTGCGGGTATGTGCGGGAAATGACGCTCGTCCATGTATTTCCAGTACAAATGAGACACGGTATCGCTCCCGCTCACCACGAAAATGGCGAACTCGGGGCGATGCCTCCGCAGGGTGTCGAGAAACACATCTGCCTCGAGCGAGAGCTGGGCGAATGCAGCCGCGGCAGCGTATCCCTGCTCGGTCCATGCCCGGTAGCGAACGACGGCGATCGCGGCGTCGACCAGGGATTGCAGCCGGACGCCGTGACGAATGAAGGCGCTTCCTATGGCCAGGGCGTCGCGGAGAGAGCCCGCATTGGCGCGCACGAAGCTCAGCTCGCTCGGGGTGGCCTCGGGGCCACGAGCTTCCCAGCCAGGAACCAGAAAGCCCCGGTGAGGCCCCGGTGGCCAGGTG
>Ga0209101_1000809_pt1 | contig 25092 bp, 19 predicted proteins | sample ConPoolayeCmetaG_FD_185481 | JGI IMG/M metagenome (GOLD analysis project Ga0209101, IMG submission 185481) | Hot spring microbial mat communities from California, USA to study Microbial Dark Matter (Phase II) - Cone Pool mat layer C metaG... ...
GCGGCCCTGTCTCTAGTGGCGTGTTTTGCCGCAGTTCATGCCGTCTATTGGACGGATATGAGGATGCGGGCACCACTGATGCCCGTGATCGCGGTGTTCGCTGCCATGGGGGGGATGGCTCTTCGAGATCTGAAGTGTTGGCGTAAGTCATTTCCATCAAATTAGTTATATCCGTCACGAAGCGGCCGAACCCACCTTGATCCGTGGCGACCAGACCCCTATAATCTGGCCCGCTTCAGGGAACAGATCCCCTTGAGCGCCAACGACTTTCGGTTCGCACATCGCGATCGTTCGGGGGCATGGGCTCGTCGATCCCCCGGCAAGCAAGGACAACGGATCTGTCCAAACCAAACTTGTCAGTAGAAACAACTGCCACGATGCGCACGGCTGGACGGCCACGCGCTCGCGCTGGCAGTCCGCGCCATGACAGGAAAGGGTTGGGGCGGCCTGCGCACGTTCAGGCCGGAGGCCACCAATCCCACCAGGCGACCGATTCAGCGGACGAACGCACGCGCGTCCCACCACCGGGACCTGGATATGCTTCTCCCGGCTTTGGATCCAGCGTGCGAAGCTGCCTTAAGCTCGGGTTAGGATTATTGCTGCTCCTGACGTGCCGTTTCGTCGGGGCTGAAGTCGATCTCCCGCCGTCGAACTGCGGCGACCCGATCGTCGTTTCCAGCCAGTCGGGCACGAGTTGGACTCAGGGAAGCTACGAGGTTTGGGTGCTTCGCGGCGACTGTCGGATCGTCCAGGGCAACGACACGACCACGGCCGACGAGGCGGTCCTGTGGGTCGAACAACAAGAGTCGCCGTCGGGCCACCTGCGCAAGATGCTGGCCTACCTCGAAGGCAACGTGAAGGTGGACCTCCGCCAGGACCATCTCCGGGCTCGCCTGACCGACCGGACGTGGTTCGGCCGGTTTGCCACGGCGGCCTCGATCGAGGTTCGGCCCGACCGAGTGGAGCCAAGCCCACGGACCCCGCCGCCGATCTACGAGCGGGGCATGGAGATACGCGACGCGGCGGCGGGCCTGGTCCGACAGGCCCAATTCGTCTCGCCCTTGCCGCCGCCTCCGCCGACCGATCTGGCGCCGGGCACGCGGCGATTGCGCGTCTTTCCCCGCAGCGATGTCCGCACGCAAGTCCAATGGTTTCCCGATCGGCAAACCAACCAATGGGTCGCGGTCATCACGTCGGGCGTCAATCTGATCATCGAGGGGCTATCGGTTCCGGAGCGGGCGGGCGTTCCTCAGGCCCTCCGTTCCGCCCCGGTGGGCACGATCGACATCTCCACCGACCGGATGGTGATCTGGACGAGCGGGATCGACGAGCCGGATTTGCAGGGCAATCGCCCTCAACCGAACCACGTCCCCTTGGAAATCTACATGGAAGGGAACATCGTCTTCCGCCAAGGCGAGCGCGTCATTCAGGCGGAGCGCATGTATTACGACGTGACCAATCAAGTGGGCACGGTCCTCAGCGCGGAACTGCTCACGCCCGTGCCGAAATACGAAGGCCTGCTGCGTCTCCGCGCCGAGAGGATTCAGCAGCTTAGCCGCGACGAGTTTTACGCCCAGAACGCCTTCGTGACGTCGAGCCGCATGGGCAAGCCCAGTTACCGGCTCCAGGCGGGCAGCGTGCGGCTAGAGGATCGCGAGACGCCGCGGATCGATCCCGTCACCGGCGCCCCTGTCGTCGACCCGGCCACTGGCGAAATCGCCACCGAGCCATATCGCCTGGCCACGGCCGAGAACAGCTTCTTGTTCATTGACGATCTGCCCATCTTCTATTGGCCGACGTTCGCCACGAACCTGGAAGACCCCACGCTTTACGTCCGCCGCGTCCGCCTGCGGCACGACAACGTCTTTGGCACCCAGGCGCTGGTCGATTTGAACATGTACCAGATCCTCGGCCTCCGCGACCCGCCGGAAGGCACCGAATGGGACGCCAGCATCGACTATCTCAGCAAACGCGGGCTGGGGCACGGGACGAAGTTTTCCTACGACCGCGAGGGGTTCCTCGGCCTGGCCGGTCCGGCTGCCGGCTTGTGGGACTTTTGGGGCATCAAGGATCACGGCGAGGACGACCTGGGGCTCGACCGGATGAACGTGCCCGCCGAGCGAAGCTACCGTTATCGACTCTTCGGCCAGCATCGCCAGGTTCTGCCGGGCGACATCCAGTTGTCCGGCGAGGTCGGACTGATCAGCGACCGCAACTTTCTGGAGCAATACTATGAGCGCGAATGGTACGAGATGAAGGACGAGAGCACGGGGATCGAGTTGAAACGGATCCGCGACAACACGTCCTGGAGCATCACGGCCGACGCCCGCGTGAACGACTTTTTCACCCAGACCGAGTGGCTGCCGCGGGCCGACCATTTCTGGCTGGGGCAGTCGCTGCTTTGGGACCATTTCACGTGGTACGAACATTCGAGCGTCGGCTACGGCCAGTTTCGCGCCCTGGCGGCTCCGGCCCCGGCGCAGGACCCCGGCAGCAAATTCCGCTTCTTGCCTTGGGAAGTCGACGCCGCCGGCAATCCCGTGGCGGCCCGCGGCGAACGCTTCGTCACGCGGCAGGAAATCGATCTGCCGTTTCAGCTTGGCGTGGTGAAGTTCGTGCCTTATGCCTTGGGCGAGTTCGGTCACTGGGGCGAAGACCTGAGCGGACAACCGCTGGACCGGCTGTATGGGCAAGTGGGGTTGAGGGCGAGCGTGCCGATGTGGCGGGTCAATCCCAACGTGGAAAGCATCCTCTGGAACCTCCACGGCCTGGCCCACAAGGTCGTCTTCGACGCCGAGTTCTCCTACGCCGACGCCAACCGCGACATGACGCGCTTGCCGCTTTTCGATCCGTTGGACGACGACAGCATCGAGGCCTTCCGTCGCCGATTCGTGCCGAACACGTTTCCGGCCCCGATCGGCAGTTTCCCTCCCAATCCCGCCATCCCGATCGCCTTCGACGAGCGGTTCTACGCCCTGCGCACTGGCATGGCCGGCTGGGTCACGGCGCCCAGCAGCGAAATCGCCGACGATCTGACCGCCTTCCGCCTCGGAATGCGGCACCGCTGGCAGACCAAACGCGGCGCGCCCGACCAGATGCGGATCATCGACTGGATCACGCTCGACACGAACATCGTCTTTTTCCCGGACAAGGACCGCGACAACTTCGGCCAGGCGATCGGGCTGGTCGATTACGACGCCCGATGGCAGGTCGGCGACCGCTTCACCTTGCTCTCCAGCGGCATCTTCGACTTTTTCCACGACGGCCAACGGATCATCAGCGTGGGCGGGTTCCTGGACCGGCCGCCGAAGAGCGGGCTTTACTTGGGCGTGAACCTGCTCGACGGCCCGATCAGCAACACCGTGCTCTCGGCCTCGTACAGCTACCGCATGAGCCCGAAATGGGTCTCGGCCCTGAGCGCTTCAATCGATCTGCGCCGCCAGGGCAACATCGGCGAGAACTTCACGATCACGCGGATCGGCGAATCGTTCCTGATCAGCGCCGGGTTCCACGCCGACGTGAGCCGCGGGGCCTATGGGGCTTCGTTCTCGATCGAACCCCGATTCCTCCCCAAGACCCGATTGGGTCAGGCCGGGGGCGCGCGCATCCCGACCGCGGGGGCGTTCGGGCTGGAGTGAGTTTGATGCTCCGCACGCATTGAGATGACATGTTTTTCGGGCGAAAAGGACTCATTCTCGGCCGCGCGGAAAATAGCGCGAGGATCGCCGGCAAGAGGTTGTGCGAAGACGCCCGCCTACGGGCGTTTGCCGCCGTAGGCGGTCTAGAGGCCCGGCATTCATGCCGGGTATCCGTGGACCAACGCCACGGCCCGAGGCCCGTTCACGGGCCTTCTCGCTGGGGCAAAACACGGAGCGCGGGCGTCCCGCCCGCAAATCTCGGAGCGCGGGCGTCCCACCCGCAACGACAAATGCGGGCAAGATGCCCGCGCTCCAAAGAGGAATCGGCCTAAACGCCGTCCGCGAATCTGGGAGCGCGGGCGTCTCGCCCGCAAATCACGAAGGCAGCGAGAAGCCCCGTAAACGGGGCTTAAGGTTCGCGGCGGGATGGAAACCGCGACCCGGCGTCAAACGCCGGGCCGAAGACCGCCTGCGGTGGGGAAGGCCCGTCAACGGGCCTTTATGGTCCGCACGCGTTGAAATAAGACGTTTCTCGAATAAGAAGGACTCATATTCGGCCGCGCGGAGTAGAAAACACGCGGAGGGACGCCTCTTGGGCGAATCCGCTCGTAAGCCTTTCAGGCAACAGACGCCCGTCCGCTTGGCAAGTCCGGCGTCTCTTGCCTTGTCGTCAGCGGCCGCCTTAAGCGGCGCCGCTACACGCGCACTTCGCGGCCCTTGGCCAGCGACAGCGTTTGGCGATGCCCAAGCACGAGGGCATCGCGGGCCAACTGGCCGTCCAGAAGCGCCGAGGGAGTGTTGCTTCGCACGCAGCGCAGGACCTCTTGAATCTCGGCCACGAACGCATCGACCGGATCGCCGGAGCCGAGCTTGGGGTGCAGCACGCGGCCCTCGCTCGTCAGGACAGTGACCGGGATGCTCGCGCCTGGCTTGCCCATGCCCGAGTCGAACAACAGGGTTGCCCGTTCCAGATATATCTCATAAGCGTGCGTGAAGGGCCGTCCTTGCTGGCCGATCGTGCCGCTGGCGGCGGTGGCGAATTGGGCCGCGTCGTGGAAGCGGAACTGGGTGTTGAACAACTCGGCCACCTCGCCCCGCATCCGGCCCACGGTGCACACCGACTTCGGCATCCCGAAAATCAGGCGAATGAAATGGGCGTCGTGGATGTGCAGGTCGATCATGGGGCCGCCGCAGACCGTGGGACTGAAAAAGTGAGGCAACCATCCGGTGGCCGTCGGATCGGAAATCACCCGCTTGAAATACCCCCCGACCACCTTCCCGTACTTGCCCGACGTGATCGTTTGGTAGGCGAAGCGGTACTCGGGAAAGAAGGGGAGCACGTGGCCGATCATGAGCAGTTTGCCTGCCTTTTGGGCGGCTTTGACCATGCGGTCGGCGTCGGCGGGGGTCAGCGCGATCGGTTTTTCGCAAAATACGTGCCGCCCCGCCCGAAGTGCGTTGATGGCCACCTCGGCGTGAAGCGACGGCGGCAGGCACACGTCGATCAGGTCGAGATGACCATCGGCGTAGAGTTCTTCGAGATCCGAGTATCGGGCCACGCCTTCCAGGTCCATCATTTGACCTGGCGGGCCGAAGTTGCCCTTGATCGACCGCCAATCCCCGGCCAGGCGTTTGGGATCCTGCTCGCAGATCGCGCGGACGCGAACCCCTTTGAGCCGCTGATAGGCCAGGTAATGAATCATCCCCATGAAACCAATTCCGGCGATTCCGACATTGATCATTGAAAATCTCCTTGGAAGACAACCGCGGGCCTTGCAGCCGGGGCTGAGCTTGCCGTTAAACCTCCACCTTGCACGATCTACAATCTGCCATCTCCGATCTACGCGCCCAGGGCCTTCAAGAACCGTGGATAGGCTTCGTCCCACGCGGCCGTGTTGCGGGGCAGGTATTCGTCGACTTCGAAACTGTTGCGGATGACCTCGCGGGCCTCGGCGATGGTCCCCACGTCGCCGGCGGCGACCGCCTGCATCATCAGATTGCCGGTGGCGGTGGCCTCGACGGGACCGGCCACGACGCGGCGGGCGCAGGCGTCGGCGGCGGCCTGGCAGAGCTGGCGGTTTTTCGTCCCGCCGCCGACGATATGGATCGTCTCGATCCGTCCTCCCGCCAACTCCTCGCACATCCCCAGCACGTGCCGAATCTTCATGGCAAGGCTCTCGATCGCGCAGCGAATCACCGCCCCCTCGTCGCCCGGCGACGCCTGGCCGGTCTTGCGGCAGAACGCGCGGATGGCCTCGGGCATGTCGGCGGGGGCGAGGAAGTCGGGCGCGTCGGGATCGATGAACGAGACCAGCGGTTTGGCGGCCGCCGAGAGCTGGTTCAGGTCTTCCCAGCCGAAATTGCGTCCCGCCTGATTCCACACCCTGCGACACTCTTGCACCAGCCACAAGCCGCAAATGTTCTTCAACACGCGGTACGTGTTGCCCACCCCGCCCTCGTTGGTGAAGTTCAATTGAAGCACTTTGTCGGTCACCAGCGGCTGCGGCGATTCGATGCCCAACAAGGCCCAGGTGCCGAGGCTGATGTAACACCAATCGGGCCGCTGTCCGGGGCGACTGGCGGCGGGCACGGCCATGACGGCGCTGGCCGTATCGTGGGTGCCGGGCAACACCACGCGCGTTCCGTTCAGCCCCGTCTCGGACGCCACCGCCGCCCGAAGCGGACCCAAGTCCGTTGCCGGCGGCGAGATCGGGCCGAGAATCTCGCGCGGCAGGTCGAACTTCGCCAACAATTCACGGGCCCAGTCGCCCTTGAGCGGATTATAGAACTGGCTCGTCGTGGCGTTGGTGAATTCATTGGATTTCTGGCCGGTCATCAGCCAGTGGAACAAATCGGGCATCATCAGCCAGGTCTTGGCCGCCTCCAGCAACGGGGACCGCGCCAGTTTCATGGCCAAGAGCTGGTAAAGGCTGTTGAACTGCATGAATTGCAGCCCGGTGTGACGAAAGATTTCTTCTCGGCTCACCATGGAGAACGCCTTCTCCATCATTCCGTTGGTGCGGCTATCGCGGTAATGGTACGGGTTGCCGAGCAACACATCGTCACGGGCCAACAAGCCGAAGTCCACGCCCCAGGTATCCACTCCCACCGAAACGATCGGCCCGCCGCGGCTGGCGGCCGCGCGGAGACCGTTTTTCACCTGCGACCAAAGCCCAAGCAAATCCCAATGAAGGCTTCCCAGGACCTCGACCGGGCCGTTCTCGAACCGGTACACCTCTTCCAAGGCCAGCCGTTTGCCGTCGAAACGCCCAACCACGTGCCGACCGCTGGAGGCCCCGATATCCACTGCCAGATACGCTTTCTCAGCCATGCCCGATCGCCTTTCGCCTCATGAAGTGTCCCCGATGGCGCCTTTGCGAACGTCTTTGGAGTTTTGCCTCAAGGAACTGACGCCCATCGTGGCGAAGACACCGCGACCAGTCAAGTACCCAAACCGCCAATTGGCAACCAGGCCCTCCCGATCCGACCGAACGAAGAGGGAATGCACGGATTGCACGGAGTCTGTCTCGGGGCGTTTACCCGGCTGGTCTGGGCTGTTTGTCCACTCGATACCGGGAATACACTGGTCGTCGCAGGTCAGTCATCACGGTGTCGTTTTTTCGCGGCGGTCGGGCCTGTTGGCCACCATCGTAGTCTCCCCGCCAGCGAAGAACCAAGTCCAAAAATCCGCCCCTGGTCCGTCCCCCAGACCAAGGATCAAAAAAGCGGCAACTGGCGGGTCGATCCTTGGCTCGGTTTATCCGCGCCGGCCCGAGCCGCCAGCCATCGCTCCAGGACGCGGAGCACGTAATCGATCTCGTCGTCAGCGAGGGGGCGTCCTTGGGGAATTCGATGCCACTTTGCCAAGCAACCGCGGCAACAGGTGGCCGTGGCGTGCTGGGCCACGAACGCGGGATGGCCTCGCAGGGGCGTTTGCTTGCCGTCGTGGAGCGGCTGGGCCGGGGCCAGCCGCGAAAGAACGAAGCGGCGCGCCTCGTCGAGCACCCCCGAAAGTCCCTTCCGGTCCAAATAGGCCTGGTCCCTCGGATCGAGGCGGAAACGGCCGCGAAACCGGCTGCGCTGGAGGGCGGTGAACAACTCGTCCAGATTGCGCATGTCGCCAAGGCCGCAGTGGACAACATCAACTCGGCGGCAGCCCCTGGTGGACCGCATCGCCGCCGATTTCGACGACGATCCGACCGGTGACCGCCCCGCGAAGGATTTCCTCGATCTTTTCGGGAAGCGTTTCGAGGGGAACCGTGTGGCCGATCAAGCCGAGGGAATCGAGTTTCCAGGGGCCGCCCAACCTCTTCCAGGTCTCGTGGCGGATCGCTGGCGAGCACCACGCGGCGTCGATACCGGCCAGGTGGACCGCGCGGAGGATGAAGGGATAGACGGTGACGTTCAAGGTGTTGCCGCCGGTGAGGCCGACGCAGGCCACGCAGCCGTCGTGCCGCGTGCCGCGGAGGATGGTGGCGAGGGTGTTCCCGCCCACCGTGTCGATCCCCCCTGCCCAACGCCCGCTCAACAGCGCCTTGCCGCTGCGATCGTCGATCGCCTCGCGAGGGATGATCTCGCAAGCGCCGAGCTGGCGGAGGAGTTCATGGGCGGAGGGCTTGCCGGTGGATGCCACGACCCGATATCCCAGCTTCGCAAGCAAGGCCACCGCGACGCTGCCGACGCCGCCGCTGGCGCCGCTGACCACGACCTCGCCGCGATCCGGGAAGACGTCGTGTTTCTGGAGAGCATCGACGCACAAACCGGCCGTAAAACCCGCCGAGCCTAAAGCCATGCTTTCCCAAACCGTCAAGCCGCGGGGCAAGGGCACGATCCAGTCCTGCGGGACGCGAAGATACTCCGCCCAACCTCCCCAGCGATCCATGCCCATCGCGAAACCCGTCACGACCACCGGATCGCCGGGAACGTGCTCGTACACGCCACTTTGCGCGACCAAGCCGGCCGCATCGATGCCCGGAACATACGGAAAGGTTCGATTGACGCCCGGATGTCCAGTGGCCCCCAAGGCGTCCTTGTAGTTGAGCGAGGAATAGGCCACTCGGATCAAGACCTCGCCCTTGGGCAATTCCTCCAGGGCCCTTTCGGTAATTTGGCCCTGAAAACGTCCTGAAGCGTCTTTGGTCACGAGATAGCATCGGAAACGTTCGGGGATCATGGTTGGGTTTGAAAGTTTGAAGATGGAAGATGGAAGATGGAAGATGGAAGATGGAAGATCGGAGTATGGGATCGGGAAATCATGGTGCGCGGGGACTTGGCTTTCCGTCTTGCGATCTTGCGCCGTGCTTTGGTCAGCTTGTTGGTCTGTCGGTTTCCCTCAACAGTCCCATCTCCTTCATCAGCTTTTGGATGTCTTCCCACACCTGGCGCTTGCTCGAGGGGTTGCGAAGCACATAGGCCGGATGGTAGGTGCACATGACTTTCACTCCCCCGAGGTCATGGAAACGGCCACGAAGTTGACCGATGGGAAGGGACGTGCCTAGCAGATTCTGCGAGGCCACCGCGCCGAGGCAGCAAATAAACTCGGGCTGGAGGATTGCCAATTGCCCATCGAGAAACTCGCGGCAGTTGGCGGCTTCTTCAGGCGAAGGATTGCGGTTGCCCGGCGGACGACACTTGATCGTATTGAGGATGTACACGTCTTCACGGCGGATCTTCATCCCTTTGGTGATGATATCGGTTAGCAGTTGACCTGCCGCGCCCACGAACGGCTCGCCCCTGAGGTCTTCCTCCGCTCCCGGGGCCTCGCCCATGAAAACCAGCCGCGCCATGGGATTACCGACGCCGAAGACGGTTTGTGTGCGGGTTCGGGCGAGTTCGGCGCATCGGGTACATGCCGCCACCTTTCGCGCCAATACATTCAACGCCGCGACCCGCGACGAGGCGAGATGCTCGCGGTCCACGTTGGCGGCGGGACCAGGCAAGTCGGGTGAGGCAACGTATTCCGCCGTATCCTGCGCGACCGACACGACCGTCTCCAACTTGTTTTGTGGAACTGTCGGCGGAGGGGCGCCGACGGCCTGCAACGACTCGCGGACTTTCAAAGCCCGACCCTTGGGGATATGAGTCACGCCCGCATGAAGCAGACTCCTCAATTTTTGCTCCACCGTTCGGCGTATCTCGCTCTCTGATGCCTGCCTGGACTCCATTTGTCCATTCTTTCACACGATTCTTGCGATGGTGGCCTAACGATCCGCTCGATGCATCTTAGTGGTTCTTCCGGCCCAAACCAACGGGGGCCTCTCCCCGCCGTCCGCCGCTTGCTCCCCCCCGCCACCCGGTGTCCCGCTGCCCGGCGGTTGGGCCATGGCCACAACACGCAAAACGTGGATGCAATTGTACTCGGGGCATTCCCAAGTATGATGGAGAGTACATGGCCAGCGGGGTCGCTTGCGGCGACCTTGGGAATCGTGCGAGAAGGATCGACCTGCTTTCCGGAAACAGGGGCCACTCGTTCGCCCGCCTGTCGGTAAATCGGGTCATGCTTCTCTCGCGACGCCCTCAGAAGCTTTGGGCACGAGTTTCGTCAGCGCAGCAGGTTCAGCCATGGGGGTCCCCCAAATTGCGATCGTCGGGCGGCCGAATGTCGGGAAGTCCAGCCTGTTCAATTGGCTGGCGGGTCGGCGTTTGGCGATTGTCGATCCGACGGCCGGGGTCACTCGGGACCGGGTAACCTACCTCTTGCAACTGGGCGACCGTTACGCCGAACTGGTCGACACCGGCGGCATGGGCGTCAAGGATCCCGACGATCTGACCGAGCACATTGAAGAGCAAATCGAAAACGCGATCGACTCGGCCGCGCTGATTCTCTTGGTGACCGACAGTCGGGACGGATTGGTGCCGCTCGACGAAGAGGTTTCTCGGCGGTTGCGCCAGGTGACCGTCCCGGTGATTTGCGTGGCCAACAAGGCCGACACCCCAACCCTGGACGATCAGGCCGAAGAATTCCACTGTTTTGGCTACAAGCTGGTCCGCGTGAGCGTCCATCAGAACCGCGGCAAGGAAGAGTTGCTGGCGGCAATCCGCGAGCGATTGCCGCCGGCCGGGACGGAAATGGCCCCGGGCGAGCCGGTCATGAAACTCGCCATCGTCGGCCGCCGCAACACCGGAAAAAGCACGTTCGTCAACACCCTTTGCCAGGCCGAGAGGATGATCGTCAGCGAGGTGCCGGGCACGACCCGCGACAGCGTCGATGTCCGCTTCGAACTCGACGGCGAGGCCTTCCTGGCCATCGACACGCCCGGCTTCCGACGCATGAAAAGCGTCGTCAGCAACATCGATTTCTATGGCATCCACCGCGGGAAACGCAGCATCCGCCGCGCCGACGTCGTGCTTCTGTTTTTCGACGCCAACGAGCGGATCAGCAAGGTCGACAAGCAACTGTGCGACTACATCGCCGAGCAGTTCAAGCCGTGCATTTTCGTCGTCAACAAGTGGGACCTGGTCCGTGACCACATTTCGGCCGATCGTTGGGTCGGCTACCTCCGCGACACATTCCGCTCCTTGCCCTACGTGCCCATCGCGTTCATCGTGGGCCAGACGGGCCAGAACGTAAAGGCCCTCCTGCAACACGCGAGGAAGTTGTTCGATCAGTCGCGCGAGCGGGTGAGCACGGCGAAGCTGAATCGGGTGGTCCGCGCGGCGATCGAGAGGAATCCTCCGCATCCCCAAGGCCGGAGGGAACCCAAAATCTATTACGCCGCCCAGGTCGCCGTCCAACCGCCCACCATCGTGCTGTTGTGCAACAGCCCGAACGCAATTTCCCAGCCTTACCAGCGGTATCTCCTGGGGGTGATGCGGGACGAGCTTCAATTTCCCGAGGTGCCCATCAAGCTCTATCTCCGCCGCCGCGTCAGTGGCGATCCGACCGGCGAGGTCGACGGCGAGTTGCGAAAAACAAGCGAATGACGCATCTCCGTCGGGCAGGGCAGCGCGCCCTCGCGGCGCGACCGGCAGTGAGGCCGCGCGCAGCCCACCACCGTTCCCACCACGCCACCCAACCGATTGAGCGGCAGATCGTCAGAACTCCGCTTCGACGCCTGAATAGGCGTCGAACTCCGCGTGGACGTTGGCCGCCAGCGACTCGAATCGTGTGTATTCCTCGAACCAGCGGAGTTTGATGTCGCCGGTCGGGCCGTTGCGCTGCTTGGCCACGATGAGATCGGCCTTGCCGACCACGTCGCGTTCCTGGGCTTCCTCGCGCGTCAACCCATACTCCTCGCGGTGGACGAACATCACCACGTCCGCGTCCTGCTCGATCGCCCCCGATTCTCGCAAGTGGCTCAACTTCGGCCGGTTGCTCCCGCCGGCTTCGGCCTGCCGATTGAGCTGGGCAAGGCAAAGGACGGGCACGTTGATTTTGCGGGCGAGGTGCTTCAACTGTCTTGCGATGCGGGCGACCTGCTCCTGTCGGGGATCGCGCGGGTTGTCGGGTTCGATGAGCTGGAGGTAGTCGATCACGATCAGGCCCAATTGGGACTTTCGCTTCAGTCGCCGGGCGGCCGCGGCGATCTCCGTCACCGTGCGGCTGGGCGTGTCGTCGATGAACAAGGGGGCCTTGCTCAATTCGCCCGCCACCTTGACCAGTTTCTTCCGGTCCTCGCCAGAAAGGAACCCGCTGCGGAACTTCCGACCATCGATCCGCCCCCGCGAACAGAGCATCCGCTGAGCCAGCTCCAGTTGCGACATCTCCAAGCTGACAAACAGCGTGGTGATGTTCGACTCCATGGCGGCGTGCTCGGCGATATTGGTCGCCAAGGCCGTCTTGCCCATGCTCGGCCGGGCCGCAAGGATAATCAACTCGGCGTTGTGGAGACCGCCCGTCAGGCTGTCCAGGTCCGCGAACCCCGTGGGGATGCCCGACGCGTCGCCTTGGGCCCGCCGGTCGATCTGGGCAAACGCCGCGATGAGCACGTCATGGATGCTGGCGATCTGGTCCTCGCTCCGCTCGTCGTTGAGGGCGAAGACCCGTTCCTCGGCGGCGTTCAATAGTTCGCGGCAGGGGCGGGTGGGATCGTAGGCATCGCGAAGGATTTCCGTCGTGGCGTGGATCAGCGAACGGAGAATCGCCTTGTCCCGCACAATCTCGGCGTAATGCACGGCGTGGGCGGCGACCGCCACGGAACGAAAGACCTCCAAGAGGTAATCATCCCCGCCCACCGCCTCGTATTCGCCCGCCTCCTTGAGTCGCTCCACCAGCAGCGTCGTGTCGATCCGCTTGCCCTCGTCGTGCATCGCCACCATGTGGCGGTAGAGCTTGGCGTTGGCTTCGGCGTAGAAATCCTCGGGGCGGAGCACGAGGACCACTTCGTCGCACATCGGCGGGTCCAGCAGGATGCTGCCGAGGACCGCCTTTTCTGCTTCGAGGCTATGCGGAGGGAGACGGTCCAGGATCTCCGACGTGACTTTGCCGGGTCCATGGCGATGCGCGGCGTCTTTCCGCGGTTCGGCACTCATGATTTGGCTTCAGCTTGAGGTTGCTCCCCAACCGTGGGAACCACCCAAACCTTCAAATCGGCCTCGATGTCCTGGCCCAGATGGATTTTCACCGTATACAACCCCAGTTCCTTCAATGGGCCCTGCAAGCGGACCTGGTCGTTGGAAATGGTGATGTTGCTGGCCTTCAGCGCGGCAACGATTTCCGCCGCTCCGACCGAGCCGTACAAGTGCCCCTCCTCATTGGCGTTGGCTTCGATCGTCACGCTTTGCCGCGACAACGTGTCGGCCAAGGCCTTCAAACTGGCGAGCCGCTTCGCCTGGATTTCCAGCAACCGGGCCTTGTGCTTTTCGACCATCCGCTGATGGTGGGGCGTGGCCAGGGTGGCCAGTCCCTGCGGGATCAGATAGTTGACGGCGTAGCCACGCTTCACCTCGACCACGTCGCCTTGCTTGCCGAGGTGCTCCACCGACTGCACGAGAAGGAGCTGGACTCCCCCGTGCGGCCCACGCGGAAGCCGCTTTTGCCAGGATCGAATGCGCTTCTTGGGGGCAGAGGGGGGGGATTTCGAATCGGCCATGGGTCGGATCACCTCAAAACGAATACGCTCGGAATTCAAAACAACCAAACTGCGCCCCGCCACGCCTTTCGCGGCGGGCAGACCAATCAAAACGGGATGTCGTCGGCCGGGGGCAGGTCCGGCGGCGGGGCGTCGTACTCCTCGACGGCGGGACGCGGGGCCTCGCGGCGGGCAACCGGACGGCTACCGCCCTCGCTGGGCGAACCGCCTTGCCGGCCGCCCAGCAACTGCATCCGCTGCCCCACCACGCACAACTTCGAGCGTTTTTGGCCGTCGGGCGACTGCCACGTATCCAACTTCAAACGACCTTCGATCAGCACCGGCGACCCCTTGGTCAAGTATTCGCTGGCGATCTGCGCGGTCCGATCCCAAAGGGTCACGTCCACAAACACCGGCTCTTCTACCCATTCGCCGTTGGCGTTTTTCGTCCGTTCGTTCACGGCGAGGCCTAAATTGCAGACGGCGAGACCGGATTGGGTGTACCGGATCTCTGGATCGCGAGTCAGGTTCCCCAGCAGGATCACGCGATTGAAACTCGCCATGAGGATTCTCCCTGGCTAATGATGCACGCCGCCGACCGCTCCTTGCCTGGCGTTTCGGTTGGCCGCTCCACCTCCGCTCAAACAGACCCTTTCACCCCTCCTCGGATGCTGCCAAAGCCTGCCGCCGGCCCGGCCCGCCGACCGGGACTTCTTCATCGGCCTCCACCGCTTCCGCCTCGCGTTGCCGGGCCTCGGCCGCCCGGCGTTCCGCGCCCAAGGCCGCGGGTCCGGCCAAGGCATGGGCAACCAGGGTATCGACGATTCGCGGGTCGACACGCAACATCAAAAAGCGGAGGATGGTCTCGCTCAAGCGAAACTTCTGCCTCACCGCGGCCAGCCTTTCCCCCTCGAGGCGGAAGTACACCAGCCAATAGACGCCCTTGCGTTGACCCTTGATCGGGTAAGCCAACCGGCGTTCTTCCCAAAGTCGGCTAACGAGGATTTCTCCGCCCTCGTCCTTGATGACCTTGGTGATCTGGTTGGAGATTCCCTCGGGATCGCGGGCGTAGCGTCCCGCATCCAGAATAAACATGCCGTCGTAGACGTTGACTGCCAAGCCTTCCCTCCTCGTATGATTCGTGGGGTGGTCCTATGGTTTCCTGAGTTTTCCTCGGTTTGTTGTGCCTGTCCGACAGTCTCTTCCGCCAGGAAAGCAGACTCATGAGGCGGGCCGTACGCCTCAATTGTATCGGTTCATGCAGTAAGCGATGCCGTGGCGAACCCAATCCACCGAGGCATCGGCCGCTCGAAACACCGCCCGTTCGATCTCCGGCAACTCTTCGGCCGTGAATCGGGCGAGGACGAAATCGGCGGCGTCCCAGCCTTCGGGCGGCGCGCCGATGCCGATTCTCAAGCGGTGAAATTGTTCGCTTTGCAAATTCTCCGCGATGTCCGCCAACCCCTTGTGACCACCCGACGATCCCGACGCCCTCATCCGAATCTTTCCCAAGGGCAAATTCAGGTCGTCGCAGATCACCAACACGTCTTCGTCAGCCAGGCCGTAAAAATTTCTCGCCTCGCGGACGCTTGAACCGCTGCGATTCATGTAGGTCGTCGGACTCAAGAGCAACACCTTCTGGCCCTCCAGTTCGCCGTCGGCCAATTCCCCTTGGAATTTCACCTTGGGAGGGCTTGCGGCGATCCGCTTCGCCAATTCGGCCAAGACGGCATAACCCAAGTTGTGCCGCGTCTTTTCGAACTTGCGGCCGGGATTGCCCAATCCGACGATCAACTTCATCGACCCGGCTATTCCTCCTCCTCCTCCGTCTCCTCCTTCTTCCTGCCGATGACCTCAGGCTCGCCGGCCGCCGGGGCGGCTGCCGCTTCCTCAACCACTTCGACTGGTTCGCTGCACTCGACCACGACCGTTTCGGGATCGGCGAGCACGACAATTCCCGGGGGCAAATCCAATTGGGCAACCGTGATGGCCTGGCCCAATTGCAAGTGGTTGACATTGACGGCCAATTTGTCGGGAATGGCTGTCGCCTCGCACTCGATTTCCAGCTCGTGGACGAGTTGCTTGACCACCCCACCCGCCTTCAGCCCCGGCGCCTCGCCGCGAAGCTCCACCGCGATGCGGACTTCGACCTTCTCGTGTTCGGAGATTCGCGTGAAGTCCACGTGCAAAACGTGCGTACCCCAGGTGTCCCATTGGATCTCGCGGATGAATGCCTGCTCGTCCACCGCGCCGGTCAGCTTGACCAACCTCGCGCCGTGGCGGACCGCGGCCTCGAACTGTTCGGCCGACAAGGCGAGGCTGATCGCCTCTCGCCCATGCCCGTAAAGGACCGCCGGGAGCTTGCCAGCGCGACGATTGCGCCTTGCATTCCGTTTGCCGCGTGTCTCGCGAAGCTCAACGTTCAATAATTCCGCCATGCGATCGACTCTCACGCTTGATGTGTGTCAATTAGGCTAGCGCGGAGCAAGTTGTTATACTCATATTCCGCCCGCCGTAGCCGGTTTTGCCGCCAAAGCCAAATACCGTGGCGGCACGTTTCGTGGATGCGAAACCCTCTATTGTGTCGGAAGTATATCGAATTTCAACCCCAACCGAGAAAGATTCTCCGGCCCCCCAGCCGCCGCGCCGCCCCTCAATGGCGCCTCATCTACGGAAACAACTTGCTTACCGACTCGTTGCGGTGAATTCGCTTAATAGCCTCCCCCAAAAGGGGCGCAACACTGAGGATCTTCATTGTTGGAAGGCTCCGTTGCGGGGTCATCGGGATCGTGTCGGTGATGATAATTTGCTTCGCTGGAACCGCGGAAAGCCGTTCCTTTGCAGGACCGCATAATATCCCATGAGTCGCGGCAATGTAAATCTCTCTCGCCCCAGCCTCCGCAACCATTTGGGCGGCGCCGCAGATCGAACTCCCAGTGCTGATCATGTCGTCGAAGATCAGGGCTATTTTCCCCTCGATGGGGGCACCGATGAGATTCGCCTGCTTCGTCACTCCCCCAAGCCTCCGCTTATCGACAATCGCCAGTTTTCCACCCAAATGAGGGACATATTTTAACACGCGCTTGATGCTTCCCTCATCCGGACTGACCACGACGCATTCGGACTCGTCGAGGCCCAGGCTCTTGATGTATTGGTAGATGACCGGGGCGGCAAACAGATGATCGACCGGGATGTCAAAAAAGCCCTGGATTTGGTGGGCGTGCAGGTCCATGGCGAGCAACCTGTTCGCCCCCGCCCGGGTTATAAGATTCGCCACCAGTTTGGCGGTAATGGGAACCCGCCCCTCATCCTTTCGGTCTTGACGCGCGTAGCCGTAATAGGGGGTTACCGCCGTGATCCTTTCCGCGCTGGCGCGTTTGAAACTGTCGATCAAGATCAACAGTTCCATCAGGTTTTCGTTCACCGGGGTGCAGGTGGGCTGGACAATGAAGACGTCGCGTCCGCGCACGTCTTCTTCGATCTTGCAGGAAATCTCGCCGTCCGGAAAGTTTCCGATCGCCAGTCGGCCAAGCGGCAGGTCCAAATACTCGCACATACGCTTGGCCAATTCAGGGTGGGCCCGACCGGTGAATATCTTCAAGTCATTCATGCGGCTTCCTTCCCAATTCGGGCCATTCATCATGCCACGAAACGCAGTCATCGACAAGCAGTGGCTTTCCCACCTGGAAAGTGAAGTGCACTTTCATACATAAGTCGCTGGCCATACTCTGAGTCTCGGAACCACGATATACTCCGCATGCGTTGAGATGACATGTTTTTCAGGCGAAAAGGACTCATTCTCGGCCTCGCGGAAAATAGCGTGAGGATCGCCGGGAAGAGGTTGTGCGAAGACGCCCGCCTGCGGGCGTTTGCCGCCGCAGGCGGTCTTCGGCCCGGCATTCATGCCGGGTATTCGCAGGGCAACGCCACGGCGCGAGGCCCGTTCACGGGCCTTCTCGCTGGGGCAAAACACGAAGCGCGGTCGTCCCGCCCACAAATCCCGTAGCGCGGGCGTCCCGCCCGCAACGACCAATGCGGGCAAGATGCCCGCGCTCCCCAGGGGAAGCGGCCTGAACGCCGTCCGCGAATCTGGGAGCGCTGGCGTCTCGCCCGCAAATCACGAAGGCAGCGAGAAGCCCCGTAAACGGGGCCGAAGGTTCGCCCTGGGATCGACACCGCGACCCGGCGTGAAACGCCGGGCCTAACACCACCTAGGGCGGACAAGGCCCGTCAAAGGGCCTTTATGCTCCGCAGGCGTTGAAATGAGAAGTTTCTCGAATAAAAAGGACTGATATTCGGCCGCGCGGAGTATAGAATCCAAATCCGTTGGATCGTGTCGATCATTTACTCCGACATGACAGGCGATACTCGGACTATTTGCTATATGCTTTCCCCTAAGGAGTGCTAGGACGTGCTTTCGCGTGATATTCAGAAGGCCCGAGAAGCCTACCAGCGGGGAGACCGCGAGGCGTCTGCCGCCGCCCACCAGGGCAACGCCGCCAAGGAATCGCACCAACATGGGGCTGGCCAATACATCAAAAGCGCGGTTTACGGTGGCCTGGATGGTACCGTTACCACGTTCGCCGTGGTAGCCGGTGTGGCCGGGGCCTCGCTCGGATCAGGCATCGTGCTGATCCTTGGCGTTGCCAATCTGATTGCCGACGGCCTGTCGATGGCCATCGGAGATTACTTGAGCACCAAATCGGAACAGGAGTTCCACCGAGCGGAACGAAAACGCGAGGAATGGGAGGTTGATCACTACCCCGAAGGAGAAAAACAGGAACTCCTCGAGCTCTACATGGCCAAGGGACTCCCCGAAGAAGACGCCCGCCAGGTCGTGGACATCTTTGCCCGGCACAAAAAGGCCTGGGTCGACGTGATGATGGTCGAGGAGCTGGGGATTCTCGGCGACGAGGAGTCTCCGTTGAAAAACGCTCTTGTGACCTTCGCCTCGTTCGCCCTGTTTGGCTTCGTGCCGGTGCTTGCCTACGTCCTGGTCGCCACGGTGGGGTTTCCGAAATCCTGGGCCTTTCCCATGGCCAGCGGTTGCACGGCGGTCACCTTGTTTGCCCTTGGGGCGCTGAAAGTGAAGGTCACGGGCCGGAATTGGATCGTCTCGGGACTGGAAATGCTGCTCGTCGGCGGGATCGCGGCGGCGGCCGCCTACTTGACGGGCGTGCTCCTGGGCGGACTGGCCTAGGGGCCGACTTTGCCGCCCGGGAGGAAGGCGTTTTGTCCCGCGGCCCGATTTCACGATTCGCCGGCGAGCTGGTACACTGAAGCGCGGCACGATTTTGGTATCCCGAATCGGAGGAACTGCCATGCGACGTTATTTGTCCGTGATTCCCTGCTGGCTATGCTTGTTTTGCGTTGTGGCGGGCGCGGAGGCGCCGTCGTACAAGAAAGTGCGATTGACGGACCAGTTCTACTGCGAGGGGGCGTATTTCGCCGACTTCAACAAGGACGGCAAACCGGACGTGGTGGCGGGCCCATTCTGGTACGAAGGGCCGGAATTTCAAAACAAGCATGAAATCCGCGAGCCGAAGGCGTTCGACCCGCACGGCTATTCCGACAACTTCCTCACCTACACCGGCGACTTCAACAACGACGGCTGGCCGGATGTCTTCTACGTGCCATGGCCGGGAAAGGACGGGTTCTGGTACGAGAATCCAGCCGGCAAGCCGGGGCATTGGAAGCAGCATTTGGCGCTGCGGGACGTGGGCAACGAATCGCCCGTCTGGGGCGACATCAACGGCGACGGCCGGCCCGAGCTGATCTACAACATCACCGGCTTCCTGGGTTACGCGACCTACGACCCGGCCAGGCCGTCGGAGCCTTGGGTCTTCCATCCCATCACGCCGAAGGGCAATTACCACAAGTACACCCACGGCATCGGATTGGGCGACATCAATGGCGACGGCCGCAAGGACATCGTCGAGTCGGACGGCTGGTGGGAACAACCGGCGGAGGCGGTCCCGGGCAAGCCGTGGACCAAGCATCCTTGCCGATTTGCCGAGGCCGGGGCCCAGATGCTCGTCGACGACGTGGATGGCGACGGGCGGGCCGACGTCATCACGGCCTGGCATTGCCACCGCTACGGCCTCGTCTGGCACCGACAATCGCGAGGTCCCAGCGGCGAGATCCTTTTCGAGCAGCACGAAATCCTTTCGCCCAACCCAGACCGCGCTTCCGACGCGTTGCGGATCAGCCAGCTCCACGCCTTGGAACTGGTGGACATGAACGGCGACGGTTTGAAAGACGTGCTGACCGGCAAGCGATTTTGGGCCCACGGCCCCAAGGGCGACGAAGAACCCGACGCCCCCGCCGTGCTCTACTGGTTTGAACTGCGTCGCGACCAGCAACGGGGCGTGCAATTCATCCCGCACAAGATCGACGATGATTCGGGGGTGGGAACCCAAGTCGCCGCCACCGATTTGAACGCCGACGGCCTGCCCGACGTGATCGTGGGCAACAAGAAGGGCTGTTTCCTGTTCTTGAGCGAGAAACGCCCGTAGGCGGCGCCAAGAAAACGGACGCCCGCGGCGAACGGCTTCTCCGGACGGTTTTTCCGAGTTCAGCGTGCCGAGGCCAGCTTGGCGTGATCGATTCCGTGCCGCGCGGGTCGGGAGCGGGGCGAAGGCCAAGAGACCGATGGCCGCGGGCGCAGGGCGGGGTTCGGAGGCAACTGGCGCGATCGGGTTTTGCCGCGATCGTGTTCTTGTTTTTACTCGTCCCCGACCTGCGCCATGATCGCCTCGGGAATATTGAAATTCGACGACACGTTTTGCACGTCGTCGTGATCGTCAAGGCGATTCATGAGTTTGAGGACCTTTCTGGCAACGTCGGGATCGGTGACATCGACGGTGTTTTTGGGCATGCGGCTGATTTCGCTAACGTCGGGCTGGATACCGGCCTGTTCCAGCGCTTTGGCGACCGCTTCGTAGGCTTCCGGGGCGCAAAGGACCTCGAAATTATCGCCGCCGCGGCGAACGTCGTCGGCCCCGGCCTCCAGAGCGATTTCCATGAGCCGGTCTTCGTCGGCCTTGTCGGCGGCGACGACAAACAGCCCCTTCTTCTCGAACATCCAGGCCACGCAGCCTGCCCCGCCGAGCTTCCCATCGGACATCTCGAAAAGCTTGCGGATTTCGGGAGCGGTTCGGTTGCGGTTGTCGGTGAGCACATCGCAGAGGACAGCCACTCCGCCGGGTCCGTAGCCCTCGTACAACACCTCTTCCAGCGTCCCTCCTTCCAGCTCGCCGGTGCCCCGCTTGATGGCCCGCTGAATGTTCTCCTTCGGCATGCTCACGGCCTTGGCGGCTTCGATGGCCACGCGGAGCCTGACATTGGCGTCCGGATCGCCGCCTCCCAGCTTGGCGGCCACGATGATCGCCTTGGAGAGCTTGCTCCACTGCTTGCCGCGCTTGGCGTCGATAAGCGCTTTCTTGTGTTTGATTCCAGCCCAATGTGAATGGCCTGCCATGAGTATCACTCTGCCTCGGTTCGTGGTTGGAAGGTCAACAGCCCGTGCTTGTTGGCCGGTCCCATGCCAGATGGGAACAAGGCCGTCGAGAGCGCGTCGCGGTCCTTGCCGCATCGCGGGCGATCTGACTTGTTTTTCTTTTTCAGACTTGTACCCATCCTACGTCAAGGACTTGATTTTTGCCTCGACCTGAACGGCTTTTTTCTCTTCGCCGGCCTTGCGATAGGCCTCGGCGGCCCTGTGGTAGGCTTCGGCTGCCTTCGCGTTTTGTCCGGCGGCGCGGTAGGCGTCGCCAAGGTGGTCCAGGACGGTGGGGTCGGGATCGAGGCGCGCGGCCTTTTCCAGCTCGACCACGGCCTCGTTGATTTTCCCCTTGCGGAACAGCACCCAGCCCAAACTGTCCAGGTAGGCCGCGTTTTCCGGTTCCTGCTGGACGGCCAGGCGGATCATCCGGTGGGCCCGATCGAGCCGTTTGCCCTGATCGGCCCAAAGGTAGCCGAGATCGTTCAGTGCCGAAGGATCATCGGGAAATTCATCGAGGACCTGTTCGAGCCATTCTTCGGCCCGCGGCAGGTCGGACTTCAGCACGGCGAGGTTCGACAACACCAGCCTCGCCTCGCGCACCGCCCTGCGAATCTCGCCCGAACTATAATCCTGCTCGTATTTCCGCACCACCTCGCGATAGCCTGAAATCGCCTCGTCGTATCGTTTGGCGTGATACAGCACCCAGGCGGGGCGGATCAGGTAGCGGGGTAGTTCATCCCTGGCCTGTTGGGCTTGCTTGTCCGAGGCCTTCGCGGCGGCCCGCTTCCGGGCCAGTTCGGCGGCCTTTCGGGCGGCGGCCAGCGCCGGTTCGGTCTGGCCGGCCATCTCCAACGCCCCAGCCAGGTAGAAATCGAAGGTGGGATCGTCGGCGCCGAGGACCTTTTCGTCCACTCCGCGCTGGAACACCCTCGCCGCCCGGCCGTGCTCTTCTTTCATCATTAATCCCAATCCCCAGGTCAGCAAGAGCCGGGCCGCCTGATCGGGTTGCGCGCGGATCGCCAGGTCGAAGAATTCTCCCGCGGTGTCCCACTGCCGGGCATCGGACGCCAACAGGGCCACCGCAAGCAGGACGGCAGGGGCCAACGATTTTGGATCGCTTTGGAGCAGCTTTCGGGCGTCATTGACCACGCCAACAACCAGCTCCGAGTCGTCCGCCAAGGCTTGTCCCGGCTTCGCCAGCCCGTCGAGCGAGCCCAGCTTGTCGGCCGCCTCGCCCAGCACCTTCAGAAGTTCCTCGAACCGCTTGCCGCTCCGGTAGATTTCCGTAAGGTGGCGGTAGCCCGTCATCATGGGCTTTCGGGCGATCAGCTCGCGGTAGAGCTTTTCGGCCTGTTCGAGCTTTCGCGCCTGGAAGTATTGCTCGGCGAGGAAGTAGCCAAGTGCAACGTTGTCCGAGTCTGCCCTGCGGAGTTTTTCCAGCCGCTCAATGAGTTCGCCCTCTTTGCCGATCGCGCGAAGCGCCTCGGCGAGCAAAGCGTAGGGGCCAGTGTCCTCGATCGCCAGCCGGGCGTCGAAACACTCCTGAAGCTTGGCGAGGGCGGCTTCGGGCTTGCCGGTTTTCAGAGCCACCTTGGCAAGATGGTACGCCAGCAGGCCCGGGTTCGTCGCGGCTTCATGCCCCTTGCGGAAGGCGGCTTCTGCCTTTTCTGGCTGTCCGGCCTGAAGGAAGGCCTCGCCAATCATGGTGAACAACGGCCCGGGATCGCCGAAGAGTTTTTTACGGGCGGCGGCGTCCAAGCCGAAAGGATTTGGCGGTTCGAGGGCTTTCATCACCCGATCGAAATGCTCCGCGGCCTTGGCATACTGCTCGTTCAGAAAGCAGAGCCGGCCCGCGTCCAGCCACAAGGCCACGTTTTCGGCCGAGGGCGTGGCGCTGGCGTCTGCCTTGAGGGCCTTTTCCAACAAAGCCAGGGCTTGGGCGAAGTCGCCAATTTCGGTCAAATACCCAGCAAGACGCTTCAGCAGCGGAGGATCGGGTTCATCCAACTCGGCGAGTTTGAGGGCGTAACGCACCGCCTCGGAATGCCGGTTCAACTTAATGGCCAGGGGGACAATGGCCCGGGCAATCGTCGCCGATTGCGGATCGCAACGGAACGCCCGCTGGTACAGACGGAGCGCCTCGGCGTCTTGGTTCCGGTTTTCGTGGATCCTCGCGGCGGAGAACAGGGCCAAAGCGTCGCGGCGGTCGGTTTCGGCTTCCGAGCGTGGCTTGGCGGGCACAAAGAGCGACGGCGGCTCGTCGATGACCAGCAGACCCGGCCGCGGCGCGCCTTTCCCCTCGGCTGCCACGACCCCGGATGGCTCGACAACAACCCAGGCGGCCAAGGCGCCGAGCCACGCGGCTGCCCGGCCTAGAATGATCGCGGTTGTAGGGTACGCCGTGTGCATCGTTGGGCGTCGGGGCGCAGGGCTCCTGGGGCGCCTGCCGCCTGTGTCTATCGTGGCTTTCGCTTGGAAATCCCCTCGGCTGCCGAAGCCTCGCGCGGAGGCTCCTCGGCCGGCCCTTTGTCTTGGGCCTGATCGGGCTTTTTCTTCGTCGCGGGCTTTTTTGCCGAGGTGGGGGCCTTTTTCTTCTCGGCACTGACTGGACCCTCGGGTTGGTCGGCCTGGGGTTTCGCCGCGGCCTGCTCGGTCTCCGAAGCTGCTGCCGCGCCTCGGCCCTCTTCTCCCGCCGATTTTCGCTTCGGCGGCGCCGACTTGATCTTGGCATCGGCTGCGGGTTCGCCGCCGACGGTCTTGTCGGCGGTAGGCTGTGGCGGCGCGGGTTTCGAACCCGCGGGCTGCGTCGCGGCTGGCGAGGTCTTCACCGCGGAAGCTTTGCCTGGCTTCGCAGCGGCAGACTTGGCCGCCGGAGGCTCGACTTTGGTTTCGTCCGCTCCCTCCGCGGAACCCTCGCCAGGCTCGGCCTCCACGCGCTTTGGGCCGCGGCGCGAGGGGAGGCGGGCTTTGGCGCCGGGGTCGATCTCCAACAAAATCGCATGGAGGGCCGGTGAATAGGGCGACGCCGTGAAGTCCGCCCCCAGTTGATGCAATAAGGATCCGAATTCGATGCCGCTGGTCTTCGGGATGGCCCGTTCCAGGCCCGGGATCACGCCAGCCGCCACGTCGGCGTCGGTCGCCAGGTCCACCACGCGCAAGGCGTTCGCCGTGCCCGAGTCGATCGGAATGGCATGGCCGCCCAAGGCCGATTGGATCACATAGGCGACCGAGAACTTGGTCGTCCCCTCGATTTTCTCCAGACGCTCGACGGCGGCCGAGAGGTTCTGCTTGCGCAGGTCCTCCAGATCGAAGGCATAGGTCGCCTCAAAGATGTGCTGGAGAATGCGTTTGACGCGGAGGCCCGCCGCGGCGGGGTCGGGAAGTCCCGAAAGCACCTCCGACAGCTCGCGCACACTGCTGACCCGAATCTCGTTCCAATCGAAAAACGTATGAACCAACGCCCCGAACATCTCCTCCGCCACGCGATAGTGGGCGTTTTCCAGGCACGCGGCGAACAAGAGGTGTTCGAGCACCGATCGGTTCGGGTCCGGGGCCACCGGCGCGTAGTGTTTTTTGAGGATCTTGTGCAGGCGGGTAAATTGGGTGGATCGAGGGATTGCGGCCATGGAAGGATTCGCTGCCGTTGGACTGCGTGTTAGGTTCGCCTCAATTTCGATTTGCGCCTCGTTGGTCCGGGTTTCCAACTCCTGGCCTGGTCCGCCAGCCAAAGCCCGCGTTGCCAAAAAAAGCGACCTCGGCTGCCCTCGCAAGGGTATCGGATCGCGGCGAAATCAAAGCTCGAGGCGCGGAACAAACTCTAGACTCCCCATGCCCGAGGCATCCAGCGTCCCCGTCGGGCGCTGGCCGAGGGATTAGGAACGAAAAAACGCCGGGGGTTCGCCAGGGTCCGGCGGCGGGGCGGCCACCGGCGGCTCCACGT
>Ga0209101_1000810_pt1 | contig 25085 bp, 22 predicted proteins | sample ConPoolayeCmetaG_FD_185481 | JGI IMG/M metagenome (GOLD analysis project Ga0209101, IMG submission 185481) | Hot spring microbial mat communities from California, USA to study Microbial Dark Matter (Phase II) - Cone Pool mat layer C metaG... ...
GATGCAGCCGACGCATAGGGATGCGTCGGCCACGGTTCAGCGTCGGCCACGGTTCAGCGATGCGTCGGCACCGGTAGAAGCGGCATCCCAATGCCGCTTACAAGGATGTGCCGGACAATTTTTCAAAGGAAAGGTGAAAGCAATGAAATTGTATTTCGATCCACAATCAATCCCCGCAGACCTGAACACCGCACTCTCAACCTTGAGCGAAACATATCCGCTGTTTACCGACAAGACAGACGATGGACTCGCGATCGAATTTTCGGCGACAGACCGGCCGGAGCAGATCAAGGTCCAGGTTTCCAAAAAGAAGGCCCAGGTGAGCTATCACACCATCGCCCAGGCATGTCGAGCCGTAGGCACATTGTTGGGCCTCGACGCCGGCTATGAGGGCAAATGGAAAGAACAAGCCCCCTTCAAGACGTTGGGGCTGATGCTCGATTGCTCACGCAACGCAGTGATGACTGTCGCCGAGGTCAAAAAATGGCTGCGACGGATGGCCTTGAGCGGCTACAATATGCTCATGCTGTACACCGAAGACACCTATCAACTCCCCGACGAACCCATGTTTGGCTACGGACGTGGCGCATACACCCTGCAAGAAATTCAAGAGATCGACCAATACGCGGCCCGATTGGGCATCGAGGTGATCCCTTGCATCCAAACGTTGGGACATCTGGAGCAAATCCTCAAGTGGAGACACACCTATTGGTCGGTACGCGACACCAACAGCGTGCTTTTGGCCGGCGCCGAACCGACCTATGAGCTGATCGCCAAAATGCTCAAATTTTGGTCGCAGGCCGTGCGCAGCCGACGTATTCACATCGGCATGGACGAAACACACGACCTCGGTCGTGGACGCTATATGGATATTTATGGTTATCGACGCGGTTTTGACATCTTTAACGCACACCTGACCCGGGTGGTCGAACTGTGCCAGGCTGAAGGACTCGCGCCGATGATCTGGTCGGACATGTACTTTCGCATGGGCAGCAAGACAGGCGATTATTATGACATGGCCAGCCAGGTGCCCGCCGATGTAGCCGCTGCGATCCCTGCTGCAGCACAACTGGTGTACTGGGACTATTATCACACCGATGAAGCGTTTTACCGCGAGTGGATCAGGCGGCATCGCCAGATGGGCTTTGAACCGGTGATGGCCTCCGGGGTATGGTCATGGGGACGATTTGTCTATTCGCACGTCTATACGACCGAGACGGTACAGCCTTGTGTGCGCGCATGTCTGCACGAAGGGCTGAAAGAAATCTTGTTCACCATGTGGAAGGATGACGGGGGCGAAATCGATTTCAACTCGACATGGCCCGGCATCTTGTACGCCGCCGATTTGAGCTACAACAACGGCCAATTGTCGGAGCGCTGGCGTACGCAGTTTGCCGGGGTCTGCCAGGCGAATCTGGATGCCAACCTGACCATTGCCAGGATGGACGCCGCCGAACATTACGGCGAAGAAATCAACACCCGCCTGCTGCTGTGGGACGATCCACTGCTGGGATTGTATCGGCGTTCGCTGCTGGCCCACGACAACTGGAAAACATTCAACCCGGCGGCTTATTACGCTGTTTTGGTGCGCGACTTGACCGCGCAAAAACCCCAAGACGGCGGCGGAGCCGGCAACCTGGATTTTGCCATCCAGTTGGCCGAAACATTGTCACTCAAAGCCCAGGTTTACGATCAGCTTGTCCGCGCCTATGCTAACGGCGACAAAAAAGCACTGATCGACCTGTGCGACCGGGCCATTCCCGCGCTGATCGCGGCAGTGAAAAGGCTGTGGGAACTGCATCGCAAGGTATGGATGGCCCAAAACAAAGCGTTTGGTTTTGAAGTTCAGTGCATCCGTTACGGAGGCCTGTTGCTACGGCTGGAAGAGGTTGCTATCCGCGTGCGACAGTACCTCAGCGGGGAAATCCCACGCATCGAAGAGCTGGACGTGCCGGTGGTACCACTATCCGAACATTTTTGGCGTTACCACTCGGTGGCGACGGCTTCGTCGATTCTGTGAAACAACGCAATTACCTACCCGGCACTGGCGGGGCAAACCGTCCACGAATGCTTCACGAATGGTAACTGCTCAACCTGGCTTTGTTAGGACACGGGTTGACACAGATGCTACGGATTTTCACTGATTTTATAAAAACCATCCGTGTTCATCCGTCAAATCCGTGAAAATCTGTGTTCCATTTGTATTGCAACGTTTGCACAACCACTCCAAGTATGTTATACTAGAGCACACATCTGAACATATCGACCATGTCAGATCGATCCTATCCCCACTGATGAGGAGGACAACGATCCAGTTGACCAGCCGATTTGATCTGGGAAGATCGTCGGCTGGTTTTGCTATATGGCCCTGTAGGAGGCAACATAATGGATATCGGATTGGTGCTGCTGACAATTTTGCTGGTGGCCGGCGCCGCCGGGGCCATTACGGCCAAGAGTCTGATCCTTTCGGCTTTGTCGTTGGGCGCGGGTAGTGTTGCGCTGGCCGGCATCTTGTTTTTGCTCGATGCACCCTACGCCGGCGGCTTTGAGTTGAGCGTAGGCGCAGGGTTGATCAGCGTGCTCTTTATCGTGGCCATCAGTTTGACCCGTTCGGTCGAGGTTAAAAATGACAGGTGAACGCCTGCGCTGGACTGTTTTGGTCGTGATCTTGCTGATGCTTGGCTGGCTGCTCGGACGGGCTTTTTGGTTGCCATCGTCCGATGCGCCGGATGTCGGCGGTGAAAGCTTTAGAGCCTGGTTTTGGGAAGCGCGCGGCCTCGACCTGGGCGCACAAATCGGGCTGATCATGGCCGGCGCGCTGGGTGTGGCAGCATTGCTGCCAAGAGGTCAAGATGAGTCCTGACCTGTCGGCCACTTGGATCGAATGGTTGATCACGGGAACGGGCGTGTTGCTCTTTTGTCTGGGCCTCTTTTGCTTGTTGAGCCAACGCAGCGTGATCAAACAGGTGATCGGCCTGAAAATTATGCTGCAAGGGGTAACCTTGAACTTGATCCTTGCCGCCTGCCTGCACGGTTCGACCGTCGTTGGCGAGGCGATGGTCATTTCGGCGCTGGTGGTCGAAGCGGTGGTGATCGCCCTGGCGTTGGCTCTGATCGTCAACATCTTTCGGCATGACCCTTCCGGTGACATCGACCGCCTGAATCGATTGCGAGGCTGAGATGGAGTGGATTCCCGGCACCGGCAATCTGACGCTGTCGATGGCATCGACCGCTCTATATGCGCTGGCGATAACCATCCTGAGCGCGCTGGCATTGTGGGCCGAACGGCGACGAGATGGCCGCACAAGATGGATGCTGCTGATCACACCGGCATTGCTCGGCGCGACACTGGCCCTTTTAGCCGGTCACTTTTTGCTACGTTACGCCGCCCTCGAAGTAGTCGCCCTTTGCGTGGCGCTGGCTCCGCTGCTGGCCGCGCCCCAAGAGGCCAACAGCCGCCAGACCGGCTGGGCCATTTATTTGCTGTTCCGCCTCGGCGATGTCGGACTGCTGGCCGCGATCCTGGCCTTGTATGGCCGCGTCGGCACGCTCGAGATCGATGCCGCGCTGGCCGCCGGTATGGAACTGGCCGAGCCGCGCCGCAGCCTGATCGCGGCCGGCTTTGCCCTGGCCGTGTGGATCAAGATCGGCTTGTGGCCTTTTTCGCTCTGGCTACAGGCCGGCCGTCGACTGGGCTACGGCAAATACGCCTGGCTTTACCTCACCCTGATGCCCAACCTTGGCCTGTACCTGTTGTACAAAGTCACTCCCCTGCTGGCCATTGCCGGCCCGGTACAACGGGCAACATTGTGGATCGGCGCGGTGGTCGCGACGATCTCGGCGACACTTGCCGCAGTGCAACGTCAACAAGAGGCTGGTGAAATCGCCATGTGGAGCGTGCAGGGAGGATTGATCCTCTGGGCGGCGGCGATGGGCCTCAAACCACTCGTCTGGATCGCGTTGATCTGGTGGACGCCGCTGCGGTTGCTTTCGGCATGGGCCTTTGGACGCGCCGGGCCGGTCGCCGCAGTGGTGCTGGCCGGCAGCGGTCTGCTTTTGTCGGCCTGGGGCGGCCTGATCCTGGCCTGGAGCAACGGCATAGCAGATAGCCCAAGCCGGTTTTGGGCGCAACTGGCCGTCGCGCTGATGCTGATCTGGCTGGTCCGCACGGCATGGCAGGCCTGGCAACATCCGGCCACCCCATCGCGTTTGCACAAACGTGCATGGGCCATCGGTGGACTGGGCACACTGTTCTTGATCGGGCTGGGAACAGGCCCATTGCTCACCAACCTGCTGGCAATCGCACACGCCGAAATGCCGGCCTGGATCGACCGGATGGCCTGGCTGCGCGCCTTGGTGTGGACGCCGGCCTGGCCGTTAGCACTGATGCTGGTCTGGGGCACGCACTTGTTGGGACGACGAACGCAATGGAGCACATCTGCATTGAGCCGGGATATGGGCAACTTGAAAAGCATGCCCGGCCTTATTCAGGCAATTATTGAAAAAGGGCTGATCGAAAACGTGGTCGGCCTGAGCGTGCGCGCCGTGATGGGGCTGAGCGCGTGGTTGTATCGCCAATTGGAGATGAGCGGGCTGGAAAATGCGCTGCGCCGGCTCGCTCAGGGGACAATGTCTCTCAGCGTCTGGTTGCATCGCCGACTGGAAATGAGCAGCCTGGAAGGCGGCATGCATCAAATAGCTCAGGCAGGCCAACGGGCCAGCGATTGGTCACTTCGGCGACTGGAAGCGGGTGGCCTGGACCTGCTGTTATACCGCATCGCCGATCTGGTACAGGCCGTTGGGCGTAGCGCACAACGCCTGCACACCGGACGGTTGCGCATCAACCTGGCCTGGGTGGTGCTGGGATTGTTCCTGGCCACACTGGCCTTGGTTTTTTGGGCCTAGGAGGCGTCATGGATGGATCAACGATCGCCCTGTTCATGATTTTGAGCGCACCTTTAATTGCCGCCGTGTTGTTGATCGCTCTGTCTGGCCGGGCAAAGGCACGGTTTTGGGCCGGCCCGATCGCTACCGTCGGAGCATTGACCTCATTGATTGCCGTTTTTGCGCTCTTGCCGGCCCTTTATTCCGGCGAAACACCCACCTTCTCGGTCGCCTGGATGCCGATGGCCGGCATTGCACTGAGGCTGCGCATGGACTGGCTGGCCCTGCCCTTTACCCTGGTCGAAGCGGCCGTGACGTTGATCGCCGTGATTTATGCCCTGGGCTACCACCACACCGACGAACGCTCTCCCTTTTTCTATGCCCTGTTGTTGCTTTTTCAGGTCGGTATGTCGGGCACCACGCTGGCCGATGACACCTTTTTGTTTTATGTCTTTTGGGAACTGATGCTCATTGCCTCATGTCTGCTGATCATCGTTTGGGGCGACGGTGAACAGCGCGGAGCGGTGGCTTTCAAGTATTTTGTGTTCACCCATCTGGGATCGCTGCTCGTGCTGGTAGGGCTGATCGTGCTCTATAATGCCGCCGGCACCGCCGACCTGGCCGTGTTGCGGCAGGGTGTAACACTCGCTCCGGCGATGGTCAACACGATCATTGCGCTCTTTGTGATCGGTTTTTCGGTCAAGATGGCCGTCTTTCCCCTCCACCTCTGGCTGCCCGATGCCCACACCGTCGCCCCTATGCCGGTGACGATCATGCTGGCGGCCGCGATGTTGAGTATGGGCACCTACGGCATCTTGCGCTTTCCGATGAGCTTTTTCGGCCTGGAGGCCATACGGCCGTTCGCGCTGCCGATGATGATCGGCGGCGTCATCTCTGAAATCTATGGAGCGATGATGGCTTTGGCCGAACGCGACATCAAACGGATCGTCGCTTATTCCAGCGTCAGCCAGATGGGCTATATCCTGATGGGGCTGGGCACACTAAACAGACAAGGGCTGATAGGAGCCACATTGCATGTCATATATCACGGAATTGTCAAGGCTTTGCTTTTTATGTGCGTGGGGTTGGTGATCCAGGCCACCGGTCGACGACGGATCGACGAGCTGGGCGGCCTGGGCAAGTCGATGCCGCTGGCTGCGGTGTGTACGGCCATCGGTGCATTGACCATTGCCGGCGCACCGCCCTTTTGTGTGTTTGACAGCGAATGGATGATTTTTACCGGCGCCTTTGCCACCGAATACTTGTGGCTGGCTATGGCTACCCTGTTCGGATCACTGCTGACGGTCGTTTACGCATTGTGGCTTTTCGGGCAACTCTTTTTGGGTCGACTGCCGGAGGGTCTGCGGACGGAGCGTGTGTCCAGGTGGATGAGTTGGTCGACGGTCTTTTTGGCCGCGCTGGCGTTGATCGAAGGACTTGTTCCGGCACCGGTGTTCGATTGGGTATCGCGCCAATTGCCGCTGCTGTTCGGGGGTGTCTGGTGACCGATGCGACGTGGATAGCGGCTTTGTTGGCCGGACCGGCCGGCGGCGCTTTTGCCGTTTATTTGCTGGCCCGAGTGTGGCCTTCAAGGTGGCAAAAGCGGCGCAACGAGGCCTTGGCCTCGTTCACCGCTCTGGTTCTGGCCCTTTCACTCGGCGTTTGGGGCGCACCCGGCAAAGGGACAACATCAATGTGGGGGAGCGTGCTTGCCGGAGGTGCGTTTTTGCGCACCGATCCGGGAGCGATGTTGATCATCGGCCTGGCATTGGCCATCGGCCTGTTGGTGAGCATCTATTCCGGACGCTACCTGGCCCTGGATCGCCGCTACGCGACCTATTATCCGCTCTTGTTGTTGCTGTCGAGCGGACTGATCGGCATGTCGCTGGCCGCCGATTTGTTCAACATGTACCTCTTTTGCGAACTGATGAGCGTGTCGGCTTATGCATTGGTTGCCTTTCGCCGCAGCACCGATACGGCCATCGAGGCAGGATTCAAGTACCTGATTATGGGCAGTGTAGGCACGGTTTCGATGTTGTTAGGCATCTCGTTCGTCTACCGGCAAACAGGACAATTGGCCTTGCCCCAACCGGCCTTTGTCGGACCCTGGGGACGCGCCGGCACAGCCTTGATCCTGATCGGGCTGGCGATCAAGAGCGCCATTGTGCCCTTGCACACCTGGCTGCCCGATGCCTATGGCCGCGCGCCGGCCAGCATCAGCGCACTGCTGGCGGCCATTGCCTCAAAAAGCACACTTTACATCCTGGCACGGGTTTGCCTGCAGCTGGGTATGTCGGCTGCCGTGCTGGGACTGATGTTGATCTGGCTTTCTTTTCTCAATATGACCCTCGGCAACGTGATGGCGCTGGTACAAACAAACACCAAACGGCTGCTTGCCTATTCGTCGGTGGCCCAGACCGGCTATATTATGTTCAGTTTAGGGATCGGCTTGCGTTACAATTCGGCGGCAGCCATCCAGGCGGCGATGTTTGTGCTACTTACCCATGCCGTAATGAAGGCTACTGCCTTTCTCAGCAAAGGGGTGTGTCATTTTTACCTTGGCATCACCACCGTCGAACAATTGCAGGGGACGGCCAATCAATTGCCGCCGATCGCCGTAACCTTTAGTTTGTCCCTGGCCGGACTGGCCGGCGTGCCACCGCTGGCCGGGTTTGCCGCCAAATGGGGCGTGCTCACCTCGGCGCTTGGCCACGCCGATGCGACAGTCTATGCCGGTATGATCTTGTTCTTGCTCAACAGTGTGGTCGCTCTGGGCTACTACCTGCCGTTGATCGCTGCGATGTTCAAACCTGCCACACCGCCAACTGCGCGTCCGATCGTCGTATCGGGGTGGATGCTGGCGCCGCTCTTGATGCTCGGCGGGCTGACCATCGCCATTGGAATTTATCCCATTGCCTGGCTGGCCTGGACCGAGCAGATCGGCGTGTACTTGTTGTCGTTCACGTCACCTTGAGAGCCTGTCCAGAGCGGCAAGCGGAATCAGGATGCCGCCTGCACGACATTTCGGACAGGTTCTAACCGCGGGAGTTGAGGCTTCAGCCGGGCCACGTCGGATAGGATTCGTCAGAGTCCAGGTTCCAAGAGGATGACCTATGCAATATTTGTCAAGTCCGTTGGTGGCGTTCGCTTTTTTTGCCGCTTTGGTTTACATAATCTATTGGTGGAGTGGACGAATCGCCGCGCACAGCGACGAGTTGCCCAACAAACATCAGCCCTATGCATGTGGCGAAGACCTGGGGCCGCCGCGCGTGCGGCTGGGCTATCAGGCTTTTTTTCACCTGGCATTGCTTTTTGGCATTTTACACCTGGCTGCGCTGGTGCTCTCAACACTGCCCGCCGAGGGGGTATCGCACCGGCTGGCAGCTGCCTACGTGCTGGGAGTGGCCATCAGTGCGCTGGTCTTGGCGGGCATGGGGGAAAAAGATGCTTGAGCAAATTCTGCGCTGGGCACGGCGCAAGTCGCCGTGGATTTTGCATTTCAACAGCGGTGGTTGCAACGGTTGCGACATCGAAATTCTAGACCTGTTGACGCCGCGTTATGATGTGGAGCGATTGGGCATTGTCAAAGAAGGAACGCCGCGCCACGCCGACATTTTGCTCTGCACCGGCCCGGTGACACGGCAATCGCGCGACCGGCTACGCTGCATCTATGAGCAGATGCCTGCGCCGCGCTGGGTGGTGGCCGTGGGTAGTTGTAGTTGCTCCGGTGGTGTGTTCCAGGGTGGAGCCAATGTGTTGGGCGGCATCGACCGCGTATTGCCGGTCGATATGTACATTCCGGGCTGTCCATGCCGTCCGGAAGCGATGATCGACGGGCTGGCACGACTTTTGGAATTGATTTAAAGGGGTAGACGTAACTGCCTACCCAAGTCGCCCTTTTTGGGCCTTCGGCCTGCGTCGGCGCAGGCCGACGCTTGGCGCCGCATGCGCCCACAAAGGCCGATTTCTAATCGGCGCAAGGCAGCGAGCAGCCGGGTAGGTAATTACGGGTAGACAAAGAACAGAAAAAGTGAAAAGTGTATGTCGCACTTTTCCAGAGGAAACTTATGGACATCAACGATGTTTTAAGGATTTTGAAGGAACGCTGCGCGCCGCAGTTGACGGTGCGTACGCTCCCCTTGGGCGAGACGGTGGTCGAACTGACGCCGGAGCAACTGCGGCCTGCCGTTGAAACGTTGATCGGGCAATGTGGTGTATGCCACCTTTCGACCATCACCGGTGACGACACAGGGCGGGAAATCGTCTTGCTGTATCACTTTTGGGAAGGCGTTGGCCTGACTCTGCGGGTGTTGCTGCCGCGCGAACAGGCGGTCATTTCGACCTTGATCGATCTGATCCCCGGCGCGGCCTTTTACGAACGTGAGGTGACAGAAATGCTCGACATTATGTTTGAGTGGCATCCTATGTCCACACATCTCTTTTTGCCCGATGACTGGCATAGCGATGCGCCGTTGAGAAAGCAGGTGCAAGATGCCTAAAACCGTTGTTCCGATCGGCCCGCAGCATCCGCTGCTCAAAGAACCGCTCTCTTTTTTGCTCACCGTTGAGGGAGAGCGCGTGGTAGACAGTTCATTACGACTTGGCTATGTGTATCGCGGCATCGAACGGCTCTGCCAGGATCGGAATTATACACAAAATCTACATCTGTTTGAGCGGGTCTGCGGCATCTGTTCTTATGTCCACACTCTGGTCTATTGTCAGGGAGTCGAGGCTTTGCTCGGCCTTCAAGTACCACTGCGCGCCCAATACCTGCGGGTTCTGATGTGCGAACTGGAACGCATCCACAGCCACTTGCTCTGGTTGGGTGTCTTGGCCGAAAACATGGGCCTGACCACCATCTTTATGTATGCCTGGCGTGAGCGCGAAACGGTGCTCGACATCATGGAAGAACTGTCCGGCGGACGGGTCACGCACGCAGCCAATGTGATCGGCGGTGTACGCTTGAACCCCAAGGTCGATCAAACGACATTCGACCAGATCGCCGCCCGCCTGCGCGGCATGGTCGCACAGGTCGAGGAATTTCAAGACATGGTCTTGAACGAACGTACCCTTCAAGCACGCACGCAGGGGGTCGGTCTCCTCAGTGCGGAACAGATACGTCGGTATTGCGTGGTCGGGCCAACGGCGCGCGCTTCCGGTGTGGATGTGGATTTGCGCCGCGATGCGCCCTATGCGGCCTATGATCGGCTAAATGTGCGCGTGATCACGCACCAGGCCGGGGATGTGTGGGCACGCACGCTGGTGCGCGTTCAAGAGGTGCTGGTCAGCATGCAAGTGTGCCAGCAGGTTTTGAGCGAGATGCCCGCCGGGCCGTTGACGGTCAAAGTGCCGCGTCGCGTGCCAACGGGCGAAGTGGTCAGCCGTGCCGAAGCACCACGCGGTGAGCTGATCTATTATCTGCGCAGCGATGGCAGTGACAAACCGGCGCGGGTGCACATCCGGACCCCTACCCTCCCTTCTCTGGCGACAATGGGCGAGCAACTGCGCAACATCAACACGGCCGACGTGTCGGCCGTGCTGTCGGGAGTAGACCTGTGCATTGCCTGCGCCGATCGCTGACCAGATCGGCAGGAGTGATGAGCCTGTGTCGGAATTGATTCGTTCGCTTGTTGCCTGGCTGATTTTCCCCGGTTTTGGGTTTCTATTCGTCTGTGCGCTGACGGTCGAGTGGATCGATCGCAAGCTGCTGGCCCGTTTTCAAGGCCGGGTTGGGCCGCCCTGGTATCAGCCGCTGGCCGACTGGATCAAGTTGATGGGCAAAGAGGACATTTTGCCGGTCGGCGCGTCCGAGTGGGTTTGTGCGGCCCTGCCCATCGTTTCGCTGGCGGCCTCGTTGACGGCCGTGTTGTACATTCCGGTGGCCGGGCACACGGTCAGCGCGTTCGAAGGCGACCTGATCGTGGTGCTTTTTTTGCTCAGTGTGCCCACCCTGGCCTATTTTTTAGCCGGTTGGGCCTCGGTGGGAGTATATAGTTTGCTCGGCGGCAACCGTTCGCTGCTCCAATACCTGGCCTACGAGGTGCCCTTTTTGACCGCCCTCAGCAGCCCGGCCATCCTCAGCGGGTCGTGGTCGATCTCGCAAATCGTCGAGTGGCAGATGCGAACGATTTGGGGCGCATTGGTATTGCCGGTCGGCTTTGGCATCGGCGTGATCGGTCTGATCGGCAAACTCAAGCGGACGCCGTTCGACATTCCCAAGGCCAAATCGGAGATTGTCGCCGGCCCGTTGACCGAATTCAGTGGACGCAAACTGGCCTTGTGGCGACTGGCGATCGGCGTGCAGACGGTTGTGGGGATCTTTTTGCTGGTCAATCTGTTTCTGGGCGGCAGCCGGCTGTCGATCGTCTTGCCTGTCGCGCCGGTTTTTGCGCTCAAGTCGCTGCTGATGGTACTGCTGTTGTCAACCATCAGCGCTCTGTACGCCCGGCTGCGCATCGATCAATTGTCCGACCTGGGCTGGCGGGTACTGGCGCCGCTGGCCCTGGCTCAAATTGCGGTGACGGTCTGGATCGCGCCGTGAAGAGGCCATCAGGCGGGCCGTGTAAACAGCATCACGCGCAGACATGCTACACTTGTTTGAGGAGGTGATGACCGATGAGCCGCTTTCGCCCTTTTGCTTATTTGCTGCCTCAAGTCTGGCGCATGCTCTGGCGCAAGCCGAATACGGTGGATTATCCCTTTGGGCCGCCCAAACTGCCGGATTATTTCCGCGGCCGGGTTGTGGTAGATGCAGAAAAATGTCGCGGCTGCGGCCTTTGTGTGCGTGACTGCCCGGCTTTTGGCCTCAAGCTAGAACGAACAGGCAAGTCGAAATTCAGGTTGATCTATTACCCCGATCGCTGTGCTTATTGCTCACAGTGCGAGACAAGCTGCCCTCGTGAGGCAATCCGCCTGGTCGATGAATTTGTGCCCGCAACCACCGACCGCGACACGCTGGTCGAGGTGTTGGTGGAAAAGGAACCTGTTCAGCCCGATTGAATCCGGCCTCTTGGGGCGCTTCGCGCCGGACGTCGGCCTCCGCCGACGTGACCTGGCGCAGGCCGATCGTTGGCCGAAGACCCCCAAGGGGTGACTCAGCCTATCCGAAAAACCGTACAAGCGGCATCCCTATGCCGTTTGTACAGACGCATAGGAATGCGTCGGTTGCGTTTTTCGGACAGGTCTTTCACCGCGGTGATCAGGTCACCGCCTGAACAGGCTCAGGATGCCCGACCTCAACACCGGCCATCATCAGCCCCAATGTTTCACGGTCGGCGCGCGCAGCCGGAAGGATGCTCACAATCCGTCCGCCAAACATCACCGCGATCCGGTCGGAAAGGGCCATGATCTCGTCCAACTCGGCCGAAACCAGCAACACCGCGCACCCCTGATCGCGCATATCGATGACTTCGCGGTGAATGTATTCGATCGAGCCGACATCCAGGCCGCGGGTGGGCTGATTGGCGATGATCAGACGGATCGGGCGGGATAGCTCACGGGCGACGATCACTTTTTGTTGGTTGCCACCGGAAAGCTTGGAAGCGACCACATACGGGCTAGGCGTGCGCACGTCGAATTTTTCCACCAGCCGACGGCCGTTTTCGTCGATGGCCCGAAAATTCAACACCCCCCGGCGGGCAAAGGGTGACAGGTAATAGGTACACAACACCAGGTTGTCGGTCACCGGGTATGAAAGCACCAGGCCGAATTTTTGCCGGTCTTCGGGAATGTGTGCCGTGCCGACCTCGGTGATCGCACGGGGTGGTTTGTTGGTCACATCACGTCCCTGGATCAACACCCGCCCGCCGTGAATGTGACGTAACCCGGTCAACGCCTCAACCAGCTCACTCTGTCCGTTCCCCTGCACACCGGCGATGCCCAGCACTTCTCCCGCATAGAGTTCCAGGCTCAAGTCGTTGACGACACGCACCCCTCGGTCGTCGAACACGTTCAGGTTTTGTATTTCCAACACCTTGTCGCCCGGCCGGGCCTCGCTTTTCTCCACTTGCAAGATGACTTCACGGCCAACCATCATAGCGGCCAGATGCGCCTGATCGGTTTCTTGTGGTCTGGTTGTGCCGACTACACGCCCACCACGTAGCACGGTGATACGATCTGAAATTTTAAGTACTTCTTTGAGCTTGTGCGAGATAAAAATGATCGAAATGCCCTGCGCGGCCAGTTCACGCATGATCCGAAAAAGGTCATCGGCTTCTTGCGGAGTGAGCACGGCTGTTGGCTCGTCGAGGATGAGGATATCGGCCTGCCGGTAAAGCGCCTTGACGATCTCGACACGTTGCTGCAACCCAACCGGCAGGTCACTCACCAAAGCGTCTGGGTCGACATCGAGGCCGTATTGGTGTGACAGCTCGCGCACCCGCCGGGCCACGCCACGCCGGTCGAGCACACCTTTTTTGACCGTTTCGGAACCGAGCATGATGTTTTCGGCCACGGTAAACACCGGAATCAGCATAAAGTGCTGGTGGACCATGCCGATGCCATGCTTGATGGCGTCATTAGGGCTGTGCATCACCACTTGACGGCCGTTGACCCAAATTTCGCCTTCGTCGGGTTGATACAGGCCGTAAATGATGTTCATCAATGTGCTTTTGCCGGCGCCGTTTTCGCCGAGCAGAGCATGGATCTCTCCCTTGCGCAGATCGAGATCGATGTGATCGTTGGCCAATACGCCGGGAAATTGCTTGGTGATGCCTTTGACCTGAAGGACCGGTTCTGCAGAGTGTTCCATTGAGGCCTCACTTTTCATATGCTACTCCATCGGCGGCGGGCGGCGTGGTGCGCCCAATGATGCCGGTGAGGATGATCATGGTCAAAATGTACGGGATCAGGCCCACCACATAGGCCTGTTGCAAAAAAGCCCATGCCGGAGGAATTTGTTGGCGGAAAAACTGCAAGTTGATCTGCAAAGCTTGCGCCGCGCCAAAAACAAGTGCCGCCATCCACGCGCCCACCGGCGACCAGTTGCCGAAAATCATCGCGGCCAGAGAGATAAAGCCACGTCCGTTGGTCATCAACGGCTCGAACGAAGGCACCGATTCGAGGGTGAAATAGGCCCCGGCCAGTCCGGCAACCATCCCGCCGATGATCACGTTGGCATACCGCACGCGGATCACGTTGATGCCTACCGTATCGGCAGCGCGGGGATGCTCACCGACGGCCCGGGTGCGCAACCCCCAACGGGTGAAAAAAAGCACAAAATGGGTCACTGCAACCGCCACGACGGCCAAAATAGCGATCGGCTGCTGACGAAAGATCACCCCCACCACCGGAAGATCGGCCAGGATGGGGATGGGCAGTCGCGGCAAGACCCCCGGCGCATGGGGCACCTGCCCGCCGAAAATGCTCCCCTTTTCAAAAAAGAGCTGACGGTTCAAAAAGCCGGTGATGCCGACCGCCAGGATGTTGATCACCGTACCGCCGATGATTTGATCAACTTTGTAGGTCACCGAAAGGACGGCATGCAGCAGGCCCATCAACCCGCCGGTGAGAATGGCGATCACCACGCCGATCAACAGGCTGGGCATGGCCGGCATTTTCCAGATCGAGTTGCACAAAATGGCCGCAAACCAGCCGAAAAAGGCCGCCGCCAGCATCATTCCCTCAATGCCGATGTTGACCACGCCGGCCCGTTCGCAGAAAATGCCCGAAATCGCGCCCAAAGTCAACGGTGTAGCAACCGAAATCGTCGTGGCGAGCATGCTGGCAATGATCGTGCCGGCAGGGACCGTTTTGCCACCGACCAGCACCACGACGCCGATCAGTATAACGATAATGAGCAAAATAAAGCCAAATCGACGTAAATCCATGGTAAACTCCTGTCACCCACCCCAGCCGCGCGTGAGCACCAGCTTTTCTTCTCCGACCTTGATCCGGTACAACCAGCGGATGATCGCATCGGCAGCGACAAAGAGCAGGATGAGTGCCTGAATCACCGAAATGATGTCGGTTGGAATCTGGGTCAGAAACTGCATGCGGGTAGCCCCATTGCGCATGGCTCCAAAGAGTAAGGCAGCGATCACCACTCCCAAGGGATTGGTCTTGCCGAGCAAAGCGATGGCAATGGCATCAAAGCCATAGCCGATCGAAAAGCCCAACTCGTGCCGGTAGTTGAGTCCGGTCACTTCAATAGCGCCGGCCAACCCGGCCAGAATGCCGGAGAGGGTCATGCTGATCACGATCGTGCGGGCCACGTTGACCCCGGCATAGCGCGCGGCGTTGGGATTGGCGCCCACGGTGCGGATTTCAAAGCCCAGAGTAGTTTTGTTGAGCACCCACCAGATCAACAGGGCCACCAGCAGAGCCAACACAAAGCCCCAGTGCAGGCGATAACCGGGGAAAATCGGCGGCATCCGCGCCCCTTCGGCGATCAGGGGCGTACGGGCAATCACGTTGAGCGGGTTGGGGTCTTGCATCGGGCCGTTGAGCAGGAAACTGGTCAGGTTGAGGGCAATATAGTTGAGCATAATGGTGTTGATCACTTCGTGCGCGCCGGTTTTGGCCTTTAACCAGCCTGGGATTGCCCCCCAAATTGCCCCGGCCAGCATCCCCGCCCCGACGGCAAGGGGCAGGTGAATCCAGGCCGGCAGGTTCAAGCCGAGCAAATCGGGCAAGGCATAGCCCACCCATGCCGAAGCAACCGCCCCCAAAGCCAACTGCCCCTCGGCGCCGATGTTGAACAACCCGCCCTTAAAGGCCACCGACACGGCCAACCCGGCAAAGATATAAGGCGTTGCCCATACGGTTGTCTCGGAAATCGCCCGCGCCGAACCGAATGCCCCTTCCAACAGCCCCCAATAGGCATCCAGCGGGTTGCCGCCGGCGATAAAAATGATGATCGCGCCGACCAACATCGCGGTCAAAACGGCTAACAGCGGCACGGCAGCCGCGGATAAAATCGGTTCCAGTTTTTGCCATACGGTTGATTGGACAGGTTCGATCATAGCAAATCGCTTTCTGCCAGTAGATTTGGGTCTGCTGAACCTATAAAAAAGGGAAAGAGCCAGGCTCTTTCCCTTACCCATCACGCACCGACCGGTCTTACTGCGGCTTGGCCGGTGAAACGCCGGTCTGCATCGTCCCGGACTTGAACGCAGCGGTAAGCTCTTCGATCTTGGCTTTGGCATCGGCAGGCACTTTGTCTTCGAAATTGTGATACGGGGCCAGGCCCGCTTCGCCGACATAGTTGCCGCCGGCCGGGAACTTGCCTTCTTTGGCCATCTTGATCAACGCAAAAGTACCGGGAGTGAGCAATTTCATCGCGCTGGTCAGCAGCACCGACTGCGCTTCGGGCACGGTGTAGTACTGATCGGTGTCCACACCGATAGCCATCACACCCTTTTCGGCACAGCCGAGCAAGGCGCCGTTGCCGGTCTTGCCGCCCGCACCAAAGACCACATCTACGCCCTTGTCGATCATCGAGATAGCCGTAGTCTTGCCCCACTCCGGGTCGGTAAAGGTCTTGTCAAAGCCGACATCGTTGTGATACACCACGTTCACTTCGATGTTGGGATTGATATACTGCGCCCCTGCGCGGTATCCCTCGCCGAAACGCCACACCGGCGGCACGGCATCCGTGCCCAACACCGCACCGATTTTGCCGCTCTTGCTCATCATTGCCGCCAATGCGCCGGCCAAAAAGCCCGACTGATCTTCCGGAAAAATGAGGCCCACCACATTGGGAACGACTTCGGCCTGGAACTGGTCAACGCCGATGAATTTGACGTTGGGGTACTTTTTTCCGGCGGCAATGGTCGCTTCGCCAAGCGCAAAGCCAACGGTGACGATCACATCATAATTGGCATCGGCAAACTGGGCAATGTTCTTGTCATAGTCCTTGGCATCGGTGGTCTCGATGTACTTGACAATGGCACCCAATTCTTTTTGGGCTTGCTGAACACCTTCCCATGTCGACTGGTTGAACGACTTGTCATCGATCTTGCCTACGTCGGTGACAAGCCCTACGCAAAACACATCGGCCTTTTTGCAATCGGGCTCTTTGCTGGTCTTGCAAGCGGCCAGCGGCATCAAGACAAAGGCCAAAACCAGACTGAGGATCACAAACTTGCGCATTTTCTCCTATCTCCTTTGATAAAATAAAATGGGTTAGATAACAAGATGATCCAGGCCCTCAGGCTGCCCGGTTCACCTCACCATAACGCACATTATAACTCACTTTGCCGAGAGGAGCAAACATCGCGTACATGCTCTATCCCTACTGGTATGGTGATGCTTGAGCCGTCAAAATCGCTGCCAAGCGGTTCTGCTCGCCCGCCCAAACACTGGGCCAGAAACGCCTTATCGCAAATTTGTCTTAATCTATGAGATCTGCATCATCTGAGGATGTTTGCTTTCATTTCAATGATGTGATTTTCTGTGATTGTTCAAAAGTCATGCTAGCTTTCTCACTTCGCCAACGAATTCAAGCACGTGAGCATAGACCGTGATCGCCTTCCCGTTTGGCCAATTCGACGAAGCCCATCCGAAAAACCTAACCGACGCATCCTTATGTCGGTACAGGCGGCATAGGGATGCCGCTTGTACGGTTTTTCGGATAGGCTCTCATTTACATCGGCTGTCGTCTCGTCTGATGGCAATGCGAATTTCGGGCATTTGATGTATAATAAAACCCATCCGAAGCACCCTTGCGCCGACGCATCGGGATGCCGCCGACGCATCGGGATGCCGCCGACGCATCGGGATGCCGCCGACGCATCGGGATGCGTCGGCTTGCCATTTGATCAGACTGTGGAAAGGAACCAATATGAACGTTGATGCCGTATTTCGCTCTCGTCGCAGCAACGTTATGGCCACCCGCGGGATGGTTGCCACCAGCCAACCACTCGCTACCAACGCCGGATTGGACATACTCAAGGCGGGCGGCACTGCCGCCGACGCTGCCGTTGCGGCTTCGGCCGTGTTGGGAGTGGTTGAACCGATGTCAACCGGCATCGGCGGTGACCTGTTTGCATTGTACTGGGATGCCCAAACCAGGCAGGTCACAGCGCTGAACGCCTCCGGGCGCGCCGCAGCCGCCGCTTCGATCGATGAATTAAAACGCCTCGGCTACACCGAAATGCCCCTCTACACCGGCCACGCGGTTAGTGTGCCGGGCACCGTCGCCGGATGGAGTGATTTGCTTGCCCGACATGGCCGCATGTCTCTCGCTCAAGTGCTCCAACCGGCCATCTGGTACGCCGAAAAGGGCTTTCCCGTTTCCGAATTGATCGCCATCGGCTGGGCCCACGAGGTGGCCAAATTGCTCCGCGTCCCAGAATGGCACAGCAGCACGCCGGATCACGGCCCCGCTCAGCCCAGTGGACACGAATTGCTTGTTGACGGCCGCGCGCCTCGCCCCGGCGAACTGATGCGTCTGCCGACGCTGGCCGAGACGTTGCGCGGGATCGCCGCCGAAGGCCGAGATTATATCTACCGGGGCGAGTTCGCCCACCGGCTCAGCGCGCACGTCCAGCGTTACGGCGGCTGGATCACCCCGGAGGACATGGCCGCGCACAGCAGCACATGGGAAACGCCGATCACGGCCCAGTATCGCGGCGTGACCTTGTACGAATGTCCGCCCAACGGGCAAGGGTTGGCCGCCGTCCTTGCCGCCAACCTGGCCAATGGCTTTGACCTGGCCACAATGGACGAGGTCGACCGCCTGCACATCCTGATCGAATGCATGCGCCTGGCCTTTGCCGACGCCCAACAATGGGTATGCGACATCGGCCATGTCAACATCCCGCTGGCCGAATTGTGCAGCACCGCTTATGCCGATCGCCGTCGCGCACGGATCGACCGTCGACATGCCGCCCAACACGTGCCATCTGGCGATCCCGGCTACGGCGCCGACACCGTCTACCTGTGCGCCGTTGACGGTGAGGGCAACGCATGTAGCCTCATCAACAGCCTCTATATGGGCAGTGGCAGCGGACTGGTGGTGCCCGGCACCGGCGTAAGCCTGCAAAACCGCGCCGCCCTCTTTAGCCTTGACCCAACGCATCCCAACGCCCTGGCTCCCGGCAAACGGCCCTATCACACCATCATCCCCGGCCTAACCGTCCGCGATGGTGAGCTCCACATGGTCTTTGGGGTGATGGGCGGCTTTATGCAACCGCAAGGCCATATCCAGGTGTTGGTCAACATGCTCGACCTGGGCATGTCTCCCCAACAAGCGCTGGATATGCCCCGTTGGATGCTGCACGTGCAGGACGGCGGGATGGGTGCTCAAGAGCCGGGCGGGTTGCTGCTGATCGAAGAAGGCTGGTCGTTCGCCACTCTGGCCGAACTGGCCCGACGCGGACACCGCCTGCTGCCGGTCGATGGATTCGGACGCGGCACCTTTGGCGGTGGACAGATCATCATGCGCGATCCTCAGAGCGGCGTGCTGGTCGCCGGCAGCGACCCGCGCAAAGACGGGTGTGCACTGGGCTTTTGACCTCCCTGGTGTGTCGTGAGCACACAGGTTTTCGAAGCAGAACGAAGCAAACCGGGCCATAGCAGTACCCGGAGTAGGCGACGGCAATGCCGCCGGCGTTGCTGCGCCACTCTGTACATACGCCGGGTTTGACAAATTATCGTTTAAAAGATATAATCGATACAATCTATACACACCCGGCCGGCCGCAAGGGAGGAGGACATGAGCAGTGCGGATTTGATTTCCATCTTGCAGTACCTGATCGCCGAAGGGCCTAAAGAAGGCCAAGAAGCGGTCAAGCTGCCCCCATTAGGGGATTTGGCCAAAAAGTTGGGAGTCAGCCGGGGGAAACTGCGGGAAGACCTGATCACGGCCCAGGCATACGGACTGATCGAGATGCGCCCCGGTGACGGCACTTATATTCAGCCTTTCGACTTTTACGCCGCCATCCGTCCGGCCGTGTTGTACAGCATCGCATGTGACAAGCACAACTTTGATCGCTTTTACCGCCTCCGTGCCCAGCTTGAATTAGCTTTTTGGGAGCAGGCCGTCACCCAATTGGAACAAGACGATTTAGATGTCCTCAAGCAAGTCGTTCACCAGGCCGAACAAAAACTCTCCGGGCAGCCGATCGAAATTCCACACCGCGAACACCGCGAATTGCATCTGCGCATTTTCAGCCACCTGGACAACCCTTTTGTAGTCGGTCTCCTACAGGCCTATTGGGACGCCTATGAAGCGGTCGAATTGCACCGCTATTTTGACCTGAGCTACTACCAAGAGATGTGGTCGAGCCATCGCCTTTTGGTTGAGGCCCTCGAACGGCACGACTATGAGGCGAGCCGAAATATCTTGCAGGAACACTTTCGTATCCTGGAATACCGCCTTCAAAAAGACAAGTAGAGACGCCTATCTCTACAATCCGATCGTCTAGAAGGCCGTTTGCCGATGCATGCGTATGCGTCGGCTAAAAACCTGCCAACCTGTCAGGCTGTCGATGGTTCACGCACCCGCAGTTCCCCCGGCACCCGCCCTTTTTCTACCTCTTGCGTCTCACGCAGATGGAGCAGTGTGGTCTGAACGATAAGCCGCAAACGGGCAAAATTGTCGATTTTGACCGGCGCCGGCGTGGTCGGTTTGTTCAGGGCATAGCGGGCCGCATTGCGTCCGGCATGGCGATAGGTCTCCAAGGTCATGTTGGGGGCCATCGAAAAAAGCTCCAGGTTTTCCAGAGGGGGCAGATCGCGGTGGTGAATGACGGTGGTGCCTTTGGATTGAATGCCGATGGCCACACCGGAACCGCTGAGCTGTGCTCCGGCATAGCCGATAAAAGCACAGTCGGCAGTATGATGCACGCGGATCACTCGCGCCGGTACCCCTTCTTCGGCGATCCCGTCCAGGAGTGCGCGCAGCACGTCGCGGTGATCCAGTCCGGCAATGGTCTGGGTCAACACGCGGCCAAAGGCCGGCCCCAAGGCAATGATTACTTCTACACCGCTGCCCGGACGAGCAGGACCGATTTCTTCAAGCCATTCACCGGATTTCGATCGATCACGTGCTATTTGTTCCAGATATGTCCGTGGATCCCAGGCCTGGGGAATGTTTTGGAGCCTTTGCCATCGTTCGCCGCTCAGGCGATAGCCGCTGCCGGGGCCGCAATAATCGTTGGGATCGGTGAGCGCACTGAGGACGTTGAACTGTTCATCGAATATCGCCGCCGGTTGTAAATAATCGCCGATAACGCGCTGACGCTGCATTTCGAGCAGACTGGCAGCGACATCCGGGTAGCCGACCTCGTGCAAGACGCGAATGACCTCGATCACGGTCAGTGGGCCGTTGAGCAACAGAGCGGCGTCACGAATATCGGCCACCCGGTCGCGGTCGGGCATGTCCTGGCTGTCAAAGGCCGAAATGGCCGCCTGCACTTCGGCCTCGCCGATCCCATTCAGATCGAGCGCATCAAAGACGGCCTGCACGGCCCGCGCAGCTCGCTCTCGCACGCGCACTACGTCGGCTTCGTGCACCGGCACGATGCCCCCATCAACCTGCATGTCGCGTTGGATAACCAGCCAGTCGTCCAATTCGGTGGTGTCGAAATTGCCGCCGCCGAACATGTTGTCGTAACGGGGGATCGAGCCATAGCCGGAGGTGATAAAATCGGTGCCGGGGATGAATTGAAGCATCAGTTTGGCCGTTTTGCGCATTTCAGAATGAGAGGCCAGGGCATCATTGCCGGAGGCGACTTCCAGGCCGAGCATAGCGGCCAGCAGATTCTCGGCCAGCACGGCGCGCACGCCGCCGGGCAGCGATTCGGGCAGGGCAATACAACTGATCGAGCCGTTTTGCGTGCCCTGACTGCCGGCACCTTTGGTGACCAGTAAACACCGTGCTTCCAGGTAAAGCATCGATTTGCCCTCCGAATGGCCCATCAATGCTTCCGAGCCGGTGCCGGAGGTAAAGCGGATCTTGACCCCGCGACTGGCATACGCGGAAGCGAGAAAAGCCTTTGACCAGGGTGTGTCATCCCCGTCGATGAAGGCCTTTTCGGTGCCATAAACGGAAAGCGTCTCCGAATAACTGGTCAGGCCGCGAAAGCCCAAACGCAAATTGGTCGATTCTTCAACCGAGCACTGGGTGAGCACGCCGGGCCGTCCGATCTGGGCGCCGATCAAAATGGCCAGCGCGTTGAGCGGTGCATAGCGGGCCACGCCGACGGTGGTTTCGATTTCGGCAAAACCGCGCAAAGCCGCTTCGGCCGCGTCGGCGGCAAGCAGGGCCGGGTTTTCTTTGCGGTTGGTCACATGCGCCTGGTTGGCCGGCGTGCGTCGCACACGCATCTTGGTCAGGCCGACCATCATTTCGAGCACGTTCATATGGCGGACGATCTCGACCAGTTTGGCCGGGGTGCAGCCGCAGGTAAGCGCCAGAATTTCATGTCGAGGCACGTTGATATCCACCAACATTCGTGCTATGTCGAGTGAGGGAATGTTCATCGCCCGTTCGGCGGCTGCGATGTCGATCGCATGGTCGGCAATAAAGCAATCGATCAGGTCAAACGCATGGCGTGGCATGCCGTCCATTTCGACAATACGCCCTCCTTCAATGCGGATGCCGGGGCAAGGATCGTTGGGCGCATCCATCGCAGCCAGGCCGACTTGGGGCCATGGGTGGATAAATGTTTCCCGGTTGACCGGGCGTTCGGCACGAACGAGAAAACGCTTTGAATGCATAGGTTCAGCCTCCGCGAGCCAATGCGTCGATTACGATTGGGGAACGGGTTTTATTATATGCGTCCGCAGACAATTGACAAATTGTCCAAGATGTGGCATGCTTGAGCCGATTTGAAGGTGTATGGAGGCGAAACGATGACCACAGGCGACATTGGGGGGCTCATTTTATCTTATGTGTACGCTTTTTCGTTGCTGTTCGGGGTCGAAGCCATCGGGCGTGGCCTCAAATGGCGACAATCGCTGACGCGCAAGCTCGTTCACATCGGGGCGGGGTTGTGGATTTGGGGCATCTTGGCCCTTTTTGACCACTGGTATTTCGGCATCATTCCTTTTGGCACGTTCATTGTGCTCAATTACCTTTTTTATCGCCAACAGGCATTCAAGGCGATGGACACGGAAACTTCGACGCCGGGCACGGTTTACTTTGCCATTTCGATCACTGGGCTCTTTGCGGCTTTGTGGCGCACCGGCGAGGGAATCGACCGGGTACCGGTGGCGGCAGCCGCGGTGATGGCTATGACGCTGGGCGACGCCGCCGCCAGCCTGGTCGGCGAGCAATGGGGTCGGCATCGCTATGCATGGGGCGGCGGCACCCGAAGCTGGGAAGGCACGGCAGCGATGGCCGTTGTGACCTGGCCCGCGCTCTGGCTGACCTTGTGGCTGTTGCCCGGCTCGACGCTCAGCCCAAACAGCGTGCCGTTGGGGGCCTTTGGCGCGGCAGTAACGGCCTTGGCAGGAACCATAGTGGCCACACTGGCCGAAATGCTGTCGCCGGCCGGCACCGACAACCTGAGTGTGCCCCTGCTTTCCGGCGCGGCAATGTTGATACTTGTTCTGGCCTTGGGGGGGTAGCAAACAATGGAACCATCATGGCTTGTCGGGCTGGCGATCAGTGTGTTGATCGGGACATTGGCCTATTGGCGTAAATCTCTGTCAAAAAGCGGTGTTTGGGGTGCAATCCTTGTCGGCACGACAATTTGGGGCGCAGGCGGCTGGACCTGGGGTGTGTTGTTGATCGTCTTTTTTGTGCTTTCGAGCGCGTTGTCGCATTTCAAGGCGGCGGCCAAGTCGACGGTGGCCGAAAAATTCGACAAGGGAGGACAACGCGACCTGGGACAAACGTTGGCCAACGGCGGGGTTGGCGCGTTGCTGGCCGTAGCCAGCCTGGGATGGCCCGATCCGCGCTGGCTGGTCGCATTTGTCGGCGCAATGGCAACGGTCAATGCCGACACCTGGGCAACCGAGTTGGGCGTGCTCAGTCGCCGCCCACCCCGTCTGATCACCAGTGGACAGGTGGTTGAGCCGGGCACGTCGGGTGGCGTGTCACTGTTGGGGACGATGGCGACCTTGGCCGGGGCACTGGTGATCGGCCTGACAGGGATACTCTTGGTGTGGATCGACGGGGTGATCGGCGGCCCGCTGAACGCGCTCCCCGACGCAGCCGGCCGTTGGGGAAGTGTACGGCTCCTTTTGCCGGCCGTGCTGGGCGGAGTATGCGGCTCGCTGTTCGATAGCCTGCTCGGGGCAACGGTGCAGGCCATTTACTATTCGCCCAAGCGGGGCAAGGAAACGGAAAAAAAGATCGACCCGGACGGCACGCCGAACGAGCATCGACGCGGCTGGCGGTGGCTGAACAACGACTGGGTGAATGCACTCAGTTCGGCCGTCGGCGCGCTGATCGCCGTGCTCGGCTGGCAGATCATCTGGGGATGAACGTCCCCCTTCAGGTTGCACGAATGAATTGCCCGCAACGGATATGGCATCCGGTTTCTCTTCTCCACCCTTTTCCGTCGAGGATTCGCCCCGATAGCGCCGCTTCAGCGCCCGAATGGCCAGGGCCAGTCCGGCGAGCGGCCATACATGAAACATCAGCGGCGCGCCGCACTCTGGACAGGGCAACATCCCTACGCCTAATAACGCCGCCGTGAGAAGCCACAATCTGGCCGTCGCGCCGGTAAATCGCTCCCATATCCGCCTGAGTCTGCTCTTATCGGACGATCCTTCTTCCATAGTACCTCCGGCCATCGTACACCGTCTCGACGATCTGGCCCCGCTCGATCAGCCGGTAGATGGCAGCCCAATCGGCCCCGGCCCGCGCCAGGAACGCCCCCACGGCGTCCTCCCGCATCGGGTGAACGGCGGTGATGCTCAGTAAATCCGCTTCGACGTCCCCTGTGAAGGCGAAGGCATCTCCCTCGTACCCGATCAGATATTCGACCTGTGAGGAGAGGAGGAGGGAGGATGGAGGGTAGGGGTGAGGTGGTACAACCGCCTCAAATCGGCAGACCTCCGCACACGTCCCGCAGGCAGTGCACTTGGCCGGCTCGATCACCGCCGACTTGCCGCCTGTAAAGTCGTGTTCCTCCTGCTTCATTGGGGCAAGCACCAACTCCAGGTTGGCCGCGTCCACGTCGGCGTCGGCCAGGACGAGCGAGAGTTCGCCCGAGGCCAGGTGCGCCAGCGCCGCCGCAACGGTCGTTTTGCCGGCGCCGCCTTTGCCGCTGAGGATGACGAGTTGCTTTGCAGCCATTGACAAC
>Ga0209101_1000811_pt1 | contig 25053 bp, 20 predicted proteins | sample ConPoolayeCmetaG_FD_185481 | JGI IMG/M metagenome (GOLD analysis project Ga0209101, IMG submission 185481) | Hot spring microbial mat communities from California, USA to study Microbial Dark Matter (Phase II) - Cone Pool mat layer C metaG... ...
CCCCAGCGCTCGCCGCATCGCCCATGGCCACCGCCGCCTTGAAGCGCGTATACGCTTCCAAGTTCCCCACCGCCCCCATCCCTGCCCGCTCGTCCAGGCGCGCCAACACCTCCTCAGGAGGCGTGATGGACGCGATGTAGAAGTCCGACAGATCCGCCCCGTACTTGCGGAAGTCCTCCACCAGCCGCGAGCGCGCCAGGGCGCCCAGCTCGTCGTAGAGGGCCGGCAAGTCCAAGATCGAAGTCAGGTTTTCGCCGAGCAGGTCGTTGAGCCGGCTGACGATGACGTCGCGGTAGAACTCCTCCAGGCGGGGCGTGTCGAACTGCCCCAGCGACCCCACCACCGAGTTGACGAAGGTGCGGGAATCGCCAATGCGGTACGCGTAGGTCCCAAAGGCGCGCAGGCGGACCACCCCCAGCTCCCGGTCGCGGAACACCACCGGCTCCCGCGTCCCCCACTTCTGGTCGAGGAAGGTGCGCTTGGAGACGAACACCACTTGCACGCGGAAGGGCGACGTGAACCCGAACGGCAACGACAGCGCTTTGGTGAGCAACGGGATGTTCTGGGTGGTGAGGGTGTGGCGCCCCGGCCCGAGCACATCCAGCGCCCTTCCGTCGCGGTAGAACACCGCCTCTTGCGCCTGGTGCACCACCAGCTGGGCGCCAAACTTGATCTCGGCCGAGCCGGAGGGTGGCAGGCGATAGGCGATCTCCCGGCCGGTGCCATCGTAGTGTTCCAGAACTTCGAGAAACTGGCTCATGATGACCCTCCATCGTGGAGGAGACCCTGCACCACCTGTGGGCGGCGGTCGATGGCCAGGCGCAGGCGCTCCAGCAGTTCTTCGATGTGCAACTCCCACCCCTCGGCGCGACGGCGCGCCGCTTCTAGGAGCGCCTCCACATCCTCGGCGCAGCTCAGATCCAGCTCCCAGAGCTGCTCCAGCTGCTCCTCCCGCACCTTGAAAGCGTCGAAAAGCCCGGCGTACCCAGAGCCGGCCGCACGCAGGCGGCTGGCCAACCCGTCCAACTCCTTGTGGACTCGGTTGAGGCGATGGAGCTGCACCGCCTGGGCGAGGGAGAGGGAGGCCATGGCCGCGGCCACCTCCCGGCGCGCCCCGTCGAGCCCCGCCGCCAGGTGGTGGCGCAGCGCCTCGTCCACCTCGCGGTACAGCTCCCGCTGGAGATAGCTCGAAATGCCGGGCACGCGCGAACCTAGCCGTTCCAGCAAGGTGCGCGCCCGCCGCGCTCGCTCCACCGCTCCGCCCATGGTTCACCTCCAATCCTTCACCTGATACTAGCTCTTACGCCTCGACCGGAGAAGGGTTCCCTCCACCTTTGGCATACTCCCCCACGTGCTCATCCTGCTCGGCTTCGGCGGCAACCTGCCCGGCACCGGCGAGGCGTTTTGCCACGCCCTCTGCCAGCTGGGTTCGTTCGCCCGGCTGGGTGCCGTCTCCAGGGCGTGGAGGACCGTGGCGGTGGGCCCTCCCCAGCCCGACTACCTCAACGCCGCCGTCGTCGTTGATATCCACACCCACCCATTACACCTGCTGGAGGTGTGCCAGCGACTCGAGGCGCAGGCCGGGCGCGATCGGCGCAGCGAACCCCGTTGGGGTCCGCGCGTGCTGGACCTGGACCTCCTCCTCGCCCCGGATGTGGTCCTCCTGCACCCCCGCCTGTCGCTCCCGCACCCCCTCCTGCACCAGCGCGCCTTTGCCCTGCTGCCCGCCTGCGAGGTGGCGGGGGACTGGCTCCACCCGCGCTGCCACGCGACGTTGCGAGAGTTGCTCACCACCGTGGACGCCGGCGGCTGCGCGCCGGTGCAGCTGCCCGGCTGGCCGGTGTAACCCCTCGCCCCGCAGCTCCTGCGCCGGGCCTGCCTCCCTGGCGACCTCAACGCGCCAGGCACAGGCGCACGTCCACCGCCACGCACCCGTGCCCCCTCTCGAGCACCAGTAACGGGTTGACGTCGCCCTCCACCAGTTGCGGGACGGTGGCCGCCAACGCCGCCAGGCGGGCGGAGGCGTCCGCCAACGCCGCCACATCTGCGGCCGGCCGGCCGCGGAACGCCTCCAGCAACACCGCGCCGCGCAGCTCGGCGAGCATCTCTGCCACCTCGTCGGTGGTCACAGGGGCCGGCCGGAACGCCACGTCCTTCCACACCTCCACGGCTACCCCTCCCATCCCCACCATGAGCATGGGGCCCACGGCCGCGTCCCGGGTAACGCCCACGATCACCTCCCGCCCGCCGGCCACCATACGTTGCACCAAAAAACCTCTCACCGTCACCCCGCTGGCGGCCAGGCGGCGCTGCATCTCCTCGCCGGCCCGCCTGACCTCCGCCGCCGAGGCCAGGCCCACGGCCACCGCGCCCAGCTCGCTTTTGTGCACCACGCCGGCCCCCTCCCCTTTGAGGGCCACAGGGAAGCCCATAGCCGCCGCAGCCTCCGCCGCTGACTCCACGTCCTGCACGAGCCGCCACGGTGCCACCGCGACACCGATCTCCTCAAGCACCGCAAAAGCCTCAGCCTGGGAGAGATACCCCTCGTGCCCGCGGGCCACCGCGGCCGCCAAGGTCGCTGAGGCCACCGCGGGGACCTCGCCGGCGCCCCTGGGCCGCCGCTGGGCGTGGCGGACCAGCGCGGCCAGCGCGCGCACCCCCCACTCGGGGTAACGGTACACCGGCGGCATACCGGCAATTCTGTGCGCCTGCGGGAAGAAAGAGGCCGCCGTCATGAAGACGCTGGCCACCGGTTTGCCGCTCGCCGACGCCGGCGCGGCGATGGCGCGGGCCACCTCCAGCGCCGAGCCCTGGGGCGGTGTGACGGTGATGGTCACCGCCGCGTCCACCCCCTCGTCGGCCAGCACCAGCCCCAGTGCTCGCCGGTAGTCCTCCGGCCGCGCCGAGGGGAGCATGTCCACGGGATCGCCCACCGCCGCCTCGGGGGGCAGGAGGGAGCGCAACTGCTGGCGCGTCTCCTCCGCCAGCGCCGCCAGCTCCAGCCCGTGCTGGGCCAGGGCGTCGGTGGCCACGATGGCCGGCCCGCCGGCGTTGGTGACCACTGCCACCCGGCGCCCGCGCGGCGGCGGACAACCCTGGGCCGCCAGCGCCACGTCGAACATTTCGGATAAGGTGGCGACCCGCAGCACCCCGGCTTGCTTCAACAGGGCGTCCACCGCGGTGTCGGCCGCCGCCAAGGCACCGGTGTGGGAGCTGGCGGCGCGCTGTCCGGCGGCGCTCCTCCCCGCCTTGAGGGCGATCACCGGCATGCGGGCGCTCAGGCGCGTCGCCACCTGGAGAAACCGGCGCGGCTCGTCCAGCGACTCCAGGTACAGCATCACCGCCCGGATGCGTTCGTCGTGCTCCCAGAACTCCAGCACGTCATTGACGTTGACGTCGGCGCTGTTGCCCACCGAAACAAACTGGGAAAAACCCAGACCGGCCTCCGCTGCCGCCTCCAGCACGGCGACCCCCAAAGCGCCGGAATGGGATGCGAACGCCACCGGACCGGGCAGTGCCGGGGTGGGAGAAAACGTGGCGTCCAGCCGTATTTCGGGGGCAGTATTGATCACCCCCATGCAGTTGGGTCCCACCATGCGCACCCCGCAGGCGCGCAGCCGGCTCACCAACTCCCGCTCCAGGGCGGCCCCCTCCTCCCCCCCCTCGCGGAACCCTGCGGTGATCACCACCACCCCCTTGACGTTGGCCTGGAGGCACTCGTCCACCGTGGGTAGAACCAGGTGGCGGGGCACCATCAGCACCGCCAGGTCCACCGGGGTGCCGATCGCCGCCAGCGAGGGAAAGCACGGCAACCCCCTGATGGTGCTGGCGCGCGGATTGACGGGGAAGATCTCGCCGGTGAAACCCGCGGCGAGAAGGTTATCCAGCAGCTTGATGGACAGGGAGTCGGGACGGGAGGAGACGCCCGCCAGTGCGATGGAGCGGGGCTGCAGGATCGGTCGCAGGGATGTGATCACGAGGGCCTCCGGCGTGCCGCATGCGGCCCAAGGGATACTAACATGCCCGTGACACAGCGATTGCCTCGGTCATGACCGGCGCCAGACTCACCGGCGGCAGCACCCACAGCCGCTCCCCCGAGGCGCGCGCCGTCACCGGCAACCGCCCCACCGGGTCGCCGTCCAGCTGGTACGGGATCTCCTCCTCACCTTCAAGCCGCACCTCCCTACAGAGGAAACGCTGGACCCCGGCTCGCGCCAAGTGCCGCCCGCGGGGGATGGCGAAGAAGAACGGCACCACCTGGCGCCGCCCGTGACGCGTCAACACCACCGCCTCCAGACCCGGCGAGAAGGGATCCGCGCCCGGGGTGGCGGCGAACGGCCCGCCGTAAAACCGCGAGTTGCCCACGATGCACCACGCCGCCGGCCGCCCCACGCCGTTTACCGTCACCGTAAAGCGCGGCAAGCGCGCCCGAAAGAACTCCAGCACCGCCTGCACGGTGATCCCCACCTTGCCGCCGTACCGCTTCCACGACTCCGGCAGATTGGCCAGAATCAGTGAGTCTGGTCCGGCCGAGAGCATGAGCAGGAACAGCTCTCCCCGATCGGTGCGCGCCAGGGACATGGCCCGCCGCCGGGCGGTGAGTTGACTCGCCAACGCCTGCACCGGGTCCCGCGGCACTCCCAACTCGTACGCCAGCACCGAGGTGGTGCCGCCGGGCAGCAGCAGCATGGACGCGTCGCTGTCGGCCAGCCCGCGCGCCACCTCGTTGTAGGTCCCGTCCCCACCCCACACAGCCACCACGGCGAAGCCGTCACGGGCGGCACGGCGGGCCAACTCCTCGGCGTGCCCCGCAGCGGTGGTCTGCCACCACTGGAGCTGTACACCCAGCTCGCAGGCGGCCCGTTCCAGGCGCTCCCGCGGCGGGTGTGACCGCCCCCCCCGCGCCACCGGGTTGTGGATCACCGGCACCTGGGTCATCCGGTCTCCGATGGAAACAACGCACCCTGCCCGGGCGGCGCCAAGCCGAGATGGCGGCGCGCCAGCGGCGTCGCCACGCGGCCCCGCGGGGTGCGCTGCAGGAAGCCGCTTTGAAGCAAGAAAGGCTCGTAGATGTCCTCCAGCGTTCCCTGGTCTTCGCCCAGCGTTGCGGCCAGCGCTTTCAAACCCACCGGGCCGCCCCCGTACTGCTCGATCACCGCCGCCAACAGGCGGCGGTCGAGCTCGTCCAGACCGTAGGCGTCCACCTCCAGGCGCTCCAGGCCCCAGCGCGCCGTCTCCAGGTTCACCCGCGCCTCTCCGCGCACGTGGGCGAAGTCCCGCACCCGCCGCAGCAGGCGGTTGGCGATGCGCGGCGTGCCCCTGGCGCGGCGGGCCAGTTCCGCGGTCGCCTCCGCATCGATCGCCACACCCAAGATCCCCGCCGACCGTTCGACGATGCGCCCCAGGGAGTGGGGATCGTAGAAATCCAGATGATGGACGATGCCAAAGCGATCGCGCAGGGGCGGTGGCAGCAGGCCGGCGCGGGTGGTGGCTCCCACCAGGGTGAACGGCGGTAGAGCCAGGCGCATGGTGCGGGCCGCCGGCCCTTGGCCGATGACCAAATCCAGGGCGAAGTCCTCCAGGGCCGGATAGAGCACCTCGGCTACCGCGGGCCCTAGCCGGTGGATTTCGTCCACGAACAGCACGCTGCCCGCTTCCAGGTTGGTGAGGATGGCCGCGAGATCCCCGGCGCGCTCCAGCACCGGCCCCGAGGTCACCTGGATGCCCACCCCCATCTCGGCGGCGATAATGTGCGCCAGCGTCGTCTTGCCCAGGCCGGGGGGTCCGAACAGCAGTACGTGGTCCAGCACCTCGCCCCGCCCCCTGGCCGCGGCGATGAACACCGCCAAGTTGGCGGTCACCTTTTCCTGCCCGATGTAGTCAACCAGCCGCCGGGGCCGCAGGCTCTCCTCGAAGGGGACCTCGTCGGGCGCTCGTTGGGGGAAGAGGACGTGTTCGGCCACGGTGGTATTGTATTCACCTTCGGCGGGGCGCGCCTCGCCGCCCCTGGCCGCGACCGGGGGTCAGCGGACCAGCGCCTTCAGCGCCCGGGGGAGCAGCTCGGCCAGCCCCAGCTCGGGGTGCTCGCGCAGCACCGCATCCACGGCATCCTCGGCCGCGCGCCAGGGGTAGCCGAGATTGACCAGCGCCGACACCGCATCGTCACGGGCCGGCGCCGTCGGTTTCACCGGCGCCGCCAGCGTGCCCTTGAGTTCGACGATGAGCCGCTCGGCGGTGCGCCGCCCGATCCCGGGAAGGGCAGCGAGACGCCGCCACTGACCGGCCTCCACGGCCTCCGCCACCTCCGCCGGGGTCAACCCCGAGAGTACGGCCAGGGCGGTGCGAGGCCCCACGCCAGCAACGCCGATCAGGGCCCGGAACGTCTCCCTCTCCTCCAGCAGGGGAAACCCGTAGAGGGTGATCTGGTCCTCGCGCACGTGGGTGTGAACAAAGAGAGAGACCTCCTGCCGACCGGTCAACACGCGGTACGAGGAAAGCGGCACTCGGACCTCGTAGCCGACGCCTCCCACCTCCAGCAGGACGACGCCCGGTTGTACCGCCAGGGGCCGCCCGGTCAAATGGCCGATCATCCCCGGCGCGTCTTGTAGCGGTCCACCACCTCGGAGTTGACCTTCACCTTGTGGTCCTGGCGGGCCCGCGAAATGAACGCCGAGATCACCTTTTGCACTTCGTCCTGGACCATCGTTTCGCGCAAGCTCGCCGCCTCGCGGGCGAACGCCGCCGGATCGATCTCCTTTTTGGACTGCACCCGCGCGAAAGCGACGCCCCGTTCGCCCACCGCCACCACAGGCGTCAAGCCGCCCACCGGCGTGGCGAACACCGCCTCTTCCAGCGCTGCCGCCACCCCCACCCCGGGGACCGCGGCGCCGCGCCGGTGATCGGTCACCACCTGCACGCGCCCCCCTAGCAGCGAGACCATGGCCGGCAGATCGTCCCCCTGGGCACCTTGGCGGACCTGGTCGACCCTCTGCTGCAGCAACGCCACTGCACGCCGGCGCCGAACCGCTTCCACAGCGATCTCTTTGGCCTCGGCGAAGGGCAGCACGCCGGCTTTTTTGACCTGGGCGACGCGATAGACGATCCACCCGCGGGTGGAGCGCCGCGGTCCGCCCACAAACCCCTCCTTGGCCAGGCTCACCTCGGCCAGCAGCTCCGGGTCGCGGCCAAGTCCAGGGATGATCGGATCGGTGAGGGAAAACAGCGGCGTCACGTTGGACGATACCACCTCGTCCGCTGCCGCCAATTCCTGCCACTGCTCGGCGGTGGTAAGCTTGGCCGCATCGATCTTTTCTTTGAGCGCCTGGGCGCGCCGGCTGCCCTCGCCCTCCGCCAACCCCTCGGCCAGCCGCTGGCGAATCAACTCACGAACCTCGTCCAGGCTCTGCTGTCCGGCGGGGCGCCGGTCGAAAAGCTTGATCAGGTGGAAGCCAAACTGACTCTCCACCGGCTGCGAGACCTCGCCCGTTTTCAAGGCAAACACCGCGTCCTCGAACTCCTTCACCATGCGGCCGCGGCCGAACCAGCCGAGATCGCCGCCGTTGTCCTTGCTTCCCGGATCGTCCGAGGCTTCGCGGGCCAGGGCGGCGAAGTCGGCCCCGGGGGCGATGGCCCTGGCGTAGAGCGCACGGGCGCGCGCCGCGGCGGCCCGTGTGGCCTCCTCGCCGTCGCCCGCTGGGCGCACCAGGATGTGGCTCGCCCGTACCTCTTCGGCGCGCTGGAACTCGCTGGCGTGGGAGGCGTAGTACTCGGCGATCTGCGCCTCGCTGACGGTCAGGGCGCGGCGCAGCCGGGCGTCGTCCACCAGCAGGTACTGCAGAGCTCGCTGCTCGGGGCGCTCGAACTCCTGGCGATGCTCCTCCCAGTACCGTCGTGCCTCGGATTCCGGCACCTCGATCTCGTCTCCCACCGCCTCGATCCCCACGAACACCACCTCGAAACTGGCGCTCTCGTTGCGCTTGCGGTACTCGCGCTCGACCTCTGACATGGGGACGCTGATGCCGGTGGTGAATACCTGCTGGAGCTTCTCGATGAGCATGTCGCGGCGCAGGGACGCCTCGAAATCCTCGGGAGTGGTGTTGTTCATGCGCAGGATGCGGGCGTACAGCTCCTCGCCCACGAACGAACCGTCTTCTCGGCGGAAAGCTTCGAAGGACATGATGCGGTCCAAAAGCTCCTGGTCGCTGACCGCCAAACCTACGGCCCGGGCCTGCCGGACGAGCAGCTCCCGGTCAATCAGGTTCTGCACGGTCAGCGTGGCGAAGTCGATCTGGTTGCGAACATTCTCGAACTGCTGGCCGTACATTTGGCGGTAACGTTCCTCAGTGGCGCGCAGCTCTTTCAAGAACTGCGACTCAGTGATCACCGTGTCGCCCACCTGGGCTGCCACGTTGGCCATTCCCCGCCCCCCCCTTCGGCCCGTACCCCAGTCGACAAAGATGAGCAGGACGAAGACCACGACCACGAACCACAAGACGATCTTGAGGTTCCTGAACTGGTCCCGCATCAGCTTCAGCATTCCGCGCCTCCCGCGAACCTCCCCCGTGCCTGCAGGGGCGGAGATTGTAGCCCACTCGACTCAAGTGAGCAAGTTGCAGTGAGAGCGGGCGTTGCGCTGCCCCCGGGGCGGTGATATAAGAGTTGGCGGACTCGATGATGCGCCCCGCGCCCTCGCAGCCCTCCGCCCGCCGTTTCGAGATCGACTGGGTGATTGTGTCGCTGGAGGGCATCCGGCGCTGGGGCCTGCGCGTCTTTCTCCTGCTGATCACTGGCAGCGCCGTCCTGGTGGGGCTGTACCTGCTGCACGAACCGGTGGAGCGTCGCGCGGAACGAGCGCTGCGCCAGGCCACCTCCCTGCAGAGCACGCTGCGCAACGCCGGCCTGCCTCCCGGTTTGCTCCAAGAGTTTGAAGTCGCCTCCGACATCCTCGCCGAGGCGCGCGTGCACTTCGAGCGGCGCGACTTTGCGCCCTCCCTGGTGCGGGCCGAGGATGCCCTGCGCCGCTTCCAGCTGCTTTCCGGCCTGGCCAACCAGGACTTCGTCGGCTCGGGCCAGATCATCTCCGTGGAAGGCAGGGTCGAGGTGCAGCGCACCAATCAAACCCGCTGGGAACGGGCGCGGGAGAAACAGCCGTTGTACAACGGCGACTTCGTCAAAACCGGCAGTGATGGCAGCGCCGAGATCCTCTTTTCCGACGGGACAGTTTTCAGGGTTGCGCCCAACTCACTGCTGGAGGTTCATCGCGACGGGCGCTCCGGCAGCTCCACCGCCTCCGGCGAGGTGCGCGTCAAGGTGGGCCAGGTGAACGTCTACACCGCCACCCAGTCCTCTTCGGTGGTCACCGACGCGGCGCGTGCCGACGTGCAGCGCGACAGCCGGGTGGGCGTCGAGGTGGCCGAGGACTCCTCCACCACCATCGCTGCCTACACCGGCCGTGCCTTGGTGTCCTCCGCCGCCGGCCAGCGCGTGGAACTCGCGTCGCGGCAAGCGGTGAGCGCCGCTCGCGACGGCGCCCTCTCCCCACGCCGGCCGGTCCCGGAGCCCCCGTCCCTGCTGGCACCGCCGTCCGGACACACGGTCAACCTGGACGAAACCGATCGCCTGGCGGTCACCTGGAGGCCCGTCCCTGGTGCACCTTCCTACGTCTTGCAGGTCAGTCGCTCGCGCCTGTTCAAGGCCGGCACCGTCGACCTGGAGACGCCGCCGCGCACCTCCACCCAGGCGACCCTGCGGGTCATTCTGCCAGGTTCGTACTTCTGGCGGGTGGCGGCGCTCGCCGAGGGCGGCATCCGCTCGGAGTGGAGCGCGGTGCGCTCCTTTCGCGCCAGCCACGGAGTCAGGCTGGAAGAGCTGGCCGACACCACCCCGCCTCGGCTGGAGGTGCAACGCGCCACGCAGATGGGCAACCTGGTGCTGATTCAGGGTGTCACCGAACCGGGCGCAACGGTCACCGTGCACGGCGAGGGCGTGGAGGTCTCGGCCGATGGCCGTTTCATCAAGACCGTCACTATCAACCAGGAGGGACGCACTACAATCGTCATTCGCGCCACTGATCCGGCGGGCAATGTCACCGAACACCGGGAGACGATTTTCGTGGAGGTCTACTGAAAACCTATGGCGTTCTCATCCATCCTTTCGCTCTTCTCATCCGACCTCGCCATCGACCTGGGCACGGCCACCACGCTCGTGTACACCCGTCCCCGGGGGATCGTGGTGTTCGAGCCTTCTATCGTCGCCGTCAACCGGGTCCTCAACCGCGTCGAGGCGGTGGGAGCGTCGGCAAAGGATATGCTCGGCAAGACTCCGGGCAACATCGTCGCCATCCGGCCCATGAAAGACGGAGTGATTGCCGACTTCGAAGTGACCGAGAAGATGCTCGAGTACTTCATCCGCAAGGCGCACGGCCGCAGCTTCCTGGTTCGCCCGCGTATCGTCATCTCGGTACCATCGGAGATCACGCCGGTGGAGAAACGGGCGGTGCGGGACTCGGCGCTGCGCGCCGGGGCCAGCGAGGTGTACCTCATCGAGCAGGCCATGGCGGCGGCCATTGGCGCCGGCCTCCCCATCACCGAGCCCACCGGCAACATGATCGTGGACATCGGTGGAGGCACCACCGACGTCGCCGTCATCTCGCTGGCGGGAATCGTCTTCGCGCGCTCGGTGCGCATCGCTGGTAACGAGATGGATGAGGCGATCATCTCCTACATCAAGCGCAAGTACAACATGCTGATCGGCGAGCGCACTGCCGAGGCGATCAAGATCGAGATCGGCAACGCCTGGCCCGCCGACACCATCGCGACCATGGAAGTAAAGGGCCGCGACCTGGTGGAAGGCGTACCCAAGACCCTCACCGTCACCGACGAGGAGATCCGGGAGGCCCTGGCCGAGACGGTGAACGTCATCGTCGACACGGTGCGCACAGCCCTGGAGCGCACCCCCCCGGAGCTCTCCGCCGACATCATGGACAAGGGGATCGTCCTGGCTGGCGGTGGGTCGATGCTCAAGCGACTGGATCAGAGGTTGCGGGAAGAAACCGGAATCCCCGTGGCCCATTGCGAAGACCCGGTGTCGGCCGTGGTGCGCGGCACCGGCGCCATGCTTACCAACATGGCGCTGCTGAAGCGTATCTCCCTCGATTGACGTGGCCACCCTGCGACTGCGACCGGACATCTCCCTCGCCGTCGCATGCTTGGGCCTTTACCTCGTCGCCGCCGCACAGATCCGCCACCCGCAGGGTTCGTCTCTGGCCATCGCCGTAGCGGCGGCCGCGCAACCTATTCATCAGGCCACCCAGGCGGCCATCACCGCTCTGCTGGACCTGCGCGAGGGTATGCGGGATGCCGGTGCCACCCGAGCCGAGCTGGCCCTGGCGCGCCGGGAGGTCGAAGAGTTGCGGCGGGTCAACCAGATGCTGGCCGCCGAGGTGACCTTGCTGCGCGAGGCCGATCGGCTGGTCGCCACCCTTCCGCCAACCTTTGATCGCGTCATCCTGGCCAAGGTGGTGGCGCGGGACCCGGTGGCGGACCACGTGGCCACCATCGATCGTGGCCGCCGTCACGGCGTGAGGCGGGACGCACCGGTGCTGGCCTCCGAAGGCGTGGTGGGGCGCGTGGAGCGAGTCGGCGAGGGTGTGGCTCGCATCCAGCTGCTCTCCCACCCCCAGGCGGCGGCGGCGGCACGGGTGCTGGGCAGGGAGCAGGAAGTCCTGCTCACCGGGGGCGACCGGCCCACGGTCACCGGGCTGCCAGCCGGCACCGTGCTCGCCGAGGGAACACCCATCCTCACCACTGGCTCTGAAGGGATCTACCCGCCGGGCCTGCTGCTGGGTTTCAGCCGCGACGCAGTGGTGGAGAGCGCTTTGACGCAGGTGCCCATCCGCCTGGCCGTTCGACCTGCCCACGTGACCGTAGTGGCGGTCCTTACCCCGCTTGGCCGGGATCACCCGTGACTCTCACGCTCGCCTTCTTGGCCGCCGTCGTGGCCCACCTGGCGGTACGCTCCGCCCCGGTGTGGGGGCTCCTGGGAGCCACGCAGCCACTCCTGCTGGTGGTCGCCGCCGGCACGCGCCGCTTTCAGCCGGCGCAAGCCGGCTGGTTGGGGCTGGGGTGCGGCCTGGCCATCGACGTACTGTGCGGGCGTCCCGTGGGACCGGGTGGCATCGCCTCGGCGGCCGCCGGCGCCATCGTAGCGGCGGTGGTGGCGCGGTTGGAGCTGACCGGGCCGCTCTTCTGGGTGGCCGCCTCGCTCCTCGTGGCCGCCTTCTTTGAGGCGTTCTGGGTGTCCATTCTCCTCACCCTCGGGGCGGCCCCCAGCCACGCCTGGCTGGGGACCGTGGCGACGGTGGCGACGGCCGGCAGCAGCGGGCTGGCCATCGCGGTGGGCGAACGCGCGTGGCGCTGGTGGCGTTCACCGGAGCGCCGGCGGCGGCGTGCGCTGCGGCGCCGATGACGACTTGCGGACAGCCAGCGATGTGCGGACCCGGCGCTCTTAAGGACGAGGGGCAACAGCCGGCGCGGCGCACCACCCGTACCCGGTTTGGACCACCCGGGAACCACCTGCCACAATCCCAGCGCGCCCCCTGCTCCAATGCAGGCCGCGCGCGCCCTCGACTATGAGCTTCGTCCGTGATGACCTGCGGCCCGTACAGCGGCGCACCGCGCTTCTTTTGGCGCTGTGCGCGGCGGTGTTCCTGGTGCTGCTGGGAAGGCTGTGGACCTTGCAAGTCATCCAGGGGGAGAAATGGCAGCGGCTGGCGGAATCCAACCGCCTGCGGCGGTTGCCGCTGGAAGCTCCGCGTGGGGAGATTTTCGACGTCCACGGCGAGCCCATCGTGGACAACCGCCCGGCGTTCCAGCTCCTGCTCTTCCCCGAGGAGATCCGCGACCGCGAGGAGTCCCTGCGCTTTCTCATCGACCTCGGCATCGGCGATGAGGCCACCATCCGCGAACGGGTCACCCGAGCGCTGCGCACCTCCCATCTCCCGTCGATCATCGCGGATAATCTCACCTGGGCGCAGATGGCGGCCGTAGCCGCCCACCGGTCGGATTTTCGCGAGTTCGAGGTCCACCAGACGACCCGGCGGTCCTACCCGCTCGGTCCCGCCGCCGCCCACCTGGTGGGCCAGCTGGGCGAGGTGGGACCGGAGCAACTCGGCCGCGAGGACAACTTGAAACCCGGACAGCTGGTCGGGCGATCGGGGCTGGAGAAGGCCTATCAGAACGTGCTCGGTGGCACCATGGGCAACCTCGTGGTGATGGTCGACGCCCTCGGCCGCCAGGTCTCCAAGTTGTCGGAGGAGAAACCTCTGCCGGGCAAACCCCTGCACACCACCATCGACGCCGGCTTGCAGCGCGCCGCAGCCGAAGCGATGGCCGGCCAGGTGGGTGCAGTGGTGGCGCTGGATCCCCACACCGGCGCCGTGCGTGTCCTGCTCTCGCAACCGGCCTTTGACCCCGAGCAGTTTGCCGGTTTTCTGGATCCCGGCTACTGGCGGGAGCTGGTGGGCGACCCCTACAAGCCGCTGAACAATAGGGCGTTACAGGCGCTCTACCCCCCCGGGTCGACGATCAAACCCCTGTTCGCGGCTGGCGCCCTGGCGGACGGCGCCAGATCTCCGGACGACACTGTCTTCTGCACCGGACAGGTGCAGATCTACGGTCACCCCTACCGTTGCTGGCACGCCGGTGGCCACGGGCGGGTGGACGTGGAAACCGCCCTGGAGGTTTCCTGCGATTCTTACTTTTATTACCTGGCCCGGGACGTGGGCCTGGAGCGGTTGGCCAGTTGGGCGCACACCTTCGGTTTCGGCCGGCCCACCGGCATCGACCTGCCGGGCGAAATCTCCGGGCTCGTCCCCAGCGACCAGTGGAGCCGCCGCGCCCGCGGACACAAATGGTTCGCCGGCGAGACGATATCCGTAGGGATCGGGCAGGGGCCCATCCTCGCCACGCCGATCCAGCTGGCGGTGGCGTACGCGGCGCTGGTCAACGGCGGCTACCTCGTCCGGCCGCACCTCGTCCCAGCGGCGGCGACATTGCCCGTGCCCACCGGCCTTCCCGCCGTCGCCCTCACTCGGGTGCGGGCCGGTATGGAGCGGGTCGTGAACGGGGAGCGGGGCACCGCCCGTCGCCTGGCTGCCCTCGGGGCGCCGCGCAAGGCCGGCAAGACCGGCACCTCCCAGGTGGTGCGCAAGCGCGACGGGGTCAAATGGCGGGATCTCCCGTGGGAGCAGCGCCACCACGCCCTGTTCGTCGGTTACGCACCGGCCGAGGCCCCAACCCTCGTCGTCGCCGTGGTGGTGGAACACGGGGGGGATGGCGGGTCGGTCGCCGCCCCCATCGCTGGCCAGATCCTGGCCCACGCCTTTGGAGGAGAGGTGGAGGTCGGCACAGGCGCGGATGGAGCTGAAGAGAAACCCTTGGCCACCCCCCCACCACCCGCCAGGGGAAATCACCGAGGAAGCCAATGAGCCTTCGCCAGCTTGACCCGTGGTTGTTCGGGGCCTTCGTGGTCATCGCCCTCTGCTCGTTCCTGGCCCAGGACTCCACGGCGCAGGCCCTAAACTCACCCGGCTTCGCCACCCGCCAGCTGGTGTGGCTGCTTTTCGGGGCGGGCTCCATGGTGCTGGTTGGGCTCTCCGACTACCGGGTGTGGGCGCGCGCCGCCCCCGCGCTGTACGCCGTCTCTCTGGGTTTGCTGGCGGCGATGCTGGTGTTTGCGCCCCTGCGCGCCGGCACGCGGTCCTGGATCGGCATCGGACCCTTCGGTGGCCAGCCCTCGGAGGTGGTTCGGGTGGTAACGATTCTGCTGGTAGGCCTGCTGGCCGCGGAGCACCGCCAGCGCCGCTCCGATCTGGCCGGCGTGCTGCGCCTGTGCACCGTCGTCGCCGCACCCATGGTGCTCATCGCCCTGCAGCCCGACCTCGGTGTGTCACTGACCTACCTGCCGATCCTTCTGGCGGCGCTGTGGCTGGGAGGGTTGCCGTGGCGCGTGTGGGTGGCGCTGCTTGTCGCCGCCCTCGTCCTGGCCGGCGCGGCGTGGCTGTGGTACCTCAAACCGTACCAGCGGGAACGTGTGCTCACTTTTCTCGACAGCGACCGCGCGCCGCTGGCGGCTGGCTATCAGCAGCGCCAGTCGCGCATCGCCGTTGGCGCCGGCGGCCTCACGGGGCGGGGCTTAAAATCGGGGACCCAATCTCAGCTTCGCTTCTTGCCCGCCCAGCACACCGATTTCATCTTCGCCGTGTGGGCCGAGGAGACCGGCTTCGCCGGCGCCGGCCTGCTCCTCGCCGCCTACGCCGCCCTGCTGATGCGTATCTTTTTGATTGCTCTCGCCGCCCGCGACCGCCTCGGCGCCGTCGTCGCCGGTTGTGTCGGGTTCTGGCTGGCGGCCCAGACCGCCTTCAATTTGGCCATGGTGCTGGGCCTTGCTCCCACCACCGGCATCACCCTGCCGCTGCTCTCCTACGGGGGTTCCTCGATCCTCGCCACCTGCTTGGGGCTCGGTCTGGCGCAGAGTGTCTGGCGCCTGCGCTTCGCCAACGTGTAGCGGTGGATCGAGCGTTCGGACACCTCCCCACGGGCCACCGGCGCCACCCCCCCAACCCAATCGCCCGCCACCTTCTGACGCGTGCCGGGGACGGCGTACGATGGGCACCGCGGAACGCCGGGGGAGGGGCAGGCGAATGGAGGGGATCTGGGAGGAGCAGTTCACGGTGCGGTCGTTCGACCTCGATCAGCTCGGCCGCCTCACCCCCGTGGCGCTGTTCTCGTGGATGCTCGAGGCGGCTGGCCGGCACGCCGGGCAGCTGGGGTGGGGAATCCACGACGTGCAACAACGGGGCTTGACCTGGATGTTGTCCCGGTTTCGACTGGAGATCACTGCCCTGCCCGGGCAGGGCGAGACCGTCACCGTGCGTACCTGGCCGTCCGGGGTGGACCGGTTATTCGCCATGCGCGAGCTGCGGGCGCTGGACGCCGGCGGCGCGGTTTTGGCGCGCGCCACCAGCGCCTGGCTGCTGCTCCAGCAGGCCACCCGGCGACCTCTGCGCCCTGGGCCGGAGCTGGCCTCGTTGGTCACCTCCACCCCGGGCTGGGAAGACGAACTTCCCGTGGAACCGCTGCCGGAGCTGGGCGAGGCGGTCCACGGTGCCACGTTCACCGCGCGGGCCTTCGATCTGGACGTCAACGGTCACGTCACTGCCGCCACCCTGGCCAGGTGGGTACTGGAGAGCTTACCCTTCGGCCTGCTCCTCGCAAGCCGGCTGCACGCCCTGGAGCTGGAGTTCCGCGCCGAGGTACTCCTCGGGGACGAAGTCGCCGGCGAGTACGAGAGCCGGCCGGAGGTGACACTCCACCGCCTGCGCCGGGTGCGTGACGGCCGCGAGGCGGTGCGAGCGCGCAGCCTCATACACCGGCATTGAACGTCACGCCGCGGGTGAGGGCGCGCTATGCTGCCGGGTGTCTGTGGGGCGGAAAGCACCCCGCCCACCTGGCCGAGGAGGAGGACGACGATGCCCGTATTCCTGGTGAGTGGGCGCGATCGCAAGGGCGAGAACTTTCGCCGCCGCTTTGAAGCGCCCTCCGAGACCGATCTCCAGATGTTCCTGTCGACCAGGTCCCTGCACGCCACCACGCTGCGGGCACTGCCCCTTTCCAGCTGGCCGTTCTCCCGCATCCCCTTCGTCATGATGATCTTTCCCCTCTTCGCCTGGGGAGTGATCAGCTTTGGTGGCGCGGTGATCGGCGGCGGGCTGACCCTCCTGCGCGAACAGCAGAACCAGAGGGTGTACGAGACCTTGGCGAGCGAGGGCGTCACCGTCGAGGGCCGCGTCATCGCGCTCCGCCAACAAGCCCAGCGGCGAGGCAAGCCGATCCTCCTTGTCGAGTACCAGTACCGCGACCCCGGCGGTTACGTGCAGCGCGGCGCCCTCGCCGGCAGGCCAGGAAACGCCAGCAAGGGAATTCATGACCTGTCGCTGCTTCCTGACACCGAGCTGGCCGAAGGGGACCCTCTGGTGGTGGTGGTGCACCCCCGAACACCCCTCCTGCACGCGCCGTTTGACCTCGACGAGGGGTTTCTCGCGCGCCACCAGGCGCTGCTGGACGCCCGCCGGCGTTCTGTCCTGTTTTCCCTGGCGGGCCTCACCGTGTGCGCATGGCTGGTGTGGAACGTCGCCCTGCGCCTGGGTTCCCAGTTCGAACACTCCAGCGACCCGCGCATCGTGGAGATCACCTCGGGGACCTCGGTGCTCGCAGAGGCAACGCTTGAGGCGGCGGTGGGATCGCAGCCGCAAGGGTAGATGCCCTACCAACGCGCCGGGTCAGCGCCTCGAAAGAGCAGCAACTCGCTGTACATGCTGCGGTGAATGATGACCACTTCGCCGGTGGTTGGGTCGACGCTCACCGGCAGATGCTCGGTGTGCACCGCCGGAGCGCCCTCCAGGGGCACTGGACCCAACCGCCGAAAATCCCACCTGCCCACCTGGGCAGCCCACACCTCCAAGGCATCCCCTGCGCGCCGCACCTGGTAAAGGACGGTGCCATCCTGCGACCAGGCCAGGGCGGTGGGCGACGGCGACACCCGCCGGGGGGCGCCTCCGGCCGCCGGCACCACCCACGCCCCCTGAGCGGGATCGGCGGCGTTGGTCCACACCACGTAGGCGATGAAGCGACCATCTGGACTCCACACCGGATAGTCGCCTCCCGCCGTGGTCACCTGTCGGGTTGGCCCGCCCCCCGCCGAAACCACCCAGACGTTCACCGGATCGCCGCCGGCGTAGGCCACGAACCTGCCGTCCGGCGACCACGACGGCAGCTCCGCGGGCTCCACCCCTTCGGCCAGCAGCACCGACTCTCCGCCCATCACCGCCACCACCCGCAGCTCGGTACCCCCGGCCGCCTTGACCAGGTACGCCACGCGCGCGCCGTCCGGGGAAAACGAGGGGCAGGAGGCGTCCTCCCCCGGCGGGGAAAGGAACCTCTCCTCGCCGCCAGGAAGGCGCAGGATGAGCCGGCGAGACTCGCCGTCTTGGCGGCGGTAGGCTACCGCGCCTCCGGGACCGACGCTGCCCCACCCGGCGTTCTTGACGCCGCACAGCACGCAGCGAATCTCGGTGCGCCCCGGCACGAAGGCCAGCAGGTCGGTTTGCGCTTCTCGGCGCGTCCAGGCAATGGAGCGCCCATCGGGAGCCAGCGCTGCCCCTCCGATGGGCGTCACCTCCGGAAGCAGGGGACGGGCATCCTTCGCCCGTAGCAGGTACAACCCCCCGCCGATGGAGGCCACGAGGGATCGCCCTCCCGGGGTCCATGAATAGCCGGTGACCGACTGGGGGGCCGCCATCCAGGGGACCGGCGGCCGGTGTGGCGCGTCGGTGACAAAGATGCGCACCGCAATATCCGAGGCGCCGCCCAACAGGGCAAGGCCGCCGCCCGGCCGGGGTTTGGCCTCCCACCAGGAGGTGTCTCCGTCGGAGGCCACGTACACCTCCTCCTTGCCACTGCCGAGATGATGGAGCCAGATGGCGTGACGCCCGCCGTCGGGGCGGGAGAAGAGGATCCGCTCGTCGTCTAGCCAGGTGGCGTGATCCGCGCCGGCGATGGAGGCCAGCACGGTGCCGCCCGCCGCTGACACCACGCGCACCTCCTGAGCACCGCCGGCGATGGCGGTGAAGGTCAGACGCCGCCCGTCGGGAGAAAAGCGCGGCCGAGCCAGGGCGGTGCCGGCCGCCTCCCGGGCCACCACCCGGGGGCTTGGGTCGCCGATTTCGAGGATGAAAATCTCGGCCGCCCTGCCATCGTTGCGCTCGCAGGCCAGAGCCGTCCCGCGCGGGTTCCAGTCGGGCGCCTGAACCCACCCCGGACCCCCGAAAACCTGCCGCACCTCCCAGCTGCCGGGGTCGGGCCGCGCACGCTCCCAGCCCACTCGCCCGAGCTGGACGCCGGTGATGCCAGCGAGAGCGGCCAGCGCCGCCGCCGCTGCACCGCGGGCGAGGAATTCGCGCCGGCGTCGCTGCCGCAGCGCTTCCACCGACATACGCGTCAGACTTCGCGTCGGCGACAACGAGGCTGCGTTGTCCAGCTCCTGGCGCAAGCGCAGCAGTTCCTCATGCAGCGCGGCGCCGTCCCGGTAGCGCCGTTCGCTGTCGCGGGCCAGGCAGCGGTCTACCACCGCGGCGAGGGCCGGCGGCACTCCCGACATCAGCTCGGTGAGCGGAGTGTAGCGACCCTCCACCACCCGGCGCAGGATCGCCACCGGATTGAGTCCGTCGAACGGTTTCACGCCGGCCAGCGCCTCGTACAGCATGACGCCGCAGGCAAAGACGTCGCTGGCCGGCACCGCGCGGCCGCCGCTGGCCTGTTCCGGGGCCATGTAGGCGCACGAACCCAGTACCACGCCCGAGGTGGTCAGCGACTCCAGACTCCGCCACGCACCCTCCTGCTGCAGAAGGCGCGCCAGGCCGAAGTCCACCACGTAGATGTGGTCCTCCTCGCCGATCAGCACGTTGGACGGCTTGAGATCGCGGTGCACCACGCCGGCCCGGTGGGCGGCGGCCAGGGCGCGAGCCACCTGTTCGAGGACGGCCACCGCGCGCCGCGGTGGCAACGCCCCGAGCCGCAGCTCGTGGGCGAACGACTGCCCGCGCACCAGTTCCATGACCAGGTAGGGGAGCTGTTCTCCTCCGGGACCAGAAAAACTCCCCACGTCGTGCACCTTGACCACGTTGGGGTGGGCCAGGCGCGCCAGCACCAGCGCTTCGCGGCGGAAGCGCTCCCGCAGCTCGTCGTCCACGCGCCCCAAGTGGGATGTGACCTTGATCGCCACCTCCCGTTCCAGCGCGGTATCGACGGCCTCCCAGACTTCGCCCATGCCCCCCACGCCCAGCCTGCGCACCAGGCGGTAGCGGCCGAGCAGCACGTCGGGGGCGAGGGTGAGGGCCATGGTCGCGACACCAGTTTACCCCCTGGTGCGTGGCCGAATCTCCAGCCGCACCAGCCGCCCGCGGGGCGACCGGGTGGCGGCGAAGAGCAGGGCGTGGCCGATTTCTTGGGCGTCCACCCAGGCGCTGGGGTCGACGCCGGGCATCTCGGCGCGGTTGCGCGGCGTGTCCACGGGTCCGTAGGGATACACCACCGCAACGCCTACCCCCTGGCCGCCGACCTCGGCCTCCACGGCGTGCAGGAACGAGGCCACTGCCCCCTTGGCGGCGGCGTACACCGCCATGCCGGCCCCTCCCCCCTCCACTACCACCGAGGAGGAGATCCCCGCGAGAAAGCCGGAGCGCCGTGCCAAAAGCTCGGGGAGCACCGCCCGCACGGCGCAAAACAGTGTGCGTAAATTGCTGTCCAACATGAGGTCAAAGTGCACCATGTCGGCGCGGTGAGCGGGAGCCATGGCAAAGCCCCCAACGGTGTGGATGAGCCCGTCCACCTGGCCGAACAGCCCGGCCGCCTCGGCCACCATGCGCTCGGCGCCGCCGAGAGTGCCCAGATCCGCCTCCACCGCCTGCGCCCCCAGTTCCACCGCCCGCCGCGCCACGGCGCTTTCCGGCAGATCCGCCAGCACCACCCGCGCCCCGGCCGCCGTGAACACCTCCGCAATGGCACCCGCGATCGCGCCCGCGCCGCCCGTGATGATGTACACCCCTGACGTTGTGCATTCCATGGGAACTCCTCCCTGCCTCCGGACAACCTGTCTGTGACGTATCCTATGCCGCCCGCTCGGCTTCCACCTATCAGTCACTTTACGCGGTGCAGATGCGGTTGCGGCCGGCGTTCTTTGCCCTGTACATCGCCGCATCGGCGGCGCGCAACGCCTCGCCGGCGGCCAGCGGCGCCTCGTGCCCCGACGCCGCCACCCCCATGCTCACCGTCACCGGCACCCCAGGAGCCGCCGCGGAACGCGGGGTCGGTTGCTTGGGCCGCCGGCGCGGCCGATCGGCGCCGCGGACGCGAAATGGGGTCGCGGCAATGGCCCGATGCACGGCTTCGAGGAAGGGTAGGCAGCTTTCCATGCCGCGGTTGGCAAAGATCACCACGAACTCCTCGCCCCCCCAGCGGAACGCCCGGCCCGAACCGCCCACCTCCGCCAGCCGGGCGGCCACCAGGCGCAGGACCTGATCCCCCGCCGCGTGCCCGTGGCGATCATTGATCGACTTGAAGTGATCGATATCCACCACCGCCACGGTGAACACAGCTCCCAGCTGGGCCAGCGCCTCTTCGCAGGCCCGGCGGCCGGGCAGGCCAGTCAACGGATCGGTAAACGCCCACCGCGCCGAAGCCAACACCAGGGAGGTCACCACGGCGAGGGTGGCGGCGTTGAACAGCAGCAGGGCGGCAGCCGCACCCGGGCCGCTGGCCAGTGCCCACAGCGAACCCACCAGGGCGAACAGCACCCCGCCGTCCAGTGGATCGGCGGTCAGACCAGCCCTGGCCGCCAGCACCACAAACGCCGCCGCGAAGGCCAACAGCGAGGCGTCCGGGAGGTGAGCGGGGCGCACCACTGCGGCCGGGAGTACCTCACCCCAGGAAAGAGCAAGGATCGCAGGGTAATACGCGTGCCAGGCGTAGGCCACGGCGAGGGGCTGCACCGCCAGCATTCCCAACCCCGCCAGGCCTGCGGCCGACAGCGGGGTGCGCTCCCGGCACACTCCCAACCCCAGCAAATTAAGTGGCAGCAGCACCGCCACCGCACCCACCACGGCTCGGGCCAACTCCTCGTCGCCCTCCCCAGGCAGCGTCCATGCCCACGCCGCCACCCCAAGTACCACCACGGCGTAGAGGGCGCGCCGACGACGGTAAGCCACAGCGAGAAGGGCACCCACCGCTGGCAGCAGGAGCGGATAGTCGGCGAGGAACTGCGAAACCGGCTGACGCAACCCCGGCACCCACATCACCACCACCGCCGCCACCAGCGCCGACGCACCGGGAAGGAGAGCTACCGAGAGGTGCTTCACGACAGCTGCCAGCGCATCATACCGCCGCCCACCCGCCCACCGGAGGTGCGCCGGCGCACATTCTGGGAGATCCTCACGGCTGCTCGGCCTGCGCTTCCGGATTCACCTCCTGCACCGCCGGCCCCTCTTGAGAGGACTCCCTTTCCACCAACGGCGGACGCGTCGAGCGCACCAGCGCCACCCCCAGGAGGAAGCTCAGCAGGCCCTGGACCGCCGCGCCCGCCAGTATATCCCCGGAAAGCGAACGCGCCGCTGCCAGGTGCGCGGCCAACGTGCCCAGGCCAAACAACGCCCCCACCCCAAGGGCGTTCTCGGCGCGCCGCCCCAGCAACGTGAAGAGCAAGGGGGCAGCGCAGCCCACCATCACTGCCCCGCGCACGGCACCCGCCGCGAAGAGCCGCGGCAACCCAGGGGCCAGCGCTCCCGCAGAAGTCAGACCAGGGGGGGGTGCGGCCCAAGCCGCCAGGGCGTAGGCCAGCGCGTAGGCGAGCGTCCACGCCGCCGCCACGGGAGCTGACGCCACCAGCTCGGCAGCCTTCAAAGACAGCCGCGAGCGTTGCCAGCCTCGAGCCAGCACAACCATGAGAACGAGACCGGCGGCGATCAGCCCGCCGTTCACCGCGAGGGGCCGGACCAGGCCAGCGGGAGAGACCCCGAGCAGCATGCGCCCCGCCCCGTCGGCCATTAGGCTCGGTCCGGCCACTGCCAAAAGCGCCAGCCCCGCCAGCCCCCAGCCGGTCACTGCGGAGCGCACGATGAGGAACGTCGCCGCTCCCAGGACCACCAGGTGGGAGAGGAACAGCACGGCCAGGCTGACCGCCTCGGGCGTGAGGCGCGGGGCAGTTTCCAGGATGGCGCCGCCGGCCGACAGCAGCAGCGCCACGAACACCACCTCGACCCACAGCTCACGTACCCAGCGCACTTAATCCTCCCCGGTCACCCGGCTCTCACCAATACCATTCGTCGCCATAAACGGCTGCCCTGGCGCGAGAGGCGTTTGGCCACTGAACTGATCAATGATACCCCAGCAGCGCCACCCGAAGCTGGGCGGTGGAGCCGTGGCCGTGCGCTACTATGCGGGTTTGAGAGGAGGGAGGAAGTGCGCATCGCCACCTGGAACGTCAACTCCATTCGCGCCCGCTTGCCTCGCGTCACCGCGTGGCTGGCCCGCCAGCGCCCGGAGGTGGTGTGCTTGCAAGAAACCAAAGTGGAAGACGCCCTCTTCCCTGCCGAGGCGTTTGCCGATCTCGGCTACCACTGCCTCACCTACGGCCAGAAAACCTACAACGGGGTGGCCATCCTTTCGCTCCCGCAGCCCGTGGACGTGGTCCGCGGTTTCCCCGGCGAAGGGGTGGAGCCGGGGAAGCGGTTCCTAGCCGCCACCCTTGGGGGGGTGCGGGTGGTCAACGTCTACGTCCCCAACGGCGGTGACGTGGGCCTGCCCGCCTACCACGCCAAGCTGGCCTGGCTTAAGGCGCTGCGCGCCTGGCTCGAAGCCACCGCCGATCCCCGCTCCGAGTTGGTGCTGTGCGGCGACTTCAACGTCGCCCCCGACGATCGCGACGTCTGGGACCCTGAGGCCTGGCGCGGCCGCATCCTCTTCTCCGAGCCAGAGAAAGAGGCACTGCGGCAGCTTTTGGCCTGGGGACTGGTGGACACTCTGCGCCAGCTCCACCCCGAGGGCGGAATTTTCACCTGGTGGGACTACCGCGCCGGCGCCTTCCACCGGGGGTGGGGGCTGCGCATCGATCACATCCTCGCCTCTGCCCCCCTGGCGGCGCGCTGCCAAGAGGTGCTGGTGGACCGCGACGAACGCAAGGGCGACAAGCCCTCCGACCACGCCCCCCTCATCGCCACCTTTTCCCCACCCTAGTCCCTCGCCCGGGCACCACGGCGAACGTCACCACCAGCATCACCGCACCGGCCAGGGCTGCCACCACCCCTAGGGGAGGCTCGGGGAGGGCCAGGACCCGCGCCGCCGCCCGGCTCACTGCCGCCACCCCCAGCAGCACGGCCACGGCGGTGGCGGCGACCATGGCGGCGTTGGCCAGCGGCCCGTTGCGCCCGCCCTCACCCACCACCTGAGGGTCGTTGATCACCAGCAGCAGAAAGACGGCCACCAGCGGGAGCAACACCCCGTTGAACGCCTGGGCCGCGATGATGGCGGGGATGGGGGGCAGGCCGGCGGCGCCAAACCCTACCCCCACCGACAGCACGGCCAGCCACACGGCGCGAAACCAGCGCCCATCCTCCTGCCACCCTCCCCCCGCCCCGAACAGGCTGCGCGCCGTCAGCGCCGCCGCCAAGGGTGCGGTGATCGCCGAAGTAAAACCTGCGGCGAACAGCCCGCCGGCGAACAGCATCGGCGCCCACCCCCCGAGGCGCCCGCCCAAGACATCTGCCAGAGCGGGGTACGAGAAATCGCCGGTCACCGCCGTCCCCACCACCAGGATGGCCATGGAGATCACCCCGCCCAGACCCACCGAGATGGCGAGACCGAAGCGTACCTCGGCGAGGCGCTGGCCCTCCGCCAACCCCGAGCCCAAAAAGAGGTTGTACGGCACCACCGTGGTGCCCACCAGGGCCAGCGCCAAAAACCCCGCTCCCGCGGGCAGCGCCGGCACCAGCGCCCCCCGCACCAGCTCCGCCAGGGGCGGCCGCAGCAGCACCGCTGTCACCAAAAACGCCACGCCCATCACCGCCACCAGCGCCGACAGCACGCGCACCGCGCCCCTCATTCGCCCCAGCCACAGCACCGCGGCCGCCGCCGCCCCCACCAGCAGCGCCAGCGACGGCGCCGGCACCTCCACCAGCAGTCTCGCCCCGGCCACCGCCCCCAGGACGTTGCCCGCCTGATAGGCGGCGCACCCCAGAATCACCGCCCCCAGCACCACCAGCGTGACCGCCACCCCTGCCACCCCGGAAGAAAAGCGGCGCCGCAGCGCCTGCCCCAGGGTGAGCCCCGAGGTCACGGTCAGGCGGGCGGCGGCCTCCTGCAGCACTAGGCACGCCAGCGTGGAGAAGGTCAGTGCCCACAGCAGCGCCGGACCGAAGGCGGCGCCCGCCGAAGCACAACTGGTGAC
>Ga0209101_1000812_pt1 | contig 25037 bp, 17 predicted proteins | sample ConPoolayeCmetaG_FD_185481 | JGI IMG/M metagenome (GOLD analysis project Ga0209101, IMG submission 185481) | Hot spring microbial mat communities from California, USA to study Microbial Dark Matter (Phase II) - Cone Pool mat layer C metaG... ...
CAAAGTAGGCGCCGGCTTTGTTGTGGTAGGTCAGCTCCAACACCTTTCCTTTCAGACCACCCAGATCGTCCACGATCTTTTGCTGAGACGCAACCAACTGACGCACCTGCTCGGCCAGCGCTGCCACTGTCTCTTCCAGCCGGCTCAGGCGCTCCTCACTACGCCGCTGCGCTTCGGCCAGCGCTGCCACCGTCTCCTCCAGCCGGCTCAGGCGCTCCTCACTACGCCGCTGCGCTTCGGCCAGCGCTGCCACCGTCTCCTCCAGCCGGCTCAGGCGCTCCTCGCTGCGCCGCTGCGCCTCGGCCAGTTCGGCAACCCGCTGTTCGGTGTGCCGCTGCGCCTCGGTCAGCGCTGCCACCGTCTCTTCCAGCCGGCTCAGGCGCTCCTCGCTACGCCGCTGCGCCTCGGCCAGTTCGGCGACTCGCTGCTCGGTGCGCTGCTGTGCCTCGGCCAGCGCTGCCACCGTCTCCTCCAGCCGGCTCAGGCGCTCTTCCACGCTGCTCAGGCGCTCCTCACTACGCCGCTGCGCCTCGGCCAACGCTGCCACCGTCTCTTCCAGCCGGCTCAGGCGCTCCTCGCTGCGCCGCTGCGCCTCGGCCAGTTCAGCGACGATTTGCCTCAATTCGCTGAAATCCTCGCGCGTCACACCGGCCGCGTGCACCTGCGCCATCACTTTGTCCAGCACGTTCAGCAGCGTCTTGACGGTGCGCGCGTCAAAGACCTCCTGCAACTCGGCCTGTAATGCCTGCCGGTCAACCAATACCAGCTTGCTTTGCATCCTGCACCTCCCGTCCCCGGCGATTCCCTCCGGGCCTGTCTTGAAGGCACGCGTTTGCTCCCCCCCACCTGGCGCTCCGAGAGAGGATATGCAGGCGGGGTCATTTCGATTCTATCACACTTTGGCGCTCCGTCAAAGCGGGCATAGTCATGCCTTACGGCTCCAGCAGCCTGGGCTGTCCCCAGCCGGCCCAGTCGTAGCGGTAATCGCCGGCCGGGCCGGTGGAGGTCTCGAAGACGAGCGTCACCGTCTGCCCGGCGTAGGCGCTCAGGTCTACGGTGTGGGGATGCCAGCGCCGGTCGGCTTTGTTGTGTGTCGGGTCAATGTAGGTGGAAAAAACCTGCCGTGCGCCCTGCTCAGATACGACGTAGACGGCGAAGGCGACGCCGTCGCCAGGCAGCAGCCCGATACACAGCCATTTCTTCCGGGCTGATCCTGAATACAGGTGGACGCTCAAGCGACCCAGGCAGCCAGTGCCTCATCCCACAGGAAACTCCGTCCATCCTGCAGTACGACCACCTTGTGCTGGCGTGCCTCATCTTCCGCGCCCAGGGTGACCCGCTCGCCGGCCACCACCGGCACCGCACGATAGCCGGCCTGCCGGAGCAGTTCCGCCCGTCGCCGTGCCCGCGTCACATCCTCCTCATCTACCACCGACGAGACCTCAACGGCCAGCAACACCTCCGGCCCCTGAGCCAGGTGACGGGGCTGCCCGCTCACCACAAGGTCCAGCAACAGCACATCCTTAAAACCTTCTGGCGAAAGGCGGGCCTCCAGCTCATCTTCAAGAGCAGGTAGTGACACCACTCGCACCCGGCGCAGCAGAGGTCCAAAGTAGGCGCCGGCTTTGTTGTGGTAGGTCAGCTCCAACACCTTTCCTTTCAGACCACCCAGATCGTCCACGATCTTTTGCTGAGACGCAACCAACTGACGCACCTGCTCGGCCAGCGCTGCCACCGTCTCTTCCAGCCGGCTCAAGCGCTCTTCCACGCTGCTCAGGCGCTCCTCACTGCGCCGCTGCGCTTCGGCCAGCGCTGCCACCGTCTCTTCCAGCCGGCTCAAGCGCTCTTCCACGCTGCTCAGGCGCTCCTCACTACGCCGCTGCGCTTCGGCCAGCGCTGCTACCGTCTCCTCCAGCCGGCTCAAGCGCTCTTCCACGCTACTCAGGCGCTCCTCACTACGCCGCTGCGCTTCGGCCAGCGCTGCCACTGTCTCTTCCAGCCGGCTCAGGCGCTCCTCGCTGCGCCGCTGCGCCTCGGCCAGCGCTGCCACCGTCTCTTCCAGCCGGCTCAGGCGCTCCTCGCTGCGCCGCTGCGCCTCGGCCAGCGCTGCCACCGTCTCTTCCAGCCGGCTCAGGCGCTCCTCGCTGCGTCGCTGCGCCTCGGCAAGTTCGGCGACGATCTGTTTCAGTTCGCTGAAATCCTCGCGCGTCACACCGGCCGCGTGCACCTGAGCCACCACTTTGTCCAGCACGTTCAGCAGCGTCTTGACGGTGCGCGCGTCAAAGACCTCCTGCAACTCGGCCTGTAATGCCTGCCGGTCAACCAATACCAGCTTGCTTTGCATCCTGCACCTCCCGTTCCCGGCGATTCCCTCCGGGCCTGTCTTGAAGGCACGCGCTTGCTCCCCCCCACCTGGCGCTCCGAGAGAGGATATGCAGGCGGGGTCATTTCGATTCTATCACACTTTGGCGCTCCGTCAAAGCGGGCATAGTCAGGCCTTACGGCTCCAGCAGCCTGGGCTGTCCCCAGCCGGCCCAGTCGTAGCGGTAATCGCCGGCCGGGCCGGTGGAGGTCTCGAAGACGAGCGTCACCGTCTGCCCGGCGTAGGCGCTCAGGTCTACGGTGTGGGGATGCCAGCGCCGGTCGGCTTTGTTGTGTTTCGGGTCAATGTAGGTGGAAAAGACCTGCTGCGTGCTCTGTTCCGAGGTGACGTAGACGGCGAAGGCGACGCCGTCGCCAGGCAGCAGCCAGCACTCCGGCGCCAGCGCCACGTCGAAGGCCAGCACGGCGCCCTCAGCCACATCCACAGTATAACCGATGCGCGAGTCGGGGTGGGCGAACAACACTCGCCGCCGTTCACCAGCGATGGTGAAATAGTCATTGCGCACATAATCAGGGCCAGGTGATAAGATCTGTGCCTCCGCCAGATATGCCCCAAAGTCGTACACCACGCCTTGCTGCCGGTCGCCATCTACGATTTGTGCCAGTCGGTAATGCTCTCTGGCTCCAGAGTGATCGCCCTGTGCCAGAAGAGCATTCCCCAGCGCAATGTGCGCCTCTCCCCAACCCGGTGTGATCTCCACTGCCGCGCGGAAGGTTTCTATAGCCGCGTTGTGTTGTCCTTGCGACCATTGCATCCGCCCCAAGGCCAGCAACGGCAGTGACTCCAGTGGATCGAGTTCCGCTGCCCGCAGATATGCGGCTTCTGCTTCTTTCAGCCGCTCCAGAGCCCGGTAGGTCTCCCCCAGGAAATAATACGGAGCACCCTCATCAGGGCGGAGATCGGCGGCGATTTGATAAGCGACAAGTGCCTGCTCCAGTTGTCCACCTGCCCGGTAGATATGTCCCAGCAGTATGTTGCGAATTCCGGATTGCGAATCGTGAATTGCAAGTTGCGGCTCGTCTTCGCCGGATTGCACCAGACAGATGGCGATCTCCCACAGCTCAGACGCGAGCGGGCGCGGCCAGGTGCGCAGCAATGCATCAGCCGCCCGGGTGCACTGTTCCGCTTCCTGTTGGGGCTGTCCCAGTTGGCGATGGAGGGCAGCCAGTGCCAGGTAATCGGTGGGTGTCCCACGGATCATTGCTAGTTTACGCTGAGCGTCTATCGCTTGCACCGTGTCTCCGCACGCCTGATAAAAACGTACCCAGGCGGCGTATAGCTCGGGATCGAACAGGCGAGAATGAAACAGGGTAACCAGGGACTGGCGGGTAATGGTATCCAACATGTGCCTGGCGTCGTCCAGCCTCCCCTGATTCAGGTAGACCAGCGCCAGATGATAGCGTGAGGCAAAGTCACGCGGACTGACGGCGACGGCATGTTCCAGCATTGCCTGCGCCTCAGCCAGACGTCCCTGCTTGTGGTACAGTACGCCCAACTCGCGGAAACCGTAGGCGCTTTCCGGTTGCAGGGACTGGAACTCCTGGCAGGCTTGCTCCGCACGGCTGTATAGCCTGGCTTCCCGTGCTGCTTCCACCAGGGCTGCCAGCAGCAGGGGTGCACTGCGGCTGCCGTTGATGTAAGCCTTACGATAGTCAGCCTCGACGGCATCCAGAACATCGTTCAACGAGATGGTACTATCTGCCGGGTTGGCAGGCGTGAACAAGCGGGCGGTAACATCCGAAACACCCAGATGGGCCAGGATGCGCTTTTGCAGTTCCGAGGCAGGACCGCGAATGTAAACGGGATCGAGCACAATATCGAAATCTCCCTCCTGAGCCTCATCTTTGGAGGTAACACCTGGCAATTGCGCTGTCTGCCACCAAGACGCAGCAGCCATTTGAGGATTCAACTCAATGGTCTCCTTGAGCATCGAGACCGCCTCAGCATACCTCCCCTGGGCTGCATAAGCCAGCCCCAGGTCGGCATGCAGACCATCACGCCAGTTCTCTCCGGGGTCCTGTTCAACCGCTCGCTGGAAGTAATAGACGGCCTGGCCAATATCTCCCTGCAGCCAGGCCAACCAGCCCAATTGAGAGGAATAAGGCGAATAGCCGCGCTTGAGGACGCTAGCATGCTCGTAAGTGGAAGTAGCGCGTTCGACCTCTCCCTGTTCCAGGTAAGACCTGGCCAGCAGTTCGTGGAATTGTGGATTCAACGGAGCCAGGCGTGTGGTCTGTTCGAGATGTCGGGTGGCGTCTGCCCAACGCCGCTCCTGAAACGCCAGAAACCCGGCGGCGTAATGGCTGGAAGCAACGGCGGGCAGCAACACAATAGTTATCGCCAGGACGAACAATGACGCAGAAATAACGAGCGGTATACGATGAACGACGGGCTTTACGGCCACGGGGGGATTGGAGGATGAAGAGGCAAAGAGCAGGCCGAGCAATGCCCAAACGGGGAAACTGAAAAAAGGCGGCGTGACCCACAGCACGTCCAATGTTCCCCAGGCCAGTTCGCCGACGATCCCGGCCAGGCAGGCCGCTACCCACAGACGTGGTGTCCCATTACTTGAACGCCAGATTTGCAGTCCCTTGCGGAATATCGTGACCAAAAGCCCAACGAAGGTGACAAGTCCGAAGGTACCGGCGCCGGCCGCGATTTCAAGAAAGAGGTTGTGTGAGTGAGTTCTTAAGGAGCGTCCGGCCTGAAGGCTGATGCCGAACAGAGGGTCATCATGGGTGGTCTGTGTTTCTACCCAGAGACGCATACTTTCGGCGTAAGGTGCATACGCGGCCTCGTTTCCCGGCCCGCTGCCGATCCAGGGATGGTCGCTCCAGGCCAATGCTGCCCCATACCAGTGGGTCAGGCGGCCATTGAACGAGTAGACGTTTAGCCGCGGCGCCATGTACATCGAGATGGCAGCAAGGGCCAGTGCCAGCAAGATGGCTGTCAACACAAGCACCCACCTGGCCGCGCGAAAGACAGACCAGCGCTGCCATACGCCCTGAATGTTATCCCAATATGCCAGCGCGCCGTACACCCCCAGTGCTGCCAGCCAGGCAAACAAGCCCTCCCACGATTGAGAATATAGCATAACAAAGGCGCTGCCGGCCAGAAACGCATAAGGCATGAAACGTGAAACGTAATGCCTGACACGTGAGACGTCGGGCCGTTTGGCGCTTGATGAGGCGAGCAAAGCCAGCGCAAGCGGGATGACGCACAACACCGAGCGTGCAAGCAGGTTTGCACCTCCCAGTTCGGTGGGGTGCAGACGGTATGCCAGCGCGGGAAGCAGTCCAAAGGAGGGAATCAGGCTGAACAGTTTGCCCACAGCCAACAGGATGGGCAGGACTCCGGCAATGACGACGACACACCAGCCCGCAATTTGCCAGGACTTGGTATCTATGCAAAGTGGCAGAACGGCCGCCAGTCCCACCAGGACTGCCAGCCGCAGCCAATAATCCAGGCTTTGTCCAGGAACCGGCGAAAACGATGCGGCTAAACCGACGGCGGCTAGAAACAGAATGCTCCAGAAGGTGTGTGTAAAATGTGTTGCGTGTTGCGTGTTGCGTACTGCGTACTGCGTACTGCGTGTTGCGTGTTGCGCGAAGGCGGCTGCCAGGGTCAGGGCAAATACCGGGCCGTAGACAGGACCGGCCTCGGCGACGGCGAAGGAGCGCAGGTAGAGCGTGGAGCCAAACAGGCCGGCGCCCAGCAATGCTGCCCGACAGCGACCCGCATCCCTATGCCGGAGCGCCAGCCCCACGGCAACGAAGGACAGGGCGCCGGCCAGGGCCAGGTAGAGAGCACCGATGCCAGGTGTGTTGTGCAGTGGCAGATGAGGGGAGGGGAGGTTGATGGCAACGAATGCCTGTGTGGTGGCGGAAGCAATCTGGCTCAGGATAGCGAGGTCAAGTGTGATGTGTGGAACACGAGAAATGAAACGTGAAACGTGAAACGTGAAACGTAAAGCGCGACGTCTCCGCCACAGCCAGATGAGCAGGCTCGAGACCGCCCCCACGGTCACGACGCCCCAGGCGGCCGGTGCATAGCCGGCGTTCAGCGGAGACAGACTGACGATGACGGCGGCGGCAATCGAGACAGCGGATAGTCCCAATCGCACGATTTCAGTGTAGACGGGCATCAGGGGACATTCCGAGAGGGGGCGGTTGGGCCCGCTATGTTTTCGCCTGGCAGAGTCTCGTCCACGAGCACCGGAGCACTCCAGCCACCCCAGTCATAGTTCGCGTTGCCGGCCGGGCCAGGCAAGGCCTCGAAGATGATTTTCACTGTCTGGCCGCCAAAGCGGCTCAGATCCACCCGCTCGTCGAACCAGCGGCGGTCGTCGGGATTGTTCTTGGGGTCAATGATACGGTGGAACACCCGGTACAGTTTGTACGGCTCCTCAGGGCGCTGTACATAGATGTTGTATTCCACGCCGTCACCTTTACCCGGCGACCAGACCTCCGGGGCCATCCCATAGCCGAAGTAGAGCGTGGATTGAGGTGGCAGGGTCAACGAGTAGGCCACCTGGGACGAGGGGTGCTGGAATAGCAGAAGTCTGGGTTCATAGTCAATCGTCTGGGTTACGACGCGCACCTCACCCAATCCCTGGGTGACCTGTTCTGCTGTCGAGAAATGATCGAGGAAATTGTAGGCGATGGGCTGGACGATGCGCGGCTCGCCCCAGCCGGCCCAGTCGTAGTCACAATTGTCGTTGGGACCACAGCCGGTGGCGAAAGTGATGGTGACGGTTTGCCCGGCCCAGGCGGAAAGGTCCACTTTGTAATCGTGCCAGCGGCGATCGGCAGGGATGTTCTTGGGGTCAATGTAGCGGGAAAAGACGTTCCGGCGGGCATGACCGTCGTCAATGTAGATGTCGAACTGGACGCCGTCGCCTTTGCCGGGCTGCCAGACGGCGGGGGCTAAGGCCAAATGAAATTCGAGTTCGGCTGAAGTTGGAACAACTAACTGGTAACTGATCAGCGAAACAGGATGCTGAAAAAAGACGCCCCTAGGAATCCCGCCAACTACAAACGCCCCACGGTAAACCCCAGAAGATTGACGCGGGTATATTCCAAGGCGTTCAAGAAAATCGTATACCACCACAAAGTTGTTGTGGGCTCCATAAGGGGTCTGATAGTTGGATCTCTTTGCAAGGTACCTACCTAAGTAGCCTAAATCGATACCCAATTGAATGTGCTGTAATGTATTTGATGGATCAGGGGACAGCTCAACCGCTTTAGAGTAGCTGGAAATCGCTTTGTCCCATTCTCCTAGAGCGTAGTAAACATAACCCAGACCGAAGTAACCTGCGGGCTCGCTGGGATGGAGTCGAACTGCCAAGTTATATTCTAGAAGGGCGTCATTGTACCTTTCTTGTTTGAGTAGAGAGTTACCTACAATCACATGTGAGGGTACTAAGTCTGAGATTACTTCAAACAAGATATATGTCTCGTTCTGATATATCGGGCGAAAAAAGGATGTTAGCAATACGAACTGACATGTGGAAGGGAAATCTCGTCTCCAAATTATGTACTTAACGTCATACTGGCGCATGAAAGCTATGGCATCTGTGTCAAAGAATTCAAGTTTCTGAAGGCGGGATATCTGCTTGATGACTTGCTCCCGCTCATCTCCCAGTTGAGCGAAGATCAAATTCGTCGTCTTGGCACTAAATGTAGTTAAGTAGCGTAATGTCCTATAATCAGATAAAACTGTTACTTTGGAGACCAACTGACGAGCAAGAAAAGTGCTTATATCACGCAGATCCCGTTCTTCCGCTGGGCTGAGCATCCAACGCTCTTTTTGCTCTTGGAAATAAGAAATTCCTCGGTGGATCTCGCCACGCCAGGCGAATGCACAAACTGCCACTATCACCAGTGGCATAAAAGATGGAATGTAACGTTGTAAGGCTTTGTTTTTGCTTGCCCAGAGCTTGCTTCTTATCAAAGAAAGCAGTTGGTAAAAAGCGTATCCAACTACCTGGGATATTGGAATGATCCAATTGATTCTGTAGAGAACTCCGGCAGGGATCAAGCGGCCCAGAAGAGTGGCTGTCGATGGGATGTAAAGTAGGACAAGCGGCCCAACAAAAGCCCCAAGCAGATACTGGGCAGCAATATCATAGCGAGTAAACAGCAACAGCACTGGGATCAGAACAATGGCCCACAGTTGCACTTGATTCTGTACCAGAGTAGGAGCAGCCACGTAGCGGTTACCATCCAACAAAACCATGTGGCGATCCAAGAACGTCTTACGCATTGTTTCGAGTCCTAAAGGAGACAGTTGAGGGTTGTACGACTGAGCAGCCGGTCCCATTTCTCCACTGCTTAGATATTCTTTCCTCTGCCACAGTGAAAACACGACAAAGATGGAGATTACAGCTAGTACAGTGGCGAACTTGATAATATCTCCATGTGATAGACGGGAGATAATCCCTTGTGCGGAAGTGAAAGGCCAGCACTGCGTTAAGATACGAACTAAGCCAAAGAAACCGATAACCATACCGAAAAGGAAATAACTGACCGGGTGTGTACTGGCTTGAGCGGCAGCAAAAACCGAAAGTAAAAGCAGATATCGCCAACCAGGACGTGCTATATAAGCTGTGATCAATGTTAATGAGAGCGGAAAGAATACGAAAAGCGTAATGCATTTATCCTCGATAACCCCAAAGAACAGTCGGTGTCCGCCGCGATCAACTATAACGCCTATGTCTCTACCAAGTGTGGCTAACAAGTACAGTACGTAGATTATGGAAACAAATAAAGCTTGCTTGCGATTTTGGAACAGCTTTTTATGTGCAAGATGGAAACTAATGAGACTGGTCAACCAAAGCAGAGGAGGAAAGTAAGTTGTGTACACATCAATGAGATGAACCCCCGAGTTTTTGGTCAGCAGAGCCAGCACTGCGGGCCAGCCAATACAGTTCATACGATTCGATTCAACAGGACGAAGTACGCCTATGGGATCCAAAAGTGGGAGATCCATATAAGCACGGATGTATGGCATATAGTTCCAGCGATCCCCGATCAGAGCCCAGGGGGTAGAGCTACGCCAGTAAATAAATACCAAGGCAACGATACATACCCCATAACAGGTCAATAACAAACCTTCCTCAAAATTGAACCTCTCAAGCTGATAAAAGCTGGCAGCGGTTGATGCTCTGGCAGGTTTTGATCCACCCTTCAGCTCTCCAAGCAGGTACAATACTACCAGCCCGATATTTAAAAGCAGAGAAATGCTATTTAAAGTTTCCAGTCGTCCTTTGAACCCCACAAGAAGCGAAGCGGGCAAAGTAAGCAGAGCCATTCCAGTGCCGAATGAGAAAACTGCTCTTTCCACCCACGTCCAGCCATTGTCATACAGAAGCGTATTAGTTATCACGAAACCGGGCAGGCCGAAGAGCGCCAAAGCAGAAACGCATGTGGCAACAAAGGGGTTAGAAAAGGTGATTAAGCGCAGGTGAACAAGAATTGAGAAACACAGTAGGACCAATAATACAGTAACCCTGTTTACCCTACCCCATTTCAGGTTAACAATGGACCACCAATCGATTTTCATATGTTTTCCTAACCGGAGTGGGGAGGACGAAACAAGCGAGCGGCTAAAAGGTCAAAGCGATAAAGGCGTAAAGCGACAAGGCATAGTAGTCCTATAAAAGGAATTATCAGGATCAGCGTTGAGACATAAGGGGCCAGTAACATGATCACCACACCTACCCCAAGTCCTAGCAAGGGCATAACCAACAAACGCCAATAGTGCACCTTTACCCCAACAACGGGGTGAGTCAAAACTGTCCAGAGTGCAAAAGCGATTATGCCGCTTGCTGCTGTTCCAGCAGCGATACCGGGCATCCCCCATCCACTCACAGCCAGGACTATGGCGACTACAAAATTCACAGCAAGCGTAACAGGCGCTGTTTTGAGCTCCACATCAGGGCGTCCTACACTCGCAAATATCGAGACGATTGTCATCCCAATTCCACGGAATACAAAGCCTGCCAGTAGCACATTGAAGGCTGGTCTAGCGCTCAGAAAAACATCCTGTTTTGGATACAGCAGCAGGATGATTTGTGGGAAGAGCGCCGCCATTGTAATAGCAGCCAGCGTCAGTATAACCGCCATCACTTGCATTGCTTGGTTGATAAAGTTTTCCAGTGCAGACAGGCGTTTTTTGGCATAAAGTTCGGCCATCAGTGGTAGAGCGATCTTTTGGAGCGCATTTGGGAATACCGTCAATCCACGAGCGAGCATCAACCCGACCGAGTAGGTTCCCACTTCCCCTTGGCTGAGAAAGTAACCTGTTACTGCTAAGTCCAGGCGCGAGTCCATTTCGCCCATAATCCTTAAGAAAACGACTTGTACTCCAAACCGGAGTAATTCCCCTGCCCTGGCTCTGAAATTGCGCAGACTCGCACTCCGATGCAATCGGGTCACATGTGCCACATAGAACGCCAGCATAATCTCTGCGATAAGTAGAGCCACGACCGTCAGACACAAACGTTCTGGATACCATACAACTCCAGCTATTGTCGCCAGAATTGCGAATACGTACCGCAGGCTTTCACCTACTGCGAATGCTCTCATTCGGCGTAATCCAGCTAAGTGGGCTAGACCCACCTTATTCAATTCGAAAAATGGGACTGCGATGGATAGAATTACCAAAAATTCGGCAAGATCGGGCATACAAAAGAACCGAGCCAGGCTGCCGCTCAAGACAAGCAACACCGTTCCCGTCAAGAGTCCAGCAGTTCCTGCTAATATCAACGAGGCGCCAAAATACTCCCGCTCCAGGTGTGGCTCATCAATGTATTCAGCAGTGTACTTGACTAAAGCAACATACTGCCCTAGTCCAGCTACTGTTCCCAAAAACAGGTAAATGGCAACCGCCAGAGAATAGACACCTAAGCCTTCGTCTCCAAATACATTGCCTATTATCAAATTGAGCACAGTAGCGGCGACCACCAGAAAGATCGTGCTACCAGTAGTCCAACACATACTGGTGGCAACAGCTCGCAGGCTGTTCCGATCCGCAATGGTATCCCCCCGAAAGATCAGTTGTTCGTCAACTGTCACGCAGATACTCCCAGTAAAGTTCCAGCCCTTCTTCCAACGACATCTGATGCGCAAGCCCAAACACTAACCGGGCCGCTTCGTTACTGCTCCAGAATTCCAAGGGTCGTTCTTCCGAGTCGCGATAGTGTACGCGTACCTCTCTCCCAAAGAAATGTCCTACTCTCTGCACAATTTCGTACAGAGTCATAGGGGTTTCACCGCACAGATCAAAAGTCTGGTTAGCGACAGAGCTTAACACCATACGCCCCAATGCCTCGACAACATCCGAGATATACATTGGAGCCATAAATGTCTTGCCAGTACCATTGATCGTAAACTCGCTACGACCTTCCTTGCCAAAAGCTTGCATCAGTTGCGGAATTAAACGCCGCCGTGGCTCGCCCGGACCATAGGCGTAGTAAAACCGAACAATAAGGTACTCACGCAATATCCCACGCTCTTGGAAAGAGCGAATGTACATCTCCGAGGCGTACTTAGAGATAGCATAGGGAAAGGTGGGAAACACAGGTGTGAGCGGTGACACAGGCCCTCGCAATCCATAGTATACTGCGCCAGAAGACATAAAAACCAGCCGGCCATGAAATGTGGCAAGAAAATTCAATAAGCTTATAATATTGGACTGCACATCCATCACGGGGTCATGAAGCGCCCGGGTGTGGTTAGCGTTGCCAGCTGCGTACAGGCATACATCATAACCGCTGAGGTCTGGGCATTCATTCAACAAGTCGCATTCCAAAGGCGTCACGTTCGGATAGTTCCGACACCATAACGGGAAATCACTCCCCGGCCCGTCAAAACGCGAGCAATAAGTTGCCGTAACAGAATAACCCCGATTAGCAGCCCATTGGACGAAATTGCGTCCAATGAAACCACTCCCTCCTACGACTAAAATCATCATTTCAACTCCGTCCGCTTCAATACCGTCCTCCGCTGCCAGGCAATAGTTCGCTCAATTCCCTCTTCAACAGGAATGCGTGCTTCGTAACCCAAATGCTCTTTTGCCTTGGCAAACGAGGCATCTTTGATCGGGGTGACAAAACGCCCCGGCTCAGTATACTCAATCAGTGAGCGCGGTTTACCCGCCAAGTCACAAATCAGGGCAGCGATTTCTTCCATTGGACGAAGGTCATCGCGGCCGATATTGTACGCCTGGTAACCCCTCTTAGGATCGTACTTCTCCATAGCCAGAATACATCCCTCTACGATGTCGTCCACGTAGCACCAGCTCCGCCATGTACCTTTGTGCACAGGCATAGGCTGATCGGTCAGAGCCTTGTAGATCAAATTAGCCATAGCGCTGCGGTAGTGGTTAGGCCATTCCCCCTCGCCGTAACACATGAAAAAGCGAAAGCTCAGTGCTCGCAGACCATAATTCTCGACAAAGTGCCTTATATACTGCTCAGCCTGTAATTTGGAAATCCCATAACAGTTTGTAGGCCGCACGGGTTGTGTCTCCACCAAATCTTCAGTTAGTTTGCACTTACCTCCCCAGTCACCGTACACCTCAGATGTGCTGGCGTAGTAAAGGGTGGCATCATGCTCCAGGCACAACTGGATCAAATTGAGCGTGCCACTGACGTTAATGTCCACACAGCGGCGTGGAAAAAGCTCACCATTCTCACGTCCGACTTCTCCAGCCAAATGATATACATGCTTTACATTGTATTTCTTAAAAATGCGATGCATCTCGATAAATTGGGTCACATCGCCTCGCTCGTAATTAGGCTCCTTAAGTATTCTCAAATCGGAACGAACCACTTTGTAGCCACATTCCTCAAGTTTTTTACTTAGATTGGAGCCAATGTGGCCTAATGCACCCGTGATTAGAATTGCCATTTAACATATCTCCTATAGATTGTAGTGACTGGCTTTGAGTGTGTTCAAAGTATCACATCGAAATTGTCCATATGCGCTGATACAGAGTATGCTAAAGACCGCCAACGAGAAGTCTGAGATGCTTTGCTTTTATTTTTACCCCGGATTTGGTGTCCGGTTGAGTACAGGTGTGTCGCTATAGGAACGCCCTCCCATAAGTATAGTTGAAACTCCTTTGCCAATTCCATCACTCCATCCATTACTCTGCACTCCGGGCGAATCTGGTCGGGCAAAAGAGCTGTATCAAACACCCTACCAGAGTAGCCACGCTTTCTCATGAGGCGGATGACTTGCCATCCAACATCTTTGCTTGTACAGCCAAATACCTTTCTGGCCCAATATCCTCCCCGGCCCACAAAAAAAGCCGGCCCGAACAATTGGCCCATCCAGTGAGAAAAAAACCTGGCTGCATTTCGCATGATAAGGTCTTTAGCAGCGACAACTTTATTAGGTACACCACGGGGCATCCAGTCCGCCCCAAGTTCTTTGAATAATTGTGGTTTAAACAACATACAATAGGCCACCGGAAACCCATGGCATTTGTTAAGCATAGTAGGAGGATATGGTGCACCTACAGCGACAACCCTGTCGGACAAAGCGGATTTGCACACAATATCCCATCCATTCATCAGCATCAGGCAATCTGGGTCAATAAACAACCCCAGTTCTGTATCCATGTTCGCCTGTAATACATGTAGCCCTTTGGCATGCCAGCATTGCGGCTGACGCCCCTGATCGTTCGGAATAATCCGACACGTCCTGCCCAGTCTCAAATACAGCTCTCTATCCTGTCCATTAGTGTTATCACAAACGATAAAGTTGAGTCTGGAATCGTTGGAGGTTTTGTGAATCAAGTTGGAAACTAACCCCTCGACCAAATCGGCCTCGTACCAACTCACTATTCCAACCGTAATCTCGTCTGACATGTGAGGTCACTCCCGGAATGTGAAAGTATATCCTTCGAGATAAATTCAGTCCACGCACTCTACAGCCACGGTGGCTTGATTGTGCAGCAACTTGTTGACATTGATCATCAGTTCACTTCCGCAGGTGAACCTACCATACCATCGCCTCGTCAACTCACGCTTACTGATCGGTTGAAACGAAGCTCCGCTGGCGGGCTAATAAATGTGCTTCGCTGAATAGCCCTAACGCTTTAAACATCCATGCCTGCCCCCAACGAATAAAAACCGTTTTATTAACTTGCCCGTTTGCAAATAACTTGTAAAAGAACTGATTATTGCCATCAAAGAGATTATCCAAAGCAAACCGTGTTACCTGTGTTGCCCAATCAAGCTGTCCCAATTGCAGCAAAGTAATAATTGCTTGGGCTACATCATGAATGTCCACTGGATAGGTTTGAGTAGGGCTCCACTTGGGTATAGGGCCATCAAACAAAACCTGTTTATAGTAAGTCCAACCACGCTCGATAGCCTTCTCAATAGCCGCGTCTCCTAAAATATCCGCTGCAATCTTCAGATGCTCCAATACAAACCCGGAGTGGCGATTATCAATTGTGGTGATTAACCCACCTTTTCCTCTCGGATCTGAATAGAACCATGACCCGTCTGGGTTCTGTCCTTCAACAACAAAATTCACTGCCCTGGAGGCAAAGGTCACTAGCCCTTCATCCGCCGTAATGCGACTGAGTCGCAGCAGAAATGAGGCTGCCATGATATTACCATTGTAAGCCAAGGTCGGGTTGCCTGGAGCATAATACAGACATAACGAGTCACCCAGATCTTCATAGCCGTTTTCATTCATCAAGTACAATGCCACATCATTTAACATAGTTAAGGTTTCATCATTCGGTGCTATCTCGTAATAGTCCAATATACCATGCGCAATCGGGCTGGTGACACAAACTGCTGGCGTATAAGGCGGGTATCGGATCGAGCCTCCCCAGGCGAAAGGCTGGCCCCAGCACAGGTGGCTAAAGCCGGGGCTTCTTTGAACCTTTAGCAATTCAAGTAGCAAGGCGCACTCGCTGAGGCAAGATTCATCTCTGTTGACCCGGTACAACCGTGCTGTTCCACTCAGGATCAACCCTATCGCTTTCGCCATCACAACTGGGGAGCAACTGGAGAACACCTGTCGAGGAAAATACGGATGAAGCGGCTTGAGCAACTGCCGCATAGTAACGAGCAGCCGTCCAATCCCTGGCAGACGTCGAAGGCCAAACGCCTTGGCGTCCAACAAATATGGATCAATACCGGCATAGTTGCACTCTTGAAACCATCTCCTCATGCGGTTGCAAATCTCAAGGCAACGTTTAGCCAATTCGTACATTCTGGGATCAACCTCTCAGACCACGGTAAATAATACGTTCACAGCCGTCTCTCAAGCAGGTTCTCAGCATATCTTTCCACAAAATCCACCATCCAGGCCGTCACATCAATTTTGTCTGCCAGCATTCGAGCCCGTTTTTGCTGCCATTCCTCCCGCAAATTTGCCTTGTTCAAGAGTTCCTGTATCCTGGCAAACATCAGTTCTTCTTGTGCGGGCAGGAAGCTATACGTAAGGCCGTATTTGTGCTCTAATTCCTGGAGTACCGAGATACGTCCTGCAAATGTATTGCAACGAATGGCCGGGGTACCAAGTACTGCGGCTTCCACTGTCATTGACTGACTGTCGCCGATAAACAGTGTCGCGTAATAAAGGATATCGTGTATATCGGTGGGAGAAATTGCCATCCGGTATGGTTCAAATTCTTCCGGCAACGGGAATTCGCTCGTAATGAAAACCCGCCCGTGCTTCGAGAGCATTTGTACCAGCCTGCGACGCGATGCGGGATCAAGGCCATTCTGCCCCTTATCGTGAGCAGCCTGTAAAGATACGAGACGGATCAGGAAATAACGTTCCCCGATCCGTACGCCTAATCTGGACAGCATTTCAGGATTGGGCGTAAATACATTGGGATGCAGATAGGCCAGCTTCTGGTAACCATCGTATTTAATATGCTTGCTACCGTGATTCTCATTGAGGCAGGCTGGCGTCACAATAGCATGCGCGAGTGGATAAGCCAGTCTGGTAAAGGTACGTGCTACATTGGCATCATCCTCGTTGAAAACGATTGACCTGGCTCCTTTCAACAACCTGGCGGCATGAGTGATAGATACGGACGTACCCAGAAGCAGTTGACTCTTGTTGCACCTGGCTACCTGCAACACGTTCCAATCATGCTCTAATAGTTCGAGCGCCAATCCTGACGTCCCCCGGCGCGCGGTAGAGGCAACGGTGTAGGAAAAGCCGTAAAGGTCGAGTAGCCTGGCCGTCAAATCTTTGTCCCGAATCGTGATCACAACGTGGTGCCCCCTGTCAAGCCAGATGCGCATAGCATTGCGAAAAAGATGCACATGTGCCGGGTGCCCGATGTCAACCAGCAAACGTAAGGGTGCAGCGCTCATTTCAAGTTCTTGTTGTAGTCCATATCAAACCACATTGCAAATAGCAACAACTGCAGCCCGGTGATGGCACAGAACATCAACGTCAAGGCATTGATAGGTGGAATGTGCCCGTAGGTTGCCCAGTACCAGAGAAGCCTGACAGACAAAGGAATACATAGCACGGCAAGGGAGAAACCCGCCATATAGAAAAAGATCAGCGGATGAAAATCCCGAATCACATACTTTTGCACCATCCGCCAGATGAACAATCTGAACATAAACCATGCCAGTCTGGGGATCGAACGGAGTGGCCTGATCCCCGATTTTTCGCCTATTCCATAGACGGGGCGAATCTCCACATCGCGCACGCGGAAATTATAGATGTTCAGTCTGACCAGCATATCGTTGGGCATGCCGTAACGTCTATAGATGTTGTCAGGGTTAATTGTTTGCAGCACTCTGAGACTGGCTGCCGTATATCCGCTCTGCGAATCGGCGATGTGCCAGTAGCCCGATGCGATCTTGGTCAGCAGCGAAAGCCCTGCGTTGCCCAGGTAGCGCACGCGGGGTATTTTTTTCCACGCCTCTCCGGAGATCAGGCGGTTGCCCTTGGCATAGTCTACCTCACCGGCCACCACCGGGTCCAGCAGGGCGGGCAGGTCGGCCGGGTCCATCTGTGCGTCCCCGGCCATTACTGCCGTCACGTCTATCTCATGATCACGACACCACTTGTATCCCTCGGCGATGGCGCCGCCCACACCCAGGTTTTCGCGCAGACGAATCAACTCTACACGCCCGTTCATGTTTTCCGCGTACCGCTCCACGATTGCGCTTGTGTGATCCTGACTGCAATCATCCACGACGACGATCTTGTCCACGAAATCGGGCATCGTCTCCAGCACACGCCCGATCAACTTCTCTTCGTTGTAAGCCGGCACTACTACCGCGATAGTCTTTCCCTTGTACATCTCTGGTCCGTCCATTAGTGCAGTTCACGCTCAAGCAATTCCACGACTCGTGCTGCCGTCTGTCCATCCCCATACAGCACCGGGTGCGTGGCCGGAGGCGTGAACGATCGAACTGTCTGGACGATTCGCGCCACATCTGTGCCCACCAGCGTGTTCCAGCCTGCCTCAACCGTCTCCACCCACTCGGTCTCGTCACGCAGCGTGACGCACGGTACGCCCAGCCAGTACGCTTCTTTCTGAACGCCGCCTGAGTCGGTCATAATCATGCGTGCGGACTGTTCCAGCCGCACCATATCCAGGTAGCCGAGCGGCTCCAGAATTTTCAGGTTGCAGGCTCTGGATTGGAGAGCGTTCAATCCGAGTCCAGCCAAACGCTCTCTCGTGCGGGGGTGGACAGGGAACACAACGATCTCGTCCAGGGCTTCTAAAGCATTCAGGATGCTGCGTAGACGAGTCGCATCGTCGGTGTTTTCAGCGCGATGCACGGTGACCAGCAGGTAACCGCGCTCGACCAGTCCCAGCCGCGACAGCACATCGGAGTGCTCGCGGGCACGCTTGACAGCAATTGCCATTGTATCGGCCATCACGTCGCCCACCAGGTAGACGCCACGCGTGATGCCTTCGGCGGCCAGATTGTCTACCGCCGTCTGGCTAGGACATAAAAGCAGGTCGGAAACGTGATCGGTTACCACGCGGTTGATCTCCTCTGGCATCTTACGGTTAAAGGAGCGCAGCCCGGCCTCCACGTGGGCTACTCTGATGTGCAACTTTGCTGCCGCTAACGCTCCGGCCAGTGTCGAGTTCGTGTCACCATAGACCAACACCCAATCCGGGCGTTCGGTTATCAATACCTGCTCAACACGGGCCAACATTTCGCCGGTCTGCGCGCCGTGCGTGCCAGAACCAACACCCAGGTTATATTCGGGGGATGGGATGTCGAGCTCGTCGAAGAACACCGCCGACATATTGTCGTCATAGTGCTGGCCGGTATGTAACAGCACTTCGGTGTGCCTGCAGCGCAGTGCTCGACTGATTGGGGCAGCCTTGATGAATTGCGGCCGTGCACCGACGATGGAGACGACCTTCATGCCTCTCTTACGCCTTGCCCCACGCACCGATAGATCAATCCTGCCGCCTGTGCCTGGGCCATATCGAAGACATGGCGACCATCCACCAGCACCGGATGACGCAGGATGTCCCTTAGCATTGTCAGGTCAATCTGCCTGTACTGATCGTGGCGTACCATGATGACCGCACAATCAGCGCCCTGCAAGACCTGATCCAGTGGCTGGTTGTAATCGCGCACGTATGGATCGTGGATAATGACTTCGGCGCCGGCGAGTTTCAAGTCCTCCACGAACAGCCCGGTAGGCGTGTTGCGCGTGTCGTCGGAATTTTCCAGATAGGCATATCCCAACACTGCGACTCTGGCGCCTTTGATCTCCACCCCGGCCTGTTTCAGCGCTTCTCGCGTCAGAACCGCCATGTGATGTGGCATCGCATCGTTCACCGCGCGCGCTGTCGGCATCAATCGGGCATTCAACCGATCGCTGGCCCAGGCGATCAGCAGCCACGAGTCCTTGGGGATACAGTGCCCGCCCACGCCTGCACCTGGCAGGTGCATCATACGGTAAGGAGATTTGTTCACCAGTTCACGCACCTGCCACACGTCAGCCCCCATATCCTCACAAATCAGCGCCATTTCGTTAGCAAAGGCAATCTGCACGTCACGATAAGCGTTCTCTGCCGTTTTGACGATCTCCGCAGTAATACAGTCCACCGGGTCCAGGTCTGCCTGTACTACGTGGCGATAAAACCGCACGGCCAGATCGGCTGCCTCCGGACACATTCCTCCCACCACCCGGTGGCATCCCCGGATGTTTGCAAGAAGTTTGCCGGGCATCACCCGCTCTGGACAGTGTACCAGGTGAAAATCTTCGTTGACGCGCAGGCCGGAAACCTCCTCCAAAAGTGGTTTGACGATCGTTTCCATTGTCCGGGGTGCGATTGTGGACTCGACGATCACCAGCGTGCCCCGCGAGAGGTGTCGTCCAAGCCCGGTCAACACATCACGCAACGCCTTGTACGCCGGTTTATGAGTTTCCGGTTCCACCGGCGTCTCTACAGCGATAAGCGCAACCTGAGCATTCTGACACACTTCGTACCCGGTCGTGGCGCGAAACCGTCCGCTGTGGACTACTCGCTTAAGCAACTCAGCTAACCCTGGCTCCTCACCCTCGATAGGGCATTCGCCACGGTTGATCATGTCCACCTTCTCCTGGTTACGACGGATACCGATCACCGGGAAACCTGCCTCGGCAAACAGGCAGGCCACTGGCAGGCCCACGTACCCCAAACCTAGAACCACTACCTGTGCCGTTCTGTTTTCGATCGCTTCCCGCAGTGAACTCATCAAAGCATTAACCTCCCGACAGATATTGTGTGGCCATCTGCGACCACTCGATTACTCTACCCTCACGACTGGCCTGTACCAGCCCAAGGGCCAGTTCCAGGGCTATCAGACCATCTTGCCCGGTAACCAGTCGTGCCGGTTCTCCGCGTGCCGCGGCAACCAGTGCCTCCAGTTCAACCCGCAATGGTTCGCGCCGCTCAAGTTTCAGGCGGATCATCTGACCCTCGCTCACGCCGCGCAGTACACTCATAGAGTTCCAGTCCAGGCCCTGGCTTGCATCATTCTCGTAAAAGTACAAGTCCTGTGTCAACAGATCGGCTACAAACATACCACGCTGTCCTGTCACAGTGATTTCTCGGATCTTGGTCGGTGTCAGCCAGTTAATGTTGAGCACCCCCAGTACGCCGTCCTCAAAGCGTACAAGCCCTGAGAAAGCATCTTCATGCGCGGTATGTATTTCTTGCTCTGTCTCCGCGTATAACCGTTTTACTTCACTCCCGGTCAGGTATCGCATGATGTCGAGGTCATGTGGTGCCAGATCAACAACCACTCCCACATCGCGCACCCGTGCCGGGAATGGCCCCAGTCGCCGCGCCTGAATCTGGAAGACTCGCCCCATCTCGCCGTCAACAAGCCGTCGTTTCAGCTCGATCACAGCCGGGTTAAAACGCTCGATGTGTCCCACGGCCAGCACACGACCCAGCCTTGCGGCCTGTTTGATCATTATACGTCCCTCTTCGGGTGTTGCCGCGATGGGTTTTTCTACCAGTACGTGGCAACCGGCCGCCAGCGCATCAAGCACTACCTGGCAATGAGCCTGAGTAGGCACACATACTGACACCACCGTCGGCTGAACCTCTTGTAGCATAACCCGATAGTCAGTATAGGCGCTGACCCGATACTGCCTGGCTATGCTCTCTGCTCGCGCTATGTCCAGATCGGCCACCGCCATCAGTTCCACGTCCGGTATCTCGCTGTACACCCGGGCATGGTTACGCCCCATAACCCCCACACCAATAACAGCCGCCCTCAGTTCGCCCATAACTACCCCTCCATCATAAAGTGGTTGACAGCGCTCACAATAGCCTTTAGATCATCCATGCTGAGAGCCGGGTGGACAGGTAAAGACAGCACCTCCTCAGCCGCTTTTTCAGCTTCCGGCAGAACAATATCATACCCCAGGCTCTGCGTGTAGTAGGGCTGCTTGTGGATGGGCACAGGATAATAAATGCCCGATCCGATGCCACTTGACTGTAAGTGTTCGCGCAGTGCGTTCCGTCGCCCTCCAGGAACCCGAATGGTGTATTGATGGAAAACGTGACGATAACCTGCCGGAATATCAGGTGTGATCACTCCTTCCAGGTTATTGCTCAGATAGTGCGCATTGGCAATCCGCGTCTCGTTGAACCGCTCTAACTTCTGTAGCTGCGCCCAACCGATAGCAGCATGCACGTCGGTCATACGGAAGTTGAAGCCCAGCTCTTCGTGACAGTACTGCTGCCGCATACCATGCTGGCGGATGATCCGGCATTTTGCAGCCACGTCTGCATCATCCGTTGTGATCATCCCTCCCTCGCCAGCCGTTATGTTTTTGGTCGGGTAAAAAGAGAACACTCCCGTCCCATAAGATCCGGCCTGTTTTCCGCAGTACGATGCTCCGTGTGCCTGGCAGGCATCTTCAATGACGACCAGTCCGTATTTCTGTGCCAGGGCCATGATTGACTCCATATCAGCCATCAGGCCAAACAAGTGCACAGGCATGATAGCCTTCGTGCGCGGTGTGATAGCCGTCTCGATCTGCTCAGGAGCAATGTTAAACGTCGTCGGATCAATATCTACGAACACCGGCCGGGCACCGGTGAACAGGATACTGTTTGCGGTAGCAATGAAACTGAAAGGCGACGTGATGACCTCGTCCCCGGGCCCCACTCCATGCGCCAGTAGAGCAACATGCAACGCCGTCGTGCCGCTGCTGGTCGCCACCGCGTACTTCACGCCGCACATCCCGGCAAAGGCCTCCTCAAAGGCTTTCACCATAGAACCCTGTGCCAGCATACCAGAGTCGAGCACTTTAAGGACCGCGCGTTTCTCTTCATCTCCGATCATAGGCCTGGCAATTGGAATCATATCGTTTGCTCCCAGATTTCCAATGGAATTGGCACTACAGTCTCACACCTTACACAGCGTGCAAGCATCTTGCCCTCGGACTCATTCCCAGCTCTCAACCGCCCACCACAGGCGCACACGAACCCTACCAGGCGAGCAGGATTGCCAACCACCAGGCCATGGGCAGGCACATTTTTAGTCACCACAGCTCCAGCACCCACCATAGCCCATTCTCCGACTACCACCTTGGGCAAGATCGTCGCATTCGCGCCCAGTGACGCACCACGTTGCACCAGGATATGTCCCTCTTCCCAGTCACCGCTGCCTTTCAGTTTCCCATCCGGGTTAACCGCACGAGGGAGGTTATCGTTGGTGAAACAAACATGCGGCCCGATAAACACACCATCCTCAATCTCAGCACCGTGATAGATAGAAGCATAGTTCTGTATCTTGACATGGTCGCCGATCTTGACCCCGAAGTCTATATAGACGCCTTTACCAACGATACAACCATGTCCCAGGCGTGCACCCTCTCGCACCTGGGCCTGATGCCAGATGATTGTGCCATCCCCGATCATGGCATCTGGTGATACATCAGCCGTGGGATGGATACGGACTGACATTTCGCCTCCTGCCTTTCCTCTAATCACCCTGACCCCTCAGACTCCCAGCGCATGCTGCCAGCCCTTCCTGGGCCTCAGTATTGTCGGGAGCAAACTGGAGCACTTTTAGAAATTCAGCCGTGGCATTTGTGCAATCATCCAGGTTCAGGTACACCTTACCCAATCCCAGGTGTGCGTCAGCCCAGTCCGGCTTCAAAGCCACAGCACGCTGATATGGCTCCAGCGCCTGCTCGAACTGTCCCTGGGCCAGATAGGCCTCACCCAGATAGTAATACGCTTCGTGCTGTTCAGGACTGATCCCTATCGCTGTCTGGTACAGCTCGATGGCGTGGGCATAATCCCCCTTAGCAGCGTAGCTCAGCCCACAAAATAGCCGACTCATGTAGTGTCGGGGATTAATCTTTAGTGCTCGCTGGTATTGCTCAATGGCCTCGTCATAGCGCTCAAGCGAGCGATAAAGACTGCCCAGATTGTATGGGCCTTCCACACGGTTGGGGGCGATCTCGGCCACTTTCTGGTATTGCGCAATTGCCTGGTCGTAGTCTCTTGCAGCCTGGTATTGTGCGCCCATCTCCAGATAGTAGCGCCAATTATTTGGAGCGATCTCGAGCAAACGCTCGTATTGAGCGATTGCATCCTGTGGTCGCCCTGCCCGGCCGTAACTGCGCGCCAGGCTCAGGCGGTAGCTTTCATTTTGCGGCTCCTGCCGCACCGCACGCTCCAGCACCGCGATGGCCTTGTCGTACTGTTTGAGCGCGCGGTACGTTTCGCCCACCCGCCCCAGCGTCGCGGCGTCGCGGATGCCTTTTTCCACCGCCTCATCCAGCACACGGACGGCCTCCTCGGTGTTGCCGGAAGCCTGGTACATCGTGGCCATCTCAATCAGAAATTGGGCGCTGGGACTTGCCTCGCGCGGCAGCAGCACGCCCGCCACGCCCACCGCCGCCACCAGTATCAACGCCAACACTGTGGGCCACAGGCCCAACCCACCGCCCCTGGGCCGGACGGCCATCACCTGTTGCTGCACCAGCGCCGGCAACGCCGCCACAGCCTGCTTCTGCCGCTCCAACTCCTGCCGCAGGTCGGCCACGATGCCGCGCCCCTCCAGTTCCGCCAGCATGTGCGCCGCCTCGGCCACGCGCCGCGCCGCGGCCTGCTCTACCTCGACAATTTCCTGCTCCGCTTTGGCGATGCGCGCGCGGATAAAATCCACCTCCTCCATCCGCTCGCGCAGCGGTCTGGACTGATCCTGGAGCGTGCGCCGCTCCTCTTCCCTCAATGCCTCCAGCTCTACGCGGATGGATTCGGCTTTGACTTCATAAATGCCATCAGCCACCTCCTGCACGGCGGTCAGCGAAGCGCGGCGGCGGTCCTGCTGCTGGCGGGCCAGTTCAGCCTGTACCAGCCGGGCCATATCCTCCTGCGCGCGGGCCAGTTCCGCGCGCACCAGTTCGCGCACGTCGTCGAGCGTAAAGGCCGGCGCGGCGGGAACCTCCGCCTCAGGAACGGGCTGGATGGCAGGGGGCACCTCCGGCGTCACCGCCACAGGCGGGAAAAGTTCCTCGAGCGCGACCCCTTCCGGCACCGCCACTTCTGGCGCGACCTCCGCGAGCGCTTCTTCGCGCGGGGCCTCCTTGCGAGGGCGGCGGAAGAGTCGCTTCCACCACGGCACTTTAACCAGCGCTGCGGGGGCCTCTTCCGGCGCTTCCGCTTCTGCCGGCGGCAGGGCCGCTTCTTCGACCACAGGCACCTCCGCTACCTCCTCGGGCGGAGCCTCTGCTTCAGTCGGCGGCGGGGCCGCTTCCCCGACCACCGACTCGAGCGTGGCCTCCTCGCCTTTTGCCGTGGCAACCGGCACCTCTTCGGCGGTAGCAACAGCTTCAGCCACCTCGCCCGGCGCGGCCTGGCCCACCGCAACAAGCCCGGCCGTCTCCGCCGTCTCCTCCTGGTCTGGCTGCCCGTTGGGATATTCACCCATTTCTTCATCAGGTCGAGGGGATATACTTTCGACCATCGGAAATTACCTCCTTGAACGATTCTCTATTGTTGCACAAAGACCGGCTCGGCCGAGAGTTGCAACGTCACGATCCCGTTCTGCACTCCGTCCGCATCTCCCGTGCCGCCATCCACGATGAAGGTCTCGTTCCCCCACCGGTCCACCACGCGCAGCCGCCCGCCCGGGAAGGTTAACCGGCCGCTCCCCCAG
>Ga0209101_1000813_pt1 | contig 25018 bp, 20 predicted proteins | sample ConPoolayeCmetaG_FD_185481 | JGI IMG/M metagenome (GOLD analysis project Ga0209101, IMG submission 185481) | Hot spring microbial mat communities from California, USA to study Microbial Dark Matter (Phase II) - Cone Pool mat layer C metaG... ...
CTATGAAAATGCCAAAAGGGCACGGGCAAGATGCCCGTGCTACGGAAAGCCCGCCGGCTGGTCGTAGCACGGGCGTCCTCGCCCGTGCCGAACGAGGCTCCGCCACGGCCAACGCAGAAACTGTCACGCGCCCGGCGCGTCCGCGCATCCGCGCGTCCTCCCCCCCTTCCGGTCGCAGGGGCATCGGGGAAGCGCGCCCATTTCTCCGGGCCAGGCCGCCGGCGGGCACTGTCACATCGTCCACGCGGTCCAGTCGACCCACGGCTTGTGCACCTGGATGATCTGATCCGCGCCTGTCGGAGCGAGTGAGGCGGCGGAGACCGGATCAGACGGGGGGCGGCGGACCCGTGGAGCTGCGGATGCGCAGCGCCACGGGCACAACGACCTGCGGCCTGGCGGAAGGTTTTCCGTCGATCAACTGCCGCAGGAGCTGTGCGGCCCGCTTGCCCAGCTCGCGTTTCTGCACCTGGATCGTCGTCAGGGGGGGATTGGTGTGTTCGCCGACGGGTACGTCGTCGAAGCCGATGACGGACATGTCGCGTGGCACAACAACACCGTGCTCCTGGCATGCCCTCAGCGCGTAGATCGCCAGGTGATCGTTGCCGCAGAACACGGCCGTGAAGCCGCCGCGCCGGAGCAGCGCGTTCATGGCGGTGTAGCCGCCGTCGCTCCAGGCGTCGCCGCGCTCCACGGCGATGACGGATGCCCCCTGCCTGCCGGCCTCCTCCACAAACCCCTCGATGCGCTGCTGGAAGCTGGGATCTTCCACATCGGTGGTGATCGCGGCCAGGCGGCGATGTCCCAGCTCGCACAGATGGCGGGCGGCCAGGCATCCGCCCTCGCTGTTGGCCGTGAAAACGCAGGCGACGCCGGGAAAGGCAGGCTCGTCAATGGCGACGACCCTGCGGTAGGCGCGGCTGACGTGCTGGAGATAGGCCCGATCATGCACTCCCAGAAAGAGCAGGCCGTCGACGAAGCCCGCGGCCGCGATCCGCGGCAGGCGCAAATCGCGACGCTCCTCGGGGGTGAGCACGGCAATCAGAATGTTGTAGCCGTTTTCGAGCAGCTCATGCTCCACGCCCTCGATCACCTGGTTGTAGAACTGATCCCCGGTGAGGATCTGACCGTCGTCGCGGCGGATGACGACGAGGCCGACATTGCCGGTGCGCCCTGTGCGCATGGCGCGGGCCAGAGCGTTGGGGCGATATCCCAGCGTTCGGGCGGCGCGGAGCACCTTCAGGCGGGTCTCCTCGCGAACGCCCACCGGCCCGGCCGAGCCGTTGAGCACTCTGGAGGCGGTAATGGTGGAGACGCCTGCCCGGCGGCTTACTTCCGCCAGCGTGACCTTGTGAGGTTTGTTGCGCATTTCATCCGACGATGTGCCGCAGTTCCCCATTGTCGGCGCGCGAAGCGCCAATGCAAGCGCGGAGCTGCGCACTTTGAAGCTCCGGGTGTGTGAGAGTTTCTGCGCCCGTGCTACGCGTGGAGGCGCGACGTCGTTGGGCACGGGCGAGGACGCCCGTGCTGCATCGCGCGTCGGCGCGATCCCGGACGCCGCCTGCATATACTGTCACGCGCCCTTGCTGGAGCTGCGGACCTGCCGGCGCCGCCTGTCCGGTTGTGCTGACGGTCCGGCCGCTTGCCTCTTCCAGCGGCCCGCTCCTGCACTTACAATTCGAGGCGTATGGTTGAACTGGGCGTCAACATCGACCATGTGGCCACGCTTCGCCAGGCACGGCGCAGTTACGAGCCGGATCCCGTGTGGGCGGCGGCGCAGGCGGAGCTGGGCGGAGCTGATGGCATCACCGTCCACCTGCGCGAGGACCGGCGGCACATCAATGACCGCGACGTGCAGCTCCTGCGGCAGACAGTGCAGTGCAAGCTCAATCTGGAGATGAGCATGGCGCCCGAGATCGTCCGCATCGCCCTGCAGACGGCACCCCAGCAGGCCACGCTGGTGCCCGAGCGGCGGGAGGAGATCACGACCGAGGGCGGCCTCGATCTGGCGGGCGCGGTCGATTGTGCGCGGGTGGTCGGGCAACTGAAGGATGCGGGCATTCTGGTCTCCGCCTTCATCAACCCCGACGAGAAGCAGGTGCTGGCCGCCCGCCGCCAGGGATTCGACGCCGTCGAGCTGCACACCGGCGACTACGCCAACGCCCGCGGGGAGCAGGCGGCGGCACAACTGGAGCGTCTGCGCAAGGCGGCCGCGGCCGCGACGGCGGCGGGGTTGCGCCTGCACGCCGGACACGGGCTGAACTATCGCAACGTCCAGCCGGTGGCGCGGATCGTGGCCATGTGCGAGCTGAACATCGGGCACGCCATCGTCAGCCGCGCCGTTTTCGTCGGGCTGCGTCAGGCGGTCCGCGAGATGAAGGACCTGATCAACCAGGGGATCGAGCCATGACATTCAGCGGTGCCATGACGGCGATGGTTACGCCTTTCAGCCAGGGGCGGATTGACGAGGGCCGTCTGCGCGAACAGATCGAGTATCAGATCGCCGGCGGCATCGATGCCCTCGTGCCGGTGGGCACGACCGGCGAGTCGCCGACGCTCGATTTTCCCGAACACGAGCGCGTCATTGAGGTGACGGTGGAAACGGCGCGCGGCCGAGTGCCCGTCATCGGCGGCACCGGCGCCAACGCCACCAGCGAGGCACTGGAGCTGCATGCCTTCGCGAAGAAGGTGGGGTGCGACGCCTGCCTCTCGGTCGTCCCCTATTACAACAAACCCACGCAGGAGGGCATGTACCGCCATTTCATGACTCTGGCCGACAAGGTGGACCTGCCGATCATCCTTTACAACATCCCTCCGCGCTGCGTCGTCGGATTCACCGCCCAGACGGTGGCGCGGCTGGCCAGGCACCCCAACATCGTCGCCATCAAAGAGGCTTCCGGCTCGCTGGATTTCGCCAGCGAAATCCGCAGCGTCTGCGATATTACCATCCTCAGCGGCGACGACTCGCTGACCGTGCCGCTGATGTCCATCGGCGCCAGGGGCGTCATCAGCGTATTGTCCAACCTGCTGCCGACCGAGGTGAAACGCATGACGAAGCTGGCGCTGGAGGGACGGTTTGCGGAAGCGGCCGCCATTCACCATCGTCTGTTTCCATTGGTCAAAAGCCTGTTCCTCGATGGGAATCCGGCCGGTATCAAAGCCGCCATGAAGCTCGCCGGGCGCGACAGCGGCGAGCTGCGCCTGCCCCTGGTTGAAGCCAGCGAGGCCACCAGGAACCTCATTGGCGAGCTGATGGCCAGGCTGACATAGCGCGGAGCACCGGCCGGTGCTTGCGGTCTGAATGCGAATCAATGCCATGACACTGCTTTGCGTGGCCAGTTTCGTCGATTCGGTTGCCAGGGCACACCGCGATGCCGCCGTGGCCGCCGAGAGCGGCGCTGACATCATGGAATACCGGATCGACAGGCTCCGGGAGGCGTACGATGTCCAGGAGCTGGTCCGGCGCTCGCCACTGCCCTGCATTGTGACCTGCCGACCGACCGACGAAGGCGGCCACAGCGAGCTGCCCGAAACGCAGCGCGGCAGACTGCTGAGCGCGGCGCTGGACGCCGGAGCGGCGTACCTGGACATCGAGCTGACATCCTATCGCCGCTGGGATGATCCGATCATCGGCAAGGACCTGCGCGGCAGGCGGGCGATCCTCAGCTTTCATGATTTTCGCGGCCGGCCCGACAGGCTTTACTCCATTCTCGCCGAGATGAACGAGGCAGCACCCGCGGTCAACAAACTCGCCTGGACGGCGCGCAGCATCCGCGACAACCTGGAGGCGTTCGAAATCCTCCAGCACCGGCAGAGGCCGACGATCGCCCTGTGCATGGGCGAGGCCGGTCTGATCAGCCGGATTCTGGCCCGGAAGTTCGGCGCGTTTCTCACCTTTGCCTCGCTCGACGGCGACGGCGGCACAGCGCCGGGGCAGATCGCCGTTTCGGACATGAAGAAGCTGTATCGCTGGGACCGGATCGGCCCGTCCACGAAGGTCTACGGCGTCGTCGGCTGCCCGGTCATGCACTCGATGTCCCCGGCCATTCACAACGCGGCCTTCGATGCGATCGACTTCGACGGCGTGTACGTGCCGCTGCTGGTACAGCCGGGCTACGAGAGCTTCAAGGCGTTTATGGAGAGTTTTCTGAACTTCGACGGGCTTGACCTGTGCGGGCTGTCGATCACAATCCCCCACAAGGAGAACGCCCTCCGCTATCTGAAGGAACAGGGCGCCCACGTCGACCCCCTTGCTGAATCGATCGGCGCGCTGAACACGATTGTCATTGAGGGCGGAGGCACCGAGGCACGAAACGTCGGAAGGCACGAAGTCACGGAGGCACGAAGGCACGAAGGTAGGAGCGATGAAGCGACGAAGCGACGAAGCGATGAAGGGGTGACCAATCGAACATCGAAAATCGAAAATCGAAAATCCCTGCGCGGCTTCAGCACCGACTACGCGGCCATTTTGGACAGCATCACCGGCGCCCTGAACATCCGTCGCGAGGAACTGGCCGGGCGGCGCGTGGCTGTTCTGGGCGCGGGGGGGACCGGACGGACCGCGGTGGCGGCCCTGGCGCACTGCGGCGCGGACGTGACCATCTTCAATCGCACATTCGAGCGGGCGCAGGCGCTGGCCCAGGAGTTTGACGGGCGCGGCGGAAGGGTCGCGGCGGCGCCGATGGAGCGGCTGAGCGAGGCCCGCTGCGAAATCTACGTCAACACGACCTCGGTGGGCATGCACCCGAACGTCGAGACCAGTCCGCTGGGGGAGCACCCGCCGCGGTTGTCGTCCGACACGCTGGTGTTCGACACCGTGTACAATCCCCCTGTCACAAAGCTGCTGGAACAGGCCCGCTCGGCGGGCGCGCGGACCATCAGCGGGGTGGAGATGTTCGTGCGGCAGGCGGCCGGGCAGTTTCAGGCGTGGACAGGACGGGAGGCGCCCGTGGATGTTATGCGTGCCGTGATCAACCGGCGGCCGGGCGGTTGAGTCGCCCCCCCCAATCGGCATATTCCCTACAGAGCGCGGCGATTATCAGCCCGCGAGCGGATGAGGCGGATGCCCAGGCCCATCAGTCGTATCGCCAGTGCCGAATACATCATTGGACTGGTGGAGGCTCGACTTGCTGATTGTAGCGGTAGAAGAGGCTCGCGCGGGCATGAGACTGGCCGCCCCCGTCCTGCATCCGGAGCGGCCGGGGCAGGAGCTGCTGCGCCAGGGCTACAGCCTGGAACCGCCGGTGATCGAACGCCTGAGGGAGATCGGGGTGGAGTTCATCTATGTGGAGTATCCCGCGCTGGAAAGCCTTGACCGCCACCTGGCGGTATATCTGAGCCCGGCGCGGCAGAACCTCCTGAAGCAGATTCGCGGGGCGATCGCGCGGTCGCAGAAGGAGACGCGCCCGGCCATATCCTACGACGACTACTGCTCCACCACGCGCGAGCTGATCACCACGCTGCTGACGCAGGGGCAGAACCCGGTTTACCTCGACCAGATGTCGCGACAGGGCGCCGACGCCGTGGCCCACGCGGCGGCGGTGGCCCACCTCTCGCTGCTGCTGGGAATCAGGCTGGAGAACTACATCATCAACCAGCGCAGCCGGCTTCCACCCAGCCGCGCCAAGGATGTGGTCAACCTCGGCGTGGCCGCCATGCTGCACGACATCGGCCTCTCGAAGCTGCCGGAAGAGCTTCAGCGCTACTGCGACGTCGACCGCCCCGATGATGACAAGCTGCGCAGCGAGTGGGAGAGCCACGCGGCCATCGGCTACGAGATGATCCGCAACGACGTGGAGGCCAGCGCCGCCGCCGCCGTCTACCAGCACCACCAGCACTTCAACGGCAGCGGTTTTCCCGAACTCCCCGCCGGCGACGGGCGGGCCGCGCCGATGGAGGCGGACCGCATTCACGTCTTCGCGCGGATCATCCTCTGCGCCAACCTGTACGATCGTCTGGCCTCGCCCCCCCGCGGCAGGGGCCGGCTGCCGCCGCTGCAAATCCACCATCGGATCAACAACCACTATCTGGGCTGGTGCGATCCGGCCATTCTGCGCGTGCTTCAGGCCGTGGCGCCGCCGCTGCCGCCGGGTCTGCGCGTGCGGCTCAGCGATGGAACGCGCGCCGTGATAAGCGACGTGAACATCGACGCCCCGATGAAGCCGGTGGTCCGGCGCCTGGCGGACGACAACTGGACGCCCGAGGGCGAGCCGCTGGACCTGCGTCAGCCGGGGGCCCCTACGATCGAGCCGGACCCTCCCGCGCTGCGGCAGACGGGCTGAGCGCCCACGCCCACGCGCCCACGCCTCGAGCGACTCGAGCGCTTGCATTCCCCGCTCCGAGGGGGCACATTCTCCATCTGCGGCCTTCAACAGCGGAAATGCAACATGGCAGAGCGAATCGCCGTCCTTCTTGACACCGACATCGGCAGCGACATCGACGACGCGGTGGCGCTGGCTTACCTCCTGCGCCAGCCGCGCTGCGAACTGGTCGGCATCACCACCGTCACCGGCGACGTGGCCCGGCGCGCCGCCTGCGCCCAGGTGGTCGCCGCCGCGGCCGGCCGCGACGATGTCCCCATCCACTGCGGCGCATCGACCTTTCTGGTCCACGGCCGCGGCCAGCCCAACGTCCCGCAGTATTCCGCCATCGAGCACCTGCCGCACCGCCGCGACTGGCCGGCGAACACGGCCGTCGACTTCATGCGGCGGACGATCCGCCAGCGCCCCGGCCAGATCACGCTCCTGAGCGTCGGGCCGCTGACCAACATCGCCGCCCTGTTCGTCGCCGATCCGCAGATACCCCCGCTGCTCAAAGCCTACGTGTGCATGGCGGGGGCGTTTTTCGTCGAGCCGGAGAAGCGTGAGTGGAACGCCCTCGTGGACCCGGTGGCCACCGCCATCGTCTATGGCGCGCGGCCGCCACGGCACGTGAGCCTGGGACTGGACGTGACCAACAAGTGCAGGCTGCCGGCCGACGAGGTCCGCCGGCGGTTTGTCCCGGCCCCGCTCAACGTCGTGGCGAGGATGGCCGAGGTGTGGTTCGCGCAGCGCCCCTACATCACCTTCCACGATCCTCTGGCGGCGGCGGTAATCTTTCGGCCGGAGCTGTGCCAGTATGCCGACGGTCTGGTGCGCGTGCCCATTGGCGAGTCGGACAAGCTGGCGGGGGCGACGCTTTTCAGTTCTGAGGATCCGGCAGCCCGGCCTCACCGCGTCGCCAAAGAGGTGGACCCTGCGGCATTCTTCGAAGAGTACTTCAGCGTCTTCCAGTAGAAGCGCTCACGTCCGGACACGGTTGAGTTCAAAGGAGTAGTGCCCGGCATGACATGGGGACTGAGGATACGGGCAGGATGCGAAAGCTGCTCGAGCTGCCTGAATGGCGCTGCGCGCCGCCGCTGCCGCCCTGCCAACGGCTTGCTTGCACCCCGCGCGAAAGGAACCGAACCGCGATTCAACCGTCGCCAGGCACCAGCGTATAAGCTGGCGGAATCGTCCAGACGAGAGGACCCGTTGAACAACCTTATCATCACGAGGTGTATGTGTGCGCTGCTGGGAATGGCCGTGCTGGCGCTGGCCGCCCAGGCGCAGGCGGCCGGGGCGCCGCTGCCCAAGGTGCGCATCGCCGCCGATGGCCGGCACTTTGAGACCGCCGACGGCCGGCCCTTTGTGCCGTTCGGCGTGAACTACTATCGCCCCAATACCGGCTGGCCGCCGAAGATCTGGAACACGTTCGACGCGGAGGCGACGGCGCGGCACATGGCCCTGCTCAACCAGTACGGCGGCAACTGCGTTCGCGTTTTCGTCACCTGGGGCTCGATGTACCGCGAGGTCGGCCAGCTCACGGAAGCGGGCATCGCCAAGTTCGACCGCTTCCTGGAAATCTGCGAGGCCAACGGAATCTACGTCCATCCCACCGGACCTGAACACTGGGAAGGCGGCACGGCCGCCTCGCGCGCCGACACCTTCAGCGAGGAGGGCATGGTGGCTTTGGAGCAGTTCTGGAAGCTCTTCGCCGGCCGCTACAAGGGGCGCAACGTCATCTTCGCCTATGACCTGCGCAACGAGCCCAGCGCCCCGCGGAGCGGACCGGCCATGCAGGCGCGGTGGAACCGTTTCGTCCGCGAACGCTATGGCAGCGGCGAGGCCGCCGCCAGGGCCTGGGGCCTCGCATCGGTCGACCTCGACCGCGTGCCCATGCCCGGCGCGGCCGGCCGCGGCGGACGCGGCGCCCAACCCGCCGCGGGTCCGGACAGCCGGCGCATGCTGCTCGATTTCCAGCACTGCCGCGAAGAACTGGCCGACGAGTGGACGAGGCGGCAGGTGGAGGCGATCAAGTCGGTCGACCCGGATGCCCTGGTCACCGTCGGCGCCATTCAGTGGAGCATCCCCTCGAACCTGGGAAACGTCATGAGCTATTCCGCCTTCCGCCCCGAGCGCCAGGCGAGGTATCTGGACTTTCTCTCCTTCCACTTCTATCCACTGGAGCAGGGCAGCTACGAATACGATGATCCGGTGATGGAGCAGCGAAACCTGGCGTATCTCGAAGGCATCGCCCGCGAAGTGGCCAAAGTGGGCAAGCCGGTGCTCATCGGCGAGTTCGGCTGGTATGGCGGGGGAACTTTCCGCGCCGGCGGCCGCGACAGCAGATTTGCCACCGAGCAGCAGCAGGCCGACTTCGTTGCCAGGCTCATCCAGGTGACCGACGGCCTGGTCTGCGGCTGGCTCAACTGGGGCATGTTCGACCATCCCGAGGCGCGCGACGTGAGCCGCGTGACGGGGCTGTTCACCGTCGATGAAAAGCCCAAGGCCTGGGGCGAGCGATTCAGGCAGCTCGCCGCCCACTACGCCGGCCGGCGCATCGAGCCGCGCGCGTTGCCCAACCGGCCGGACCTGCCGTGGGACGAGTGCATCGTGAACGTCGAGGCGGCCAACGCTTTCCGCGACGCATATTTCGCGGCCTTCGCCGCCGAAGGCCCGCGGTAGACAAGCCCCCTGCGTGGGGGAAGCGACAGGTAGCACGCCGCCCGCCTGGGTAATGGCCGGAGCCTCCGTCTCGCCTGGCTGCCCGGTTTCGTTGTTCCTGCTTGGATCGACCGGGCTGCCTGGCATCGACCAGGCGACGAGCCTTCGACTCGCAGGTCAGCGCCAACTGCTGACAACCGCTGCCCCGTATCGTAAATTGGCGGCGTTACACGGTGACCAGACGAGAGGAGTGGACTCATGGACGCGCTCACCGCCATCGCAACCCGCCACAGCACCCGCGAATTCAGGCCCGATCCCCTGCCGCGCGATATCGTGGAGAAGATCGTCGATGCCGGGCGTCGGGCGGCCACGGCCCGCAACGAACAACCGTGGCAGTTCATCGTCGTCACCGAACCGAAGACGCGGGCGGCCATCGCGGCGCTGACCGACTTCGGCAGCTTCATCGCCCAGGCGCCGGTGTGCATCGCGGTATTCTGCCGGGATACCAAGTATTATCTCGAGGACGGCTGCTGCGCCTCGCAGAACATGCTGGTGGCCGCCACCGCCCTGGGCGTGCAGTCGTGCTGGGTGGCCGGCGACAAGAAGCCTTACGCCAGCGCGGTGGGCCAGCTTCTGGGCGTCCCGCCCGACCACAAGCTGGTATCGCTGCTGGCGCTGGGTTATGAAGCGGCCCCGCCCCAGCGCAAGCCCAAGCGACCGCTGGCGGAGGTGCTTCACTGGGAGCGGTTCTGATCGTTGGCGCCGTTGGGCATGACGCGGTCGAACACGACAGCGTCAGCCCCGAGCCGGTCGACGACTTCGCACGGGCGGTCTGCGACGTCGTCCGGGCGGGCCACGCCCGGCACGAGTTGCTCGGCCATCGCTGGCCCGGTTTTTCACAACATCGCGCCTCCGGCCCGGTAGACAATCACGACGGCCCGCGGCGCCGGGAGGCCGGCGCGCTTGCCGCCCGGGGGCGGCGAATCTATATTCGCTGTCCGTTCTTGGGAGAGTTTGTTTTTCAACAGGCCATTGCCTCTGATAAAGGCATGTCGGGAGATCGAACATGAACATGCGAAAGCTCGTTGTCACCGGATTGTCCTTGTCGCTTGCATTGGGCGCCATCGGCTATGGCATCAGCCAGGCGCTGGCCGCCGAAGAGGCCCCCAAGCGCGCCGTCAGCACACTGGTGCTGCCGTCGGCCACGGCCAGCCCCTTCCTCACCGAGGCCAACTTCGTCACCAACTGGCTCGTGCTCGGACCGTTCACCTTCGCCGAGCGCGACTTCGGCGGCGGCCACCAGCAGGCGGCGGCCGATAAGGAGTTCATGCCCAATGAGGGCGAGCTGGATGGGACGCAGGAGGCCCCCAAGGGCACCAAGTGGCAGGAGCGGCAGTTCCGTGAGGGCGCCCAGGCCGGCGCCGTTGACCTGGATGCGCTATACGGCGGCATCGACCACGCGGCCGCCTACGCCGTGGCGTGGCTCGACTGTCCCGAGGACCTGACCGACGCCAAGATGCTGGTCGGCAGCGACGACTACATCAAGGTGTGGATCAACGGCAAGCTGGTGCACACCTACAAGACCGAGCGCCGCGGCAGCGACTGGGACCAGGACAGCGTGCGCGGCATCGAGCTGAAGAAGGGCCTCAACCGCGTCGTCGTCAAGTGCGTCGATGTGGTGGGCGGCTGGGACTTCTACCTGCGATTCACCACCGCCAAGGACCTGCCCATCACCGTCAAGAAACAATAACAGCGGGCCACGCGCCTCCGGGCGCGCAACCAGCCTCCATCGTGAGCGCCGGCCGGCCTGTTCACCGGGCCGGCCGGTGCCGCGCTCGGACAACACGGCGTATTTCAGCCCACGGGCGCCAGTCGGCTACGTGGCCGTCTGGCCGTTCTGCATGCTGGCGCGCACCATCGTCAGCTCGGTCCAAAGCTGCGAGATGGCCTGGGGAATTACCTCGGTTTCACCCACCACGTGCATGAAGTTGGTGTCGCCCGCCCAACGGGGCACCACGTGCTGGTGAACGTGTCCCGGCAGGCCGGCGCCGGCGCAGCGCCCGATGTTGATCCCGATGTTGAACCCCTGCGCTGATACCGCGCGCTTCAGCAGGGCCACCGCTTCGGCCGTCTGAACCCCAAGGTCCAGCAGCTCCTGCTCGCTCAGCTCCTCCAGCTCGGCCACGTGCGACCGCGGCGCCACCAGCAGGTGTCCATTGGTGTAGGGGAAGCGGTTCATCAGCACCACGCTCCATTCGCTGGTCCAGAGCACCAGCCGCGAGCGCCGCTGAGCCTCATCGGCGGCGGCCGCCGCCTCGCAGATGAAGCAGTCGTCGAGCGGGGCCTTGCCAAGCGAGCGGATGTACTGCATGCGCCACGGCGCGAACAGGTTGCTGCGAGCCATGGTGTCATGGTACCGGGCGGCGCCGGCGGCGTGCAAAGGGTGGCGCGTGAGACTCACCGCGGCTGGCGTCTGGGATCGTCCTGTCGCGCAACGTAGCACGGGCGTCCTCGCCCGTGCCCCAGACCGTTGCGACGCCCGGCCCGCAACGATAGACTTCCGCCGCACCAGGGCAGAAAGGCTGTATGATCGAGCGAATCTTCAAGGCTTATGACGTGCGCGCGACGTATCCCGAGCCGCTCAACGAGGACGCCGCCTGGAAAGTGGGGCATGCGACCGCCCAGTATCTGAAGCGCAGCCGCCAGCACCTGCCTTCCGAGCAGCGCGTGCGCCAGGAGGACTGGATTGTCGTCGGACGCGACATGCGCCCCAGCTCGCCGGCGCTGGCCGCCGCTCTGATCGAGGGGCTGCGGTCGACGGGGATGAACGTCATCGACATCGGCATGGTCGACACGTCGATGGTCTACTTTGCCATCAACCACGAGGACGCCGTCGGCGGGATTCAGGTGACCGCGTCGCACAATCCCGCCAACTACAACGGCTTCAAGATCAGCGGGCCCAAGGCCCGGCCCATCGGCGCCGCCAGCGGGCTGGACGACATCAAACGCATCGCCGGCACCCTGCGCGTCGGCCAGACCGGTCTCAGCGGCCGGCTTGTCGAAAGGGACCTGTGGGCCGATTACCGCCAGCACATCCTCCGCTTCCTGGACCTGAAGCGCAAGCTGCGCGTCGCCGTCGACGCCAGCAACGGCATGGCCGGCAAGATGGTGCCCGCCGTGTTCGGCGGCATCCCCGAGCTGGAGATCATCCCCATCCTTTTCGACATCACCGGCAGTTTTGTTCACGACCCCAACCCGCTGGTGGAAAAGAATCTGGCAACGCTCAAGAGCGAGATGGCGCGCAGCCGGCCGGACCTGGGCGTCTGCTTCGACGGCGACGCCGACCGCTGCATCTTCCTGAGCGAAGATGGCGCCACGATCGGCTGCGATCTGATCACCGCGCTGCTGGCCGTCGACTTCCTGGAGAAGCCGGAAAACCACGGATCGGTGATCGTCTACGACCTGCGCTCCAGCCATGTCGTCCGCGACGAGGTGAAGGCGGCCGGCGGAGTCCCCCGGCGCGAGCGCGTGGGCCACGCCTTTATGAAGAAGACCCTCGCCGAGACCGGCGGCGTCTTTGGCGGCGAGCTGTCGGGACATTTCTACTTCCGCGACAATTTCTTCGCCGACTCCGGCGCAATTGCCTTCGCGCGCGTGCTGTCGGTGCTGTCGGCCCAGCCGCGCCCCCTTAGCGAGCTGATCGCGCCGCTGCGGCGCTACGCCCAGAGCGGCGAAATCAATTTCCAGATCGAGGACAAGGACGCCAAAATCCGCGAACTGGCCGAGGCATACAAGAAGGGACACATTGACTACCTGGACGGGATCACGGTCGACATGGGCGACTGGTGGTTCAACGTGCGCAAGAGCAACACCGAGCCGATGCTGCGGCTGAACCTGGAGGCCAACTCCCCCCGCCTGCTTCAGGAGAAGTTCGAGGAGATCAAGCGCCTTCTGGGCGAGCCTGCCCACGGGCACTGAACAGCCGGGCGCGCTTCAGAACGTCTCGGCGAACTCGGCCATGTGGCGCGGGACGGGATAGTGGCGCATGAGGAACTCGCGGAGTTGCGAGCGCTCGGCGATGGCCAGATAGACCGGCTCATCGAGCCGGCGCGAGGAGAAGTTGACGGCGCGCACCAGGTGCTCGGCATCGGTGGCAACGTGCAGCGCCTCTTCCTGGCGATGGGTCGGCAGCACATGGAACTGCCACGCCTGGCGACGGTTGATCAGCCGCAGACAGTTGATGTCTATCTCCAGCTCGTTCAGGTCGATCAGCCCCACCGTCTGGACATACTGCTGAACCCAGGCGTCCTCGATGGCCTCGGGGCAGACGCCAAACAGGCGCTCGGCCAGGTCGCCAAAAGGACGATGGCTGCGCCGCTGCACCCTGAGAATGTGATCGACCTGGGCGACTGTCAGCACGCCCTGTTCGACGAGCAACTGTCCAATGGGAATGGCCGGCAATCGAGCCTCCTGCTGAACAAACCATTACGGTTATCGGCAGGAGCGCGGGCGGGGTTAACACAGTTCACACGCCGCCGGCCGATCGCATCGCCGCTGCGGCTGCGCCGCTGAGCGCGAGCCAGCGGCGGCCGGGCACTCGAGCCTCGCCCCTTGTCATCGATCGACTTCGTACGGCCGGTAGACCGGCCACCACATCGCCCCCGACACCGCTGAAGCGATGTCGTCATCGGCGATTTCCCGGCCGACTCCCTCGACACGCGCCTGTCGCACCACCGCGCAGGCGATGCGATCGGCTATCCGCCGCAGCGCCGCCAGAGGCGGGAACAGCGCGCCGGCCGCCAAATCCTCATCCGACACCTCCTCCGCGAGCGTCCTGGCCGCCACAGTAAAGAAGCTGTCGGGCACCGTAGACGCTCGCGCCACCAGCGCCCCCAGACCCACCCCCGGGAAGATGAAGACATTGTTGCCCTGGCCAATGCGGATGGTTCGGCCCTCCCAGGTAACGGGCGGAAAGGGGCTTCCGCTGGCCACCAAAGCCCGCCCGCCGGTCCAGGCGATCAGGTCGGCAGGATCCGCCTCCGACTTGCTGTTGGGGTTAGAGAAAGGAAGGATGATCGGCCGTTCGACATGGCGCGCCATCTCGCTGACGATCTCCCGTGAGAACGCGCCGCGCTGTCCGCTGACGCCGATCAGCACCGTCGGGCGCACGGCCCGGACCACCGCCAGGAGGTCGTCGCCGCCCTCGCGACCCAGTCCCGCCCGCTGCGCCAGTTCCAGCGGCCAGGCGAACTCGCGCTTGTTGTCGTCGGTGAGTTGGCGGCCGTGGTGGAGGAGGCCGCCGCTGTCGAGCATGGCGATGGCGCAGAGCAGTTGGTCGCCGCCAACACCGGCGCTGCGCCAGAGGCTGCGCAACTGCCGGGCGATGCCGATGCCGGCGGCCCCGGCGCCGAGGATGACGGCGCGATGCCGCTCCAGGGGCGTGCCGGTGGCGCGGACACCCGCCAGCACGGCCGCGGCTCCGACGGCGGAGGTGCCCTGGATGTCGTCGTTGAAGGACAGGATCCTTCCACGGTAGCGCTCCAGCAGCGCAAATGCGTTCTGCTGTTTGAAGTCCTCCCACTGCAGCAGCGCCTGCGGAAAACACTCGCCCACAGCCTGCACGAACTCCTCCACCAGCTCATCGTATTCGCGCCCGCGCAGGCGCCGATGCGGCCAGCCCAGGTACAGATCGTCCTCGAGCAGAAGCTGGTTGTCAGTGCCGACGTCCAGGCTGATCGGCAGAACCTGCGCCGGATCGATGCCGGCGGCCACGGTGTACAGCGCGCACTTTCCGATGGCGATGCCGATTCCGCCGGCGCCCTGGTCGCCCAGCCCCAGAATGCGCTCGTTGTCCGTCACCACGATCAGGCGCACGTCTGGCGAAGGGGCATTGGCCAGCACCTGGCGTATTCGCCCGCGGTGTTCCGGCGTGATCCACATGCCCCGTGGACGGCGGTAGATGCGGCTGTAGCGCTGGCAGGCCAGCCCGACCGTCGGCGTGTAGACGATCGGAAGCAGTTCCTCCAGGTGGTCCAGCAACACGCGGTAGAACAACGTTTCGTTGCGGTCCTGCAGCGCCGCCAGACCGATGTAGCGCTCCAGCGCATCGTCCTTGCGCATGATGTTCTCGAACGCGCGGCGCGACTGCTCCGTGATATCGCTGACCTTGTAAGGCAGAAGTCCCTCCAGCCCGAACGCCGCGCGCTCGGCGCGCGTGAACGCCGTGCCCTTGTTCAGCGTCGCGTTGGCCAGCAGCGCCCGGCCCCTGAGACTTACGCGGACGACGTTCGCTGCCTGCCTTGCGTCATGGTTCATCAGCGCCTCCGGTGTGCCGGCGCATGCTTGCGCCCGTCAGGCGGCATTGTTGTCGGAGGAACCGCCGAGCACAAGCTGGCGAGAATCTCACAGGCCATCGCAGCGAACCAAAGTCTTTGTCGGGCCAGAGCTGGCACACGTTCCGCACCGCAGAAGCTGCCGGGCGGGCTTGTCTGCCCCACTTGTTACCGCACCCCGTCAATCGCTCTTCCGCTCTTGGCGTAACCGGGTCGGGCCGCTAGACTTCAACCCCGATTGCAGCCAGCAGATCACACGTCAACGGAGTCCAGACGCATGAGCAGGTCATACACGCGCCGATCATTTCTGAAACTTGCCGCCGCCGGCTCCCTGGGCGCCGTGGCCGGCATATCCTGCGCCCGCCACAGGCCGGCCATCGTCTCCGCCGGTTCGCTGGCCAGGCCCGAAAAGCTCCGCGTCGCCGTCATCGGCTGCGGAGGCCAGGGCGTGGCCATGCACGTGCCGGCGGCCATGTCGCAGCACCTGGTGGCGCTGGTCGATCCCGATCGCAAGTGTATCGACCGGGCGCTGGAAGCCGCCGTAAAGCGAAGTGCCCAAACCGAGGAGGCCTTCGACCCCTCGAAGGTGCGGACCTTCAGCGACTACCGCCAGATGTTCGATACCATGCATCGCGGCATCGACGCCATCCTCGTCGCCACACCCAACCACCAGCACGCCCTGCCGGCCATGATCGCCATGAAGCTGGGCATCGGCTGCTACGTCGAGAAACCGCTCACCTACGACATCCACGAGGCGCGGACTCTGGCCGAATGGTCCAGGCGCTACAAGGTAGCCACCCAGATGGGCAATCAGGGCCATTCCCAGGAAGGCTATCGGCGGCTGTGCGAGTACATCTGGGCCGGGGCTTTGGGACAGGTCCGGGAGGTCTACTGCTGGACCGACCGCTCCAACGGCGGCGTGGGCGGACGCCTCCCGACGCTGCCCGTGCCCGAGGGAATGAACTGGGACAGTTGGATCGGGCCGGCGCCGTACCGCGACTATCACGCCGAGCTGCATCCGCACACGTGGCACAGTTGGCACGACTTCGGCGGCGGCTCGCTGGGCAACATGGGCTGCCACGTCATGGACGGCGCCCACTGGGCGCTGAAGCTCGGCCACCCCACCAGTGTCGAGGTCGAGCAGATGATCGGCGGCAGTGAGGAGCGCTACCCGCGGGGCACCCGCATCCGCTGGGATTTCCCCGAGCGCGAGGGCATGCCGCCGGTCAGGATCTGGTGGTATGACGGCATCAAGGAAGGCGCCGGCGAAGGCGGCCAGGGGGAATATGCCGACAGCGTGGCCAAGCCTCAGCGCAACCGCCCACCGTTGGTCGAGGAGCTGGAAAAGAAGTATGGGCGGAACCTGGGCGGCAGCGGTTCCATCTACGTCGGCGAGAAGGGCGTGATGTTCACCGCCGACTACGGCAACGGCGTGCGCATCCTGCCCGAGGAGGCCCATCGCATCTATCCGCCCCCGCCGCCCAGCATCCCGCGCATCCGCGGCACTCACCATGACGATTTCTTCAACGCCTGCCGCACCGGCCAGCTCGCCTGTTCCAATTTCGAGACGGCCTCGAAGCTGACGGAGGTCGTGCTGCTGGGCTGCCTGGCCATGAAGGCCGGCGAGGGGCGCAAGATCGAGTGGGATGGCCAGCGCTGCACGAACATCCCCGAGCTGAACCGGTACCTTCAGCGCGAATATCGCCAGGGCTGGCGGGCGTAGAGCGGCGCGGCGCTTGTCATCTGCGATTGACCTGACCCGCATCGTCAACGACGTGGCGCCCCCAGCCGTAGCACGCGTAGCACGGGCGTCCTCCCCCCTGCCCGCGCCGTTGCACTTCTGGCGGCGGAGGCTGCTACAATGCAGCCCGGCATGCTCAAACGCCTGCGCCAGTTGAACATCTCCCTGGCCGCCAAGTGCCAACTGCTCTTCGGCGCGGCCGTCGTCCTCATCATCGGCGCTGCGCTGTACGTACCCTGGCAGCGGATGGAGCAGTTGATGCGGCAGATGAACCAGCGGACGGCGCTGACGCTGGCCGACTGGGCGGAGACCGATCACGTGGCCCGCGCGGTCATGGCGCGACCGCCGGCAACGGCGCCGGCCACGCAGCCGGCCGACGCAGTGCCCTCCACGGCACCGAGCGGCGCATCGAGCGTCGCCGCCGGCCCCATCCAGGCGCCGGTCGGGCGGGGCGGGGCGACGGTGCAGCTCATCCTCATCAGGCGCGACCCGCGTACGCTTCCCCGCGGCGGCTTCGAGGCGCGCGCCCTGGAGTATTTTCAGCGGCATCCGGACGCCACCGTCTATCCCCGCAAGCCCGACACGAAGATCGGCGCTGCCTCGTTCCGCCTGGCGCGGCCTCTGTACGCCTCGCCCGCGTGCATGTCGTGCCATGCCCAGGACCTGCCGCCTGCCCCCGCCACGGCGCCGGCCGCCACCATGCCCGCGACTCAGCCGGCCTCCGCCGCCGCCAGAGACCCGCTGCTGGGCCTGGTCAGCGTGGAAATCCCCTACCAGGTCGACGTCAATCAGGTCTATCTCAACCGCATCTTCATCTTCGTGGCCGGGCTGGTGGCCGGCACTCTCGCGTTCATCGTCTTCTACCTGATCACCACGCGGCTGATTCTCGGACCTGTGCGCGTGCTTCAGGAGGCTGCCGAGAAAGTCAGCAAGGGCGATCTGAACATCCGCTCGGACATCAGCACCGGCGATGAGTTTCAGACGCTCTCGGAGACCTTCAACCGCATGCTGACCACCCTCCAGAAAGGCGAAGAGCAGCTCCGCGCCATCAACAAGAGCCTGGACCTGAAGCTCGGACAGCTCGCCGAGAGCAACCTGGCGCTCTACGAGTCCAACCGCCTCAAGAGCGAGTTTCTGGCCAACGTCAGCCACGAACTGAGGACGCCCCTGAACTCGATCCTCGGTTTCGCCGAGCTGCTGAAGGACATGGCGGTCAACGATGCCAAATCGGCCCGCTACGTCCAGAACATCATCACCAGCGGCAGAAACCTGCTGGACCTGATCAACGACCTGCTGGATCTGGCCAAGATCGAGGCCGGTCGCATGGAGGTGCGCTCCGAGCCGTTGAGCCTCAGCGATCTGCTGGAGGGACTGATCGGCATCATCAAACCCCTGGCCGAGCGCAAGGGGATTTCCATCGTCACCAGCGTGGGGCGCGACCTGCCGATTCTTCAGACGGACCCGGCCAAGCTTCAGCAGATTCTGTACAACTTTCTCTCGAACGCGATCAAGTTCTCGCCCCAGTCGGGGCGCATCGAAATCCACGCCCAGCGCGACGGGGAAGACTGGGCCCGGATCAGCGTCAGCGATCAGGGACCGGGCATTCCTCCCGACAAACAGCAGCTCATCTTCGAGAAGTTCCGCCAGCTCGATGGATCGGCCACGCGCGAGCACGGGGGCACCGGGCTGGGTCTGGCCATCTCGCGCGAGCTGATCACACTGCTGGGCGGCAGCATCGGCGTTCAGAGCACGCCCGGCCAGGGAGCCACCTTCTGGGTTCGGCTGCCGCTGCGCATCCAGGCCGGCACTCAGCCGCTGCATGTGATGGTGCAGAATCATTAGCAGGGCGATGAGAGCCGCCAAACCATGGAGCACGGCCGAGACGCGGGCGAGACGCGCGGGACGCCCGTGCTACGCGTGCTACGGGGCGACCCGACGCCGTTCGGCACGGGCGAGACGCCGGTGCTACGGGTGGGCGCAACGTCGTTTGGCACGGGCGAGACGCCCGTGCTACGCGTGCTACGGGTGGGCACAACGTCGTTTGGCACGGGCGAGACGCCCGTGCTACGCGTGCTACGGGGCGGCGCGCTTTGTAGCACGCGCATCTTGTGCGGGACGCCCGTTCTACTACCAGCCGCCGGGTTCTCCGTAGCACGCGCGAGAACGGCCGTGCCACGTCGTGCGCCGGCGCGATCCCGGACGGCCGGCCGTAGAAACTGTACGCGCCCCATGGAGCGATGGAGCCACCAATGGGTTTGTCAGGCTCCGCAACAGGGGTTACACTGTTTATCATCGGGCCGCCTGGTGAGGGCCCGGCCAACACTTCGCTGGAGAGCTATGGAACCGTTTGAGGACGAGCTGCTGGCCATCGAAAAGGCCATCGCGGGCGAGACCCAGGCGATGGAAAGCCTGCTGCAGCTCCACCACGAACGGCTGCTGAGTTACGTCACCCGCCACCTGCCGCCGGATTTGAAGAACATCGTCGATCCCATGGACGTGGTTCAGGACACGTATTTCGAGGCCTGCCGGCAGATGGCCGGCTTCCGCCCCATGGGCCCCGACAGCTTTCACCGCTGGCTGGTGACCATCGCCCGCCACCGCATGGTCGATCTGCTGCGCCTATACCGGGCGCGGCGGCGGGCGGTCAACTGGAAGCAGGCGGACGATTCGGTGCTGTACATGCTCGACCAGCTCGCCGTTTACCGGCGCACGCCCAGCCGCTCGGCGGCCTCCCACGAATTCATCGCCGCGGTCGAGCAGTGCCTGCAGCGCCTGCCGCCGGATTACCGCCAGGTGATCACGCTGCGGCACATTGAGGGCCTGAGCGTGGCCGAAACCGCTGCCCGCATGAACCGTCGCAGCGAGGATGTCTATGTGCTGTGCTGCCGCGGGCTTCAGGCGATGCGCAACGAGCTGCAGTCGGCGTCGATATACCTCTGATGGGCCGCCCCGGCGGCACCCTGGCATGAGCAGCCAACGCGAGCAACTCGGCGCCGATGCGGAGGACGAGCTGAAGCCCTCCAGCCCCCGACTGATCGCCCTGGTCAATCAGATCGAACAGCGCCGCGCCCGCGGAGAGCTGCTCACCGATGAGCAAATCCAGGCCGCTTATCCGGGCCTCTGGCCCCACCTGCGCGCCGCCCTCGCATTGCGGGGCAACATCCGCGTCCAGATGCTCGCTGCCTTCAAGGCCGGCATCAAGGACCAGGCCCTCCCGCCCATTTCCCCGGACAGGACCGAGCAACCGGTCGAGGTCGACGAGACGCCCCCCCCGCCTCTTGACCCGACGTTGAAGATCGGCGGCTACACCCTGCTCCGCAAGATCAGCAGCGGCGGACAGGCATCCGTCTTCCTTGCTACCCAGCACACCACCGGCCGCACCGTCGCCGTCAAGGTCATGTCCGGCGGACCGTTCATCACCCAGCAGTTGCGCACGCGCTTCGAGCGCGAGGCCGGCATCCTCGCACAGCTCAACCACCGCGGCATCGTCTCCATTGTGGATCGCGGGCGCACCTCCGACGGCTCCTACTTCCTGGCCATGGAGTACGTGGAGGGCCACGCCCTGAACGACTATCTGGCGCTGTGCCGCCAGCGCGGCGTGCCACAGGAACAGATCGTGGCTTTGTTTCTGCGCGTGGCCGAGGCGCTGGAGGAAGCCCACAACCGGGGGGTGATTCACCGCGATCTGAAGCCCACCAACGTCCGCGTGGACGGCCGCGGCGAGCCGCACGTGCTGGATTTCGGACTGGCCCGGTTGACGAGGCCCGACCAGGCCCATTGGCGAGAGACCCAGGTGACCGTAATGGGTCATGTGATCGGCTCGGTGCCCTGGGCCAGCCCGGAGCAGGTCAGTGGGGACGTGGCGCGGATGTCGGCCGCCAGCGACGTCTACTCCTTCGGCGTCATGCTCTATCAGGCGCTGACGGGCAGGGATCCGTATCCGATGGATGGAACCATCAAACAGATGATCGAAATCATCTGCGGCACGAAGCCGGCTGATCCGGCCCAGTTTACAGACTGCCCGTTCGGACGGATCGACCGGCGACTGGCCGACATCATCCTCAAGACGCTGGAGAAGGATCCCACGCGGCGTTACGCGACGGCCGGTCCGCTGGCCGACGACCTGGACGCGTATCTGGCCGGCCAGCCGACGCGGGCCGACGCGATGCGGCGGTCGCGACGAGCCTGGCTATGGGCGTTGGGGGCGGCGCTGGCGTTGGCGGCGGCGACGGGCGGGTGGTGGGCGCTGCGGTGGAACAACCCGCCGCGGCGAGTGGTGAACGTAATCGCCCTGTATTCGATTCCCAACGGCGTGGGGATGGAGATGGTGCGGATTCCTCCGGGGACGTTCCGGATGGGCAGTTCGTTCGCAGAAGAGGGGCGCGACAGCGACGAGCGGCAGCGTGTTGTGACCATCCCAGAGCCGTTTTTGATTGCTCGAACGGAGGTGACGCGGGCGCAGTATCGGCGGGTGATGGGGGCGTTGCCGCCCGATGCCTCGCCGGCGGCCGACGACAACTGCCCGGTGGACGGCGTATCGTGGCACGATGCGGTGGAGTTCTGCCGGCGGCTGAGCGCCCAGGAGGGGCGTGTCTACCGCCTGCCGACGGAGGCGGAGTGGGAATACGCCTGCCGGGCCGGGACCACCGGCCCCTATGGGGGAACGGGCAGGCTCCAGGACATGGGCTGGTTCGCCGGCAACAGCGGCGGCCGCCTGCACCCCGTGGGCAAGCTCCAGCAGAATCATTGGGGACTGTATGACATGCACGGGAATGTGGCGGAATGGTGTGGGGATGAGGAGAGGAACCGAGCCGATCTCGAGTCAGCGTTACCAGCTCTTGAGGCTCCGCGCGTCATCCGAGGAGGCGGTGCCGGCTCGCGATTCGATGAATGCAGGAGCGCGAGCCGCGTCGCAACCTCCCCCGGCAACTCTCGCAGGTTTCTCGGCTTTCGCGTGGTGTGTACTCTCATGACGGGTGACGCGCAGGTGGCCGTGCCGGAGGGTGGTCCTTGAGACTGCGCACATTGGAGGCGCGCAAGAAAGCCACAGCGAATCCGCTTAGAGCCGTGTTGATCGCGGTCGGGAGCAGCCGCAGCACGGAACGCTGGCGTTCGCATCCGCTGCTCCGGCTCGAGATCGCCTCTGTAGATACAAGATATAGAGAAGGAGACCGTTATGCTGCGCACACTTCGCAATCGCGGTGGCGGGATGGATAACTGCGGGCCGGCACACCATGCCGGACCAATGATCGAGCCGCTCGAGGAACGGCGCCTGCTGGCGGTGGACATCCTCGCCAACGACTACGTCAGCGTTCTGGACGGTTTCGGGCTGTTCGGCAAGGTTCAGCTTGGCGACAACGGCTACGAGTGGGGATCGCCCAGCCTCCTTCTCGGCAGCAGCTCGAGCTACAACACCGGCACGTATGAGTGGGATGAGTTTCTGGAGGATGGCCTCGACAGCGGATGGCGTTTGATCGGATTCACCGCGAGCGTCAGTGGCACCGATCAGATGTACATGCAGGTCCAGGGAAGCGACCCGGTCTACTACTCGGGCAATGCACTGAGCAGCATCGGCAGTGTTAGCATTCGTGCAGCCGTCACCGGGCCAGATATGAGAATGTCCTGGAGCGCGCTTACCATCAACTTCGTCCGCAATGGCTCGATCGTCGAGACCTACTGCCTTGACAGCCTTGTTGCCGACACCATGGGCCAGTGGGACTTCGATGGGAAGGAAACCATCGCCCTGATCACGCCGACCAACCGTGACTGCGACGCAGTTGCAATCGCTGGCCTGGTCCGCCTCCAGGCCGAAGAAGGCGCCTGGGTCGGCCCCAGCGACATCTTCGGCGACATACTGATCTACAGCGCGTGAGCCGCCGGCGCCGCGCCCGCCGCTACTGGTTGATCGCCTCATCCCTCGGCGACCAGAGCGTGTCCAGTCGGCTCAGCCCGGTGAACGGATCGGCCACGTCGTAGTCGGCCTTGATGTCCACGTGCCCGTCGGCATAGCCGATGTTGACCCGGCCGCAGGGCGTCGTCAGCGTGCCGCGGAGGCCTCTGGGCCGGTGCAGATACCACGGTATTTCCGTGTTCACCAGCCCGAAGCGCCCCATGGAGATCGGCGGGGCCACGCCCCCGGCCGCGCCGAAGCGCCTCCCCGGCGGCGCGTTGTAGCCGATGCCCCCGATGGTCGCCGTCGCCGTGAAGCCCAGCTTCGACGAGCCGGTGCTGGACCAGCGCTCCGTCACCAGCATCATCCGCGACGGCTGACGCACGCCCATTTTCCAGGGCTGGCCGAACTGCGCCGCGGCGGGCGGCAGGTCCGTCATGCAGCTCGCCCAGATGTTCATGGCGTAGGAGCGGAACGACTCATTGTCCTCGGGGCAGGTCAGGGCCCTGCCGCGCACGTCGCCGGCCGGGCCCAGTTCCACGCCCTTGAGATAGCGGCCAATCCGGTCGCGGTCGTACCACCACTGGGCCGGCGGGGCCGACTTGTTCGGCGGGAAGTTGCCGTTGTTGTCGTGGGCGTAGGTGATCAGGGCCAGGGTGACGTGGCGCAGGTGGTTGCGGCAGGCGACGGCGTTGGCCTGAGAGCGGACGGCCGCCAGGGCCGGCATGAGCAGCGCCATCAGCAGGGCCATGATGCCGATGCAGACGAGAAGTTCGACGAGTGTGAAGGCTCTCCGTCCGCTGGGCGCCGGCCCGGCTGTCCCCGCGGGGAAGGAGAATGGCCGAATCAACGACATCATGCCGCGCGGACAATACATGCAGTATAACTCATGAGGCAGCGGATGCAACAAGTACTGTATATAAGTTATAGTCAGGACGGATGTTGCGCTGCATCCAGGCCTGGCCCGCAGGTTTCTGGCATAAGTGATTCCGATTACAGGATTTAGGCAGTCCCGTATAGCCCGCTTCGGCAACGAAAAACGGCGCAAGAAAATGTCCCGACCCACGTTTGAGGGGGGTGAGGGGTTGCGCGCGCAAGGGGTTCGCCAGTGGTGGAAGGCATACGGGACAGACTGTCCTGGGGGTTGCGCGCGAGGGGGGGATCGCCCGCGGTCGGGCGAGACGGACCTCAGGCGCCAGCGACGGCCAACTCGTCCGCGGCGGCGCGCTGTCGCCACTCGCCACGCACGGCCATTCGCCTGGCAATGTAGAAGAGCACCGGGTAGATCAGCAGCTCGAGGACGAAGCTGCTGGCCAGCCCGCCGATCATCGGCGCCGCCAGCCGGCGCATGGTGTCGGCGCCGGCACCGCTGGCCCACATGAGCGGCAGCAGGCCGATGAACGTCGTGGCCACCGTCATGGTCTTTGGACGGATGCGCATCACGGCCCCGTCGTGAATCGCCCACCAGAGGTCGTTGACATTGCGCATCCGCCCCTGGCGGCGATAGCGCTCGAAGCTGTTGTCCAGATACAGCAACATCACCAGCCCCATCTCGGCATCAAGCCCGGCCAGGGCAATGATGCCCACCCACACGGCCAGCGAAAGGTTGTAGTCGAGCAGGTACAGCAGCCAGATCGCCCCCACCAGGCTGAAGGGAACCGCCAGGAGCACGATGCTCACGCGCAGCCATGAGCGCGTGGCCAGGTACAGCAGCAGGACGATGGCCGCCAGGGCCAGGGGCACGGCCACCATCAGCCGCGCCCGCGCCGCCTGCATGTATTCGTACTGCCCGGACCACGCGATCGTGTATCCAGGCGGCAGGTTCACGCTCCGGGCCACCGCGCGCTGTGCCCGGGCCACGTATGTGCCCACGTCAATGCCCTCGATGTCGACGTAGACCCAGCTCGTGAGCCGTGCATTTTCGCTGCGGATCATGTCCGGGCCTTTGCGAAAATCGAACGAGGCGAGTTGCCCCAGCGGCACCTGCGCCCCCCCGGGCGTGGCCACCAGCGTCTGCCTGAGCGACTCGAGGTTGTCGCGCAGCTCGTGCGGATAGCGCACGTTGATGGGGTAGCGCTGCAGCCCTTCGACCGTG